>Ga0099828_10000364_pt1 | contig 27588 bp, 25 predicted proteins | sample CZO8metaG_2_FD_79338 | JGI IMG/M metagenome (GOLD analysis project Ga0099828, IMG submission 79338) | Vadose zone soil microbial communities from the Eel River Critical Zone Observatory, Northern California, USA - CZOApr15con2H1.8 metaG | ecosystem: Environmental > Terrestrial > Soil > Vadose... | reverse complement strand
GCGCTAGGCAGCGAAAAGGGCGAGCCAGTTTCCTGAGTGAATCCGCCCTTGCCGTCGCCGAGGAAAACCGCGAGCGTATTGTCGTTGAAATGGGTCACCGCGAAGTCTTGGTTACCGTCGGCGTTGAAATCGCCGGTGACGATGGCGCTGGGCGCGTTGCCGACGGTGATCGGCGAGCCCGCGGCGGCTTTGAAAGAGTCGTCGCCGTTGCTGAGGAGGACGATCACATTATTGTTCGTGGGATCGGTTACCAGCAGGTCGTGAAAGCCACTGTTCGTCAGGACTGCCGAGGCGACGGCCGGAGCGATCGCCGGTGCGGATGCGCGGCTGGGTCCGAGCTGAATGGGGGAATTACTGGCCTGCACAAATGTTCCATTGCCCTGATTCACCAGAATGGTGAGCGTGTTGTCCAACTCGTTGACGGCCGCAAGGTCGAGTTGGCCGGCATTGCGGAAATCGGCCGCGAGGAGCGCTACTGGCCCGGCGCCCGCAGCGTACGATGTGCTCGGCAGGATCCCGTTGCTTATCGTCGGAATCCCCGGGCCATTCCCCACGCTCGAGGAAAGCAGAGCGAGCGTGACCGGGAAGCGGTCACCGACAAAGAAGGAGGCAGGCTTGCCGTCCTGCGCACGGAGGAGAACCTGCCGCCCGCTGTTCACGAGCGTGAGTGCATCAGAAAACTGCGCTGCGGCCACAGGCAGCGTCAGAAGAAACGTCGTCTTACCGCCTCCCACCAGAACCAGGGGAGGAATCAGCGAGCTAAGATTCAAAGCCGAACTGGCACCGCTTCCACCGCCGAAGATGTTGGCAAGCAGAGTGGCCAGGGTATTGAGATCTTTTGCCTGCCGCAGCTGCGTGAGCAGGCCGGGTCCGAGCGTGACCAGCTTCGCCGAGGAAGGAGGCGTGATGCCGAGGTTTCGTGCGGCGTCACGGTCAACTTCCAGGAGTTCGACTTCCAGCATCACTTCGCCGCGCGCCCTTTCAATCTGGCGGATCAACTCCCCGGCGAGCGCGAGTTTCTGCGGCGAGTCGCGGATGGCCAGAGTGCGGCTGCTGGCATTGAGCTGAATGTGCGTGGCGCCGGTGATCTCGCGCACGATGCGCAAAAGCTCGGTCATCTCTTCCGTTCCGACGGCGGCGGGCAAATAAAAAGTTTGTTCCGCTTGCATCCCAAACTGGCGCTGCTTCTCGGGCGTATCCGCCGCGACAAAAAAGAGCGCCGAATTCAGCGGGCGCCAGAAGGTGCCAGTCTGGGCGCCCAGCAGGGTCATGGCGGTGTTGAAATCGACGTCATCGACGCGCAGCCGAACGTTTCGCGCAGTCAGGTCCGGGTCAAAGGCGGCTTTGACGTCAAAGAGTTCCGCTACCTGCTCGTACACAGTCCTTGTGTCCCCATGCAGGTCAAGGTTTTGCTTCCCGGCTTTAGGGTTCAACCGGGGCAATCCCGCGAGTTGCATATCCGGCTTCGGAGGCGGCTCGTCTGCCATGGCCTTCATCTGCATAACGCGTTCGGCGACGATCGCGTTTCCGGGGTCGATTCGCAGGGCTGCGGCCAGCTCCTCCGTTGCCACATCCGCATGGCCGGCCAGGGCATCGCGCTCGGCGGCCTCTACATATCCGCGGACAAGCCGCGATCGCAGTGCCGCGCCCCGTTCCAGAATGGCGGCGTCCTGAGGGGCATATTGCGCTGCTTCGGCATAGGCGGCCAGAGCATCAGCGATGCGTCCTTCGGACTCGGCTTTTTCGCCTCGTTCGGCAGCCTTCTGGGCGCGCTTGGGATCGGGGCGTGGAGGAGCGTGAAGCTGAGACTGCTCCGAGGGCCCGGCTGAGGCGGGAGCCAATTCCTGAGCAAGAGCCTGCGTAAAGGGGAGCAGCAGCGAAAGAACCAGGGAAGAGAATCTGCGGGAGACAAGCGCAGTCATTGTCGAATTGTCCGAGAAGCCATCTTGATGTGACGAAAGCGGACTAGTTTGGTCCGGTTGACGTAAGTAAGCAAGAGCGGTACACTTACACTGTAGTTGCAAATTACTTACAACTGGAGTTTCCTTGGTTTCGGCATTTCTTATTGCTCTCCGTGAAGGCGTCGAGGCGGCGCTCATTGTCGGCATCATTCTAGTCTATCTCGCACGCACCGGACGCGCCCACCTGTCACGTTTTGTCTGGTACGGCGTGGCCACGGCTGCAGCCCTCAGCCTGGGTGTGGCGGTGGCCCTGGAGAGGTTCCGCATCAGCGAAGACGGCTTTGAAGGGCTGATGCTCCTGCTCGCGGCGGTCTTCGTCATTACGATGATCGTATGGATGAATCGCGTTGCGCGCCACCTGAAAAAAGAAATTGAGCAAAAAGTGGAGTCTTATGCGGGCCGTGCGGGAGCCGCGGCCGGGTGGGGAATTTTCCTGTTCGTCTTCCTGATGGTTTTGCGTGAGGGGGCGGAGTTGGCGTTGATCTTGCGCGCCGTGGAGCTTTCGAGCGAAGGGTTGCAAACCTGGATCGGAACGATTTTGGGAATTGCGGCGGCGGTGGCCGTGGGACTTTTTTTCTTCAAGGGCACCCTGCGCGTGCCGCTGCACCGCTTTTTTGCGGTGACGAGCGTCATCCTGATGCTGGTGTCGTTTCAGCTTGCGCTCACGGGCCTGCACGAGCTGAGCGAAGCACGCTGGCTGCCTTCGAGCAAACAGGAAATGGCGCTAATAGGTCCCATTGTGCGGAATGAGCTGTTCTTCTTCGTTTTTATTTTTGGCGCGGCGGCGTTGCTGGTTCTGCGCGAGTGGCAGGCTGCGTCACATGCAAGAACAATGAAGGAGGCTGCTGGCGAAGCGGAGAAGCGGCTCCTGGAGGCGCAGAGCCGCCGCCAGCGGCGATGGATGATCGCTGCGGCCACGGCGTGCCTGGTTGTGATTCTGGTGCTCACGGCTGATTTTATATACGCGCGCGCGAATTCCGCGCCGCCGACGGCGCGGGCGATTGCCGCGGTGGGCAGCGAAGTGCACATTCCCATGGTTGAAGTTCAGGACGGAAGCCTGCATCTTTTCACCATCGAAATTGCCGGCCAGTCGCTGCGCTTCATGGTCATCAAAAAGCCGAACGGCTACGGTACGGCGCTGGACGCCTGCCGCATCTGCGGCGCCGAGGGCTACCGCCAGGATGGACAGAACGTGGTCTGCCGGCACTGCGGCTCGGCGATTTATGTGCCTTCGATCGGGGATCAGGGCGGGTGCAATCCGATCGGAGTGCCGTCGCACGTCGATGGCGGCGATCTTGTCCTCGACGTCAGCTCGCTGACGCAGGCGACCAAGGAGATTCCACAGTAGGGCACGACATATCGTGTCCCTGCTCGCGCGAAGAGCGACCCAATGTTCCTCCGTCTCGTTGCCGATTCCATTACGCGCCGTCCGCGCCGCAAACTGCTGACGGCGGCGGCGCTGTCGCTCGGCATGGCCGTGGCCACGGCGGCGCTGGGCGTGTCGCTCGATGTGGGCGACCGCCTCGCACGGGAATTCCGGAGCCTCGGCGCGAATTTGCAGGTTACGCCGCAGGCCGACTCGTTGCCGCTCGAAATCGGAGGCGTCGACTACCGCCCGGTCAATGCGGGCGCGTATCTGCCAGAAGCCGACCTGCCCAAACTTAAGACTATCTTCTGGCATAACAACATCGTCGGCTTCGCGCCAATGCTCGAAGTCACGGCGGATTTTGGCGTGCGAGGTGGACAGTCCACAAGCTTTGTCACGAGAGGCCAGACTCACCTAGTCGGAACCTGGTCTGCGCACCGAGTGGTACTCCCAGACGGCTCTGATTTTGTAACAGGGGTTGAGAAGACCAATCCTTGGTGGAGTGTGGACGGTCGTTGGTTTGCAGAGAACACAAATGAGTGCGTCGTCGGCGTCAAGCTTGCAAGCCGCGCTAATCTTCATTTGGGTGATCAACTTTACGTAAACGTACCTGACCCTGCGAAGATGGTGCAGTTATTTGCCCCTTGTATAATCAGCGGGCTCCTGTCGACTAGCGGTCCAGAGGATGAGGCAGTGCTTTTGCCTCTCGCCCGATTTCAAGAGATAGCCAGGAAGCCTCGTCAATACCGCAAGCTGTACGTGAGCGCGTTGACGAAGCCCGAAGACGATTTTGGGCGGCGCAACCCCAGCACGATGAACGCCGCAGACCTGGAACGCTGGATGTGCACCCCGTACATTTCCTCGATCGCATATCAAATCAAGGAAGTGCTCCCAGGCGCGGACGTGCGCGTGATTCGCCGCGTGGCGGAAGGTGAGGGCCAGATTCTCACCCGCGTCCGCACGCTGCTCTGGCTTGTAACGATTGCATCGCTCCTGGCAGCGGCGCTGGCTGTGGGCGCATCGTCGGCTGCCTCCGTGATGGAACGCCGCATGGAAATTGGCTTGATGAAGGCGCTTGGCGCAGGCTCGGGCGCAGTGGGCTTTCTGCTTGCGGCGGAGCAGCTCCTGCTCGCGTTCGTCGGCGGAGGCGTTGGCTACTCAATTGGCATCGTCCTGGCGCGAATTGTCGGTCAGAAAATCTTCGGAGCAGCGCCGGAGCCGTCCCTGCTTATCCTGGTTGTGGTGCTTGGCCTGGCCGCCGGGGTTACGCTCCTTGGCAGCGCTATTCCGCTGCGCCGCGCTTCGCGTTACGAACCGGCACCGATCCTGCGAGGAGAATGATGCCCGCCACGCCGATGAGCAATCGCGCCATGTTCTGGCGCATCATCCGCCGACTGCTGGGAGCGAACCGCGGCCGGCTCTTTGTGATTCTGCTTGCGCTCGGCGCTGGCGCCGCTGTCACCGCCGCGCTGCTCAATCTCCAAGTTGACGCCAAGCGCCGCCTCACCACAGAATTCCGGGCTTTCGGCGCAAATGTCGCAATCACTCCGAGGGTCGCGATCGATTCAACCTCTCAGGCCGAGACTCTTCCTGACTCTGACTACGACAAAGTGCCCACCGTACCCATCACTGCGGGCGGAAAGAGCGCTTTTCTGTTTTCCATAGGACAAGTGCGATCGTATGGATCGCCTCACCCAATTCCGGTTGTGATTGCTGGTCTGCGCGAAGAAGGAGTTACCTCAGCCGTGCTCGCGCCATTTCAAGAGGTGGGCCAGGCCTCGCGGAGCGAGCCCTACTGTTTCGTGGGAAATAAGGTCGCGGCACAACTGCGCGTGCATGCCAAGGACAGGCTGTTTCTCCTAGAAAAAAATTCCGAGCTAACATGTCGTATTTCTGCCGTTGAAACTCCTGGCGGCGAGAACGATTCTAATGTGATCGTCGGCTTGGATGCAGCACAGAGGCTAACCGGGCTTAGGGGTCGCATTAGCTTGATTCGCGTGAGTTTCCCAGGAACGCCGCTGCAAGTTAACGACTTCATAGAATTACTCTCGCGACTCTTGCCCGACGCTGACGTTCACGGCATCCGACAATTCACCGAGGGCGAAGCGAAGATCTACAACCAGATCAGCGGGGTGCTGACGGCCACGGTGGTTGTAGTGCTGCTCCTAACTGGACTATGTGTGATGGCGGCGATGACCAATGTGGCGATGGAGCGGAGGAACGACGTTGGTTTGATGAAAGCCATCGGCGGCGCGACGCGGCGCGTCTTGCGGCTCTTCCTCGCAGAGGCGGCGCTGCTTGGCCTGGCTGGTGGCGTTCTGGGGGCAGCGGCTGGCATTTTACTGTCGATGTGGCTTGGCAAAGCGGTGTTTGGCGTGGCGGCCCAACCACGGCTGATTGTGTATCCTGTTGCTGTGGGGCTGACGATGCTGGTTGCGATTGCGGGAGCCTTACCTTTACGGGTGCTCGCGAATATCCGTCCCGCATCGGTGTTTCGAGGTGAAGCGTGAACGCTCAAGTGGCTCCGCAGACGACTGCAAGTGCAGCCCCGCAAGTGGTTATCGAATCACTCGTGAAGCAGTACGGCACGCTGCGCGCGCTCGGCGGCGTCAGCTTCAACATCAACCCCGGCGAGTGGGTCGCGCTGATGGGCCCCTCGGGTTCCGGCAAGACTACGCTGATCAACATTCTGGGCGGGCTCGACGCGCTCACGTCGGGCCGCGTGGTGGTCGATGACGTCGAGCTCTCGAAGCTCGGCGAAAACGAGATGGTCCGCTACCGGGCGGAAAAAATCGGATTCGTCTTCCAGCAATTTCATCTCGTGCCGTATCTCAACGCAGTAGAAAACGTGATGCTCGCGCAGTACTTCCATAGCGTCACGGACGAGAAACAGGCTGAAGAAGCCCTGCGCCGTGTTGGCATGAGTGATCGCCTGGCGCATCTACCCGCGCAGCTTTCCGGCGGCGAGCAGCAGCGCGTGGCCATCGCGCGCGCATTGATCAATCAGCCCAAGCTGATTCTGGCAGATGAGCCCACAGGCAATCTTGATGAGGCCAACGAAGCGATTGTGCTCCGGATCTTTCGCGAGCTGCACAACGCGGGCCACACCATCCTGATGGTTACGCACGACCCGGACATCGCGCGGCAGGCCGACCGCCGCGTCGAGCTGGCGCATGGACATCTGCATTTCGACACTGCTCAGCATGGCCCGGGTCAGCCACTCAATTGCCCTCTGGCCAACACCGCGGACTGCTGTACCCCAGTTTCTAGCGACGATGAAATCCGCTTCGATCATCTTCTCGAGCAGATTTGGATCTGCGGTGAAGAAGGGAAGGCAGCCCAGGTTGACCGCCTTCACGCCACTGGCCCGGCCGGGCGCCTCTCCGCCGCAACGGATGAGCCTGCCGCGAGACTTTTGGGCCGAATGTCCAACCTGCGTTTGGTGGAAATGCAGGACGGAGAAGTGCAACTCACGACCGTGGGCAGCCAACGCGCCCGCGATGTTGTGCGCCGCCACCGGCTGGCAGAGCGCCTCTTTAAGGACACCTTCGCCATCGATGAATCCGAAGCGCACACGCAAGCCTGTAAGTTCGAGCACATAATTAGCCCCGAACTCGACCAGCGCATTTGCACCTTCCTCGGCCACCCGAAAACATGCCCGCACGGCAATCCCATCCCGCCCGGCGATTGCTGCGACGGCAAATCGAAAAGCTGAGCCGGCTTCAGGCATGCCGATCCCCATCGACGAACGAAGAAAGCCGACGAGCGTGAAGGTTCACGTCACGAGTGGAGCTGGAGTCGACATAACCTGGGCGGACGGCCACGCCAGCCACTACGATTTCGTTTATTTGCGGGACCAGTGCCCCTGCGCCACCTGCAACGACGAGCGCACAAAAAAAGAAGAATTTGCCGCCTCCGCGCCCGGGTTGGCCTCGTCCCCTGTGCTGCCGATGTTCAAACCGAAGCCGCGCGCGCAATCCGCAATCTCCGTCGGCAACTACGCCATTCAGATCAATTTCAGCGACGGCCACTCCACCGGCATCTACAGCTACGACCATCTGCGCAGCATCTGCCCTTGCACGGAATGCGCTGAGGCCTTCCGCGCCACCGCTCGTTAGAACACTTCCGCGCATCCACAAGCGCCGTCTGGCTAGACTTCCCCGCGAAAAAATGCGAGCATTTTAATCTGCAGGTCACACAAATCCGTACATGAGCAGCACTCCCATCAGCCCTGCTGCCGCAGGCAGCCGTGGCAACGGAATTCCGCGTGTCATCGTCGCCACCACAGCTCTCCTGACCTTTATTTCTTTTTGGCGGGCAGCCGCGATCGTTCTGAACGATCTCGCCTCTTCGGCTTACTACGCGGGCGGCGAGGCCGAAGGTTACATCGGCAAGACCGCGCCGTGGTTCATCCTCGCCATCATGTTGTTCTCCTACGCCGTGCGCGCGGTCTACGTCGAAAGTTGCAGCATGTTTGTGCGCGGCGGCGTGTACCGCGCGGTAAAGCAGTCTCTTGGCGGAACACTTGCCAAATTCAGCGTTTCGGCGCTCATGTTTGATTACATTTTGACCGGACCCATCAGCGGTGTTGCGGCCGGGCAATACTTTGCGGGGCTTCTCAGCGAGCTCTTGCAGTATTTTCACATCAGCGGGCCGCTGACTACGGGCGAGGTCGGCTTCATCGCGGCCAGCTTCGCTATTCTCGTCACCTTCTATTTCTGGTGGGAGAACACCAAGGGCATCCCCGAGTCCAGCGAAAAAGCCCTCTTCATCATGAAGCTGGTGACCGTGATGGTGGTGGTGCTGATCGCGTGGTGTACTTACACAGCGATCCTGCGGCATTCTTCGCTCCCGCCACTGCCGTATCCTCGAAATATCCATCTGACCGCCAGCGCGCTCGGCTGGCTCGCCGGCAGCCCTCTTCCTCACTTGTTCGGGATTATCGCTATCTTCATCGCGCTCGGACACTCCGTGCTGGCGATGAGCGGAGAGGAATCCCTTGCCCAGGTCTACCGCGAAATCGAGAGCCCAAAACTCCCCAACCTGAAGAAAGCTGGGTTGGTCATCTTCGTTTACAGCCTGGTATTCACATCGCTGGTTTCGTTTTTTGCGGTCATGATCATCCCCGACGGCGTTCGGGAGCACTACCTGGAAAACCTCATCGGCGGCTTGGCGATGAGCCTCCACGGACCTTTCATCGCGCGCTTGATTTTCCATGCGTTCGTGGTCGTCGTGGGCACGTTTATCCTGGCAGGGGCGGTGAACACCGCCATCGTCGGCTCAAACGGCGTGTTGAATCGCGTGTCCGAAGATGGAGTGCTGAGCGAGTGGTTCCGCCAGCCGCACCCGAAATTCGGCACCAGCTATCGCATCATCAACATCGTGGTTGGATTGCAGATTCTGACCATCTTCATCAGTCACGGCAACGTCACCTTCCTCGCAAACCTTTACGCTTTCGGCGTGATCTGGAGCTTTACGATGAACGGCCTGGCGGTATTGGTTTTGCGCTACACCAGGCCCGGTGAACGTGAGTTCCAGGTGCCTCTTAATTTCAACTTTCGCGGGGTGCAGATTCCCGTCGGGCTCGGCTTGATCACACTGACTCTTTTTCTGATTGCCGTAGTAAACCTCTTCACCAAGCCCGTGGCCACTATGGCCGGTGGAGCTTTTTCCGTTCTGCTATATATCGTTTTCACGGTTTCCGAGCGGCGCTCTCATCGAGGCAGCACCGCTCGCGTGGAAATGGATCAGTTCAACCTGGAATTGGAAGGGGAGCTGACACCAGAGGCCGTCGGCGCGAGGCCCGGCAATATCCTCGTGCCCGTGAGCAATCACTTTCATCTTTACCACCTCGGGAACGTTCTGGACCGCATTAAGCCGGGACGCCGGGATGTCGTCGTCCTGCACGTGCGTTTGCTGCGGCGTTCCGCCTCGGGTGAAAACGAACTGGATGCTGACCAGCTCTTCGGGAGCATCGAGCAGCATCTCTTTTCGCAGACTCTTTCCATGTCGGAAAAACGCGGAAAACCAATTCGTCTGGCGGTGGTGGCCGCCAATGACCTTTGGGACGGCATTCTGCGCGCCGGTACTTCACTCCAGTCCAGCACGATTGTCATCGGACGCTCGGCGAAAGATACAACCGAAGAGCAGGCGCGCCTCATTGGTGACGCCTGGGAGAAGCTCGGGGACCCAAAGCCGCAATTCAACCTGGAAATTCATCTGCCCAACGGCGACAAGATTTATAAGGTTCTCGGACCCCATGCGCCCAACCTGACCTCTAACGAAGTCAATCTGCTTCACCGGTTGTGGCTTCGCTTTAGCGAAGTCCTTGCGCCGAAGGAGTTGCACCATCATGACGTGGTGCATTTTGCTCTCGAGGAAGTACAAAAGGAAATCGACGACGGGCAAGAAGACCAAGTCGTCAAGCGGCTGCGGGCCCACATCGAAGCAAATGAGAGGAAGAAAACGCCCAAGACGTGAAATGCAGTTCTCAATTCTTAGTGTTTAGTTGTTGGTTCGCAGATTTGTGTTCCTGAATCTTGCTTTCGTCCCTGGCTCTTCGTTCGATGATCTGTTCCTTTTGTTATCGACGACTGCTGTCACTTGCCATTCTCGTTCTAGCGCTTCAACCGAATACCGATAGCCAACGACTGAAAACTGTTTTCTAAGCGAGCTGGGTAGTGCAGTGGCCGCAGCGTTTCGCCTGAATCGGGATGGTCATTGCGCACTGGGGGCAGTCTTTCGTTGTCGGTGCCGCAGGGGCTGCAGGTTTCGTGGTCCAGCGGTTGACCTGGCGTACCAGTAGAAACACGGCGAACGCCAGGATGAGGAAATTGATGACGGTGCTGAAGAACAAGCCATAGTTCAAGGTGGCCTTACCGGCAGTCTTGGCCGCCGAGATTGTGGCGAAATGAGTGTCGGAGAGGTTGAGGAAGAGGTTAGAAAAATCGATGTGACCCAGCAAATGCCCGATCGGCGGCATCATGACGTCTTCCACGAATGAGGTGACAATTTTCCCGAACCCCGCCCCGATAATGATACCGACAGCCATATCCAGCACGTTGCCACGCATTGCGAATGCCTTGAATTCCTTTAGCACGGCGCTTCTCCTTTCCAAACTTGATCAGGTATTGGCGACCGCCCCGGTGCGGACCTGAGAAAGCAGAGGAGGGGCTGTCATTGGCGCGGATTATAGCCGATGGGCGCTGGAGAGCAGGGAACCATTGCGGATAAATCGTTTAACGAGGGCGAAATACCAATGCCGAGCCGATGATGCCGCGGAGTACGAGCAAAATCCCGCCAGCGGCGATGAGCGGTCCCACCCACAAAAATGGCACCCGCGAGATGGCCAGCATCACGCCGCCGAGAAGAATGAGCGAAAGCCCGCGCGTCCGGTTCTCCCACCGCCCCCACCACTTCTTGGCTCCATAAAGTGCGCGCAGACCCCAGAGAATGAGCGCCACGCTCAGGATGAACCAGGAAGGTTTGTGGCGGTCGACATATATCTTTCCCGCCAGGCCCAGCCATATCACGATTCCGCCAAGCATCACAAAAATTATCTCAATCATGAGCCGGAGAATGCGCTCAGGGGTCAACATTGGCGTGCGCTGCGTTTACGCTACGCGTTCGATGCGTACTTTTTGCAGGATCACAGGGGTGCGTGGCCGGTCGCCCGAGTCACGCGGCACGTTGGAGATTTTGTCCGCGACATCCTGCCCTTCTACGACCTCGCCAAAAATCGTGTGCTTGTTGTCAAGCCAGGGTGCTGGGGCAACGGTGAGAAAGAACTGGCTGCCGTTAGTGTTTGGCCCGGCATTGGCCATGGAGAGCTTTCCAGCCTTTGAATGATTCAACGACGAATGAAATTCATCAGCAAATTTGTAACCTGGCCCGCCGCGGCCGCTGCCTTCCGGGCATCCGCCCTGGATCATGAACTTTGGAATGACGCGGTGAAACGTCAGCCCGTCGTAAAAATTCTTTTTCTGTTTTTTCTCGCTGCTCTCGTCCGTAAATTCCTTCGTGCCTTCGGCAAGCCCGACGAAATTCGCGACCGTTTTCGGGGCTTCTTTTTCCAGCAGCCGCACAACAATGTTGCCCTGCGACGTTTCAAAAATAGCGTACATTCCAGCAGGTCGGCTCATGCGTTCTCCTTGTGAACCGAAGCATCGTACACGAGCCAGCGCCGCCGGCGCCACCTGCCTGCAATTACCAGCCTTTTTGCTTCCGCAGCTCGGTGATGTGCGCGGTGTGGTGCTTTCCGTGCCACTCATAGAGGAACAGCATCCAGTCCAGCGTGCGCACGCCATGCTCCGGGTGGCGGAAAGTCCGCGAAAAGTCTTCGGTTTTTATCGAACGCAGCAGGCGCACCCAGCGTTCGTGCAGGGAGTCCAGCAAGGCAAGTGAAACTTCGATCGGCGCCGATTTCCCGTCTGCCAGTTCCGCCCAGCGGCCCTCTTCGTACGGCTTGATAGTCGGCTCATCCTCGGTCAAAGCAAGTTTGAAGCGCACGTAGGCGTTCATGTGACTGTCAGGAACGTGATGAGCGACCTGCCGGACGGTCCAACCGCCTTCGCGATACGGCGTGTCAAGTTGTGTGTCGTTCAGCCCTTTCACGGCAGCGCGCATTTTAGCGGGCGTTTGCGCGATCGTGTCGATTGCCTGCTTCCTCATCCCCGGGTTTACTTCTTGCGGCGGGGCGTATTTCCCCACCGGATAGCGCAGATCCATTTTGATTTCCTCCTCGGGCGGAATCGGCCGCCTGCTTGTGAGAATATAGCCGCGGGCGCCGCGCACGGTCAAAGCGACCCACAAAAAATGCTTCTCCAAATTGGCCGTTCGCGCTACCGGAATCGCGGCGGCGAGGGATGCTACAATACCCGGCCCGGCTCTGTGTTGTATCTCGAAGGCCGCTTGGAGAATCTAACGTTGGGGAGCCAAGGAATGCACGAGGTCGTCATCATTGGCAGCGGGTGCGCGGGCCTGACCGCTGCAATCTATGCCGCCCGTGCCAACTTGAAACCCCTCGTGATTGACGGCCACGAGCAGGGTGGCCAGCTCTCCCTGACAACACACGTGGAAAATTACCCTGGCTTTCCCGACGGCATCATGGGGCCTGAGCTCATCCAAAACATGCGCAAGCAGGGGGAGAGATTCGGCGCTGAGTTCAAAGCCGGCGCTGTGACGGAAGTGGACTTGAGGAAGCGCCCGTTCAAGATTATTGCCGGCAAGGATACTTATGAGACCAAGACGGTGATCGTCGCGGCGGGTGCTTCAGCGCGGCTGTTGGGCTTGAAGGGCGAGCGTGAGCTGATCGGCCACGGTGTTTCCACCTGCGCCACCTGCGATGGCTATTTCTTTCGCGGCAAGCCCATTGCTGTTGTGGGCGGCGGCGATTCCGCCATGGAAGAAGCCAACTTCCTTTCGCGCTATGCCAGTGAGGTCTATCTGATCCACCGCCGCAACGAATTTCGCGCCTCCAAGATTATGATCGACCGCGCCCGGGCCAACGAGAAAATTGATTTTGTCACGCCGTTTGTCATGGAGGAAATACTCGCGCCTCAGGGCCACGTCGAAGGCGTACGGCTGCGGAACCCGCAAACGAAAAAAGTCCGCGATATCGTTCTGAACGGAGTCTTTGTTGCTATCGGACACGATCCCAATACCACCGTCTTCAAAGGCAAATTGGAGATGGATTCGAACGGCTATCTGATCGCCAAGCATGGCAGTCTGACCGCCATTCCCGGCGTGTTCATCGCCGGCGACGTGCAGGACCATCGTTACCGTCAAGCCGTCACGGCCGCGGGCTCCGGATGCATGGCCGCGATGGACGCGGAAAAGTTCCTGGAAGAGCACAAAGACTAGTGCGCGACTAGTCCGGAAGGTTCGAGACGGGCATAATTATATTCCGATGCTCCGTTCGAGTCTGCTCAAGTTCGCTGAGAGTCCCCGCTTCGCCCAATGGGTCACTTCCAACGGCACCACGCGCCGGATGGCGCGCCGCTTCGTCGCCGGCGAAACTCTCGATGAAGCCATCGAAGCGGCTCGCGGCTGCAATAACGCTGGCATGCTTGCGAGCCTCGATTACCTCGGAGAAAATTCCACCACCACCTCCGACGCCCAGCGCGCCCGCGACGCCTATCTCGAGATCTTCGAGCGCATCGCCCAGGAAAAACTCCACGCCAACGTTTCCTGCAAGCTGACGCAGCTCGGCCTCGACCTCAACGTGGACTTCTGCCAGGGGCTGGTCTTCTCCATCGTGGAGTTCGCGGCGCGATACGACAATTTCCTTCGCGTCGATATGGAAGGCTCGGCTTACACGGATCGGACCCTTGAAATCGTGAAGCGCGTGCGCGCGCGAAACCCTGCCGTTGGCACGGTGATCCAGTCCTACCTCTTTCGCAGCGAGCGGGACGTCCAGGACTTGCTGACCTACGGCTGCCGCATCCGCCTCTGCAAGGGCGCCTATAAGGAATCGGCCGAGGTGGCTTACCCGTCAAAAAGAGACGTCGACTTCAACTATGTCCACCTGATGAGGATCCTGCTGCCCAGCGGGTTTTATCACGCCATCGCCACGCACGACCCGCGCATGATCGCGCAAACAATTCGCTGGGCCGCCGAGCAGCAGATTTCCAAGGACGATTTCGAATTCCAGATGCTGTACGGCGTGCGAACCGATCTGCAGCGCCGGCTTGTGCGCGACGGTTATCGCCTGCGCATTTACATTCCCTTCGGCAAGGACTGGTTTCCTTATTTCATGCGGCGTCTCGCCGAGCGGCCAGCCAACCTCGGCTTCTTGCTCCGCAACCTCTTCCGCAAATAGGTGCGCCGCATTGCTACTGCTTGCGGCAAACCGTCACGCCGTCACGCAGCGGAATCAGCACAGGGTAGAGATCCTTCGCAGAATAAACGAGCCGGTTGAATTCCTGCACGCCGCGCGTGTCCGCATCGTCTGGAGGCGCTGGCCGCGCAGCTCGCCCCGACCACAACGTGTTGTCGGTGACGAACAGACCGCCGCGCTTCAGTTTTGGAAGAGCCGCCCGCAGGGCATCCGGATACTGACGTTTGTCGACATCGTTGAAAATAAAATCAAACGTGCCCAGCGTCTTTTTCACCAGCACAAGGGCATCCCCGACCTGCACATGAATGCGTTTCGCCACTCCCGCTCTGCGAAGATATTCCTGCGCGCGCCGCGCCTTCTCCGGGTCTCCGTCGGTGTAATACACTTTGGCTTTCGGGCCCGCCGCCCGTGCCAGCCAAATCGTCGAATAGCCGATGGCCGAGCCCATCTCAAAAATTCGCGTCGCGCCGGAAACCTGCACGAAGAGGGACAGCAGCCGCGCTACCGCGGGCCCGATGATTGGAATATTATTTCGCGCGGCGTATTCTTCCATTTCGCTGACCACTGCATCGCGCTCCGGTAACAGGTCATACAGATACTGGTCCACGTCATCCTGCGTAAACGCGCTGCTCAGGTTGTCTGTGCGCTTCACAGTTTTTCTCCTGGCTTGGGGGCAGCGTTGCTCCCGATGCCCGACGCCAACAGCGCCCGAATCGCCGCTTCAAACGTATCGCGCTTACCTTCTCCCAACTGGTGACCGACCTGGCGTCCGTCCTTCGCATAAAAGAAAGTTGCGGGGAGCACCCCGCTCCAGCCCGCCATCACGCTTTGGGTAAAGGCCGACTCAACTCCACCCTTCTTTCTGTAATTTGGGAAAACTGGCTTGTATCGCGCGAGAAAGCGTCGCATCAGGATGAGGTCGCCGTCGTCGTCCATACTCACACCGATTATCTGCAGGCCCTGCGGCGCATATTGTTTCGCCAGCTCATTCAGCAGCGGGTATTCGTCACGGCAGGGTTCGCACCACGTGGCCCAGAAGTTCACCAGCACGGCCTTTCCATGGTATTGCTGCAGCAATTTCTGGTAGCCCTGCGCGTCGATCACCTCCGGGTCGCGCGGCGCCTTGGCCTGCGGCGCTGCAAGCGCCCCGCCCGCTACAATCAGTAAGAGCCCCGCAACGGCCATCCGCATTCTCATTGGCTTTCCTTTCCGATTCATTCTAGCCGCAGCGGCCAAAGTTGAGAATCCCCATCGCGCCAAGTACAATCCAGTTAGTTGCTTGTTGGCCTCGCAACGGCGTGGTATAAAGAGATTTTGGCCGGCCCTCTGTTTTCAGGCAAAGCTGCCGGCTCGCTGTCCGGGCAAAGGAGATCGTGAATGGCCTACGTGATTGCCGAGCCCTGCATCGGCACGAAAGACTCTGCTTGCGTCGACGTCTGCCCGGTGGATTGCATTCATCCGCGCAAGGATGAACCGGAATTCGATAAAGAGACGCAGCTCTACATTAATCCCACGGAGTGCATCGATTGCGGCGCGTGTGTCCCGGTTTGTCCGGTGACGGCTATCTTTGCTTTGGAAGACCTGCCGGAGAAGTGGCAGAGCTTTACTCCCGTCAATGCCGACTGGTACGCAAAAAAATAGCTTAGATTATTGCTGTCCACAGAAGATTTGGAGTTCACCGCGGCACGCTCAGGCGTGCCGTTTTTTTCTCCCTCAGCTTTCCAAGCGAGCCATGTCGCCGTGCCGCACCAAGCCGCCCAGGGTCCGCTTGCGCACGTCGTCAAAAGAAGTCGCGAACAGGATATTTTCCACGGCTTCCTGAACGTCCTGCCAAACCTGCTTCAGCCCGCAGTTCTCGCTCTCGGGACAAACGTACCCTTGGCGCGCGTCGCTATCTGCACAACTCGATCCTGAAAAGTTGCCATCCACCACCCTCAGCACGTCGCCCACGGAAATCCGTTCCGGCGCGCGCGCGAGCGTATACCCGCCGCGGACGCCACGCCGGCTTTCCAGGATGCCTCCGCGCTTCAATCCCAGCAGGATCTGCTCCAGGTATTTCAGAGGGATGCGATGACGCGCGGCAATTTCATGGATGGTTACCACCTCCGGGTATTGCAACGCCAGGTGGAGCACCGCTCGTGTTGCGTATTCGCCTTTGGCTGTCACTCGCATCGTCTGAGTCCCGATTGGTAGCGTTTCACACGCGTCCACCGCTGTCAATCTCCCCTAGGCACCTGCTGGAAGCCTCTGCTTGCGCGCGACCTGCTTCGCGCAATGGCGCATGGCAAGGTATCATTTCTCGAGCGCAAAACTGTCCCCATGCCGCAGAACTTCCATCTCGTCCTGCTCATCCACGCGCACCAACCCTGCGGCAATTTCGAACACGTACTCGAGAAAGCCTACAAAGATTCCTATTTGCCCTTTCTCGAACTCCTGGAGAAACACACCGCTGTTCGCCTGGGACTCCACTATTCCGGTCCGCTGCTCACCTGGATTGAAAAGCATCGCCCCGAGTATTTCACTCGCTTGAAAGCGCTCGTCAACGGCGGCCAGATTGAGCTGGTCGGCGGAGGTTTTTACGAACCGATCCTCATCTCCGTTCCTCCCAAAGACCAGCGCGAGCAGATTGCACGCCTCGCCGGCTATCTTGAAGAGCACTTCGGCCAGCGCCCCGCTGGGGCTTGGCTCGCCGAGCGTGTCTGGGAGCCGCAGCTTCCCTCCGCCCTGGCCCCGGCAGGCGTCGGCTATACCCTGGTCGATGACATCCATTTTCTTTCTGCCGGTTTTGAACCCGAAGAGCTGTTTGGAACTTACATCGCCGAGGATCGCAACCAGAGCGTATGGCTCTATCCGGGACAGAAAGCCCTGCGTTACCTCATCCCCTTCGGCAAAGTCGAAGACGTGATCACTTATCTGCGCGATGCCGCCGCTCTGCATCCCGGCGGTGTGGCCGCCATGGGCGACGACATGGAAAAGTTTGGCGTCTGGCCAGGTACCCACGAACATTGCTACAAGAATGGCTGGCTTGAAAAGTTCTTCCTCGCTTTGGAGGAAAATTCCAGCTGGCTGCGGTTATCGAAGCCCGCTGAATACCTTGCCAAGCATGCCCCGCTGGGCCGTGCCGACCTTCCGACGGCCTCTTACACCGAGATGATGGAGTGGGTCCTTCCCACCCGCGTCCGCCAGCGCTATCACACTGTTCTCAAGGAATTCAGCACGCGACCCGAGGTGCTTTCTTTTTTCCGCGGCGGTTCGTGGCGGGGCTTCTTCCGAAAATATCCCGAGTCGAACCTGCTCCACAAAAAAATGCTCCGCGTTTCGGCGCGGCTCGCCGCGGTCTCCCCGCAGCCCGGCAATTCGAAGGCGGCCGAGGATTTCCAGCAAGCCCGAGACCTCCTTCTTCGCGCACAGTGCAACGATGCCTACTGGCACGGCATCTTCGGCGGGCTCTACGCTCCGCACCTTCGCACGGAGCTTTGGCGCAATCTGATTCGGGCCGAGTTGATTGCCGACCACCTGACGCCGGGCGCTTTAGTTCCGCGCATCGAACTGCTCGATTACGACGCTGACGGCACGAACGAACTTCTGTTCACGGCGCCCCAATATCAGGCACTGCTAAAGCCCCAGGACGGCGGCACCATCGCCGCGTTCGATTTTCGTCCTGCGGCCGCGACTCTCGTCAATTCCATCCTCAGACGTCCGGAGGCCTATCACGCGCGACTTCGCGATGCCGCGGAGACCGCCGTGGGCGCTGTCGCCTCCATCCACGAACAGACTCGCGTGAAAGAGCCCGGCCTCGAGCGCTACCTTCGGTACGACCGCTGGCCGCGCCACGCTTTTCGCGTCCTGCTCTTCGATTCGAATCGGACCCAGGCCGACTATGAAGCTCTCGAGCTTCAGGAAGACGCTGGGTTCGCCGGCGGGCCGTTCAAAGTGAAATCTTCATCTGCCCTGGATGCCGAACTCTTTCGTAACGATCAATTGAAATGCTCCGGGAAAGACGCTTCCACTTCTCCTCGTCTGGCCCTGATGAAGCGGTTTTCTTTCGGCCCCACGCCGAATGGTTGCGAAATCGGCTGCGATATCGGCCTGAAGCTCAAGCAGCCGTTGGGAAAGCCCATCGCTGTTGGAATCGAATCCGTGATCAATCTGCTCGCTCCGGCGGAGCCCGACCGCTTCTTCGAAATGCCGCGTGGGCCGCAAAACCTCCGCTTCAGCGGAGCCCTGCGCGGCCCGCTCCTCCGCATGGAAGACGGCTGGCAGCGTATCCGCGTTGCGCTGCACGCTCCGGCCTCGCAGGAATTTTGGGTCGCTCCCATCGAAACCGTTTCCGAATCCGAGGAAGGATTCGAGCGCGTCTACCAGGGCTCGCAAATCCTCGCCATCTGGCGCCCGGTTCTCACTCCTCAGGAACCTTGGTTCGCCCGCCTCGTATGGCGCGTCGAGGCCTTCTAATCATCCGTCGGCGGGCACCGCGCGCCCTGGTTGGAATTCCAAGCAAAATGCAATTTCCACATCGGGAAGCTGATTTTTTCAAGCACTATTTGCCCAATCCGGGCACTCCGGCCACAGACTGCTTTGCTACCCTTAGGCTGGGCAGGGACGGTCACCACTACGGTCGGAGTGCCCCCTCAGCACAGCTCCACCCGCAGCCCCTTGCAGTAACAGCGTTAACGCAGTGGGTGAGCTGCCTTCGGGGGTAAACACTCTAAGCGTGGGGAGGTATGCAATGCGCCGGGTCCGGGATGGCTGCCGGAAACAGACCTGGCTGGTCGGAACAGCCAGCTTATCTGAGGAGGGTCTGATCCCCAAGAATCGGGGGAAAAGTTACGCCAGCTCAGCAAATATGCGCCTCATTCCACCATGAGCAAATTCTGCGCGAATGGCCACTCTTCGTCGATCCATTCGCCGTCGCAGCGGAAGCCGGTGCGCGCGGCCATCTCGCCGGCTTCTCCGGCTCGATACTTATGCGAGCTTTCCGTCCAAATGGTTTCGCCTTCCGCCAACATCACCCGCAGTCCCGCAGCCGGAATCTCCACGCGCTGCCGCCGCGTCGACCGCAGGTGCATCTCAATGCGCCGCTCTTCCCCGTTCCACCGCGCCTCGTGCTGGAAGCGCGATAAATCGAAGTCTGCCCGCAATTCGCGGTTAATTCGTGATAACAGGTTCAGGTTGAAGGCTGCCGTCACACCCGCGGGGTCGTCATACGCGAGCAATTGATCCGCAACGCTTTTCTCCAGATCCGTCCCCAGCAGCAGCGCGTCTCCGGGCCGCAGAATTGCCCGCACATTCCGCAAAAATTCTTCGCCCGCGTCGCGATCGAAATTCCCGATGGTGCTCCCAAGAAAAAGCACCAGCAAATGGTCAGCGTCCGCGCGTTCCTCAGCCACCGCCCGCAACCCTTCCAGGTATGGCTGCTCGTAGCCAACGATGGTTACCAAGTCGATCTGACCCAGCTCTTTCTCGCTTGCTGCCAGGGCCGACGGCGAAATCTCGATCGGGTAGTAGTAGGTTTTCTGCCGCTGCGACAGCGATTCCAGAATCCAGCGTGTTTTCTTTCCGCTGCCGCTTCCCAGCTCCGCGACGTGCACCGGCGACTGCAGCCGCCCCACGATTTCCCGCGAGTGTTTTTGGAGCAGCCGCGCGTCCGCCCGCGTCAACCCGTATTCCGGAAGGACACAAATCGCTTCAAACAGCGCTGAACCCACTTCGTCGTACAGGTATTTCGATGGCAGCTCTCTCTGTCCGCTCTTCGTCAGGCCTGCGCGCACGTCGGCCGCAAACTCGGACACGTGTCTTAGCGGAAGGGTGTAAGTCAGCATGTCGGCTCCGGGGGCTTGGGCTTGTTAGTCCTCGACGCAACGGAACGTTGCGTAGACGTACGGGTAATGAGGCTGGAACCAGTTTCGGAATGATCGCCGCAGCATGCAAGCGGCGGTTCGAGGCGAGCCGCCTTTCATCACGTAGTGCTTGCCGTCAAAGAAACTTGCGGAATAACCGGGGTAAAAGGGCATCGGCGCGAATCCCGGAAACGGTGCGAACTCCGTCCGGGTCCACTCCCAGCCATTGCCCACAAGATCGTGTATCCCGAACGCGCTGGCCCCCGCCGGATGCGATCCCACCGGTGACGGGTCCCACTGGTGAAAATCAAAGTTACCATGCCGTTCGCTCGGCGCATCATCGCCCCAGGGATACCTGCACTCCGCTCCCCCGCGCGTCGTTCCATACGCCGCTCGGTGAAATTGCGCTTCGCTCGGCAGCTTGCGCCCGAGCCACTTCGCGTACGCCGTGGCCTCCGCATGGCTCACGTAGACCGGCCAGTCCAGCGGCAACCGCATCTCTCCGAACATCGCGCGGTACAGCCACAGGTTCCCGCTGCGTGTCCAGAACGCCGGGTGCTGCACGTTTTCTTTCGCTTTCCAGGCCCATGCTTCCTTGCTCCACAACGCGCGGTTCTCGTACCCACCCGCCTGCATGAACCGCAGGAAATCGCTGTTCGTGACGTTCCCGCTTTCGATAGCAAACTCCGCAACGTTTACTTCATGGGCTTCGATCTCGTTGTCCCAGCCGAACTCATCGCCGGTCACCCGCTTCAACCCCAGCGTCGCTCTCCCCTCCGGAATCTCCGCCAGGTGCGACTTTACCCGGTGCATTTTCGAAACTAATTCGATGGGCCCGGCGATCTTTCTCTCGCTTGGCAGCCGGTGCAGCATGTACGCCAGCGTCTCCGCGTGCATCAGCCGGTGCTCGATGGCCACTTCCAGCATCGCAATCAGTTGCGGGTGGCCCTCCTCCGGCCGCGCCAGCGCATGTTCAATCGCATGGTCCAGCTCATCCCGCAGCCTCCGGTTGTATCGCTCGACTTCCCCTCTCTCCGGCCAATCCGATGGCGTATCTGTCGGCAGGCCTCCGCCCACAGGGTCTATCCCGAAGGAAAATAGCTGATCGAACGTTCTTTGAAATGACTGCAATCCAAAGGCGCGCTGCGCGAGCAGGTTCCAGTCGAATGCTTCGACGTGTCCCACATAAAACATAATACGATGGCGCTCGGGAATTGGCCGGTCGTACATCGCCTCATCACGTACGATTCGAAATAACTCGTCGGTCTGCGCTCGAGCTCCCAACAGGCGGGTATGAAGGTCGTATCGGATGCGGACGGCGGTAGCGGCAGCTCCCATGGCGTTTTCCCCTTCCGTTGGATGCGGCACCTGCGCGAAGGATGCGCCAAAATTCGGCGTAGGGAGGCTAGATGCCTTAAGATGTTCCCTCCCTGCCGCGGGGCTGTCAATCGAAATGAATGCGAAACTCGCATCGCCGGAGCCGGTTTCTATCGACTTTCGTGGCGTCTCGTATCAGATAAACGTTATTCCTGCCCGTCCTATCGTTTCTAAACTATCTCTAATAGTTCTTCGCGGCGAAACTCTGGTACTTCTCGGCCGCAGCGGCAGTGGAAAGACCACCCTCCTTCGCCTTATCAACAGGATGTTGCTTCCCTCCGTTGGCCAAGTCTTAGTCGATGGCCAGCCCACATCCACCTGGGATCCCATCCGCCTCCGCCGCGGCATCGGCTACGTCATCCAGGAGGCTGGCCTTTTTCCCCATTTCACCGTTGCCGAAAACGTCGGCCTCGTTCCTGGCCTGGAAAAATGGAGCGCTCCGCGCACCGCTGCGCGTGTCGAAGAAATGCTCCAGCTCGTCGGCCTCGATCCACAGGAGTTTGCCAAGCGCCGTCCCCGCGAGCTCTCCGGTGGCCAGCGCCAGCGGGTCGGCGTCGCGCGCGCCCTCGCCGCCGACCCGCCCATTCTTCTCATGGACGAGCCATTCGGCGCGCTCGATCCCGTGACCCGCTCCGAGCTCCAGAGGGAATTCAGCTCTCTCGCGCGCCGCCTCGGCAAAACCATTGTCTTCGTCACGCACGACATTCGCGAAGCGCTGCTCCTCGCCTCGCGCATCGCCCTTCTCGAATCCGGCCGCCTCGTCGCCGTCGCCACTCCTCACGAATTTCCCCGCCTTGATCATCCCGAGGTGCAGGTCTTCACCGCCTCCCTCGCCGCTGTTCCGGGGGCCCCCGCATGACGCCCCAGCTCACGACGTGGTCTTTTTTCACCGATCATCGCGCCGAAATCCTCGGCGCCACGCTCGACCACCTCACTCTCGTCCTTATCGCAATGTTTTTCGCCATTCTCATCGCCGTGCCTCTTGGCATGCTCATCGTTGAGCGCCGCGTTCTTCGCACTCTGGCCCTCGGCGTGGCCAGCGTTTTCCAGACGATTCCCAGCCTGGCCCTCTTCGGCTTCCTCATCCCCATTCCTTTCATCGGCGGCATCGGACGCCGCACTGCCATCGTCGCTCTCGTCCTTTACGCGCTGCTCCCGATTCTGCGCAACACCTACGTAGGGCTCAGCGGCATTGACCCCGCCGTCCTCGAAGCCGCCGAAGCCATGGGCATGACTAGCGTGCAGATCCTCTTCCGCGTACGTCTTCCCCTCGCGCTCGCTGTCATCCTCGCCGGCATTCGAACGGCCACGGTCATCACCATCGGCGTCGCCACGATTGCCGCGGCCATCGGCGCTGGCGGCCTCGGCACGTTCATCTTCCGCGGCGTCGCCATGGTCAATGACGCCGTCATTCTCGCCGGCGCCATCCCCGCCGCTCTCCTCGCCCTCCTCGCCGACCTCCTCCTCGGCCTCCTCGAGCGCCGCTTGAAGGTCGTCTGAAAATGCGCCGCCTTCTCCTCCGGTTCCTTTACCTCCTTTATTTTCTTAACCTTCTTTACTTCACTTCCGCCTGCCACCGCCCTTCCCAGCCTCACCTTACCATCGGCTCCAAATTCTTCACCGAGCAAGTCCTCCTCGCCGAGCTCCTCGCCCAACACATCGAGGCCCGCACCGGCATCCCCGTCGAGCGCAAGACCAACCTCGGCGGCACTCTGCTCGTACACAAAGCTCTCCTCTCCGGCGACCTCGACCTCTACGTCGAATACACCGGCACCGCGCTTACCGCCGTCCTCAACGAATCTCCCGGCGCCGGCAGCTCCGCCGCCATCTACAATCGTGTCAAGCAGCAATACGCCCAGCGCTTCGCTCTCGACCTTACCGAGCCTCTCGGCTTTGAAAACACTTTCGCCATTGTCATCCGCGGCGACGACGCCAAAAATCTTTACCTCCGCGCCATCTCCGACATCGCTCCGCTCGCTCCCAAGTGGCGCGTCGGCGTCGGCTACGAATTCCTCGAGCGCTCCGACGGTTTCCGCGGTTGGAGTGACCGCTACGCCCTTCACTTCGCCGGCCAGCCTCGCGTCATGGACCTCGGCCTGCTCTACCGCGCCCTCGTCGATCATCAAGTGGACATCGTCGCCGGCAACTCCACCGACGGCCTCATCGACTCCCTCGGCCTCGTCGCCCTCGCCGACGACCGCCACTACTTTCCGCCCTATGATGCGGTCCCCATCGTCCGCCAATCCACTCTCGCCAAATTTCCTCAGCTCCGCGCCGCCCTCGCCGATCTCGCCGGAAAACTTTCCGCCGCGGATATGCGCCGCCTCAACTACGCCGTCGACGCCCAGCACCAGGACGCCCCCGCCGTCGTCCGCGCCTTTCGCGCCTCCAGAGGCCTGTAAGCCGGAACCTCTCGCCTGATGAGCGGAATCAAACTGCTGCATGGAGTCCCTTCGCCCACGATGTCTTGGCTGTAACTTTTGGCAGCGCGGCCGCGTTTAATATAACAGGGGCATCCGAACCCCTCCCGGCCTTTAGCAGGAAATCTCCCAGCACCAGGGTTAGAAAAAAAGCCGTAACGTTTCACCGGAGGAAGGCATGAAAATTCTTGTCGGGCTTCTTGCATTGTTTTTGATCTCTTCTGTCCCCCGCTCTTGCGCAAGAGAAGGGGAGAGGCGAGCAACGCCCACCTCGTGACGTCGGTCGTGGACACGTTCCCGCTTGTGGTCCCGCTCCTGCCAAGGCCCAGGAGCAGCACCGCGCCTCGGAAAACCGTGCGCCAGAAAATCGGCCCCAGGAAGCCCGCTCGTTCCGCGACAAGCCCGGACACCCTGAGGCTCCCCACGTCCACACGAGTGATCAATGGGTCGGACACGATTCCGGCCGCAATGATGTCCGCTTCCACGTTGATCATCCTTGGGAGCATGGACGCTTTACCGGCGGTTTCGGCCGCGGCCACGTCTTTCGGATCGCGGGTGGAAACAGGGAGCGCTTCTGGTTTGGAGGTTTCTACTTCAGCGTGGCCCCATTCGAATACGACTTCACCAATGACTGGCTCTGGGATTCCGATCAGATCGTGATCTACGAAGATCCCGACCACGACGGCTGGTACCTGGCCTACAACCCGAGACTCGGCACTTACGTTCACGTCGCGTATCTCGGCGGAAGTTAGCAGACCCGGAAATCTCGCTTCGGGCAGAACGCAGCGCATCCGCAACGTTCTAGGTCTTGTCTCCGATTCCACAAACAAAAGAGGCGCAGCCGGTCATTCGCTGCGCCTCTCGAATACGCCCCCTTAGAGTCTAGTGCCGGTCGTGGTCGTGATCATCCCAGTCGCGGTCGGTATGCCAGCGACGGCCGTCTTCGTCCCACCACTTGTGGGCGTGCGTCCAGCAGTACTCACGCGCACTGCGCAATTCGTGGCGCGCTTGTTCCGCCTGCCTGCTTTCCCAACCGTGGCGTTCGGCGGCCTCGTGCAGCCGATGGTCGGCTTTTGCGATGCGCCGCTGACATGCACCTTCATCGGCGCGAACCCCCGGCGCATTGGTGAGAATGAGAGCACCTGTCAGCACCGCGGCCGCAAGCGCCGTCCTTCCCCAAAATGGCTTCTTCTCATGATTTCGCATCTCTACCCCGCCTCCTGACGATAGATTGAACCTCAGTTTGAAGCCAAGGCCAGTTTGTTGCCAAGGTCATCGAGAAGGGATTCCCAACCCTGGCCGTACCACTTCACTTGGTTATGGTTCGATAGCACCTCGCCGCAAAGCTGTTCAATTTAGGACACTCCTGGCCCGCGGCGCGCCCGTAACCTCCGGCGTCCGCTTCGGCCACGCGAGCCACTCTCGAGAGTGCGCAGAAATCCTCAAATCGCCTTACAATGGCGATTCATTTCTGAACGCGCAAGACACTTCGCAGCTCTCCGTTGCGGACTTGCCCGGCGAAAGGAAACAAAAAATGAAACGCGCAAGCTCTGGAAAAATGTTGTTTAGCTGCCTCGCCGCATTGGCTGTTCTTCTGCTTCTTCCGGAATTTCTCGCCGCGCAAACCCCTTCCCCCGCGCTTCTCGTCCTCAACAAGGCAGACAACACGCTCTCCATCGTCGATCCTGCCACGCTCAAAACCGTCGCGCAAATCCCCACCGGCGAAGCGCCTCACGAGCTCGCCGCCTCCGACGACGGCAAATTCGCCTTCGTCGCCAACTACGGCGCGCGCACTCCCGGAAACACGATTTCCGTCATCGACTTGCTCGCTCAGAAGGAGTTTCGCCGCGTCGATCTCGGCGCGCTGCACCGCCCGCATGGCATCACTTTTGCCGATGGCAAAGTCTGGTTCACCGCCGAGCAAAACAAACTCATCGCCCGCTACGATCCCGCCGCCAATCAGCTCGACTGGCTCCTCGGCATCGGCCAGAACGGCACTCACATGCTCGTCTTCTCGAAAGACCGCACTCTGCTCTTCACCTCCAACATCGGTTCAGACTCCATCACCCTGCTTCAGCGCGGCTCCGATCCCTCCGCTTGGACGCTCACCACCATTCCTGTCGGCAAAGGTCCCGAAGGCGCCGACGTTTCTCCCGATGCCCGCGAATTCTGGGCCGCCAACTCCGGCGACGGCACCGTCTCCATCATTGATGTCGCCGCAAAGAAGGTCACGCGAACGCTCGACCTCCACACCAAGCACTCCAACCGCCTCAAGTTCACTCCTGACGGAAAACTCGTCCTCATCTCCGATCCGGGCGGCAACGAGTTGCTCATCCTCGACGCCGCCTCCCGCAAGGAAATCAAGCGCCTCAGCGTCGGCCACCAGCCCGAAGGCATCGTCATCCCTCCCGATGGCGTGCGCGCCTATGTCGCCCTCGCCGGCGATAAAACCGTCGCCGTCCTCGACTTGAAAACCCTCGAAGTCACCGCGCGCATCTCCGTCGGCAACGACCCTGACGGCCTCGCCTGGGCCTCCCGCCCCTGATCCCCGGCCTTGGTGGCACAGCCATTCCTGTTTACCCTAAGCCTGCGAAGGGGCTGTGCTTTTTCTCTTCTCTTCTGATTCGCGCGCCTGCCCTTGTAGGGGCGACTTTACGTCGCCATCTTCCCTGGTAGTGGCGGGTCTTCAGACGCGTTCTTTTCCGCGCGCACCACTCCTGACTCCTCGTCAAGAGTGGTGATTTCGTTTGTCAACTGTGTTGGACAGACTTCAGGCGACCCGGTGGGAGACTACTGTCCTAGCTTCTTATCGTTTGCTTTCCAGCAGGGCGCAATTCGCGACGCATCTCGCCGCCAGCATTTCGATTTCCGCTTTCTTGTGATTCGGCACTCTTGCCGATGCCTCCGGCGCGACGATGAGCGATTGTGGTCCATCGCCCAGATTGAACGTGCACTCGAACTGCAAAGATTGCACGCCGCGTTGCTGGCAGGCATTTTTCTCCAGCGCGGACTCCAGCGTTTCCGGCTTCACGTGCAACTCCCCGGCAACTTGTGACGGCAGCATCGCCACCACCATCGGCACGGGAGACTTGATCTTTATGCTCACTTGCTCGCCGTCGTGGTCGGGCGTAAACCCGCCATATACTTTCAAGAACGACGTCAGCTCGTACTTCTCTTTGATCTGCCGGGTCCACTGAAACTCCGGCTGGATGCAGTTTTCCACGCAGTCCCAGCGGTAGTATTGGATGTGCATGTCGTTCGGCGCAACGAATCGCCGCGTGACCGAACCCTGGCCCGTCAACACCGTCGCGATTCCCACTCCCACCGCGCGCTCCGTCTTGTCATGGGGATCCAGCACCGCGCCCAGTCCGGCAAACACCGCCGCATCGGGGCTGTTTCGTTCGTCGCGGATGACCAGCGTCAAGGGTTCGACCGGCATCTCGCAGACATACGTTGTCTCCACCACATGCTCCCGCAGGCACACTTGTCGCAAGTTCGCGATGGCGCCCGAATGCTGCAGCGCGTAGTTCCAATCCTCGGCTGGCGTCATGAAGATCGTAACGGGCTTCTCCGCTTTGATATCGACATGATTGCTTTGGCCGTTCGCATTCGGACGGTACGTCCGCGCGGTATGGTAATTCGCTGGGTCCAGCCGCACGCTTTCGTCGTTGGCGGGAAGCCAATTGAAGACTCGTTGTTGCTGGCCAAAGGACGCCCCGGAAAACATCCCGCAGAGCGCGCCCATCAGCAGAATTCCAACCAAGCCTGGTATTTTTGTGTTTTTCAT
>Ga0099828_10000359_pt1 | contig 27747 bp, 23 predicted proteins | sample CZO8metaG_2_FD_79338 | JGI IMG/M metagenome (GOLD analysis project Ga0099828, IMG submission 79338) | Vadose zone soil microbial communities from the Eel River Critical Zone Observatory, Northern California, USA - CZOApr15con2H1.8 metaG | ecosystem: Environmental > Terrestrial > Soil > Vadose... | reverse complement strand
GGGACGCTGACAGCTCCAGCCCAACTGCCGCAGGATGCGCCAAGCCTGCGAGGCATGATAGCGGACCCCGCATTCCTCCTCGATCAGGTGCGCCACCCGCCACGCCGTCCACAAACCGGTTTCGTAACCCAGTGCTTCCGGCCCGCGCTTCAGCCCGCCCTCTAGCTTCTGCAGGTCTTGCGCACTCAGCCGAGGTTTGCGTCCGGCGCGCCCCGCTTTCCGCAAACCGGGGAGCCCGGCGGCCTCCAGTTGCCGGGCCCAGCGGCTGACCGACTGGCGATGGGCCCCGACCCGGCGTGCCACTTCGGACTCATGGACTCCCTTTTTCAGCAACCGTGCCGCCCGCAAGCGCCGCTGCTCCAGTGCCTGAAAGTCTCGCCGCACTCCCGCTGGGTTTCCCATGGACTGACCATAGCACAAGAAGCCATAGATGTCACTATATTATTCAATACTCAATAATTGCCCGCACTGGCAGCATTGGTGTGGCTTAAGGTCTCTCGTATGCGTCGGCCCAGGGCTGTTAACCGAAAAGGCTTCTGCAGAAGCACCTGCTTTGGATCCAGGACCTGCTGGTTTGAGAGCAGGTTATTGGAGTATCCGGACATAAACACCACCTTGGTTTCCGGATGAATGTGCGCGATTCTCTCGGAAAGCTCGCGGCCGCTCATGTGCGGCATCACCAAGTCGGTCAGCAGGAGATGGATCGGCTGCCTATGTTCCTCTGCCATCTCCAGCGCTTCGGATCCTCGACTGGCCTTGAGTACTGTGTACCCATTTTCCACGAGATATTCGGCCGCGGACTCGCGAACTGCTGCCTCATCCTCTACCAGAAGTATGGTTTCATTGCCGCTGAATGAGACGCCGCACGTCTCGCTATCATCCGACTGGATCGCATCTTCTACACGAGGCAGGTAGATCTTGAAGGTCGCGCCGTGCCCGGGCTCACTCTGCACAAAAATGTAGCCTGCACTCTGTTTCACAATACCGAAGACGATGGCGAGTCCAAGTCCGGTGCCTTTTCCCTGCTCTTTGGTAGTGAAGAAAGGTTCAAAGATGTGAGACTTTGTTTCCGTGTCCATCCCGCAGCCGCTGTCGCTTACTGCCAGCATGACGTAGTTTCCAGTTTGAGCCGGACTTTGCAGACCGCAGTCAGCTTGGTCGAGTTGAGCATTATCCGTTTCAATGAGAACCCCCCCGCCACTCGGCATGGCGTCCCGAGCGTTAATGACCAGATTCATCACTATTTGCTCCACCTGACCAGGGTCCACTTTCACTCGCCCAAGGGCGCCACCGGGAATGAACTTTAGTTCGATGTTCTCAGGGATGAGCCGCTTGAGCATCTTGATCTGCTCTGCAATCAGCGCATTCAGGTCGAGCACTTTCGGAGAAAGCACCTGTTTACGGCTAAAGGCCAGCAAGCCCTGGGTCAGCGAGGCTGCACGATCTATTGATTTCGCAATTTCGTCAAGGTACCGGCGACCTGCGTCCTTCTCCGAGAGTTGTCCGTGCAGCAGTTCCGCATAGCTGCTGATGGCCATCAAAATATTATTGAAATCGTGGGCAACACCTCCCGCCAATCGGCCGATCCCCTCGATCCTCTGCATCTGCCGCAACTGCTGCTCCAGTTCGCGGCGCTGGGTGATGTCTTGCGCCGCGCCCTCAAAATAAAGGATCCGTCCTTCGGCGTCCCGGACAGCGTGAGCATTCTCTGAAACCCAGATGGCCTTCCCATCTTTGCGATAGGCCTGGTATTCAAAGTTTTGCACGACCCCGTGCTCTTCCATCAATCTTTTGAATTCCGCATGCAGTTCAGGATGCACGTATTCCTGATTTCTTATGTCGGCGCGCGTGCTGATCAGTTCTTCCGACGAATCAAAGCCGAGCATGCGCGCGAGAGCGGGGTTGGCCGAAATGTACCTGCCGTCCGGGGTGGTCTGATAAATACCCTCGACGGCGTTTTCGAAAATGCCTCGGTATTTCTCTTCCGTTCTCCGAAGCGCTTCCTCCGCGCGCTTGCGCTCGGTTATGTCAGTTAGGAAGCCGATGATACCCTTTACCCTGTGGCTCGCGTCCCAGAGGGGACTCGCCGAAAGACTGATGGCCACCGATGAGCCGTCCCGCTTCTGGCGGCGCACCTCCACTCCGGTGAGAGTTTCACCCGACAGCAATCGCTTGTGCAGGATGGCGGCCTCTTCTGCTTCATCTTCGGGAATGATGGGATTAGGTTTGCCGATCACATCCTTCTCGTTCCAGCCGAACACCTTTTCCGCTGCTGGGTTCCACATGGTGACGTGGCTTCGGGCGTCCGCAGCGATGATTGGAACCGGCGACGCATAGACACTGGTCTCGTTGGCCTTGCGGAGAGCTTCCTCGACAATCTTACGTACCGTAATATCATGGGCGATGACCGACGCACCGATCACGGTTCCATTTGAATCTAGGACCGGCGAGACAGTCAAAGATACATCGAGCAGTTTGCTGTCCTTAGCTGCCCTGACGACTTCGAAATTCTTAATCCGGCGGCCGGCTCTCACCGCTTCCATAATCCTGGGACCCTCGTCGAAGCGGCCCGGAGGAACAAGAGACGAGATGTTTTTGCCGATCATCTCGTCAGCAGTATAGCCGTACATCAGCTCAGCACCTTTGTTCCAGCTCGTAATCCGCCGACCTAGATCCTCGCCGATAATCGCATCCTGCGACGACTCGACAATTGCGGCGAGCCAGACGACTGCCTCCTCGGCCCGCTTGCGCGCAGTAATGTCCCGCACATAAACGGTGAACGCCGCTTCTTTCTTAATAACAACGCTGGTAACGGTGAGCTCAGCGGGAAACTCGGTGCCGTCGGAGCGGACTGCCCTGGCTTCGAGGCGATTGCCCATGACATCGACTCCAGCGGTGGCTGTGGAGGCGAACAACTCACGACGGAGACGATCCCGTACGCCCGGAGGTAGGATCGTTTCGGCTAAGTCTTTGCCTAAAGCGGCAGATCGAGGGGTGCGAAAAGTTCTCTCTGCGGCAGCATTGAAATCTGTGATTCTGGCCTGACCATCCGTGCAAATGATGCAGTCCAAGGCCGAATCCAGGAGGGCTTGCCGGCGAACCTCGCTCTTTTCCAGCGCTTGTTGCGCTTGTCGAAGATCGCCCGATTCTGCAACAGATCCCATAGTTACTGGTAGAAACGGCTTCTTTTCAAGTCAGGCTTGACGTCTGCGCCTTGCGCTCGAATGACAATCCGATTGCAGCGGACTTACTGTCCGAGCACATCGCGGATCTTGTCTTTAAGTTTGTTCAGACGGAAGGGCTTCTGAAGGACGGCATTCTCTGACCTCTTGGTCCCATGCGAGGGAGCGGCCCCCTCAGTATCCCCTGACATATAAAGAACCTTGAGATTGGGGTGCATCTCGAGCAGCTTCTCGGCGACCTCGCAGCCGCTCATTTCCGGCATGACGATGTCCGTGATCAGCAGGTCAAGCGGCGAACGGTTCCGTAGCGCGACGTGAAGGGCTTCGGGTCCCGTCCGTGCTTGCAGGATTTTGAATCCTTCCATCTTGAGAAATTCAGCGGCTGGTACGCGCACCGCGTCATCGTCTTCCACCACAAGAATCGTCTTTGCCACCGGCACGTTCGTCGGCGATGTACCCTGTTCGCGCACCTCTGGAACTTCTTGTCCGAGTGCTGGGAAATAAATCCTGAAGCTGGTGCCCCTTCCAGGCTCACTGGAGACCCGAATCACACCCTTGACCTCCTTTACTACGCCGCGAACCGCGGCCAAGGCCAGGTTGATTCTCAAGTTCTGATCGCTGCTTCCGGTGGATTCGAAGGCGTGCGTTTGGGTGGCGAGGCCTGTCCCGGTGTCACGCACAGAAAGCATCACGTATTTGCCCGGGTCCAAATCTTCGCTCGTTCCCATAAATCCTTTGTCTAGTTCCACCAATTCCGTGGAGACCGTGAGTTTCCCGCCTCTAGTCATGGCGTCCCTGGCATTTATTGCCAGGCCTAGTACTAACTGTTCGAGTTCCACACAATCGGCCGTGACTGCTGGGGCTTTTGGATCCAGGCTCAGCACGACCTCGATCTGATCGCCAACCAGGGACTGGAGGAAGCTGCTGATTTCTGTTACTACGACGTTCAATTGCAGTGGCTGAGGCGACGGTAAATGCTTGCGGCTGAATGCCAACAGTTTTTGTATTAGAGATGTTGCACGTGCGGCGCTGTCCAGGATTTGCTCCAGGCTCCGCCTTCCCGGAGGAGCGGCTTTCTTAAGCTCCAATTCCGCATAGCTGGTGACGGCCATCATGATGTTGTTGAACTGGTTTGCCATGGCTGCCGCCATCTGGCCAATCAGTTCTGTCTTTTGTGCAAGCAACAGGGTCTGGAAGTCTCCCTGTAACCCAGGGCTGCCAGTCGCTGATTTTGTCATAGCATCCGCCATCCAAACCTCTCCCATTGCGATCCTTTTCGTAGCAGTGCTATACGATACTTGCCTTCAGAAGTGGCCTCAAATTACTCAGGTAACAGATAGTTCAGGTGCGCCGCTCTGTCAGGTGGGAAATGATGTGGGGAGGTGGATCGCTTCCGTAAAAAGAAAGCTCATGCGCCCGCACGCCCCTAAGCTGCGATGCGCCGTCTCCGGCCTGAGCGCAGTTCCCTAGCCGCACCCCGTCTGCTAGGTCACTATTTGAAGGACTCCTTCGGCAGCAGCCGACCTGTCCACTTTCCAAAACCCAATGACTCATTGTTGAACAGCCCGTAGGCTTAATCCTCGGGAAATTACTTGTTATCAATGAGTTGTGGGTTGTACACGTTTGGCAGCGCGCGTGCCCGAACCCTAGTATGCGCGAACGAATTCTCATCATCGACGATGACGAACATTTGATGAAGGCATACAAGGACTACCTTTCCAGACGCGGGTATCAAGTCGACTGTGCTCAGGAACTTGAAGAGGCACAAACTCTGCTGGACCATTTTCCCTATGCCGTTGTCATCACGGATCTTCGACTCAGCAAACTCGGGTTTGGCGGCTTGGATGTGGTAAAGCACATTCGAGAACTGCCATTGCAAACTCGCATTATCGTGCTGACCGGGTATGGCTGGCCTGAACTCGAGGCAGAGGCTTTAGCTCATCGGGTGGATGCATTCATTCGAAAACCTGCGCGACTGACTGACTTGGCGGAAACCGTAGGCCTCCTCACGGGAGCGGAAGCATGAGAAAATCTCTCTTAGAAACCGTTCTGGATCCCGAACGGCTGTCCGTTCGTTTTCAGCCCATCTTCCATATCCATGGCGCAGTAACTCAGATTCATAGCCTCGAAGCCCTGATTCGGGGACCTCGAGGCACGAATTTCGAAAGGGCGGACATCTTGTTTGATTATGTGCGCCGCAAAAAAGCGGAAACTGCGGTTGATCGGAGTTGCTTCACTGCGATCTGTGGCGCGGCTGCGCATTTGCCTGCCCGCTTCCGAATCAACGTCAATGTACATGCCGCGACACTCGGGCAGACACCGGGATTTGTCGACTTCTTCCGGAACCAGGCCGAAAAGCACTCCTTGGCGCTTGACCGGTTTACAGTAGAGATCGTGGAGCACGCTCCCACTTGCAATATTCTGGGGCTGATCCACAGCATCACAGGCTTGCGAGATTCGGGTGTCCGCATCGCTCTTGACGATGTAGGCTTGGGACAGTCCAATTACCGCATGATGCTGGATTGCCACCCTGAATATTTCAAGTTAGATGCGTACTTCGTGCAGGGTTTGAACGCAGATTCGAATCGTCGTGCAGTGGTCGAGTCGTTACTGACGTTAGCTGAAGCAATGGAGAGTTCGGTGGTAGCGGAAGGCGTGGAGTCGAAAGAAGATGTGTCGCGGCTGGCACGGATGGGGGTCGAATTCGTCCAAGCGAACATTTTGTGTGCAGCTATGCCGCTAGAAGATTTGCGGGCAACCGGCCTCTTGGGAGGCGACACGGCCGCGTCGGCATCAGTAACAGGGATCGCAGGACCGCAAAATGTGGAGGGTTTCGAGCGTGATCGCCAGAAGCTCCTCGTCTCGGCAGCAAAGCAACTTTCTCACTGAGGGGCGCACCATCATCTCTCTCTGAAGGGCCGTCGTCGGTATGAGTGCCCCGCGGTGGAGCCCTCCCCCGATGCCCCCCAGGATGCTGCTTAAAGAGGCATTCGTCGGCGGCGTGGTTTTGACATTGACCTGCTTATCAGCACGTTCTTGTTAACTGCTGATCGGGTTCGATTGGCTGGTGAGCAGTGCCACTATCCGGTATGATCGACATAGCCGGCGGTGGAGCCATGGTATATGTGAAGGGTGGCTCGCAGTGGCCGGGTGGGGGTGTTGGCGAGGGGCCCGAGCAGGAGCAGATGTGTGGGCTGCTCAACTACTGTTGTCGCTGCTGCGCCGTTACCACATTGCGCACCGCTGGCGCTCCGGCTAATCCTGGCGACTAAGATGGTTGATTCCGAATGTTTTCATCTTGTTATAGAGAGAGCTCCTGGTGATCCCCAGCCGGACTGCGGCTCGTGCGACGTTCCCGCGTTCCGCAGTCAACGCTCTCTGTATGTGAAGCCGTTGAACCTCTCTTAACGTAAAAAGGGACTCGTTGCCGTCGACAGGAACCTTTTCATCAAACTCCAGGTGCAGGTCCCTGGGGCGGATCGTCTCCCCAGTAGCTAGCAAGACTGCTCTTTCGATTACATTCTTCAATTCCCGGATGTTACCCGCCCAGGGGTATGCGGTCAGTCTTTCCATGGTCTGATCAGAGAGGGTTAGATGGAGTCGCCCTAGGTCCACTGCGGCACGTTGAAAGAAGTGCCGCGCCAGTACCGGAATATCCTCCAATCGCTCGCGCAGCGGCGGCATGCGGATGATAACGGTGTTGACGCGGAAGTATAAGTCACTGCGGAATTTCTTTTGCCGAACCAACTGCCCAAGGTCTTCATGGCTGGCCGCAATCAACCTGACATTCAGTTGACGTTCGTGGACATCACCCAACCTGCGGAATCGCTTCTCTTCCAGGATTTTGAGTAGCTTGGGCTGCACTTGGAGATCCATGTCCCCGATTTCATCGAGGAATACGGTCCCTCGCTGCGCCACCTCCAACAACCCGATTTTACGTTGGACCGCACCTGTAAAGGCCCCCACCTCGTGCCCGAAGAGCTCCGTCTCCAGGAGCTCCCGTCCCAAACTTGCGCAGTTTAGATCGACGAAAGGCTCTTCTACTCGCGGACTGTGATCGTGAAGCCATCTGGCCAATACCCCCTTGCCGGAGCCTGTTTCTCCCGCGATGAGCACCGGACAGTGGCTGTAGCACACCTTTTCGGCCTCTTCTGCCAGTTGGCGAATGGCTCCGCTTGTACCGAGGAAGGGGTCCACAACATCCCGTTCTTCTCGTGCTTTCCCGGCGAGCTGCTTTTGCCGGTTTCGTTGGTTTTGTAATGCACGCTCCAGGACGACGGCAATAGCAGCCATTTCAACTGGCTTGGTCAGAAACTGCTCTGCTCCTTCCTTGATCGCCTGTACAGCCAGCTGGATGGTTCCGTTCCCTGTAAGCAGAATCAGCGGCACCGAGGGGTAGGATTGTCTCAGGTGAGGCAGAAGATCCAGTGCGGTTCCGTCGGGTAAAGAATAATCCAGAATTGCGGCATCCGGGCAGGAGACCCTAAAGGCGTCCTTAATGCTTTCGCAGCTGTTGACCTCGGTGACTTCGTACCGGAGCGACTGCAGGAATTCGCTCAAAGCACAACGAACGGCTGTGTCATCCTCACCGATGATTATCTTTTTCTTCGACATGCAAATAGTCTGCCCTTTTTTTTCGACGAAGCGCTTGATAAGCGACACCGGATGCCACTCAACCACGTTACAGAGTGCTACGAGGTTGCTATTCTTAAGACAAATTTAACCTGGGGAGTACCTTGGGGACAGATGACCTTAGTAACTGGAAGGTCAGTCTGCGGGGATGGGTCTGGATAGTGTGCCGATTTTCTCTTCCGCACAGTCTAAGTGCTCGACTCGTCGGCCTGATCTCACGGAAAACGATGCTATGGCTCTGAAGGCTCAAGAACTCAGGACTACAGGGTTTTCGAGCGGGCGCACGCCGCCTCCCCTCGGACCGTATGAGTGTGTACTTGCCGGCCCAAGGATAAACCTGGGCAACCCCGGGGTCCTCTGTGAGAACCCCGGCTAAGGCTGCCCCTGCATCGAAAGCCAAGCTTGCACTGCCATATATGTGTCTAGACGTCCGTTGCCCAAGTCACTCGAGATCCACTTTGCGTGAGCGATAGCCTGCGATGCACTCTGTTGGTTAACGTTCGCTGAGACGTCGACCAATAGAGCGGCGGTACCGGAGACGAACGGCGCGCTGAAGGAAGTCCCCCACCCCGCGGAATAGGTGCCATAGGGGTAGGTCGAAACGATGCCTTCCCCGGGCGCAGCCACCCAGACCGCGGGTCCATAGTTGGAAAAGCTCGAACGTGTGTCGTAGTCAGTGGTCGAGGCGACCCCCATGACATTTTTCAAAGCTGCCGGATAAGCCAACACTTCTTGACCATCGTTACCTGCCGAGGCAACACAGATCACGCCTTTACTGTTCGCGTAATCAATCGCCTTCGAGGCCTCCTTAGAAGAGGGGGTAAAGCTGAAACTCATGCTGATCACTTTGCCGCCGTGCTGGACAGCATAATAGGTCGCCCGGATGATGTTTGAGACATACCCGGTGCCGTCGGAATTAAATGATTTCAGCGGCATGATTCTGGCGTTAGGCGCAACCAAGTGAACGATTCCGGCGGTCATGGTGCCATGGCCGAATGCAGCATACTGTCCCCCATCGAGTACCGCAGCCGAGGACTGGTTGATGACGGCGATAGTCGATTGGTTTACATAAGTTGGCTGGCTCGGTCCGCCGTCAAGCACTGCGGCCGACGATTGGTTCACGTCACTTTTCTCATCCGCATTCGGGGTGTTGCGGGTGAAATCGTATCCCGGGACCAGAACGGGGGCTAGGGCCGGATGCTGGGTGTCGACTCCGGTGTCAATCATCGCAACAATGCCCGCACCAGCAACGTGGAACGTATTTTGTGTCTCGAGAACCCGAACAATTTGACTGGCGGGCTGATGCACGTACCCGTTCCAAACAGGAGCACCGTAGTAAACGACCGGAGCACTATCCGTGAGTGACTCCGGGACCGGGCCCGCAATCGGTCCAATCAGAGACAGCTGCCGGTCAAGCTCTACATCGACAACGCCGAGTTGGCCAAGGAGGAGCGTCAAGAACGCAGTCGGATCGACCAAGTCGCTGGTCGTGACTAGGAATAATTGTCCGGAGGGATCGCCTAGGCTTAGCGCCACGTTGCAGTTTAAGACGATACAGCTGGCTTGGATTCCAGTCGCTCCTAGACTGTCACGGACAATGAACCGTTGTTCCGCGGCCGAGGGCAGCACTGCCCCTGCCAAAATCAGTAGAACGAACATCCAGCGGTAGCCTTTCATACACTCTCCTAACCTCCCCTGCGCGACCACACAGGCCGAGGCTTGATCTACCTACCATTCCATCACCACGGGAGTCACAGCTCAAGATTACCGGTTGGCAATCCGGCAGGTTACTGAAGTTACTCTGCCAAGAAAACGCTACATGATCGACTGCCCTGGTTCGATCTCCACGTCAGGAACGGGCACAACAAGCGTCCTGCGTTCCCCTATTCCAAAAACGAGTTGTACGTGGCGGAGCCCTTCAAACCCGAAGTCGAACTCCCCAACATCATTCGTTTTCTTATGCGATAGCGCGTCTCCCTCAGAAAGGAGACTCACTGGCACGTCGCCGATTCCGTGAGTGGGCCTGGTCGAATCCAGAAGTTGCCCGATTAAGAGCACCGAGCCCGATCCCGGCTTTGGCTGCATACGCATGTCAATGCAGACACTGCCAGACTTGTAGAGGAGTTGTCTGGCGGAAGCATAACCACCACGTACTCCGGCAGCCAGGGCCTGCTGAGCACTGTCGAACACCAATCTTGCCAGTTCAAGGTTCCCGGCGGGAAACGGTATCACCTTGCGCAGAGCAAAGCTTGCCCTTACCACGCGGATTGAGGGCTCCGGCGGCCCGTAACGACTCTCTTTGTTGGCGAACTCCACGACGCGCCTCCAGATCTCAAGATTTTTCAAGCACTTGGCGCACCCCTCGTCCAGGTGTCGCTGCATGGCGATAGTTTGCCCCCGCTCTTTGGTCTGGCGGGCGAAATCAATCCAATCTTGCATAGAAATGTGTTTCATCGCGTTCCTACGGCGAACATGGGAGTAGAGCCTGAATCTAGTTAGTCTGGTTAATAAGGGTGTATAAACGGCCAAAAAATATAGGCAGGATTGGAGAAATCTCGATCTCGGGACTAGTGTGGAGACACCCTGCCCAATAGGATGAATGGGGCCCAGTAATAGGGATGCGGGTAAAGCTCTCTCAGCTCCAATGTGGCTCTTTGCAACGCCAGGGCCTTGTCTCCGCAACCGGCTAAATGGCTGTAGAAAGACGTCATGAACTCTGAGGTGCTCCGGTCTTGGACATCCCAGAGAGTCAGCAGAGCCGACTGTGCCCCTGCATAGACTAAGCCTCGGACCAGCCCCAGTAACTCGTCACCGGCAGCTACCACGCTCATCCCGGTGGCGCACCCGCTGAGCGTGATCAGTTCGGCCGGAAGCTTCAATTGGTAGAGGTCATAGAGACTCACGAGAGAATCACCCAGGCGTATTCCCGAAAATATCGGGTTATCCTGTCGGAAGTAGCCGTGCGTCGCGATGTGAATGAACCGGCTATGGATCCCCCTTTTCTGTAGCAGGTCCGCCGTGGCTCTTTTCCCAAGAAACAGCTCTGACTCTGGAAGCGTGGCCGCTACTGCTCTGGCTTCATCAAGGATTAGGGGCGCCGCTGGGTCAGGAACGCCGAGCACCAGCGCAGGTCCTTGCGCGTTCGCTGATCGGGTGTGGCAAAGGCGGTAGATGGCAGCGCTGGGTGCGTACGAAATGCTAAATGAGTCAATGAGGTAGTGCCGACCGTCGAACAAGGCCTGAAATGGCAAACAATGGAGAATGCCATGAGGGACGATGACTAAGTGGCGCCCTTTGAGGCGCTCTTTCACAGGGCCGAGCAACTCCTCATGCAGCTCCTTCAAGTGTCGTTGGGTAGCCTCGAGCAGGGAGCTGCTAAAGGTGCTGATATATTCGGGATCCAGCCGGAGTTTACAAAGTTGAAACTGCAGCAGTTCAAGCAAATCGCTAACCCGGGACACTGTGGCCCCTGGAATGATCTCCAACATGTCGCGGGCGAGCAGGACAACCACAAAACGGTCACGGACTTGGAAGTATTCCACGATGGTGGAATCCGGGGACAGAGCACGGCGGATTTCTTCCAACGTCACTGACTTCGGAGAGGCTAACCCGGCGGATTCCGCCTCCGAAGACGGCATTTCACGTATCAGGCGGAGAAGCTCGTTCTCGCGCTGCCGGGCCTCACTTTGAATGCGACCCAGAACTTTCGAAGGGCTTTTGTTCGTACGAAGTTGTTCGATTTCACAACGATGAGAGTACCAATTTAGCTCTGCGCGGAGATCCTTCACTTTGCGTTGTAGTTCACTGTCTGCGTTCGGGGCCAACTGAAACGCGGATCCCGACTTGAACATCAGATCGCGTAAGCTCCGTGACTTTCCTTGCTCGATATATTCAAACGCCTCCTCCATGCCTCGGTGGCCAGGATTGCGGTCAAGACACAACTCCACCAGGCCTTCATAGATTTCCAACTTGTTTTTCATGAAAGAGATTTTCAGTTCTTCCCCATGGAGACTGCTGCGCAGCGCTTCAAGTATCCGTCGGGCCTCTTGATAGCAATCGTAGGCTTCCGCTGGCCGTCCTGCGGTCACGTGAATCTGACCCATCAGATACTGTGCTTGACAACTCAAGACCGGCAACTCCAGCTTGCTCAGATGGTTTAGGGCCGCTGTGCATTGCAGCCACGCCGAACGTAAGTTGCCTATACGCAAGTACAACCGGGCCAGCAAGAGATAACAAAGGGCCAACTTGCTCGGAATGTTGGATGTAAGGAAAAATTTCCGCGCTCCGCTGCAGAGGCGTAGCGCCTCAGAATAGCGGCCCTGGTCATAGAGAACGAGTGCCTTATAGAGATCTATCAAGAACGGCCATGCGGGATTTCCTTCGGTGACAAACAGTCGCTGCGCTTTGGCAAACAGCTCCAGGGCAGGCGTTGCTTTCCCCTGTTGGCTCATAGCAATCGCCAGGTTTACCAAAGATTTTCCGGCTTCATACCCCATCCCGAGCCGCTGAAAATAGGAGGAGGCTTCTTCGGCCATTTCCGCGGCTTCATTGCTCAAGTTGAGCTCGAGGTATATTTCTGACAAGTCAAGATGGCAGAGCGCAAAATGGTACTGGTCGTCCGTCTTCCTGCAGGTCTCTCGAGTGGTACGCAACATATCGATCGCGCGGTTGTATTCGCCTCTCAAGTAATGGAGCCACGCGACGTTGTAGTCTGCTTGGCCCACCAAAACTTGCATGCCGTGTTGCTGAGCGAAACTGCGCGCTTCTTCATGAGTCGCAACCGCTCGGTGAAAGTCGTTTAAGTTCACGAGGCACATCGCAATATTGTGCAGCGCAACAGCTACCGCTTCCGGGTCCTTTTCCTGGTGCGGTAGGAAGTAGCGATATGCTCGTTCGTAGCAGGCCAGAGCCTCAGCAAATCGGTCTTGGCGGTGAAAAATGTTTCCGGTATTCAGCTCCACACGGGCCAAACGCCATTCGTTGCCCTCCGCCGAAAAGATCTCGCGCGCCTGCTCTGCGGCTGCGAAGGCGCGGCGGTATTGCCCTAGCAAAATGAGGGGTTGAATAGAGGCGCTCAATGTGCGCGCAAGCTCGGTGGTGTTGCCCACCGCAGCAAACATCTTGCGTGCCCTTTCGTGGTGTTCCACGGCAGACTTGTTCTGTCCCGAAACGTAGAGCGCATTGGCCTTTGCCCGAAGACTATGCGCCACGGCAGCCTTGTCACCGAGCTTGTGGGCGATGTTCACAGCCATCTCAGCGATGGCAAGGGCCCTGCGAGCGTCGATCTTCGCTTGTTTGCGCACCGAATCTGTAAGCCAGGCAACAACATCTGCCTTCAGCAGTTCTCGGTGCTTGGCCAGAAATCTCGCTTGGGCGGCTTTGCCACTAAGTCGGGAGAGTTGCGTCAGCAGCTCATTTCGGAAGGCGGCGGTAACTGGGGAAAGTTTCTTCCTCACGGTCACTAGAAACCCATCTGTTCCAGCCGCTGCCGCAACTTATCAAGGCAGCGCCTGCGGATGAACCCAACTGAGCCCGGGGCAAGTCTCAGATCTTTTGCGACCTGCTGATAGGGACGCGCCGGCGTCTCAAAGAACAGCATGTGCACAAGCTGCCGGCAACGTGGGGAGAGCTCCGATAGGGCCTCACGCAGGAGCTGTTCCTGCTGAACCAGCAAAACCAGATCTTCCGGCGCCTCTCTGGGGTCGTCTGGCCGGCCCTCATCTGTTATTTCTTGCACTTGATACCGTTGCTGTTCCTGTTTCCGGTGGAAGCACTTGTTTCGGGTGACCTGGATAAGCCAGCCTCCTAAGGCCTCTGGCTCACGAAGACGGGGCAGTTCGGCCAACAGGTCCATGCTGACTGCCTGAAAAATATCGGCCGAGTCCTCTTCGGAAAAACCGTATCTTATGGGGATGGAAAAGATCAGGTTCTTGTATTTGTCAATCAGAGCTGACCACGCCGTCTCTTTTCCTTTAAGACACTCCCGAACCAGACGCGAATCCGACAACAGACTCTTGCGCCTCTCTGCAACTTTTTCAGGCGCGTTGGTCATGGTTTGCCCACCGTTCCGTTTCCGGTGAAGAACAGCTCTTGCGAATTCCAAAGAGTATGAGGATCGAGAATCGCGGGCTTGAAACTGGCCAGCCGGTCCTTTGCTCCCACCAAAACGTTGGGGCTTACGAGACAAATCAGGGGAAGATTTTCAGCAAGGAGTTCCTGGACACGGTCGTACAAGAGCTTGCGGTCTTTGGCTTTCAAGGTGGAGAGTTGCTTCTCCATGAGTCGGTCGATCTCGGCCTCCCAAGCCGTCGCGGGATGGGTTTGACCAATGTTCCAGAGATGGTCGTTTCCAGATGACAGCCAGACATTCATCTGCGAGTTAGGATCTATATCGCCTCCACCAAGCCCGAGAACGGCTGCCTCATAGTCACGGGTTTGGAAGATGCGGTCCAAAACCGTGCGAAACTCCAGCGGCGCGACCTGAACCCGAATTCCCAGTTCCTTGAGGTCCGCTTGAATCATGGTGGCCATCTGCGTACGCTGGGTATTCGAGACACTTGTGATTACCGAAAATTCCACTGGCGAACCGCTGGCGTCCGCCAATGTGCCATCCTGTCTCCAAGAAAATCCGACGGATTCCAGCAGCCTCCGTGCTTGATCAACCGAGCGCGGAGGGTGACTGATTGCGGTATTTATCCAGAATTTGCTGGCCGGAGTTACGGGAGTCCATAGCGGCGTGGCACGTCCTCGGTACACGAGGCGAGCGATCCCCTCGCGGTCGATCGCAAGGGAGATTGCTTTACGGAAGTTGATCAACCGAAACCAGGTCTGCTTCGTGGCAATTCCACTGGATTCAGCAGCTGCAACGGTGTTCAGGTTGAAGAAAAGAAAATTGTATTCGAGGCTTGGCCCGAGGTCGTAGACACGGAATGATCGGGCGCTTTGCTCTCTTTCCAAGACTGAGTAGTCTTCTGCGCTCAAACGGTTGATGATGTCCGTGTCACCCGCCTCAAAGCGGAGTACTTCCGCATCTGCGTTTGTGACGAAAAGGAAAGTAATCTCATCCAAATAGGGCAGCCGATTCCCCTTGCGATCGGCCTTCCAGTAATAGGGATTGCGTTCGAGGGTTATACGCTGTCCCGCGATGTATTCCTTAAGCCTGAAGGGACCAAGCCCGGCTATTTCTCGGGCAGACGTTCCGAGAACCCAGCCTTGCGACAGCTTTCCGTCGTGGTAAGCCTTCTCCAGCAGGTGCCTGGGCAGAATGGCCACGCTGTCAAAAAGCCTCTCAGCAGCCGCATAGGGTTGGGCCAACTCGAAGACCAGCGTGTAAGGGTCAAGCCGCCGCACTGTCACCGGCTTGCCCCCAATCACCAGCAAATCGCGCTGCGGGGAATGGACGTTTTCGTCCAGATATACCTTGAAGCTGAAGATTACATCATCAGCGTCCACAGGATGACCGTCAGAAAAACGTATCCCGCGGCGCAGTTGCAGCGTGTACCGGCGTCCGTCGGGGGACACCCGCCACGTCTTGGCCAAGGCAGGCTCGGTCTGCTGGGAGACCCGATTGATGTGAATCAAATCGCCTGTCATTTGCGCAATAACTTCCCTGGACGAGATATCGATGGAAGTGACAGGATTGAGGGTCTTGGGTTCGGAACGCAAAGACACCACTAAACGACCGCCGTAGGGTCCGACCTCGTTGTTACTGATTAGAAGCTCTTCGCCAAGATGCGGCGATTGGGCAGGTACAACCCAAGCAGACGGACACAGGCAGGCTGTGCACAGCAGAGCGAGCAAGAACTTCGAAATCCGCACTTTCATCCCGCCTCGCGTGCACGCCTACGGTCCAGCGTCACGTCGCCCGAGTCTGCAGTGCACTTGCCAGAAGGACATAACTGAAAAACACCGGGATCAAAGCAAGCCCGGGAAATACCATCCACCAATAAGAAACCATCACGTGATATTGCTGTAAGGTTGCCAGCATATTACCCCAACTGGGCACAGGTTCACCCACACCCAGACCCAAGAAAGATAACGTCACCTCGGCGAGGACATATTGGGGGATCAGGAGCACAGCTTGCGTGAGGATAATGCTGCACGTTTGCGGCAGGATGTGGCGACGCATCAAATAAGAATTGGAGCCTCCAAAGACCCGCGCCGCAAGAACGTAATGTCGCTCTTTGGCACTGAGGACAACGCCGCGAATGAGCCGTGCCGGGCGCGCCCAGCCGACTGACCCAATCACTGCGATGAGCAGCAGGAATGCCTGGCCCGGATCGATGTTAAGCGGCAGGAAGGCCCGAAGAGCAAACAACAAGTAGAGCCAGGGTAATGCGAGGAAAAGTTCCACACAACGCATAATGACAGCATCAAGCCACCCGCCATAAAATCCTGCCGCCGTTCCCAGCAACACGCCGAATCCAAGAGACAATACTGTGGCCAGCAGCCCTGCAAAGAGCGAGATCTGACCGCCATACAGAAATCGGGAGAATACATCTCTCCCATAGCCATCGGTACCCATAACGAAGACTCTTGCGGGAGCATTGACTCCGAACAAATGCCAGTTCGATTCGAACATACCTCCTAGTTTGTATGGTGTTCCCCGCACCAGGAAGTGAATCGGAAAGCATTTCTGCCGATCTTCGTCATAGGTCCCAAAGACTCCGGAGCGCTCAACCAGAAGACATACGAAGGGGTGCCAGTGCACTTTTCCCGGTACCTCGACAAAATGGATCCGGGTGGGAGGAGCAAACGGCAGGCGGCGATCTTGCTCTGAAAAATCGTATGGTGAGAAAAAACCCGCGAAGAGCACTGCAAAGTGCAACACTCCCAGACAAACCAGCAGGATCGCCGTTCTCTTGTCCTGTTTCATGCCAGTTTCTCCGTTCGAATACGGGGATCCGCGGCAAACAAGAGAACATCGGCCAAGAGCGTGCCGAACACCAGGAACAAACTGGAGAACATTACGGCACCAATCACCACATATAGGTCCCGCGCCAAAACCGCCTCCAACACGAGAGGCCCCAGACCAGGCCAGCTCATAACTACTTCCGTCAACAAGGAAGCACTCAAAAGTGAGGCCAGAGAGAAGCCGAACAGAGAGACAAGTGGATTAACTGCCGCTGGAAGGGCATGACGAAACAGTATCCGCGAGCTGGAAATACCATGCGCTCGGGCTCCGCGAACATAGGATGAATCCAACACCTCGAGCATGGCAGCTCGCGTATGCCGCACCAATATTGGCAAATTGCCCAGCACTAGAACCACTACGGGGACAGCTAGGTGGGCAGCTATGTCCTTCAACTGCTTCCACTGGCCCTGTCCCCCAGAACCCGGCGAGACCATCCCGCCTGCGGGGAAATACCGAGTGCGGACCGCCAACAACAAGAAACCTAATACCAACAGTAAGTCCGGAGTGGCCAACAGCGCCGATATCACCAGTGTGCAGCCGTGGTCGATCCACCCCCGCCGTCGCTCCGCGCTCAGAATTCCTAACGGTAGGGCGATCAGCCAGGCCAGCAGTGTGGCCGATCCAGTTAATAACAGCGTGTTGCGTGCCCTGGCCCACAGCAGGGGTGCCACGGGAGCGTTGTATGCAAAGGAAAATCCTAATTCGCCTTTTGCAGCAGAGCTCAACCAGCGGAAATACCGCACGGGCAGCGGCTGATCCATCCCGTATTGCTTTCGTAGGTTGGCTACCGTCGCGCTCGAAATTTGGGGGTTTAGTCTCATTTCATCGAAGAAGTTGCCGGGTGCAAGCTCGACAAAAACAAAGGAGAGTAGTGAAACTCCAAGCAGCAGAAAGAAACTCTGAAGGAGACGTTTTCCAAAATATCTCATGCGAATCTCCTAACCCTCATTGTGAGCGCTGTAGGCGAGTTTCAATACCGGCATAGACGCCAGCAGTGCTTGTGTGTGTGGATGCTGAGGATGCGCAAACAGCTCTGACGGGCTCGCCTGTTCGACAATACTCCCCTGATACATGACGGCAATCTCACCGACAAAGTGGCCGATAAGCTCAAGGTTGTGAGAGATATATAAGAAACTCAATGCTTCCGAAGCCTGCAGGTCCAAAAGAACATTCACAATTTGCCCCTGGATCGAGAGATCCAGACCAGCTAGTGCTTCATCCAGTATCAGCAACTTGGGTCTCAGGACTAAGGCTCGAGCAATTGCCACTCTTTGCCGTTGGCCGCCGCTGAACTCGTGTGGCAGCCGGTCTTTCCATCTTGTCGAGAGTCCCACTCGTGCCATCATTTCCGAAACCAACTCGAGCCGTTCCTTGCTCCTCCCGTGCCGGCGTAGCAGCAACGGCTCTTCGATGATCTGTGCGGCGGACATGCGTGGATTCAGAGCGCCTGCGGAGTCCTGGAAGATTAGCTGGATTTCTCGTCGAACGGAAACAGGCTCTCGCGTGCTGGGTGCTAGAAGATTCTCTCCCTCGAACCAAATTTCCCCGGCATCGGGTTGCTCCAGGCCAACCAAGCACATGGCCAACGTCGTCTTTCCAGAACCGGATTCTCCGACCAACGCCAACGTGCTGTCACGGCTTACGGACAGATTCACGTTATCTAAGGCATGGATTTGGAACTGGCTCTGCCACCAATGTCCTTGGGTGTAGGTTTTGCATAGGCCTCGAACTTGCACCAATGGCTCGGGCGTTGGGTACATATCTGGTCAGCCCCCATACTTAAGACAACGAACGAGCCGGGAAGCGGACGGCTGGACCTGCTCCGGGCTACGCGCGTCACAGGCGTCCATTCGATCCTTGCAGCGGCTCGAAAAGGAGCAGCCGGGCAGCACTTCCATCGGATCGGGCGGGCTGCCGGGAATGCAGGCTAGGCGTCGCCCACGATACTTCGAATCAGTCCTGGCCGATTGCTGCGGAGCACATTGCAGCAGAGCGCGCGTATACGGGTGCAGAGGCTGCGTGTAAAGGTCGTGAAGTGGACCGTTCTCCACAATTTGACCTGCGTACATCACCATGATCCGGTCTGCCAACGTGGCCAGAGTTGCTGGATCATGACTGATGAACAAAAACGCAGTATCCGAGAGTTTCCTCTGCCGTTTCAGAAAATCTAGAACTTCGGCGGAGGTAGTCGCATCAAGCCATGCAGTCGGTTCATCGGCAATCACCAAGGCAGGTTTACACGCCAAGGCTTGCGCGATCACAATTCGCTGACGCTGTCCTCCACTCAATTGGTGCGGGTAAGCACTGTAGATTCGATCTGACCCGCCTAAACCGATTGCTGCAAATACCGCCTCCGCTTCCTCGTGTGCGCGCCGTGCAGTCCACCGCCGATGAGCACGGATCACCTCAGTCACCTGATCGCCAACCCGCATCACGGGGTTCAACACGCTAAGGTCCTGACAGATGACGGAAATTTCTGCCCCTCGCACTTCGCGGAGTTGATTTTCGTTCAGCGACAACAGGTCGCGCCCACGGAAGCGGACCGAACCATTTGTCACCCGAGCTGCCGGAGGGAGAAGGCCCAGGAGGGAAAGAGCTGTCGTGGTTTTGCCGGAGCCGGACTCTCCCAACAGCCCCACAATCTCACCCGGAGCAATATCAAAACTTATTGTGTCGAGGACGGTAAATTCTCGGCCAACATCCAGACAAAACTGGACGGTCAGATCGCGAACGCGAAGCAAATACCGCGCCGGATCGCCGGAAACGTGGCACTTTTTCGTGCAAGCCGGATTGGCGCGTGCAACTTCCATCGGACGCTCGGCACTGTGCTGCAATTGAGCTGTGTAAATTTCAACGAGAGCTAACAGAAACTTTCAGCTTGAATCGATTTTGCACAATCGCCTGCGGGTCCAATTACAACAGGAAACAGTTCGCACTCAAGAGTACGACGGTAACGAAGCTTCCGAAACTTTTCCGTCCAAAGGCTAGCTTTCGCAGGAAGCGGATTGTGGGCAGCGTCCCGGGATGTTCGATTTCCAAAATCCAAGCATCATTTTTTGGATATCTTCCTAGTCGGATGACGTTTAAGTTGTTGTGAACAATCGTGCAGGATGCATAAAAGGCATGGCTTGCCGATTGCTTCAGTTTGAGGTATGTCCAGGCTAATACTGCTTCCCGAAGATGGCGAGCCTCATAACGTGGATGGTCTGAAAGCCCCAACAGAGGTGGGAAATCTGCTGAGGCGTTTCAACCCACGATTGGTTGGGTTCGGGATCGTTGCTCCGGGGCAGGATTCCTTCTACAGGGCGACGGGGCTAACTGGGAATCATCATCAAGAGATGATTAGCGACGACGATCCAGAGGAGAACAAATGAATATTTCGAACCTGGGCTTCGTACCTCTCCAGCAGGCTAGCCTTTGTCTAGACTGCGAGACGATTACGGCCGCGCACACAAACTGCAGCGCTTGCGGTTCCGGCGCTCTGTTGAATGTCGCCAGGGCTTTGAACCGGCCCGGTTACCCCGGTCTCCCTTACCCGGAAGCAACGGCGGTCACTGAGATTCCGACAAAACGCGCCCGCCCACGAGACTTTTTTCAGAGCACTGAGCCGAAGGTCCATCAAAGATTCTCCCGAGAAAGCCTGTCTGATGGATTCCAACCGCGCTTGCGCGATAGGAGAGTAACGCCATGAAGCTGAAGAGCCTGATGTCGGTTTTGCTTCTTGTATCTCTGGTTCAAGCAAAGAACGTGAAGGTGCACCAAACAGGAATTCTGCTCCGGATGGATTCGGCGCAGTGTGGCTACGACGAGAACAGTGGAAAGAGCTTTGCTGGTGAGATCCTGGGCACTAACTCCGCACATAAGAAGACTCGCGCACTCTTGTGCCAGGAATATGTGCTCCAAACAGACAGCATCATTTACAGGATTCGTCCGCGGGATGAGAAGCATCCGGTGCTTTTACCCGTAGGCGAAAAGGCACAGTTTCGGATGGATAAGGACAAGATGAAGCTTCGCGTAGAGGATTTGGACGACAAGGAACGCGAATACATGGTCGTGTCCATGACGCCGCGCGAAGATGATGCTTCCAAAACGGCCTCCAAAACTGCCACCACCCACAAAGCGACGACGAACTAAGGACCAATCAAATTGTAGGAGCAGCTTTGCACCGGTCCCAACAGCCCATAAACGGAACCATTCTGATCGCTGACGACCAGGAACCTAACCGCGTACTGTTCGAGGAACTCCTGAGTGCGGAGGGATTTAGGGTTATAACCGCATCAGACGGGGCAGCCGCTCTTCAAGAATTCGGGCGCACACAGCCCGATTTGGTGCTGTTAGACGTGATGATGCCCCATCTGAACGGATTTGAGGTCTGTGAAAAAATCAAGGCCAACACGGAAACATGTTTAACGCCCGTCATCTTGGTGACTGCGTTGTGTGACAAAGAAGACCGGGTGACCGGCATTAAGGCTGGAGCAGACGACTTCTTGAGCCGTCCCGTAGACCGAAGCGAACTACTAGCCCGCGTGAGGTCGCTCTTAAAGCTTAAGGCACACACCGACGAGCTCGAGCGTGCGGAGTCAGTCCTGTTCGCGTTGGCACAGATCATTGAAGGCAAGGATCCCCACACACAAGGGCATTGCGAGCGTTTGTCAGAATATGCGTCGCGCTTAGGCGAACGCCTCAGACTCCCTCAGGATCAAATCGTTGCTCTGCATCGTGCTGGTATGGTCCACGACATTGGAAAAATGGTGGTGCCTGATGCCATTCTGCTCAAGCCGGGACGTTTGACCGAAGGAGAATGGAAGCTCATGCGGGAGCATCCGATTGTCGGCGAGCGCATCTGCACGCCTCTGAAGTCCTTTCGCCTCGTACTTCCGATTATTCGACATCATCACGAGAAGCTTGATGGATCCGGGTACCCGGATGGTCTTAGGGGACAGGAAATTCCGCTGACCGCTCGGGTGTTGCAAATTGTCGACGTCTACGACGCCCTGACTACGGAGAGACCGTACAAGCGGGCGCTTTCGATTTCTGAAGCTCTTGAAATCATGGAAATGGAGGTCGTGAAAGGTTGGTGGGATCAGAATATCTTTGGTGAATTTAAGAGGCTAGTCGCAGATCCTCAGCCATCGCGGTTTCGCTCGGCTCGCGCAGGCGGCTAAAGTCCATATTACCAGGGGGATGTAAATGAAGTTCTCTGTTGAACGAAACACTACTGCAGGGCTGGGCCTTGCTGGCATGTTCCTTCTGGTGGTGTCTGGGCACCTAGCCATTTTTGTGTTGATGTTCATGGGCTTGGCACTGGCAGGTGCGGTGGTGGGCGCTTTTTATAAGCAGTTGCGCGAAAGGGAAAATCAGACTCGGGCAATTCTCGACGGCGCATACGATGCCTTTATTGCCATCGATACCGACGGCTTGATCATCGATTGGAATCCTCAAGCAGAAATCACCTTCGGCTGGTCCCGGTCGGAAGCAATTGGGAAATCATTGCAATCGACAATTATCCCACCGCAATATCGGGAAGCACACACACGCGGATTTCAACGTTTCTTGAAAACCGGCGAAGGTCCGGTGTTGAACAAGCGTATCGAAATCACGGCGTTACACCACGACGGACACGAGTTTCCTGTCGAGTTGTCGATCTCTCCCGTACGTTCTAGAGACACCTATAGGTTTTATGCCTTTGTCCGCGACATCACATCGCGTAAACGCGCCGAAAAGTTGGTACAGGAAGGCGAGGACCGGTATCGCAAGTTGTTCGACAACAATCCACATCCGACCTGGGTCTATGACCGAGAGACACTGCGCTTTCTTGCAGTAAATAGCGCGGCGGTACGCAAATATGGGTATGCCGTGAACGAGTTCTTGGCAATGACAATTAAAGACCTTCGCCCGCCCGAAGATATCCCGGCTCTTCTCGAAACTGTGGGCCGCGTCCAAAACGGAGATGAGAAGGTCGGGATCTGGCGGCATCGAAGAAAAGACGGAACCATCATAGATGTGGAGATCACATCTTACGCTCTAAACCTTGTGGGCCGACCCGCGGAAGTTATTGTCGCGGTTGACGTCAGCCAGAGAAGGCGGGACGAAGCAGAAAAACGCAAATTGATTGACAGCTTAGCTGCGAGCAACCAAGAGCTGGAGCTTCGCAACCGAGAGATTGCACACGCCACACAACTGAAGAGCAAATTTCTGGCCAGCATGAGCCACGAGCTCCGAACCCCGCTGAACGCCATTGTGGGCTTTTCGGGGCTTTTAGCTGAGGGAACTGCGGGGCAGCTAAACGACAAACAGAAACGCTTCGTTGGCCACATCAAACAGGGTGCAGATCATCTTTTACAGCTTATCAATGACATTTTAGATCTTTCCAAGATCGAGGCCGGACAACTGGAGCTGCGATGCGAAGACTTCCACATTGGCGATTGTCTGCCGGAGGTGTTGTCTACAATCGGGCCGCTGGCAATGGCAAAAGAAGTCGATCTCCAGCAGCGAGTGCGGACCAGTCGTTCGGTTTATGCAGACCGAGTCCGCTTTAAGCAGATCCTCTACAACCTTCTTAGCAATGCGGTTAAATTCACTCCGAAGGGGGGACGAGTGGAGATCGATTGCTGTGAGGATGCTGCCCTGATACTCGTCTCGATTACGGATACTGGCATTGGGATCCGCCCAGAAGACCAACAGATGATCTTTGAGGAATTTCGGCAGGTTGAGGGTACCAGTCAACGCGCACAGGAAGGGACAGGGCTGGGACTGGCCATCACCAAGCGATTGGTTGAGCAGCAAGGAGGGAAAATTTGCCTGCAGAGCAGCCCAGGTAAGGGAAGTTGCTTCAGCTTCACGCTTCCGAGTGGACATGCGGTCCCCGAGACCGCTGTCGCTGGGGTCCCAACGATCGTCTCGAGTCACGCCACAGATCAGCCTTCCGGACGCGAGAAGCCGTTGATTCTAATCATTGATGACGAGGTCCCGGCGCGTGAGCTTTTGGCTAGCTACCTAGAAGCCGAGGGTTGCGTGACTGCAATGGCGAGCTCAAGCGCCGAGGCCGTCGAAAAGGCGCGTCAGTTGCGGCCAGACGCAATCACGTTGGATATACTCATGCCGGGCGGAAGCGGGTTTGAAACACTTGTAACTTTGAAAGGCGCGCCTGATACGGGATCCATCCCAATTATTATCGTGTCAGTCGTAGACCAAAGAAACGTAGGGTTTGCGCTGGGTGCAGCCGAGTACTTGGTCAAACCGGTGGACAAATCATTACTTTTGAACGCCATTCGCCTACAAGTGCGGCCTCAGCCCGACGGGGAAAACCTCATCTTAATTGTCGACGACGATGCCAGAATGCGTGAGTTGCTCGAGAAAACGTTGCACTCGGCCGGGTACAAGACCCGGACTGCTCAGGATGGGGTTGCAGCACTGAGTGTGCTCTCTTCAACGCCCGTCAGTGCGATGTTGCTTGATCTGCTGATGCCGGAGATGGATGGATTCGAGGTCATTCGTCGGGTAAAGAAGGATGCTGCCTTGCAAGAAATACCCATCTTCGTCCTCACGGCCAAGAACCTGACCCGGGATGAGGTGGGGGTTCTCAGTCGCGAAACGCAGGCTCTATTCGTGAAAGACGGTTCTTGGCGAGAGGAGCTCGTTGTGGAGGTTGGAAAGGCTATCCACAAGCGCAAAGCGACGGGTGCTGCGGGGTCATGAACAAAATTCTTATTGCGGAGGATAACCCGGTGAACCGCGAACTACTGCGCGAGATACTCGAGGTACGCGAGTATCAGGTGGTGGAGGCGGGGAACGGGCAAGAAGCGCTCTCCAAGATTGAGGAAGCTAAGCCGGACCTGGTTTTGTTGGACATCAACATGCACGTACTGGACGGATTTGGCGCAATCCACCAAATAAGAAAACACCCTCGCTTTCATCGCGTCCCGGTTGTGGCAGTTACTGCATACGCGATGAAGGAAGAGCAAGAAAAGATACTTGCGGCTGGCTTTAACAGCTATCTACCGAAGCCGGTAGACGCAGCTGCGCTACTCAGGGAAATACGACGGTTAATGTCATGATCAACGCTGAAGAGAATCGGCTTACATACGACAAAACCGGATGCAAACAGGCAAGCCACAAAGTCTGGAACCGGGAGTGAGGCAATCAAAGTTCGCAATCGCCCTCGAGGGTGTCACAGATTCAACCATGTCACTCAAAATACTTATCGTCGAGGATGATACCCCGAGCCTCGAATTGATGTGCGAGGTTCTTGCTTCCGTCGAGGCAGAAATTCGGCCCGTTGATGATAGCGAGGAGGCCGCGGCGTTAGTGAGAAAGGAGAGGTTCGACGGAATCTTTTTAGATCTTCAAATGCCAAAGATGCATGGTTTTGAACTTGCGTCCCGAATCCGACAGTCACCCTGGAATAAATCTACACCCATCATTGTCGTGACTGGCCGCGAAGACAGAAAAACAATGCAAGAAGCCTTCAAGGCCGGAGCCACGTTCTTTCTTCAGAAACCTATCGACAGACAGAAGTTGTTACGGCTCTTCAGAACCGCTCGCGGCACAATGTTCGAAAACCGCCGACGATTCGTACGCGTCCCACTCAAGACTGAGGTTGTCTGCGACATTCGGGGCCAAATTATAAAGGGAACGAGCTGGAACATCAGCCCTGCCGGAATTCTCTTCGAAGCTGCTCACTTGCGCCCAGGGGACCAGGTCAGATTGTCGTTCCGATTGCCACCGAACAAAATTACCATCAATGCGGTCGGGATGGTCGTCCGAGTGGATGAGCGGCAACGGGCAGGTGTTCAGTTTGTTCACATCGACGACGCAGGCCGAAATGGTATCCGTGAACTTGTTGACCGGCTCGGCACATAACATGTCCGAAACGGGTTTGAACCTGGGTTAGAAAAACGCCTAACAACGAACCAAGCCCACGAGTCCATCTGGCACACGCTCCAGCCGACCTGTACTGTCGTAATGTGCGGGGCGAGGGCGGCTCTGGTTGAATTGAGGAGTTGGAAGTCAAACCCGGGGGGATTTGAACCCAGATGCATTCCTACAGGTTCCTTTGTGCGTACAAGTACATTTTTGGACTGTTCCTGCTAATTACGGTTGCGGTGCTAGTGAGCTGCAGTAGGTCGAGCCAGACCGGCACGGTCACCACATCCATCAGCGATCCGGCGACGTGCGGCTCGCCGCAAGGCCTGTACCGCCATATCTATGTCACGGTATCGGACGTCCAGATCAGCCAGAGTACAAGCAACGGCAACTCCGGCTGGAGGGACCTGGCTCCCGACCTGCAAAATAATCCCCTGCAGGTGGACCTGCTAGGCACCGCCAATCAATGTTTCCTGGCGACGTTGGGCACAACCGGGATTCCGGTCGGCAGCTACGAGCAGATCCGCGTGATCCTGGCGAACAACGGTGTGAGTGTGAACAACAACAAGTGCGGCACGGCAGCGAATTGCCTGATGCTGACCAGCGATCCGTCGAACACGCCGATTCCTCTGCAACTTTCTTCCGAGTCGCACACTGGCATCAAGATTTCTTCGGGGCAGATCGCAGGCGGGCAGTTCGTGGTCAAAGCCGGCGGGACGAACGATCTTAATATTGACTTCGACGCTTGCGCTTCTATTGTGGTGGAAGGCAACGGCCAGTACCGGCTGAAGCCGGTGCTGCACGCGGGCGAGATCGATGCGCAGTCGAACGCGACCGCAATTACCGGCACGGTGGTGGACGCAAGTGGCGCGCCCATTGTCGGAGGCAACACAGTGGTCGCGCTGGAGCAAAACGACGGAACCGGTCTGGACCGGGTGATCATGGAGGCGGTGCCGGCGTCGAGTGGCGCGTTCTCTTTCTGCCCGATCCCGGCGGGAACCTACGATGTTGTGGTCTCGACCGTTGACGGCAATGGAGTGGTGTATGCGGCCACGGTGATCACCGGAGTGAAGGCCACCGATGCGCTCGGCAATGTGCCGGTCATAGCTGCCGGAAACCCGGCGACGATCATGGGGCAGATCACCACGACCACAGGCTCGACCGGTACGGCTGCGGACCTGCAAGTCGCGGCAATGCAGTCCATCACGGTGAATAATTTGCCAGTGCTGGTCACGATTCCGCTGGCGCAGCAGTCGGCAGCGACCTTGGGGTTGACCACGGTCTCCGGTTCCTCCTGCCCGCGGGGAACGGATTGCGCGAGTTACACGTTCTACATGGCGGCGGCGACTCCCAGCATCGGGGCCTTTGTTTCTGGCCAGAACCAGACCCCTGCGCCTCCCACTCTTGGCTCCGCAAACTTCACCGTGGATGCCACTGCTTTTATTCCCGGCTCTGCGGGCCAGCCGGATTGCAGCCAGCCGGAGTTGCAGACGAGCCAGACTCTGGGTGGTGCTCCGCTGACGGTCATCCCAGGGGTAAGCTTGACGGCTCAGAAGCTCGCGTTCACGGGCTGCCAGTAGCTTGTTATCCAGTGGAAGTAAGAAGTAAGACAGGGGCGGGCGGTTGGGCTCGCCCTCTTTTCTACGCGCGGGCTACAGCGGTCGTTGGAGATTGCCGATCCCGGCGCGCGGGCTTGGGCCGGAGCAGCTGCAATCTTTCCTGGAAAAAACTAAACAGTGCGCTGTATTTCTGAAGTCTTCCAAAAACAAGTCCTTTGGGAAAGCCCGGAACGCCCGAGGCCTTGGTTGCGGAACTGTTTCAGGAACGTTCTTGGAAGCTGCCACGTGGCCTGATGTTCGGGTTTGGAAGATGCGAGCTGGGTGGGGTCTTGGCCTGGTTAGGTGCGACGCAGCTTTCCAGCCCCTTGCTGTGTAGAGGCCCCACTTTGCAATGAATCGTTCTTACCCCTGGCTTCCGGTTGCAAGCCACCTCCACGCTTCTCCCGTCGTACGGAACACCCCAAAATTCTCGCTTACGCGCAGAGCCTGATACATGCGTCCGATCCCGAATGCAAAATCTGACTCCGCAACAACCGCGCGTCTCGAATCAATTGCAAATGGATCAGTGACTTCGGAAAAGCTGCCCAAGAGAGCG
>Ga0099828_10000358_pt1 | contig 27794 bp, 24 predicted proteins | sample CZO8metaG_2_FD_79338 | JGI IMG/M metagenome (GOLD analysis project Ga0099828, IMG submission 79338) | Vadose zone soil microbial communities from the Eel River Critical Zone Observatory, Northern California, USA - CZOApr15con2H1.8 metaG | ecosystem: Environmental > Terrestrial > Soil > Vadose... | reverse complement strand
ATCCGAGTGGGGCATCGGCGTCGTTTCGGCGGTCGTGTGACCAGCGGAGTGGGGCACAGAGACGCAACACGCCGTGCAAAATGACCTTGACCTTCCAAGATCACGAGTTGTGCGACAGCCTCTCCAGCACCCCTTAATTTCCGCGATCATGGATCAACTACGATGGGGCTAGGCCTCGGCGGGGGCCTTGTCGGGCTGGCAGGCCTTGCAGGGCACGCAATCGGCCGCTTCCGCGGCCTCCCTCGTCATGTGCTCAAGATCCTCCTCGCTGAGGAAGCGGATGAGGATGCAGTCGTCCCGGTGGTACCTGGTGATGCCGGGAACCACGGTGACCTCACGGCTCACCCCGGCCGCGCCACCGGGGCCGTCAGCTGCCGGCTCCGTGCCGTCCGCTCCGGCGTCGGCAGGCGCGGCGGCGGGCTCGGCTGTCGCCGGCCCGGCGTCCCCCGGCGGCGCGGCCGGCCCGGGCAGCGCAGCTGGCGCGCGCGATGCGGGCGGCGGCACGGCACCGGCAGGAGACGCAGCCGCGACGAGGGGCGGGACTGTGCCAGCCGGCGATTCGGACGGCGCCGGCGGCACCGCGACGCTGGCCCGTGGGACGGATGCGGCAGGCGGGCTCGTGGCGGCAGGCGTCGTCGCGGCAGGCGGGCTCGTCGCGGCAGGCGGGCTCGTTTCGCCAGGCGTCGTCGCGGCCGGCGGGGTCGTCGCGGCAGGCGGGGTCGCGGCGGCAGGCGGGGCCACTGGCCGGGACGGCGCAGCCACGGCAGGCGGCGCGGTCGGCGCCGCCTCGCCGGTACGCGAGCCAGCCACGGCCGGCTCGCCAGGCGGCACGGCCTCGCCAGGCGGGATCCCCGGATGGGACGGCGGTGCCGGGACAGGCCGAGTCGCCTGCTGACGCAGAGCTGGCTCCGTGCGGGATGCAGCCGCCACAGGCGGGACTGGGCTGGCTGACCGGCCGCCTGCTACTGGTGCTGCCCGCTCCGCTGGGCCCGGATCGGCTGCTCCTCGATCGGCTGCTCCTCGATCGGCTAGACCTCGATCGGCTAGACCTCGATCGGCTGGAACCGGGCCATGCGGTGCGGTCGGCCGGGCAGCGTCAGCCCTCGCTCCATGGCGCGCCCCGGTCCGCTTGGCGGAAGACTCCTTGCCTGCGCTGGCGCCTCCGTTGACCGCTCCTGAAGCTGCCGGCAGTTCATTGGCACCAGGCCCGCGCCAGGAACCAGCGCCCGCAGGAAAGCCTGCGGCAGGAACGGGCGGCCGGGCCGGTCGCCGCCCGCCGATCTCCGGCCCCGGAGCCCCGCCCCCAGCGGCGGCAGGCTCCTCAGGCTCGCCTGGAGCACGCCCGCCGCTGGCAGCGGGATGCTTTTCGGCCCATCGCCACGGGTCGTCCGGCACGGATCTTGCGGCCGCTGCGGACTTCGCAACCGGCGGACTGGCGGATCCGGCCAGCTCGGCGGGCGTCGGCCGGCCAGCGGCGGGCGCCTCGGCCCGGTCCGCGGTCACCGGCTCATCCTGTGCCGCCTGCCCGGCCTGCTGCCCGGCCGGGCGGCCGGCCGCGGCGTCGCCGAATATCTCGTCGCGCCAGATCACCACACCGATGACCAGGAGCACGGCCGCCAGCGCGCTCACGCCGATGGCGAGGTAGACAAGCAGCAGGCTGCTAGTGAAAATCCCTGCGACGAGCAAGCCGATAGCCGCTACAACCACCGCGAGAACTACGCCAAAGCGGATCACGGGCGGGCTCCACCGGCGAGACTGCCGCTATCCGCCCGATCAGCGACGATCGTGCTGAGCCGACTCGGACGGGTGGAATCCGCCGGTGTGCGGCACGGGCTCAGGCTGCGGGGTGTACGGACTTGCCACGGCCTGCCCGCCGTTGCGGGCATCCATGCGGCCCATGCCCGCCGGAACCGTCGGCTGCGGCCCGGTAGCCATGGCCGGGAAGACGCCACTGTCGGTGGCGCCTGCCTCAAGATCACGAAGCTGCCCTTCCAGATAGGCCTTGAGCCTGCTGCGGTACTCCCGCTCGAAGGCACGCAGGTCGTCGACGCGCCGCTCGAGTTCCTCCCGCGACTGGACGAGCGACCCCATGGCCTGGCGGTGCCGTTCCTGGGCATCGCGCTCCAGGCTCTCCGCGCGCGCTCTGGCATCGCTGGTGATCTGCTCAGACTGCCGCCTGGCCTTGGTCAGGATCTCGTCAGCCTCGCGCCTGGCCCGGCCAAGCGTCTCGTCAGCTTCCCGCCGCGCGTCAGCAATCGCCTGGTCAGCCGTCTGCTGCGCGAGGGCAAGCACCCGCGCCGCGGTATCCATGTTGTCCTCGACCGGCTTCATGCCCATCATCACGGCCTCTTGCTGCCTGCGCTCGGGCTCGATTCTCGACGGCTCCGGCGTGATCAGCTCGGGAGGCGGGTCGGCATGGGGAGCGTTGAGAGCCGCGGGCGCCTTGCCCCCGCGTAGCACCTCAGCCAGCTTGCCACGGAGCTCTTCGTTCTCCTGGATCAGCCGGTCGAGTTCCGCTTCAACCTCATCGAGGAACGCGTCGACCTCTTCCTCGTCGTAGCCGGGCCTGAGCCTGGTCGTGCTGAACTGCTTGTTCCGCACATCCGCGGGCGTCAGTGGCATGTCGTCTCCTTGGCACGCTTGGACTGGGTCCCCAGTGGACGCTACCCGATCAGATCAGCTGCACGGCCTGGATCAGGACGAAAACCACCAGGAACAGCACCATGAAGCTGAGGTCCAAGGCCACATTACCGAGACGGAGCGATGGAATGCAGCGCCTTAGCAATCTCAGTGGCGGATCGGTCGGCGTATAGGCAGCCTCCGCCATCAGCAGGACGATGCCCTTCGGAGTCCACGACGGCGAGAAGGTCTGTATCCAGCTGATGATCAGCCGCCCGATGAGCAGAAGCAGGTAGATCCAGAGAGCATAGGTCAAGATGATCTTTACGAGCGCCACATCCCTGCCCTGCCCGCACGGCCGATCCGAGATGGTTACCGCGGTTGCCGTGCCGCGTAGTTTGTCACTGTCTTCCCGGGCTAGCGGCCAGAGACCGCTAGCTCTGGTTGAAAAAACCTCTCTCTACGATACGGGCCTTGTCCTCGGCGGCTACCTCGACGTTCGCTGGCGACAGCAGGAACACCTTGTTGGTCACGCGCTCGATGCTCCCTCGCAGCCCGAAGATCAGGCCGGCCGCGAAGTCGACCAGGCGCTTCGCGTCGCTGTCGACCATCTCGGTCAGGTTCATGATCACCGGAGTGCCGTCGCGGAAATGCTCCCCGATCGTACGGGCCTCATTGTACGTACGCGGATGCAAGGTGGTAATCCGGGCCAGGTCGGTGGTCTGCATCACCGTGCTCGCCTGCCGCTCCTGGGCGGCCCGGCCGTTCTGCAGGCTGGCGTCGCCTTGGCCAAGGTGAGTCTCCAGCCGGTCCGCCGGGTCCAGCATGTCGCCCTGGTCGCCGTACTCGTCATACTCGTCAGAGCCATAGTCGTCCTGGTAGCGGTCGTCGTAGCGGTGATCGTCCTCTACGAGGCCGAGATAGACCGCCATCTTGCGCATCGCGCTGGCCATGCTGCAGTCCTCCGTCGCGCTATGGTGCAGCCCCGCTCACACCGCGTGCCACGCGTCGGACATTACCTGACGAACGCCTGCCGGCCGCCGAGCAACGCCGTACCGACACGCACGTGTGTCGCGCCTGCCGCGATCGCCTGCTCGAGGTCGCCGCTCATTCCCGCGGAAATCATCACCGCCGCAGGGTGCGCCGACCGCATGATCACCGACAACTCGGCAAGCGCCGCAAACGCGGCGGCCGGGGGGACTCCGAGCGGCGCCACGGCCATCAGCCCGCCCAGCACCAGGCCGTCCTGGGCCGCTATCGCGTCGGCGACCGCCAGCATCTGATCCGGGGCGGCGCCCCCCCGGCCGGGATCGCCATCCAGGCTGGCCTGCACCAGGCAGGTGACCGTGCGCCCGGCTGCCGCCGCCCGCGAGCCGAGCGCGCTGACCAGGCGCAGCCGGTCGACCGAGTGGATGAAATCGGCGAAGGAGATCACGCTCGCGGCCTTGTTGACCTGCAGCTGGCCGACGAAATGCCAGCTGAGGCCGAGGCCGAGAGGAGCGCACTCGGCCGCCTTGGCGGCCGCCTCCTGTGCCCTGTTCTCCCCGATGTCGGTCACGCCGAGCTCGCTGAGCAGGCGGATGTCGGAGACAGGACGGGTCTTGGTGATGGCGATGAGCGTGACCTCCGAGGTACTGCGGCCCGCAGCCTGGCATGCCGCCGCAATCCTGGCCCGCACCGCTCGCAGGCCGGCGCTTATCTCGCCGCGGCGCACCCCGTCCGCCGGGCCGGGAGAGCTGGTCACCGGCCTATCATCAGGCAAGCCAGACCAGGCCGGCGAATCGCCCGGTCCGGCCGTCGCGCCGGTAGGAATACAGTGCCGGGGTCTCGGCCGTGCACCGCGGATCGCGGCTGACCGACCGGACGCCGGCCCCGGCCAGCTGCGCGCTGACTCCGGCCTTGATATCGATGCCCGGGCTGCCCTTCGTCGTGACGCTGCCTGCTGCTGGCACTGCATCCGCTATCCGCGCCCTGAGCTGCGCGGGCACCTCGTAGCATCCGCCGCAGATGGCAGGCCCGATCACGGCCCGCATCCGCACCGGGTCAGCTCCGCCCGCAGTCATGGCGTGGACCAGCGCCAGCACAACGCCGGCCGCCATTCCCTCCCGGCCCGCATGGGCGGCGCCGATGATCCTTGCCTCCGGATCGGCGATCAGGACCGGAGCGCAATCCGCTACCAGCACGCCCAGGGCCAGGTCCGGGACGTCGGTGAAGAGCGCGTCGGCCACCGCGGCGGTGCCAGCCGCCGGAGTCGGGCCGGCCGCATAGACCACGTCCGACCCGTGCACCTGCCGCATCCAGGCTGTCCGGTCGGCCGCCCGGCCGCAGAGCTGCGCCGCGAGCCGCCGGTTGCCGGCCACCGCGGCCGGATCATCACCGACGCCGCCGCCCAGGTTCAGCGTGTCAAAGGGAGCAGCGCTGATGCCGCCAAGACGGCTGGTAAATGCCGCGAGCGCGCCGGGCGCCAGCTCGAACGGCCGCCCCTCGACATGCGCGAGTTCAGCGCGGCCGGCCGTCACTTCAGGAAGTCGGGGACGTCGAGTTCGTCATCCTCTTCGAAAACCACGGACCTGCGGCGGGTGGTCGCCGGATCGAAGATGCGTGCCCCGACCGCTGCGTCGGCCCGGGTTGCCCCGGCGGCCACGTCCGGGCCCGGTAGCGAGGCGGCCGCGGGAACATCAGCCGGGCGGGGCGCGGGAATGGCTTCGATCCTCGTGCTCTCGGGCTCGCCGGACGCTGCCCAGGACGAGGCCACGGCATAGGACTGCTCGCCAGCCACGGCCGGCGCAGCCAGCCCGTCCGCCGGGGGGCCGGCCGGCCCGGTCATGTCCGCTGGCCCCTCGCCGGCGGCCTGCGTCTCAGCCGTGCCGTGCGCAGTATCCGGTTGATCAGGAAACGCGGCGGAGCGCCAGCCTCCGGTGGCACTGTATCCGTCAGACCCGGCCGCAGCGCCCTGAGCGGCTATCGCGCGCCCGGCGCGCGGCCTGGCGATCCTGCTCTCGTCGAACCCGGCCGCGATGACCGTGACCCTTACCTCATCGCCCAGGGCATCATCGATGACCGCGCCGAAGATGATGTTCGCATCGGGGGCGGCGGAGTTCGCGACAAGCTGCGCGGCCTCGTTGATCTCGAAAAGGCCGAGGTCAGAGCCGCCCTGGATCGACAGCAGCACGCCATGAGCGCCGTCGATGCTGGCCTCAAGCAGCGGGCTGGAGATCGCCATCTCGGCCGCGGCAACGGAACGGTCGTCACCGCGAGCCGAGCCAATGCCCATCAGCGCGGAGCCTGCACCCGACATGACCGACTTCACGTCGGCGAAGTCCAGGTTGATCAGTCCAGGAGTGGTAATCAGGTCGGTGATCCCCTGCACGCCGGACAGCAGGACCTGGTCTGCGGCCTTGAACGCGTCGAGAACGCTGACGTGCCGGTCCGAGATGGACAGCAGCCGGTCGTTCGGTATGACGATGAGCGTGTCCACCTCCTCGCGGAGACGCTCGATGCCCAGGTCAGCCTGCGCGGCCCGCCGCTTTCCCTCAAAACCGAACGGCCTGGTGACCACGCCGATCGTGAGCGCGCCGAGCGAGCGGGCGACGCTCGCGACCACGGGTGCCCCGCCGGTGCCGGTACCGCCGCCCTCGCCGGCGGTGACGAAGACCATGTCGGCCCCTTTGAGGACTTCCTCGATGTCCTCGCGATGGTCTTCGGCGGCCTTGCTGCCGATGTCCGGGTTGGCGCCGGCGCCGAGCCCGCGGGTGAGTTCCCGGCCGACGTCGAGCTTGACGTCCGCGTCGCTCATCAGCAGCGCCTGGGCGTCCGTGTTGATGGCTATGAACTCAACGCCCTTGAGCCCCTCGTCGATCATCCGGTTAACGGCATTGACGCCGCCCCCGCCGATACCGACGACCTTGATGACCGCCAGGTAGTTCTGCGGTGCTGCCACGAGGAGGAACCTTTCCGCTCGTTTGCGTCTATCGAGTTTCCGCCCGCTGCTTTAGCTAGTTGCCTGTCAAGCTCAGGGAACTTCCTATTGAGCAGTTTTCCGAAATACGCCCCCATAGCATCGGCCGGGCACGTTCCGCAGTTTCAGCGCATCAACTCTCACCCTCAAGTTGAGATTTAGAGTTATGTCAAGCTGCCGACTGATACGGACAGTAGGGTCGTCCGACACCGGGGTCAACTAACCGGGCGCCGAGCGGCCCGGCGTGTCGCAGCATCGCAGCTCACCTCCCGGTCACGGCCGTCTGCGGATCACTGACGTCGTAGTAGCGCGCATGCCCGCGCATGAGGATCGCGAGTTCCCTTGACTTGACAGCGGGCTGGCCGGTGCCGCCCCAGGCAATGCGCACGCCGCCGCGGAGCCGGAGCGTCACCGCGTCGGCAGCCGGCGCGTCGATGGCCCGGACAGAACGGGCAAGCCGGGCGGGCAGTTCCCGCAGGACCGTTGCCGCGGCCAGCACTGCCGGGCTGCCGCGCAGCGATGCGGGCCCCGCCGCGGCGGGCGTATGAAGGACGGGCAGGCCGGCCGGCCGGCTAGCCGCCTGCCGCAGGACCACGCCGAACTTGTCGATGACCTCGTAGCCGCCGCCGCTGGCCACCGCGAGCACGGCCGTTCGCTCCTGAACCGAGATCACTATCCTGTCCGGCCACTCCCTGCGGACCTGGGCCGACCGCACCAGGGTAAGGCGCTCCACCCGGCGGGCCACCGCCGCCGGGTCGACCCGGATGAGCGGAGTGCCCAGCCGGATGCCAGCGGCAGCGACTACCGCGGTCCGCGACACGGCAGCGGGGCCGGTGACTTCCACCGAGCGGACGACAAGGAACTTAGAGCCGAGCAGGGCCCAGGCCACCCCGGCCAGGATCGCCACGGCCCCGAGCGCGAAGAACGCCGTCTTCCAGGGATCCGACCTGCGCCGCCGCGCGGCGGCGCCTGACACGGCGCCGCCGGGGCCGGAACCGCCGGGCTCAGTGGCGCCGGGGCCGGGACCATCCGGCTCACCGGCACCGGGCGCAGTACCGGGTGATCCCGCGCCCGGCGCGCCCCCGGCGGGCGAAGCAGCCGCACCTGGCGCCGCGCCGCGGTGGCGGATCACCGGTTCCCGCCCGCCCGGGCGCTCAGCGCCGCCACGATCAGCGGGCCGAGGGCGGTCACGTCTCCCGCGCCCATGGTCAGCACGAGATCGCCCGGCTTCGCCAGGCCGGCGGCGGCCGCGGGCGCCTCGGCGCGGTCGGCCAGGTAGAGTGCGCCGCCGGGCACGGCCGCCGCCACCAGGTTCCCTGTCACGCCGGGTTCCGGATCCTCCCTGGCCGCGTACACATCGAGCACGATCGCCTCGTCGGCCAGGCCGAGCGCCGCCGCGAACTCGGCCGCGAACATCCGGGTACGGCTGTAGAGGTGCGGCTGGAAGACGGCAATGACCCGGCCGCCGGCTGCCACGTCCCTGGCCGCCGTCAGGTCGGCGGCCAGCTCCGTCGGGTGGTGCGCGTAGCTGTCGAGTACCCGCACTCCGTCCGCCTCGCCCTTGAGCTCCATCCGGCGGCGCGCGCCGCGGTACGCCGCCAGTCCGCCGATCACCTGGTGAGCGGGGTAGCCGAGCTCGACGGCGGTGGCGAGCGCAGCCGCGGCGTTCAGGGCATTGTGCCGGCCCGGCACGCCAATCTCCACCGGGAGGCCGCCGGGGGCATCGAGCGGAGCGCGCGGCCCCGGCGTCACGGTCAGCAGCGTGGCCATGCCGCGCGGGATCACGCCGGTGACGCGGTAGTCCGCGCCGTCAGCCGCGCCGTAGGTCCGCACTCGCACCGGGAGGCAGCTGGCGGCTGCCGCCAGCGCGCTGGCGCCCGGGTCGTCGGCGCAGGTCACCAGCAGCCCGCCGGCCTCGATCTGGCGCGCGAAGGCCAGGAAGCTCGCCTCGATCTCGGCCAGGTTCTGGTAATTGTCCAGGTGATCAGCCTCGATGCAGGTCACGACGGCCGCGTGCGGGGACAGCATCAGGAATGACCCGTCGCTCTCGTCGGCCTCGGCGATGAATGCCTCGCCGGTGCCGGCGGCGGCCCCGAGCCCGGTCTCAGCCAGGATGCCGCCGATGACGTAGGACGGATCGGCCCCGCAGCTGCGCAGGATAGTGGTGAGCATCGAGGTGGTCGTCGTCTTGCCGTGCGTCCCGGCGACGGCGATCCCCCGCTTGCCGAGCATTGCCGACGCGAGGGCCGTCGCCCGGTGCAGCACCCGGATGCCCCGCCTGCGCGCCTCGGCGAGTTCCGGATTGTCCGGCCTGATGGCGGTGGATACGACCAGGGTGTCCGCGGCGGCCACGTTGGCGGCCGCGTGGCCAAGGTGGATGTCGGCGCCGAGCGCGGAAAGCTCGCCGAGCAGCTCCGATGGCGCCGCGTCGCTGCCGGACACCGCGGTGCCGCTGGCCAGCAGGATGCGGGCGATCCCGGACATGCCGGCGCCGCCGATTCCGGCGAAATGTACCCGGCCAAGCTCACCTACCGGTACCGGGTCAGCGGGCGTCACCAGCCCCATCTGGCATCTCTCCCTGTCCTGGCGATTCTGTGCTGGCGATTCTGTGCTGGCTCCTCCGTGCTAGCTCCTCCGTGCTGGCTGTTCACTGCTGGCTCTTCACTGCTGGCTCTTCACTGCTGGCTCTTCTGTGCTGGCTCTTGCGTGCTGGCAATTTCAGGCCCGGCGGCGGCCAGGCCCGCGCCCGCCATCCATCACGCGCAGCACCGCCGCCGCCAGCCGCCGGTCGGCATCCCCGCGGCCCATATCCGCTGCCGCCTCCGACATGGCGGCGACAAGTTCCGGGTCAAGCAGCACCGGCAGCAGCGTGTCGCGGATCCAGGCCACGGTCAGGTCCGCGTCGTTCACGATGAGGCCGCCGCCAGCCTGCTCGATCGGCGCCGCGTTCAGCCGCTGCTCCCCGTTGCCGTGCGGCAGCGGGACGTACACCGCTGGCAGGCCGACCGCGGTGAGCTCCGCGCAGGTCATCGCACCGCCGCGGACAAGCGCGAAGTCCGCGGCCGCGTACGCCAGATCCATCCGGTCGACGTAGGGAAGCGTCACGTAGGGCGCGTCCGGCGACGACGGGGCGGGCTCGATGTCTGCCCGCGGCCCGACGATGTGCAGTACCTGCACAGCTGACTCCCTCATCCAGGCGGCCGCGCCGAGTACCGCGCGGTTCAGTGACCTGGCGCCCTGCGAGCCGCCGGTCACGAGCAGCACGGGCAGGTCCGGGCGGAGGCCGAAGTGCGCGCGCGCCTTGTCGCTGAGCGCGAGCCGGTCAAGCCCGGATATCTCGCGGCGGATCGGGACGCCGATGCAGGTCGCGTGGGCCAGCCTGGTGCCCGGCTGACCGGTGAAGACATGCCTGGTCAGCCGGGCGCCCAGCCTGTTGGCCAGGCCGGGGCGGGAGTTCGCCTCGTGCACCACGATCGGCACGCCACGGCGCTTCGCCGCCAGATAGGCCGGAGTGGCCACGTAGCCGCCGAAGCCGACGAGCACTTCGGCCTCGCATTGGTCAAGAGCCGCGGCTGCCGCTCCGATGGCATCGACGAGCCGCCCCGGCACCGAGAGCAGCCGCGGCGTGATGGAGCGCGGAAGCGGGACCGCGGGGATCAGGGCCAGGTCATAGCCGCGATTCGGGACCAGCCGGGTCTCCAGGCCACGCTCGGTGCCCAGGCAGGTGACGACTATCCGGTGATCGGCGCGCCGCAGCGCGTCGGCAAGCGCCAGGGCCGGCTCGATGTGACCTGCCGTGCCGCCGCCCGCGAGCATCACGCTCATCCCAGGGCTCCCTCCGCTCCTTATCGCGCGGGCCGGGCGGTCGCACCCTGCCGGGCGCTCAGCCGCGCCGGCCTGCCAGGCCCAGCCAGCTTAGGGCGCGCCGCGGCATCCCGGGGCCAGCGGCCGCAAGGGCCTGGCTGGCACCGGGTTCTCGCTTGGCGAAGGACATCAGCATGCCCAGCGTCACCATGGTGACGAGCAGCGACGACAGGCCTGCCGAGACAAGCGGCAGCGGAACCCCGGTAATCGGCAGCAGCCCGATCACTGCGCCGATGTTGACCAGTGCCTGCACCACGATCCAGGCCGTGGCCGCAGCCGCAGCGAGCCGCATGAACGTGCCAGGGACGCGCCGCGCGATCCGCAGTCCCGCGTAGGCAAGCCCGCCGTACAGCATGGCCACGCAGAGCGTGCCGATCAGGCCGAGTTCCTCCCCGATGATCGCGAAGATGAAGTCCGTCGGCGCGTTCGGCACCCAGCCCCATTTTTCCTTGCTGGCGCCGAGGCCGACGCCGAACCAGCCGCCGGAGCCGAGCGCGTACTTTCCCTCCGTCGGCTGGTAGCCGGCCGATGACGACTGCGCCTGCGGGTTGAGGAAGCCGGTAATGCGCTCAAGCCGGTAGGGGGCAACGATGATCAGGATGATCATGATGAAGCCCATCAGGGCGAGCAGGCCGATGAAGAGCCTGCCGGGCGTGCCAATCACCCAGAGCAGCGCAAGGAAGATCGTCAGCAGCAGGAAGGTCGTGCCCAGGTCATCACCGAGCATCACCAGCATGCAAAGGATCCCGGCACCTGGCATCAGCGGGATCAGCAGCTGCCGCCAGTCCGTGAGCTGGCCGAGCTTCTCCTTGCGGGCCAGCAGGTCCGCCCCCCACAGCACGAAGGCCAGCTTCGCGAACTCGGACGGCTGTAGCTGGAACGGGCCGAGCTGCACCCAGCGGGCAGCGCCGGCGTTGGGCACGCCGATCGTGATGGCGAGCACCAGGCCGAGCACCGACAGCGCCATCATCGGATAGGCGGCGGCGCGGAAGACGGCGGGCGACGATCGCGCCGCCAGCCACATCAGCGGCAGCCCGACGGCCACGCCAAGGAGCTGCTTCTGAAGTCCGCCGTACGGGGAGCCGCCGTTGTCAAGGGCAGCCGCTGATGAGGTGGAGAGCACCATCACCAGGCCAAGAGCCAGCAGCAGCATGGTGATGCCGAGGACGAGGTAGTAGGACGTCAGCGGGCGGTCAAGCAGCCCGAGCCGGCCGGACAGCCTGCCCGCAGCGGCGCCGGCGGGCCGGCTGCCGGTGAACTGCGCCGCGCCGTCCGCCGGGGCGGCGGCGCTCACGACAGCTCCGCCAGCCGCCTGACCGCCGCCGCGAACGCGTCGCCGCGCGCGGGATAGTCGCGGAACATGTCGAACGACTGGGCCGCGGGCGCCAGCAGGACCGTGTCACCGGGTCCGGCCAGCCGGGCAGCCGCCTCCACCACGAGATCCATTGCTCCAGTGTCGGTGCCCGCGGCCTCAACAACCGGGACATCCGGGGCGTGTCGCGCAAGCGCGCCCTTGATCCTGGCCCGGTCGGCGCCCAGCAGCACGACGGCGCGCAGCCTCGGCGCGGCCGCGCACACCAGTTCGTCGACATCCTCCTCAGCGCCCTTGAACAGGCCGCCGGCGACCCACACCACCGACGGGTAGGCGGCCAGCGAGGCGGCGGCGGCGTGCGGGTTGGTCGCCTTGGAGTCGTCGATGTAGTCCACATCGCCGACCCGGGCGACCAGGCTGATCCGGTGCGGCTCAGGCCGGAAGGCGGCGAGCCCGGCGGCGACCGCTTCCGGCGGGGCACCATACGCACGGGCCAGCGCGGCGGCGGCCAGCGCGTCAGCGACATTGTGCGGCGCGGCCGGCCGCACGCCGGTGACGGCGGCGAGGCGCACGCCGTCGCCGAAGGCGCGGTCGACCAGGTGCTCGCCGGAAATGCCGAGCTCGCCGGCGTCAGGGGCACCCATCCGGAACGCGACGACCCGGGCCGGCTCACTGGCCATGGCTGCGAGTTCCCCCGAGCGCGGGTCGTCGGCGTTGTAGACGGCGACCGCCCCGGGCGCGTAAATCCTGCCCTTGTCGCGCGCGTAGGAGCCGATGTCACCATGCCAGTCGAGATGATGGGCGGCGACATTGAGCACGACCGCGGCGAACGGGCGCAGCGTCGTGCTCCAGTGCAGCTGGAAGCTGGATAGCTCGACGGCGATGACCGGGTACGGGTCGGGGTCGGTCACCGCAGCCACGACCGACGTCCCGACGTTGCCAGCGGCCACGCTGCGATGCCCGGCCGCGGCGAGCATCGCGGCGAGCATCCGGACCGTGGTGGTCTTGCCGTTCGTGCCCGTCACGGCCAGCCACTGCTGCCTGGAGCCGTCCGGCAGCCGCGGCCGGAGCCGCCACCCGAGCTCGACGTCGCCGATCACCGGCACGCCCGCGGCGGCGGCGGCGGCCAGCAGCGGCGCGTCGGGGCGCCAGCCCGGCGACGTGACGACCAGGTCGGTGCCGGCCGGCAGGACCTCGGCCGGGCCGGCCGGGCCGTCCCCGAGCAGCACGGTGACGCCCGTGTCAGCGAGTTCCCTGGCCAGGTCACGGCGCGGCTCGTCGGCGCGCGAATCGACCGCGGTGACCCTGGCGCCGAGCGCCGCCAGCGCGCGGGCAGCGGGCGGGCCGGATACGCCGAGCCCGGCCACGCACACGCTGAGCCCGGAGAATTCATCGGCTGGGCGCATCATCCGTGCATCCACTCCCTGAACCTCACCTGGTCTGGCTGGCCGTCCGTTCTGACCTTTCCATATCAAGGCCGGATAGGCGGACACCCGCGGCGCGTGTCCCGCATCCAGGCCGGATCCGGCTAGCCGGGCAGCCATTCCACGTAGAAGATGCCGAGGCCGAGGGCGATGAACAGGCCGCAGATCAGCCAGAACCTGATCACGATGGTGGTCTCGGCCCAGCCGATCAGCTCGAAATGGTGCTGCAGCGGCGCCATCCGGAAGACCCGTCTCCCCGTCATCTTGAACGAGCCGACCTGGACGATGACCGACAGCGCGATGACCACGAACAGGCCGCCGAGTATCCCGAGCAGCAACTGGGTCTTGGTCGTCACCGCGAGGCCCGCCAGCACGCCGCCGAGCGCGAGTGACCCGGTGTCGCCCATGAAGATCCGGGCCGGGGGGGCGTTCCACCACAGGAAGCCGAAGCAGGCACCGAGCACGGCGGCGGCCACCACCGCCAGGTCGAGCGGATCGCGGACCGCGTAGCAGTGCGGTGCCAGGGCCACGGTGCAGTCGTTGCGCAGCTGCCAGTTCGCGATCAGCACGTAGGCGGCCAGCACCAGCGTCGCCGCCCCGGTGGCCAGCCCGTCGAGGCCGTCGGTCAGGTTCACCGCATTCGACGTGCCGGCGATCATGAACATGATCCACAGGACGAACGGCGCCACGCCGATGGACGGCCCGAAGTCACGCAGGAATGACAGGTGGGCGTCCGCCGGAGTGAGGTCGTAGCCATCGGCATACCGCAGCACGAGCAGCGCGAAGAGCGCGCCCACCACCGCCTGGCCGGCCAGCTTGGCGCCGCTGCGCAGTCCGAGGCTGGTCTGCTTGTAGATCTTGATGAAGTCATCGATGAAGCCGACGAAGCCGAGGCCGGTCATCAGCATCAGGACCAGCAGGCCGGACGCGGACATCGGGTCATTCGTCGCCTCATGCCCGACGAAGTAGCCGATCAGCGAGGCGATCACGATGACAGTGCCGCCCATGGTCGGCGTGCCCCGCTTGGTGGCGTGCGCGGCCGGGCCCTCCTCCCTGATCAGCTGGCCGTAGCCGCGCCGGGTGAAGATCTTGATCGCCAGCGGGGTACAGAAGAGCGCGAGGATGAGCGAGACGCTGGCCGTGACGATGATGGTCTTCACTGCGGCGGCTCCTTCGCCCCGGTCAGCAGGCCGAGCGCCACGCTTTCCAGCCCGGCCGCCCTGGACGCCTTCACCAGCACCACGTCGCCGCGCTGAAGCCGCTGGCCGAGCGCCTCGACCGCGGCGGCAGCGTCGGGCACCGCGAGCAGCTCACCGTGCCATGAATGGTGCGCCTTGGCGCCCGACAGGATCGGTGCGGCGTCGTCCCCCACGACGATGAGCCCCGCGAGGCCGGCCTCCGCCGCCAGCCTGCCCGCCTGCTCGTGGAACTCCCGCGCCCGGCCGCCCAGCTCGGTCATGTGGCCGAGCACGGCGAAGGCCCGGCGGCTGCGTGCCAGCACCGCCAGCGTGCTCAGTGCCGCCCGCATCGCCTCCGGGTTCGCGTTGTACGCGTCGTTGATTACCGTGACGCCGTCAGGCCGCTCGGTGAACTCCATCCGCCACCGGCTCCGCGGCACAGCCGCGGACAGCCCGGCGGCGATCGCGGCGGCGCTCATGCCCAGCTGGCCGGCCAGCGCGGCGGCGGCGAGCGCGTTGATGACGTTGTGCTCACCGTGCAGCCGCAGCCGCACGGGCGCGGAGCCGTCCGGGGTGACCAGCGTGAACCGGGCCCGGCCGACCGCATCAACCAGGACCAGGTCGGCCCGGACCGCTGCGGCGGCGGCGCGGCCGAAAGTCACCACGCTGGCGGCTGTGTCCGCGGCCATCGCCAGCACCCGCGGGTCATCGGCGTTCAGCAGGGCCACGCCGTCTGGCGGCAGCGCCGCCGGGAGCTCTGCCTTCGCCCGAGCCACGTCGTCGATGCTGCCGAACTCGCCAGCGTGCGCGTGCCCGACGCAGAGCACCGCGCCCAGCCGCGGCGGCGCCACCTCGCAGAGCCTGGCGATGTGGCCGGGGCCGCGTGCCGAGAGCTCGGTGATCAGATAGCGGGTCTGCCCGGTCGCGCGCAGCACGGTGAGCGGCAGCCCGATGTCGTTGTTGTACGAATTGTGTGGCGAGATGGTCGGCCCGAGCGTCTCGATCAGCTGCGCCGCCAGGTCCTTGGTGGTGGTCTTGCCCGCGGAGCCGGTGATGCCGGCGATGGTGCAGGCGGGTATCCGGTCAACGACGGCCGTGGCGAGCCTGGCCAGGGCGGCGGCGACATCGGGGACGATCAGCGCGGGAACGCCGGGCCGGCGCGCGGCGAGCACGGCCACGGCGCCTGCCGCGACCGCTGCGGCGGCGAAGTCGTGGCCATCGGCCCGCGCGCCGGGCAGCGCCGCGAACAGGCTGCCGGGCACTGCCTGCCGCGAGTCGATGATCACCGGACCGGTTACCATCGCGGCCGGATCGGCCACCAGGTGCTGCGCCGCGCCGGTGATGGTGGCCATCTGCCCCACGGACAGCGGGATCACTGTTCCTCCGGATCGGGTGGCTGCGCCCGCGGCGCGGCACCGGTCTTCGCCGCCGTGACCTCGCTGGCGGCGAGGTGGCGCGTCAGCGCCTCGGCGGCCACGCCGCGGTCATCGAAAGGGATCACCGAGCCGCCCGCGTACTGCCCGCGCTCGTGCCCCTTGCCCGCGACGATCACGACGTCTCCCTTGCCGGCCCGCTCGATCGCGAGGCTGATCGCGGCGGCGCGATCGGGTTCGATGATCACGTGTGCCCGGCTGGCCGCGGGCACGGCGAGCGCGCCGCCGAGCATCTCGGCAAGTATGGCGAGCGGATCCTCCGAGCGCGGGTTATCGCTGGTGAAGATGGCCGTTTCGGCGAGACTGGCCGCCGCCGCGCCCATCAGCGGGCGCTTTGCCCGGTCCCGGTCACCGCCGCAGCCCAGCACGATCGCGAGGCTGCCCAGCGTGACGGGACGCAGCGCACGCAGCACTGCCTCCACCGCGCCTGGCTTGTGCGCGTAGTCCACGAGCACGGTGAAGTCCTGGCCTGCCTCCACGCGTTCCAGGCGGCCCGGCACTCCGGGGCAGGCCGCGACCCCGGCCACCGCTGTCGCCAGCCCGACGCCCGCCTCCACCAGCGCCACGATGGCGGCCAGCGCGTTGGAGACGTTAAACGGCCCGGGCAGTGCCACCGAGGCGTCGGCGTCCACGCCGCCGGGGCCGACGACCCGGAAAGTGCTCCCGTCCGCGCCCGCACGGACATCCGCCGCATGCCAGTCCGCGGCCGGACTCCCCGCGGCGGAGAATGTGGTCACCGGAATCCCCGCCGCCGCGGCGAGCAGCCGACCGCGGGAGTCATCGATATTCAGCACGCCAGCCCTGGCGTAGGCCGGGGTGAACAGGGTGGCCTTCGCGGCGAAGTAGTCGTCCATGCTGGCATGGAAGTCCAGGTGATCCTGCGACAGGTTGGTGAACACGGCCACCTCATAGGAAGTGCCTGCCACCCGCCCCAGGGCCAGGGCGTGGCTGGACACCTCCATCGCTGCCGCGGTGACCCCCCGTTCGGTCATCACGGCGAGGAACGCCTGCAGGTCGGTGGCCTCCGGGGTGGTGAGCTCGCTTTCGGCGGTGACGCCGGCCACCCGGGTCTGCACGCCGCCGACAAGGCCGGTCAGGTGGCCTGCCAGCCGCAGCCCTGACTCGATCAGGAAGGTAGTGGTGGTCTTGCCGCTTGTTCCGGTTACGCCGATCAGCTGCAGCCGGGCCGACGGGTTTCCGTAGATCCATGCCGCGACCTCGCCCAGCCTCGATCTCGGGTCGGCGACAACGAACAGAGGCAGCCCGCATCCGGCCGCGAGGTCCCGGCCGGCCGGATCGGTGAGTATCGCGACGGCGCCCGCCTGCGCCGCCTGCCCGCAGAACCGCGCGCCGTGCTGACGGCTGCCGGGCAGCGCGGCATAGACGTCACCAGGCCGCACCCGGCGCGAATCATGCGTGATCCCGCGGGCCGCGGCGGGCCGGCCCGGTGCCGGGCCAGGGCCAGGAAAGGGCACGGGCGCCGTCTTCAGCCCGAGGAGCACCGCGAGTCCCGCGAGCGGGCGGGCAGGGACACGAGCTGGACGCAGAGCCGCTGGCACGCGCAGAGATTACCCCCGTTCACGGCGCGGTGAGCCGTACCTTCGGCCGCTTACCGCCATCCGGGGCAATCTTCATGGTCTGCAGGGCGAATTTCATGACCTGGTTGAACACCGGTCCGGCCACGGCATCGCCGAAGAAGATGCTGGTCTTCGGGTCCTGGACATGAACGGCGACGACCAGCTGCGGGTTCGTGGCCGGGGCGATGCCGACGTAGCTGGACCCGTACGCGCACAGGCAGCCCTTCCGCGGATCGAAGACCTGCGCGGTTCCGGTCTTGGCGGCGACTGAGTATCCCGCGATGACGCCCCACGGCTCGCCGCCGGTGACGTCGACCATCGGAACCTGCTGCAGGATGTTCATCAGCTCATGCGCGGTCTTCGCCTTCAGCACCCGGGTCCGCCGCGGCCGCGCGGATGGGACGAACTTCCCGCCAGCGCCCGTCGTGCCGGCGACGATCGACGGCTGGACCCGTACTCCCTTGTTGGCGATCGTCGCGTACACGCTGGCCATCTGGACGGCATTGACCCCGACGCCCTGCCCGAAAGAGAGCGTGTACCGCTCGTCCCCTGCCCACCTGGACGGGGGAGCGAGCAGACCAGAAGTCTGGCCGGGCAGATTCATGCCGGTGGGCGACCCGATGCCGAAATTCCTGAAGTACTGGTACTGGATGCTCGGGCTGACGTGCTGGACCAGCTGGACCATCCCGACGTTGCTCGAGTTCGCCAGGATCCCCGCGACGGTATACCGGGCGGTCGGATGCGTCTCGGCGTCGTGGAAGGGAAACCCGTCGACGACAATCTGGTCCGGGATCCGGTAAACGCTCATCGGGGTCTGGCCACCATGCTCGAGCGCAGCGGCGACCGTGATGGTCTTCGCCGTGCTGCCCGGCTCGAACACGCTCGCCACCGGAATGTCAGTGGTCGACGCCAGGTTGCTCAGCGGCCCGGCCGGGTTGAACGTCGGCCACTGGGCCATCGCCAGGATCCGGCCGGTGCCCGGCTGCATGATCACTACCGAGCAGCTGCGGGCATGGGTCAGCCTGACCCGCTGCGCGCACGCCTGCTCCGCTTCCCACTGCAGGTCGGACTGGATCGTCAGCCGCAGGTTCCGGGCCGGCACGCGGGGATGGACCTTGTCCTGAGTGAGCGGTATCTGCTGGCCCTGCGAGCCTGTCTCGACTCGCTCCACGCCGTCCTTGCCCGCCAGCAGCGAGTTGTACGCGTACTCCAGGCCAGCCTTGCCGCGCAGGTCGCCCGCCGCGGTGACGCGGGTGAAGCCGAGGATGTTCGCGGCAAGCTCCCCGTTCGGGTAGGCACGGGTGTAGCTCGCCTGCCCGGCGATGCCGGGCAGGCCGAGCCTGGTGACCTGATCGCCGGTCGTCGCCGGGACGCTCGCCTTCAGCACGACGTACTGCGGCGAGCTGGGATTGTTGATCAGCCAGAGGATCCGCGCGGCCGGCACGCGGAGCGGGCCGGCCAGCGCGCTGGCGACCGCCGGCCGCCGCGCGGCGGGGATCAGCACCGGGTCGGCGAACACCAGATCGGTCTGCACGGTCATGGCCAGCACCTTGTCGTCGCTGGACGTGATGGTGCCGCGGACCGCCGGGATCGGGATCGTGCGCAAGCGCTGGTGCTCCGCCAACTGCCGGTAAGCGGACCAGTCCAGCCCCTGCAGTTGCACGAGCCGTCCGGCGAAGAGAGTCAGGACGAAGACGATGCACAGGAACGTGACGTTCAGCCGGCGGCCAGGACTGCCGCGGCGCAGGATGGGCCGCAACCGCGCGGGCGACGGGATGCGGTTCCCGCGGCGGCCAGCCTGCGGCCGGCCCCTGCCGCTCCCCCGCTGCCGCCCGGTGACCTGCCGGGTCCCTTGCCGCCGGGCCGCTGGCTCCTGCGCGGCCGGCCGCAGGCCGCCGGGCCGCCGGGCACCTGGGCCCTGGGCACCCGCGCCCTTGGCACCTGGCCGCTGGGCACCTGGCCGCTGGGCACCTGGCCGCTGGGCACCCGGCCGCTGGATAACTGGCCGCTGGGCGCCCGGCGCCCGCCTGGTGCTGTCTGGCCTGCGGGCCCCGTCACGGCCATGCCTGCCCGCACCAGGCCCGGCTGACCGGCCGGGGCTCCGCGGGCCTCCCGCCGTGCCCGGCCGGTGCCCGGCACGCGGACGCCCGCCGCCGTCGTGGCCGCGGTCCCTGTCCGTCACGGAGCGTATCCGGGAACATTGGGCACTCCCGGCAACGTGGCAGGCGCGCGGTAGACCCGGCCGGTGCGCAGGTTGATGACGTTCATCAGGGGCGGCGTCCGCATGCCCAGCTTCAGCGCGCGTTTCTCCAGCGAGGTCGCGGATTCCTCGGTCGTCACCTGCTGCTGGAGCGTCTGCTCCTGCTGGGCGAGGGCGACATTGCCCCGTTGCAATGCGTCGATGCGGAATGATGCGGCGGCCAGGGTCGTATTGATCACCAGCAGGCAGACGAGGCTGCCGCCGAGCAGCCCGAGCACGAGCAGGATGAACCTGGTGCGCGGGACGTGCGTCGCAACGGCGGATCGTGCGCCGTCGGACGCTGGACGCGTATCCGGCCGCCGGGTGCCGGCCGGACTCAGGGCCGGCTGGCCGGCGCCGGGACGCCGCAGGGCCGGCTGGCCCGTACCGGGACGCCGCAGGGCCGGCTGGCCCGCGCCGGGACGCCGCAGGGCCGGCTGGCCCGCGCCGGGACGCCGCAGCCCAGGCTGCGGCCCGGCCGCACGGGTGGCCGGGCCAGTAGCGCGGGAATCGCGCGTGCCAGGCTGGCTCGTGCCCGGCGGCTCGGCCCGGCGGCCGCCCGGGTCCGGGCGCTTCCCGCGCGTGCGCGTGCTTACCTCAGTACTCATCTGGTGCGCCCGTCCTCCCTGTCGCCTGGCCCCGCTCTTCGCCGGCCGGCCCCGTCGCGCCCGGTCCCGCGCCCGGTCCCGCGCCTGGCTCCATGCCTGGTCCCATGGCTGGCCCCGTGGCTGGCCCCGTGGCTAGCCCTGCGGTTGACCCCGTGGCTGGCCCTGCGGTTGACCCGCCGGGCCGGCCCGCGCGCCTGCCCGGGTCCGGCGCTCATGCGGCCGCCCGGATCCGCTCGGCGGCCCGCAGCCGGGCCGAGGCAGCGCGGGAATTGCGGGCCAGCTCTTCTTCCGCCGGGCGCTCAGCGCCCTTGGTGAGGATGCGGAACTGCGGCCTGCTGCCGGGCAGCGATACCGGTAGCCCGCGCGGCGTGGTGTCTGCCGCGCGTTCCGCGAATGTCCTCTTAACCAGCCTGTCTTCGAGCGAGTGGTAGGAAAGCACCACGACCCGTCCGCCGACGGCCACCGCGTCCATGGCCGCGGGCAGGGCCCGGCCCAGCGCGTCGAGCTCGCCATTCACCTCAATCCGCAGGGCCTGGAAGGTGCGCTTGGCGGGGTGGCCGCCATGCCGCCTGGCCGGCGCGGGAATCGAGTCACGGACGATCTCGCCAAGTCGCAGCGTGGAGGTGAGCGGGGCCTGCGAGCGCGCCCGGACGACTGCGTCGGCGATACGGCGGGCGAAGCGCTCCTCGCCGTAGTCGCGTAGCACCCGCGCCAGCCGGGCGGCTGGGTAGGTGTTGACGACATCGGCCGCGGTCAGCTGGGCGGTCCGGTCCATCCGCATGTCGAGCGGCGCGTCGTGGGAATAGGCGAAGCCGCGGCCAGGATCATCGAGCTGCGGTGACGACACGCCAAGGTCGAACAGGATCCCCTGCACGCCCGGCCGGCCGAGCCTGGCGAGTATCGCCGGGATCTCGTCGTACCCGGCGTGCACCAGGGTGACCCGTTCCCGGTACGGGGTGAGTAGCAGGCGAGACGCCTCGATCGCGTCGTCATCGGTATCCACGCCGATGAGCGCAAGCCCGGGGTGCTCGCCGAGCAGCGCGCTCGCATGGCCAGCCCGGCCGAGGGTGGCGTCAAGCAGGATCGCGCCCGGCGGCTCGAGCGCTGGAGCGAGCAGGGCAAGCACCCGGCCGGTCATCACCGGCTGGTGCCCGCTTTCCGCCGTGCCCATGGAACCCCTTGTCTTCTGGCCAGCGGCCGCCGCGTGCCCGCGCCAGCCGGTAACTGTCCGTCCGGTGCCCGGCCAGGTCCCCATCCGCGCGATGCGCTGATGGCCAGGTAGCCGCCTGGCGCCGGGGAAGTGACGTCAGCCGGGCCGGCCATCCAGCGCGGGTGGAGACCTCGCCGTGCACCAGGCGCCTGCGAACCAGGCGCCTAGAGAATCCCGGGCAGCACCTCCTCCGATGCGTCAGAGAAGGCGTCTTCCTGCTGCGCCAGGTAGGTGTCCCAGGCCACGGCGTCCCAGATCTCCAGCCGGGTGTTGGCGCCGATCACCACGCAGTCGCGCTGCAGGGCGGCATAGTCGCGGAGGCTGGGCGGAATCGTGATCCGTCCCTGCTTGTCCGGTACCTCGTCGGAGGCGCTGGCGAAGAACACCCGGCTGTAGTCACGTACCGCCTTGGCGGTCACCGGGGCAGCGCGCAGCGCGTCGGTAATCCGGCCGAACTCCGGCTCGGGGAAGACATAGAGGCAGCGCTCCTGGCCCTTGGTAAGGACCAGTCCGGCGGCGAGCTCCTCGCGGTACTTAGCAGGCAAGAACAGCCGCCCCTTGTCGTCCAGGCGGGGTGTGTGAGTACCGAGAAACACCAGCGCTCACCTCCCCACTCCCCCACTGCGATGCGCTATGAGGCCCGATCCGCCCCACGGCCCACCACTGTACTCCACATTCCCCCACCGTCAACGACGCACACCTCGTGAACCAGTCACCCGCTCCCGGGAGTTTCAAGGTCAGGAGGGTGGAGTGAAGTGGAGGCGTTACCCCGCCGATACTGAAGCGGCATCGCGCATACGCGCTTTCACGACGTAATGTCTGAACGCATGGCCTTGACAGCACGGTGTCTGACAGCACGGTGTCTGACAGCGCGGTGCCTGACAGCGCGGTGCCTGACAGCGCGGTGCCTGACAGCGCGGTGTTTGACAGCACAGGGGAGCTGCCCGGTATGGCGGACTCGACTATCGCGCCGCAGGTGACGCGAGGAGGACACGTGGTACTTGATACGGGCCGGGCGGATCGGACGCTGGACGACCTGGTCCGGGTAGCCCACCAGATCAGTGCGGCCGTCGAGACCGTGATCGAGGGCAAGCCAGAGGCGATCCGGCTTGCCCTCACGGTCCTGCTGGCCGAGGGGCATGTCCTGATCGAGGACGTTCCTGGCGTCGGGAAGACCCTGCTGGCCAAGGCACTTGCCCGGTCGATTGACTGCTCCATCCGGCGCGTGCAGTTCACGCCGGACCTGCTGCCGAGCGACCTCACCGGCGTCAGCGCCTTCAACCAGGAGCTCAGGGAGTTCGAGTTCAAGCCGGGGCCGATCTTCGCCAATATCGTGATCGGCGACGAGATCAACCGCGCATCACCGAAGACACAGTCGGCGCTGCTGGAATGCATGGAGGAGCGCCAGGTCACGGTGGACGGGTCCACCTATCCGCTGGAACTCCCCTTCATGGTCATCGCCACTCAGAATCCGGTCGAGATGGAGGGCACGTACCCGCTGCCCGAGGCACAGCGGGACCGCTTCACCGCGCGCATCTCCATCGGGTACCCGGACAAGGAGGCCGAGTTTGAGATGCTCGAAACGCACGGATCGTCATCGCCGCTCGACGACCTGCAGCCGGCCGCCCACGCGGCTGACATCCGTGACCTGATCGCCGCCGTCCGCGCCGTGCACGTGGCCCAGCCGATCAGGCAGTACATCATCAGCCTGGTGAACTCGACGCGATCATCGCCCGAGCTCAGGCTCGGCGCGTCCCCGCGCGCGACGTTGCACCTGCTGCGCGCCAGTCGCGCCTTTGCCGCACTGGACGGCAGGGATTTCGTCATCCCCGACGACGTCCAGGGGCTCGCCGGGCCGGTGCTCGCCCACCGGCTGCTGCCGACTCCGGAGGCCATGGTGGAGCGCGAGCTTCCCGAGCGGGTCCTGACCAGGCTTATCGAGCGGCTGCCATTGCCGCTCAAGTAGCGGGCGGCGCCGCACGCCCCGGCGGGCAACTGGCCCAGGTCACTATCCCGCCATAGATTTGGACGGGCAGGGCGGAAGGAGGTGCCGGACATGCGGTCACTGCTCGCGGGTTTCACCACGCGCGGCACGTCATTCCTCGCCGCCGGCCTGGCCGCCGCCGTCGCCGGGCTGGCACTCGGTGAGCGTGATCTGGTCAGCGTCGGGGCGCTGCTCTTCGTCCTGCCTTTGCTGTCCGCCCTCGCCGCCGGCCGGGCAAGGTACCGGCTCAGCTGCGTCCGGCAGGTCAGCCCGGCCCGCGTGCCGGCCGGCCACACCACGCACGTCATCGTCCGGCTCGAGAACGTCTCGCGGCTGCCCACCGGCCTGCTGCTCGCGGAGGACGCGATACCTTACGCGCTGGGCACCAGGCCGAGATATGTCCTGGACGGCGTGGAGCGGGGCGGCGTCCGGGAGCTGCGCTACCCGCTCCGGTCTGACCTGCGGGGAAAGTTCACCATCGGCCCGCTTGAGGTGCGGATCGCGGATTCATTCGGCCTGGTGGAGCTCGGGCGCTCGTTCGCCACGACCAGCACGCTTGTCGTCACGCCCAAGGTAGTGCCGCTGGCCAGGACCGCGATCGGCGCAACCTGGGTGGGCGAGGGCGAGGGCAGGACCCGCGCCGCGGCGGCCGCAGGAGAGGACGATGTCGTGCCGCGCGCCTACCGGGACGGGGACGAACTGCGCCGGGTGCACTGGCGGTCCACGGCCAGGTATGGCGAGCTGATGGTCCGGCGCGAGGAACAGCGGTGGCGGAACCGCGCGCTGCTGCTGCTCGACACGCGGCGGATCGCGCATGCGGGAAGCGGGGTCACCTCATCCTTCGAGTACGCCGTCGGAGCCGCCGCTTCGATCGGCGTGCACCTCGCCCGCGGTGGCATGGACGGCCAGCTCATCACCGACGCCGGCGCGGTCGCGGCGGCCGGCATGTTCGAGGACGTGCTGCTCGACTCGCTCGCGGTCATCAGGACGTCACGCGGCAGTGAGCTGTCCGGAGGCATGGCCGCCGTCAGGGCAGCGGGCGGCGGGCTGCTCATCGTGATCGCCGGCCGGCTTTCGGCCGCGGCCGCACGGCAGCTGGCCACCAGCCGCCGCGACGGCGGCCCGGCGATCGCGCTGCTGCTCGCGGTTTCCACCTGGAGCGCACAGCGTGCCGGGGAGGCAGACCCGGCAAGCATGAGCGCGCCGGACCAACGGCCAGGCCAGCCAGACCGGGGAACCGAGGGAACTGGCCAGCCGTCCTCCGGCCGGCCGGAGGACGGCCAGCGGGCCGGCCGGGTGACGCCGCCGGGCAGCCGCGCGGACGCCCACGCCGAGACCAGCGCGGCCGCCGCCATCCTGACCGGGGCAGGCTGGCACGTCGTCACCGTGGACGCGGGAACGCCGCTGGCGACGGCATGGCAGCGGCTGGCCGGGGCGGGCATGGCCATGCGGCCGCCCGCGGCAGGCGATAGGCCGGGAGCGGCAGTATGAACCACAGGCTCACCCTGACCACGGCCGCAGCCGTCATCCTGGCCTCGGTCTCGCTCTACCCGCTGCTGCTGGGCATCGGCTGGTTCTGGGCCGGGGCCGGCGCGGTCATCGTGGCTGCCGCGGCGGGCACGGCTACGCGGCTACCCGCCCTGCCGGCCGGTGCGATCGCCGCGATCCTCGGTCTTACGGCAGTGGCCCCGCTGCTGGTCAGTCCGGCGTGGTACTGGGAGCTGCTCGGCATGGCGGTCGTGATCTGCGCAGCGGCCAGCGTGACCAGGCTGCGGCTGCTGCCCGCGGTGGCCAGCGTCATCACCTACCTGGCCGGCCTGCTGATCTACCTGAACCTGCTGTTCGCCGCGCCAGAGTCGACCGCCGGTATCGTGCCGACAAGTACCTCGCTCCGGCATCTGTGGACGCTGGCCGGCCGGGGTATCGGCGAGCGGATCTATGCGCCGCCGGTGCCGGGGACACACGGCGTGGTGCTGCTGGCGGCGGCCGGCATCGGGCTGATGGCAGTGGCGGCGGACCTGATCGCGGTTCGGCTGCGCAGCCCGGCCATCGCGGGCCTGCCGCTGCTTGCGCTGTTCAGCGTGCCGATCACGACGAGCGCCCGGCAGGGCGCGGCAGGCGCCACGGTCACGTTCTGCCTCGGCATCACCGGCTACCTGGCCGTGCTGGCCGCCGACGGGCGGGAGCGACTGCGCATCTGGGGCCGCCTGGTTACCCTCTGGCAGAGCGGCACGGACGACGACGACGAGCCGGTCCGGGGTCCCGACACGCGGGCGCTTGCCGCGTCGGGGCGGCGCATCGGGCTTGCCGCGATCAGCCTCGCCATCTTCATCCCGCTGCTTCTTCCCGGGCTCCGGGTGCACAAGCTCTTCAGCGGGCACGGCGCCGCCGGAGACAGCGGCTCCGCGCGAATCACGCTCACCGACCCGATTGTCCAGCTGCAGGGCATGCTGCAGCACGGCAGCAATGCCGTCATCCTCACCTATCGCAGCAGTAATCCTGCACCGCAGTTCCAGTACCTGCAGGTCCAGGTGCTCAATTACGATCCGGGATCAAGCACGTGGATCCCGCAGGTGCCGACCCAGGGCGCCCAGGTGGACCACGGCGTCCAGTTCCCGCCCGTTCCCGGTCTCAGCTCGGCTGTCCAGGCTCGTCGGTTCACCACAAAGGTCACGGTGAATCCCGGGGTCACCGGCTACTCTTCCCCGCTGACCTTCCTGCCGCTGCCGTACGCGCCGCAGAATGTCCGAGTCCAGGGCAACAACTGGCAGGCTGACCCCACGACCCTGATGACCTACGCGGCTCAGGCGCGGCTGTCCGGCCTCAGCTACACGGCGACGAGCGTGGACATTGAGCCCTCTGATCAGCAGCTGAACGCGACCACGGCGCCCCCGGCCAGCATCGCCAGGCAGTACCTGCCCTTCCCGTCGGCCGCGCGGGGACAACTCCAGGTGATAGCGAGGCAGATCACCAGCAGTGGCAGGACCCCCTTCCAGAAGGCGCTGTTCCTGGAGGCCTGGTTCACGACAGGTGGAGGCTTTACCTACACCCTGCGAGCCAGCCAGCCGGACACGGCGGCGGGCCTGATTAACTTCCTGACCACGGCGAGGCGCGGCTACTGCCAGCAGTTCGCCTTCGCGATGGCTGCACTTGCCCGCCTGGTCGGCATACCCTCCCGGGTTGCCGTCGGCTACACCGCGGGCACTCCGCAGCGGAACGGCACCTGGAAGGTCACGGCAGCCGACGCGCACGCGTGGCCGGAACTCTACTTCCAGGGCGTCGGCTGGCTGCGCTTCGAGCCGACTCCGAGCGGCAAGGACGGCCAGGGCACCGCGACCCAGCCGAACTACGCTCAGGCCAGCTCGCCGGGCGGGCGCAGTTCGACGCCCGGGCCGCTGCCCAGCGGCGCGTCCGGCATCAGGCCCAGCAGGCCTGGCCAGGGCGGACTGCTGCCCAAGAAGCTGAACCGCCCGGGCGGCCTGACCGGCACGGCGGCGGCCGGGCACGGCGGATCGGTCCCGGTGGGCCCGATCGCCATCGCCATCCTGGTCCTCGCAGTGATCGCGCCGAGGGTGGGCAGGACCGTCACCCGGCGGCGTCGCTGGCATGCCGCCAGCAACGACAGCGCGCTGGCTCATGCCGCATGGCTGGAATTCCACGACGACCTGACGGACTACGGCATCGGCTGGCGGGTCAGCGAGTCCCCGCGGGCCGTGTCCCGCAGGCTCGCGACGACGTTGCGGCTCGGGCCGGACAGCCAGCAGGCGCTCGACCGGATCACGCGGGCCGAAGAGCGGGCGCGCTATGCGCGGGTGATGCAGGCGCCGGGATCGCTGCGCGCCGACGTCACCACGATCCGGCGGGCCGTCGCCGCCCGGGCCGGCCGCCCGGCGCGCTGGCGAGCGCGCCTGGCGCCTCCGTCGGCGCTGGTACCGGTCCGCGCGGGCCTGCAGCAGGCACTTGACGTGTTCGGCTGGCTTGACGCAGCCGGCCTGCGGATTCGCGGCCGGATGCACCAGCTGGGGCGGGAAGGCTGACCAGCCGGGTTAGCGCGGGCCTGCGGCAGGCACTTGACGCGTTGGGCTGGCTTGACGCAGCCGGCCTGCGGATTCGCGGCGGGTACGCCAGCTGGGGCGGGAAGGCTGACCAGGCGGGTTAGGTTAGCGGTCCCGCTCCTGCCGGCGGCGCCACCGTTCCTCCAGCCGCTCCATCAGCCCGGGGGAATGCGCGCGCCCGCTGCGGCGGTCCTTGCCCGCGCGGCGGCCCCGGCGGCCGCCACGGCCCGGCCCGGCCCCCCGACCTGGGCTAGCCCCGGGGCCCTGGGCTGCACCGCTCGCTGCGGCCGGCCCGTGGGCAACCGCATTGCCTGTCATGTGCCGCCAGCTGGT
>Ga0099828_10000346_pt1 | contig 28010 bp, 24 predicted proteins | sample CZO8metaG_2_FD_79338 | JGI IMG/M metagenome (GOLD analysis project Ga0099828, IMG submission 79338) | Vadose zone soil microbial communities from the Eel River Critical Zone Observatory, Northern California, USA - CZOApr15con2H1.8 metaG | ecosystem: Environmental > Terrestrial > Soil > Vadose... | reverse complement strand
TTCGTCCCGAGCTCCGCGGCGTCGGCAATCATCTGGGGCGAAGCGACGGCGAGCCCCATGAGGTCCGTGAATCCAGCCTCCCGCAGCTTCTCGGTGGTCGCCGGATCCTTGAACAAGAGAACTTCGATGGCTTTGGCTGAAACGGCCACCTTTTCACCTATCTTCTCATCCCGGGCCATACTTAAGGCCGTAACGCGGGGGGATGGGTGAAACTATCGCACAGGTAGGCTCATTGGCTGCGAGAGAACCGCTGCCAGCGTACCGGCGCGGTTGATTTCTGACTCGATGCTCTTTCGGCCTGCCGCATGGTCGCTTTGCTGTCCTTGCCTCCACCGTCGAGGGAGGCGGTTTGGCCCTAACCGACGAGTGATACGGGATCACCCAGCGGACGCGACCAAAGCGAGCACGAAGTTCTGCGAAATCGCCGTGTCCATGCGGAAGTCGTAGCCGGGCCCATCGAAGAAGAAGCTCGGGACGCCATTGCTGTGGATGGCCACTACATATTCGGTTCCGTCGAGGGTGAGCAGAGCGGGTCCTCCCGAGTCTCCAATGATTAGTGTACCATCCGACGGCGTGATGGTGGTCCATCCAAGCCAGTTGAGGTAAAGCGGGCCCTTGAAAGTCACATTCGTGGTTCGGCGATCCCCTGTCGTCAAGATCTGCCCCTTTGGGCTGATGGATTCTCCACCGTACCCCACCATGGTGATTTTCGCGTGCTGCAGGCCGCCCGACGCCGCGAGACTGTCTAGGAATCCGAGAGGGGCGAACCGGCCAGGGGTGATGTCTGATTCCGGTTGCGTGAGCATGACCACGCCCAGATCGGAGCCATTGGAATGCAAATATGTGATACCCTTGGCGTCGACAAAGATGGAGAAGTCGGGCTGAAGGAAGGCCGAGGCGACCGATCGCCACGAACTCCGGTCCGCGAGGATGTTCAGGGCGAAGCTGACCCATAGGTGCTCCATGGGAATGGGAGTTGACTGGATGTAATCGGCGCAATGACCCGCCGTCACGAAGATTCGCGATGACGCCAGCCACCCCGAACACCACGCGTAGTTGAGTCCCGTGAACGGGAAAACGACATCCGGGTTGTAAATGATCAGGGCTCCGGCGTACGCGTGTGAGGTATCCAGCGTTCCGTTCCCAACCGCAGCGACCGGCGCGGACGCAACAAGCGGCGCCGCAATCAACGAGGCCGCGAGGGCAACCAACCAGACCAGGGCAAACTTTGGATGGCTCATGAACCCACCGAACAGCAAGCCGCCGAGCAATGGGTAGAGGTCAGGTTGACCGAAAACTGGTAAACCTAGACGGTCGATGTCGTCTTCAGAGGGATAGGGGAGGCGAGATCACGGAGCTCCTGCGCTTGATTGGAAACCGGAAAAATCTCGTACTGCTTTCCAGTCTGGCCGCGAGTCCTGACTATCCTCGAAGGCTCGCGGCGCGGCATGGCCTCCGAGAGACTCATGTTGCCAGGCGCCTTCAGAGCCTCGAGCGCGCGGGTGTGGTTCACAGCGCGTGGACCCGTGAACGTGGCAGAAACGTCAAGCTTTACCGGCTTAAGACGAGGGTATTCACCATAGAACTAAATCAACAGGGGTACCGGTTCGAGACGCCCATTCTGGCAGTCGACCGAGAGCCCGCCGATCTTGAACGACCTCCACCGCACCGCCCTGTCTTCGGCCGGGAGCGGGAGCTAGAGCGGTTGTCTCGCCCCGAAGTTCGCTTTTCCATGGTCATCGGATTGGCCGGAATGGGCAAGACAAGCCTTGCGACAGAACTCGCACATCGACACGGAGCAGACCGAGTCATCTGGCACACGTTTACACCGTTCGACTCGGCACTGCGCCTCCTCGGGTTGGCAAGGCGATGGCTTGCGTTCCTCGATCCTCCCAGACGCGAGGAATACGAAAGCGGAACCTGGGACATCGCGGAGCTGCTCGACCGCGTGAGCGAGGGTCTTTCCACCAACCGAGCCCTAATTGTCCTGGATGACTACCAGGAGGTCCGCGACGACGGGATTCACGAGATTGTCCGCCGCTGGCAGCGGACCCTCGCGAACGCCAAGGTCGTCGTCCTTTCTCGCGACCGTCCTCCGTTTGACTTGGACGCGACCACACAATTCATCATGCTATCTGGTCTGGATCGTGCAGCGTCCATTCGGCTGCTGCGAGAATCCGGGCTCACCGCCTCTCCGGACGAACTCCGTCGGCTGGACCGCGCATTCGGAGGACATCCACTCTCCCTTCGTTTGTACGCGCAGCAACCGGGTATCCTGCCCGACCATGCCCGGTCCGTGATTGAGGACGTGGGACGCGAGGCTTTCCACGCTCTGGATGGAAACAGCCAGTACGTGCTCCTCGCCCTTGCCGCCGTAAGGCGACCCTTGGGCTTGGAGGACATCCGGTTCCTCACCGGCTTCAAGGACCCCGGCGTTCCATTGGCCGTTCTCGAGCGTCGCGCAATGATTCGATCCGAAGGACGCGTGTACAGAATCCATGACGTCCTTCGCAAATCACTCTCTACGGCAGTCGCGGCCCGCCCCGAGATACACCGGCGAGCAACCGCCCTTTTCCTGCCTTCGGAACACGGCGACGACGTGGTCGAGGCGCTTTACCACGCAACGAAGGTCGGGGATTGGTCCGTCGCTGGAAATCTCCTGGAACAAGAGCTCGAAGGGGAACGCGAGATGCCCTCAAGCAGTGTCAACGCGACAGTGTTCCTTGAAATTCTGGACGGGATTCCGGCCGACAAGCTTGATGCCCGCCACCGGGCCATGTATCACCGGAGCCACGCGCTCGCCCTATTGGGCATCGCCAAGACGGCCGTAGTGATTCGGGAACTCGACGCTGCGCGCCGAATCGCGGAACCCACGGGCGAGCCTCGGCTGCTTAGCCATATCCTGTCTCCGCTTGGGTACTACCTAGGCAACACCGGCCGTATGGCGGCCGCGGAGCGTACGCTGTTGAGGAACCTGTCCCTCGTGAAATCCGACGGTACTCTGCTAGATCAGGCCGACGCGTTGTTCATGCTCGCTCTGCTCTACGATCGACAGGGAAAACACGAACAGGCGAAGGAATACTGGCGAAAGGCAGTCAAAGTCGCACGCCGGATCCGGAACAGGCGACTAATCTTCGAATTCTCGACATGGCATGTGGCCTTTCCGTCGGATTGGCGACGGATGCTTCCAAGCCTACGGAGGTGGCGTGCCAATTTCCGCCGATGGGGGATGACTCGCCAGGTCCACGACATGGATATTCTCTCGGGGGAGATTCTGTGCCGCGCAAATCGGTACCGAAAGGTCCACCGGGAGCCCGATCTACGGAATGCGACTAAGCTTTTCAAGAGGGCAATCATCGGCTGTGACGCCATCGGCAATCGTTATGAGGCGCTCTATGCAAGGTCATGGCTGTCCCTTGCGTTGTTCTTGGCAAAGGAACTTGAAGGCGCTGAAGCTGAGGCCAAAGCCACGCTCGAGGCCGACCGCAAGATCGGACCGAGCCACTGTTCCATACTTTGTCACCAAGTTCTCAGTCGGGTCAGCTTGTCCCGGGGCGACGTGGAGGCGGCACTGAAACACTCCGACATTGCACTCCGTCACGCCAGTCGGCAGAACTGCGGGTGTACTGGAATCGCATCGCTGGAACGCGCGGTCCTCGAAGCGGCGTCTGGCAGTGAGATTGCTCTTCGCGACCTGATGGGGCCGGCCGTTGCGGAGACCATCTCGAAAGGATACCCCGACGAAGTGCGCTACGCCCGTCGTTTGGCGCGCCAGTACCGCGTCGGTCTCCCCGAAACCCGCGGTTTGAAGGCCTTCCTCCTGCCGGAGAGGACCGACCCGAGGAGCGACGGATGACCGGGGCACCGGACACATTTTTTCCTTCGGAACGCCATGCTCGATTCCGATGCCGGGCCGGCTGTCGTTCGATCGCATTGCGACAATCTACGACGAGACCCGCCGCTTGGCCCCTCGGACGATGGCGCGCCTCCTCGCGGTCCTCGTGGATGAGCTCCACGGCAAGAAGGTCCTGGAGGTCGGGGTGGGCACGGGCCGAATCGCCGTGCCGCTCCAGAAGAGCGGAATTCCCGTCGTCGGAGTCGACATCTCGCGCCGGATGGTCGAACTCGGCCTCGCGAAAGGCCTTCGGGACGTCGTCTTCGCCGATGCGGCGCGGCTGCCGTTCGCCTCAAAATCGTTCGACGTCACCACGACGAATCATGTCTTGCATCTCATTCCGGACTGGCGTGACGCATTCGCGGAAATCGCCCGCGTCACGCGCGACTCCTACTTTACGGTGATTGAGCGCTCGGAGCGCGACGGTTCGATCCTCCGGGAATATGACGCCCTCGTCCGCGACGCGGGCCATCGCTGGAACCATCCGGGATTCCACGAGCGGGACCTCCCGGGATTGGTCAAACCGGACATCGTGATGCCGGTGGGGCCGTTTCGCGAGTCGATTCCCGCAAGCTCGATCCTCGAGGAGTTGGCCGGGCGTGCGTACAGCTCGCAATGGGAAGTCCCCGAGGCGATCCACCGCGCTGCGATGGAGAAGTTGCGGGCCGCGTGGGCCGGGAAAGACGTCGACCGATCCTACACCCTGGAAGTCACGTTCTGGCGGGCGGAGCGGCTCCCAGAGATTGCGAAGGCGTCCGCTCAGAGGTTCTGAGGAGCGCCAGCGAACGCGACGAGCGCTTCTTTCTCGAGGAAGTGCAGGCTCCCCGGGACGACGATGCAATGGGGAGGCGGCCCGAGGTCGCGCGCCGCGAGGCCCGCAATGGGCCCCGCGAATGCGTGGACGTGGGGCGAGCCGACCCGACTCAGGACGGCGGCGAGGATATCGGGGCCGAACTCGGACGATTCGAGGCTGGAAGCCATCTGGAGCAACGAGGCAACCGCATCTCGAGGGGCGAGGAACGACCCGTCTTCCCGGAGGTCGAGGAGGACGAGCGAGTGGAGCCCCGCCCGGCGGTTCTCGACAATCGCCTCGAGCGGGCTCGTGGGAGCGAACCCGGCCGAGGAAAATGGCACCGTCGTCGTGCGCCCGAACTTGTAGATCTGGAGCCCGAGCGCTCCGGCCGCGGCCGTGAGAATCGAAACGCCGTGGACAATCCGCGTGGGGATCTTACGCGAGGCCGCCCGGAGCCGGAGATCCACGTGCGTCGTGGCGGCCATCGGATCTCCGGCGACGAGGAACGCGACCTTGCCGCGCGCCGCCGCGGCGAGAATCACCTCGCCGTCCTCCACCTCCTTCCGCGTCAGCCTCTGTACTGCCTTTCCGACGAGCCTCTCGATTGCGTCGAGGGACGTGTCGGACAATCCGGACGTGTACCGTTCCGCGTACACGATGTCGGACGATTGCGCCTCATCCAGTCCACGAAGAGTGACTCCTTTCTCCTGGTCCAGTCCCAGGCCGATGAAGATGAGTTCCCCCATCGTGCGTGCGATGCGGCCCGAAACCCATCAACGTTTGCTGGCCGCATCGCCCGAAAACCCTTAACCGCCCTCCCCCGCATCGCCAGGCCCGTGAAGGCGTGGTCCGTCGCCGTCCCGCGAGAGCGCGGGGAGGAAATTCGACGACGGCTCTTGGACGAAGGGGTCCTGTTGAACCACCTCCGAATCGTCGAAGCGGGCGGTCGGTTGTTCCTTCCGACCCGGGAGCGCCTCGAGATCGGCTTCCCCGTCGAGGAACGGGAATTCAGCGAAGGCTTCGTGCCCATCCGGAGTTACAAGGACGTCGTCGTGGTGCCAGAGGCCCTTCGACGTTCGTTGCCCACCGCGTTCGACGTAATCGGCGACATCGCCGTCATCAAGATTCCGGAAGAATTGCGACCGTACCGCGACGAAATCGGCCGTGCAATCCTTCGGTGGAACACGAAGATCCGCGTGGCGGTCGAGGACCGGGGCGTGAGGGGGGACCGCCGAATCCGCTCCATCGAGATCATCGCGGGAGAGCGAAGGACCGCGACCATACACACGGAGCATGGGCTGCGGTATCGTGTGGATCTCGCCAACGCGTACTTCAGCCCTCGGCTTGCCTCGGAGCGGAAGCGAATCGCAGACCTCGTCCAGGCCGGAGAGGTCGTCGCGGACCCCTTCGCGGGCGTCGGGCCGTACGCGATCCTGATCGCCACGCGACGTCGGCCCGAGGTCGTCCACGCGTCGGATGCGAATCCCGCGGCGGTCGCCCTCCTTCAGGCGAACGTCGCGGCGAACCACGCCACCCTCGTCGCGACGCATGAGGGGGACGCCCGCCAAGTCCTGCGGCAAGTCGCTCCGGTCGACCGCGTCATCCTGGACCTCCCGCACACGGCGTTCGACTTCTTGGAGGACGCCTTTCGGGCAATTCACGACCGAGGCGTGGTCCACGTTTACCGGATCCTGGAGCGGGCGGAGGAGGGGGAGGCCGTCGAGCGGATCCGCGGGATCGCACGCCGGAGCGGCCACCGCGCCAAGAACGTGCGGGTTCACCGGGTCCGAGCGTATTCGCCGACGCAACACCATGTCGGCTTCGACGTCACGGTCGATCGAGGGTGACGCCCCGTTGTCCCTGATACGTCCCTGACCGCTTCTCGTACGTTTCCGAGGACGGGGACTCGAGCGTCACGAACACGATCTGAGCGAACCGGTCTCCGATGGACAACTCGAGCGGGTCGGAGCTCCCGTTCCAAGCGCCGAACGTCAGGGTGCCGGAAAACCCCGCATCGATCATCCCGAACGAGGCGATGACCCCGCGACGCGCCCATGTCGTCCGGAGCCAGATTTGGCCGGCCACATGGCGACCGAGTCGGACGGATTCCCGCGTGCTGACCGCGAATCGGGTCGTCGGCGGGATCTTGGCGACGCCAGCGGTCGTCCGCGCGTTCACCGTGGGGATGAGGATCTCCTCGATCGTGACGTCGTACCCGTTCGGCGTGAGGTGCCCCTCGTCGTAGGGCGCGATTCGGATCTCGCCCTTGCCAAGGTACTGGCGGATGTCCGCGTCCGAGAGAATGGTCACCGGGCCGAGTATTCGAGCGACCGGCATTAAGCGTTACGAGAATCAGCACTGAGAGGAATGTCGGAGGGTATTTACCCCGCGCGCCGGTCGAGCACGTGTCAGTAGGACACGGAGGACTCAACCATGTGCGCCATGACCTTGGAACGCGAAGCCACCCGACCAAGCTGCCCCCATACGGAAGCCGTCGCTATCGGTTCCGCACGGAACGCGGAGCTGATGCGGTGCCGGGTGTGCGACCAGATTTTCGTCCGGCAAGCGAACCGGGTTTCGGCGATTCGCTCGATGTGGACGCGGTTCCTCTCAATCCGCTGACGCACTCCGCCGTCGTCGCGCCGCGCCCTCCGAAAGTTTATGGGAATAGCGCAGCTTAGGCCGCGAGAGGCCGCCCGATGGACTTTCAGTTGACGGAAGAACAGCGGCTCGTTCAAGAGACCGCACGGGACTTCGTCGACCGCGAACTGATTCCACACGTGCGGGAGTGGGAGGCGAAGGGTGAGGTCCCGAAGGCCTTCTACCGCAAGATGGCGGACCTCGGATTCCTCGGGGCTCCCGTGCCGGAGAAGTACGGCGGGGCGGGCATGGACTACGTCTCGTTCATGCTCCTCGTGGAAGAGCTGGGCCGGGGGTCCTCGTCGGTTCGGACGACGGTCTCCGTTCAAACCTCCCTCAGCGAGACCTCGCTCATGTGGTTCGGATCGGAGGCGCAGAAAGCGGCGTGGCTCGTGCCCCTCGCGAAAGGTCAAAGGTTCGGTGCCTGGGCGCTCACAGAACCGGAGGCGGGAAGCGACGCGGGGAACCTCCAAACTAGCGCACGCCTCGACAAAGACGAATGGGTCCTCAATGGCCAGAAGCGGTTCATTTCGAACGGGAGTGTCGCGGACTTGATCCAAGTGTACGCGAGAGAGCCCGGCACGAAAGGCCACGACGGGATTTCGCTGTTCATGGTTCCGAAGGAGGCACCAGGGTTCAAAGTCACCCACGTCGAGACGACGACGAAGCTCGGGCTACGGGCAAGCCCCACCGCAGACCTCGCCTTCGAGAATTGCCGCATCCCGAAGGACCACCTGATCGGAAAGAAAGGGGACGGGTGGAACCAGGCCATGCGGACGCTCAATAGCGGTCGGATCGGCATCGCGGCCGGCGCCGTCGGGGTGGCCCGAGCCGCCCTGGAGGCCGCGTCGAAGTACGTCAAAGAGCGCAAGGCGTTCGGCCGGCCGATCGGCGACTTCCAGCTCGTCCGCGAGATGATCGCGCAGTCTGCGATGGAAATCGACGCGGCTCGCCTCCTCACGCTCCGCGCCGCCTACCTGCGGGATCTCGGACAAGACAATACGCTCGAAGTCTCGATGGCCAAGCTCTTCGGGGCGCAGATGGCTCAGCGGGTCACGGACTGGGCTATCCAGGTCCACGGCGGGTACGGGTTCAGCGGCGAATTCGACGTCGAGCGGTACTACCGCGATGCGCGGATCCTCGGCCTCTACGAAGGCACGAACGAAATCCAGAAGCTCATCATCGCCGAGCGAATCCTTGGGCCATCGGCGAAGAAATGAGAGCCTCGGCATGGCGGCCTCGTCGAGAGACTGTATTTTCTGCAAGATCGTCCGCCGCGAGGCCCCCGCGAGCATCGTTCGCGAGGACGAGTCCACGCTCGCGTTCATGGACATCCAGCCGATGAACGAAGGACACGTGCTCGTGATTCCGAAGGTCCATGCGGCCTACGTCGAGGACCTTTCGCCCGGAGCCGCGGGGCCGATCCTCGAGGCCGCGAAAGAAATCTCCCGGGCCCTCCGTGCGAGCGGCATCCGCTGCGAAGCCGTGAGCTTCTATCTAGCGAACGGGAGGGAAGCGGGCCAAGAAGTGTTCCATGTCCACCTTCATCTCATCCCACGGTGGAGAGGCGACGGATTCGGACTCCGCGTCCGCCCGGGTTACGGGCGCATCGCGGACCGAAAGGAACTGGATGACCTCGCGGGGAAGATTCGGGCCGCGATGGGGCGCTCAACGCGTTGAAAGCTGCGCCTTCATTCCTCGGACTTCTTCCGCGGAGAGGACGTTCCGACCCGTGGGGAACAGACTCCCGTTCTCCTTGCGAAAGTGGTCCCAGAGGAACTGGACCAGGAAGATCCCGTGTCGGTTCAGCTCCTGAATCCGAGGCCACACATCCGGGCCGCGTCGAAGCTCGTCCCGGGCTTCCCTGAACTTGTCGATTCCGCGGCGGATTTCCTCGTGTTCGTACGCCACGACGTTGACGAGGGTTCCGTATCGGCCGATCGCCTTCTCGACCCGCGGGAGGACGGCCTCGTCCTCGAGGCTCAGGTGGGGCAACAGTTCGTCTTCGAAGAACCGCAACGCCTCGTCGAGGATGATCCGATTCTCCTCCCGAGCTTCCCGCGTCGCCATCATCTCGTCGAGGGTGGCCTCGAGCTCCGTCAGCTTGTCGACGAAGTCCGCATGGGCTGCAATCAGGGGGGCGAACGGGTCGTCGTCCGGTACCTCGCCCATCGCCGAGCGCCTAGGGGCTGTTGGCCTAAAAGGGTGCGCCTCACGGCGCGAACCGCGCGGGCGTCCGCGGAAACGGGACGGCGTCGCGGATGTGCTCGAGCTTGCAAATCCACTGAATCAACCGCTCCATCCCCATCCCGAAGCCCGCGTGCTGCACGCTCCCGAAACGACGGGAGTCGAGGTACCAATCGTACGCCTTCGGGTCTTCTCCCTGTTCTCGGAGCGCCTTTTGGATCGGGTCGAGGTCCGTCTCGCGTTCGCTCCCTCCGACGACCTCGCCGACCCCGTCGCCCGCGATCACGTCGAACGCGAGGACGAGATCCGGATGCTTCGGGTCCCGCGCCTTGTAGAAGGCTTGCGTGATCCGCGGGTAATGCGTCACGATGATCGGCTTCGACTTCCCTTCCGTCAGCGCCCGCTCCTCGAGGGTCCGCAGGTCCTTTCCCCACTCGACGTCCATCCCCTTCTTCTTCAGGATCCCCAAGGCCTCGTCGTACGTCATCCGCTCGAACGGCGGCTTCACGGCTTTCAGGAACTCGGGCGTGCGACCCATGGCCAGCACGTCCTCCGGACGTTCCTCCGCGACCCGCTGGCACGCATGGGAGATGACGCCTTCCGCGTGTTTGATCACATCATCCATGCCCGCCCACGCCTGCTCCATCTCCGCGTGCCAATACTCCGTGAGATGCCGGGTCGTGCGGGATTTCTCGGCCCGGAACGACGGGCCGATGTAGTAGATTTTCTCCATCGCGAGGACGAGCGCTTCGGCGTAGAGCTGCCAGGACTGTGTCAGGTACGCCTTGCGGCCGAAGTATTCCATTTCGAAGAGGGTCGCGCCGCCCTCGCTGCCCGCGGGCGTGATCATCGGCGGCGAGGTCTCCCAGAAGCCCTGATCCCGGAAGTATTCGTGGACCGCGCCGAAGACCGTGTGACGAATCCGGAAGATGGTCGTCATCCGCTGGGAGCGGACCCAGAGGTGCCGCACATCGAGCAGGAACTCCTCGCTCAGATCCTCTTGGATCGGGAATTTTTCCGCGAAGTGGACGACCTGGAAGTCGTCCGCGCGGATCTCGAACCCGCCGGGCGCTCGCTTGTCCTCGACGACCTTGCCGCGGACGATGACGGCGGACTCGATCAGAGCTTTCGCGCCGGCGGCGAATGCCTCGGCGGAAACGGCGTCCCGAGAGATCGCCACCTGGACGATGCCCATCGCGTCCCGCACCACGACGAACGCTTTCCCCCCGATGGTCCGCGTTCGGTAGATCCAGCCTCGCAGCTGGACCGCCTTGCCGGTGTGGCGTCCCTTCAGGATTTCCGCGATGGAGACCATGAACCCGGCTCCCATTCCGCTGGGTCTAGATTACCCTTTCGCGGTCGAAAGAGACAATAACCTCCCACGCGGTTCGAAAACGCCTTGCGAATCGCCGGTCCGGATGATTTGAGCGCGTTGTACCGTTTCGAAGTATTGTGCTTCCGGGAGCACCGGTTCCGCCGGGACCACATCGATTGGATCCTGCGTCACGAGCGCGCGCTCACCCTCGTCGAGGACGGCCCCGAAGGCGTGACGGCAGCGATGATGCTGCTGTTCGAAGGGTCGGTGTGCCGAGTCCTCTCCGTTGCGGTGGCACCGGAAAACCGTCGCCGAGGGATTGGGACGCGTATGATGCGAGCTGCGGAAACGACCTGCCAGGAACGCGGCCTCTCCGCAATCCGGTTGGAAGTCAGTACGAGCAACCTCGCGGCGATTGAATTCTACCGCAAGCTGGGATACCGGACGGACGGGGTGCTGCGCGGGTATTACTCCTGGGGCGAGGACGCCTATAGCATGCACAAGGCAACCCTGCCGACTGTGTCTGAGCCCTTGCCATCGTCCCATATGACATAATAAATAATAATGAATGGATATTATTTTGGGAGCGAACCACGCAGGTTCCTGCAAACTCTTAAGTCCCCAGCGACAATCCGTCGGGTTCGCAGAGCACCATGCTGCCGCTCCCCACAAAGTTCTTCGTCACGTCGGGCAAGGCCGTCTCCAAGGTTTCCGACCTGAACGCGTTCGACGAAGCGCTCCAGAACGCGGGGCTGGCCGAACAGAATATCGTCTCCGTGTCCTCCGTGCTCCCGATTGGCATCAAGCCCGTCCGCCGCAGAGACCTCCCCATGGGCGCGATCACTCACTGCGTGTTGGCCCAGCAGCGGGGCGGGGAAGGCGAGACGATCTCTGCGGGGATCGCGTTCGGCTTCCGCGATGACGGCTCCGGCGGGTACGTCGCCGAAGGCCACATGCACGGCACGAAGAACTCCCTGCGCGAGGTCATGGAGTGGAAGATGGGAGAGATGGCGAAGCTCCGCGGGATCAAGTTCCGCCGGATCGACTACCGCATCGAGGAACTCAGCATCCCGATGGACCACTACGGCGCCTGCCTCGCGGCCCTCGTGTTCCTCGTGTGAACATGTACGGCGTCGTGATCTGCCCGCGGTGCAAACGCGTGAAAGGCGTGAACCTGAAGCAGAAGACGACGACCTGCTCGTGCGGCTTCGAGATCCGCGTGGTCCCCGCTCGGGTCCGCGCCCGAGCCGAGACGGCCCGTGAACTCGTCCCGCTTGTCGGGCAGGTCAGCGCGGAAATGGCCGGCGGCATGGAGGCGTACCGTCGGGCCCAGGCTCCGATTCGGAGAAAGCGATCTCGCGATGTCCACGTTCGGGTCATCGGCATCGCCGCGAAAGCCCGCGACCGAGCGGGTCGCGTCCGCGCGGCGGCGATCGAGCTCACGCGGGAACTCGAGGTTTTCTCAATCGCGGATTGGGACCGGGTCCTCACCGGGCTCGGGATCCCGGAGCCCGAAGCAGCGCTCGCCACGTTGGTGCGGGACAACGCCGTGTTCGAGCCGAAAGCCGGGTTTTACCGATCGGTGATCCTCAGTCCCTAGGCACAGGCGCTCGGCGTCGCTCGCGGCGGAGTTCGCGCCGGAGTTCTTCGGGCAACGTCCCCGGGAGGATTTCGCGGTAGACGTAATAGTAGATCAGGAGCGCGAACCCCAGCGAGGTGGTTGCGGAAATCGCCGCGTACGGCTCGCCAATTTGACTGCCGAGGAGGAACGGGATGAGAAAGAGGCCATGGCCGAAGCGGACGGCGAGGGCTCGCAGGAAAGCCCACCAGGTATCGTTCCGCGAAGCGCCGAACCCGATCAACGCGCCCGTGTCTGCATTCACGAGGCCGAGTCCGAAGGAGTAGAGGACGAGAAGCGCAAGCGTCTCGGGGACGTACAGCGTGCTCTGAGAGGCCCATCCGGCCGCTATCACACCGCTCGCGGCCGCGCCGATTCCCAGCGGCACCCCGTAAAACGTGGTGTCGAATCGGCCTCGGTACGTCTTGCGGTTGAGCCACACGAGTTTGAACGACTCCTCGAACACGAAGCTCACCGCAATCGCCGCAGCGAAGGCGACCAGGTCCCCGGTCGGCAGCGAGAGGGTGAAAATGCTGGCGACCGTCCCGAAGATCAGACCAACCGCGAGGCTGCCGAACACCCGCCGGTCGTCGAAGAGCGTGTGATCGACCTGCGGCCGGTCGAAGCGTCGAAGAGAGGTCCAGAGAATCGCGAGGCCCGGCAGGATCCCCAAGAGGAACGCGACGAAGAAGTCGAGGTTCGACGCCATGAATAGTGTAACGAAGGAAGGGGCGCTACTTAAGCGCGCGTCCGACCGACTATCGGGGCTGACAACGGGGAGAATGGGTTTATCGTCCGCCGGGTGGGTCGAACCGGACGTCGATGCCCGGGAAGCAGGCCCGGGTCCTGTGTCCCGTCTGCGCGGAGCCAATCCCTCCGGACGAGACGGAGTGCTGGAACTGCGGGGCCTTTGTCATCGACGAAGCCGTCGTCCGGCTGTGCCGAGCCTTCGGGCTCAACCGCGAGAAGGCGCTGAAACTCTTCGAGGCGGGGTTCCGTCACACGAAACAATTGAAGGACCGCGATCCGAATCGGGTCCTCGAGACGGGAGAGGTCGGGCTCCTCTTCATCTGCACGAACTGCGGGAGCTTCGTCGCGTCGGGCGATATGAAGTGCCCCCGCTGCGCGGCGGAATTCGAGCCGGAACCCGCCGCGACCGCGCCCGTGGAAGAGGACATCCTTGACATCCTCCTCTGCCCCGTCTGCGGTGCGGACAACGACCTGGGAACCGCCGAGTGCGAAGTGTGCGGGGAGGCGTTGAAGGAAACCGAAGAACCGGAGATTGCCGCGCCGAAAGCGGTCCCCGCCGTTCCGCCCACCACCGAGGCCGCGCGAATTGAGAAGGCACTCGACAGAGTCGACGACTTCCTTAAGGAGGCCGACCTCCCGGCCACGGCGACGCCGCGACCCGCGGCCGACTTGCCCCCCGCAACGCGACCGGAGAGCACACGCCCTATCCCCATACCAAAGCCCCCGGCGGTGATTCCAAGCGCGCCGGCCCAACCGCGACCGAAATCTACACCCGGTCCGGCTCGCGTCGAGCCGAAACTCGCTCCAAAGCCTGCGCCGACCCCGCCTCCGACTCCAGCGAGGATCAAGCCTCCATCGCCCCGACCGCCAACGCCTGCGGTTCCAGAACCCCCCAAGCCCGCGGTCCCTAAGGAGCGCGCACCGGTCTCCGTTCGTAGGACGATCGCCGTCCCGAGCCCCATGAAGAGCCGCAAGCGGCCCCAACAGTTGAGTCGCACAGCCAGCGCGAAGGTTCGCCGAAAGGCGTCAGCAACCCGCCTGATCTCCGCCGAGACCGCCGGGAGTCTGGTCGTTGCAGCCGCGGCGAGTCTCCTTCTGGCCGGGACCCTCGGTCAGCGGCTCGTCAGCGCAGGCATCGCCACCTTCTTGGTTGGCCTCATCGGTTTCGTCACGGTCGAGTACGTCCGGAATCGTGGCCATTGGCCCGGCTGGCTCGATGCGGGGCTGCTCGCAGCCGGCGTCATCATGGGTCTTGCGGTATGGCCCGTGGGCCGAGCCGAGTCCGGCCCGACGGGGGCGGTCGGCGTCGCGGTTGCCGCGGCGGTCCCCTTTGCGGTGGCGACGCGACGGCTCCTGAAAAGCCCCCAGAGGATCCTCCTGGCCATCGCCGCCGGAATCCCCGTGGTCGGCCAATCCCTCGGGACTTGGGCCGATCCCACATACGCGATGTCGGCTCCCTGGTTTGTCGGCATCCTCGGGGCGATGCCATGGCCCGCGACCCTCGGGGCCGTGGAACTGGTCCGTCGGGAATCCGCGTCGATTCTCCGAAAGCAACTCGATCGGGCGGAGCGGGACATGCGGAGCAAAGACTACCAAGGGTCCCTCGCGGAATACGACCGCGCGATTGCGACTGCCCGCGAAGGGGTGCCCGGCGCGGAGATCCCGTGGTACGGGAAAGGAGCGACCCTCATTTTGCTCGGCCGCTACGACGACGCGTTGCGGGCAATCGACAAGGCGTTGGACATCAACCCCCGCAACGAGGTCGCGTGGGTGAACAAGGGGAACGCGCTGACGAAAATGGGCCGGTTCGTCGACGCCCTCCGATGTTTCAACGCGGCGATTAAGGTGAGCCCCGACTACGAGGTCGCTTGGAACAACAAGGGGAATGCGCTCGCCCGGTTGGGGAAGTTCGAGGACGCAGTCAGCTGCTACGAGCGGGCCTTGCAGATTGACGCGAGCTACCGCGGGGCCTGGGTGAACAAGGGCTTCGTCCTCACGAAGCTCGGTCGCTTCGACGAGGCGGCCTCGTGCGCGGACCGCGCGCTCGTCCTGGACTCGACCCGCCGGGCGGATCCGATCTGACACGTCGTTTCGGCAGCGGTGACTCGGCCTCCCATTCTCCTGCGGAAATCGGTTGTTTCAGGTCGAACACGTTCCCGTCGGGATCGACGAACTGGGAGAGCCACTCGCCCCACTCCATCTTCTCGGGCGGCATCGGGAACTCGACGCCGGCGCGCCGGAGTCGCTCGTGGTCTTTCTGGATGTCGTCCGTGATGAACGTGATGCCCGCCGGACCCGGTTCGGTCGTCCCCCCCATGTGGCACAGGTGGATGCGGGTCCTCGGGCGGCCCGGACCGATCTCGATCCAGTGGCCCGGATCGTCGGGGGTGCCTTGGACGCTCGGGTCCGGGTCGGGTTGGCTCGGGCCGATGTACACGATGTCCAGACCGAGCACGTCGCGGTACCACGCGATGGCCTTCACAGGATCGGAGACGACGACTGCAATCGTGTCGATGCCGAGGATCGCCATTCGAATCCGGTGGGAATCCGAGTCCGCGTAATGAATTTGCGCGTGGGCGCGCGACATTAGCGTTCGGCCGCTCCGTGACCGTACATCTTCGCGTACCACTCCATGACCTCGTGGTCGGAGATCCGCTCGACCTCGTCTTCGACCGCGAGCTCGTTCTCCGCCTCCCAGGCCTCGACGATCCGTCGGGCGGACGGCTCTCCTTGGAACTCGGTCACGAGGAGCTGCCACTTCCGTCGCTTCGCCTTGAAAGCCGCGATCGGCTCCGCGCCGTCGAAGACGACGTAGCAGGACCCCATGTGGAACTTGTCGACGATCGACTCGCGCAGGTACAGGAACAGGTTGTCCATCGGCGTCAGGACGAACTTCCGTCGGAACGGGGTGCGGCCCACCTCGTCGAGGCCGTCCTTGACCGCCCACAAAACGGTCCGCTCGCCGCGAGCCAGGAAGCCTTTCGCGAGCCACCCCTCCGCCTCGAACTCCCGCAGCCTCAGCCGCGTCTCCCCCATGTTGTACTCGAACCGCGTGTACGCAGCGAGCGCCTCCGCGGACGTTACCCCGAGGATCCGGATGATCCGCCGCAAGACCTCGCGGCGAGCCTCGTCCCGGCTGATCTTGATGTCCGCGACGGGGCGGTAACGGTTGTCCCAGTCGCGGGTCACGTGGAGGCCTTCGTACAGTTTCCGGAGCGCCGCGGCGGTCGTGGGCCGGCTCAAGTCGGAGAGGGCGAGGAGGCGCTGACGCGAAATCGGCGCATCCTCCTGAATGACCCGGAGGACCGCCTTCATATCCTTCGTGAGGCGAGACGCCTTCGCGGCCTTGTACAGCCCGAGGTCTTCCTCCGTGCAGTACGTCCAGTACTCCGGGATTGCGAGGCCTTTCGCCAGGAGACCCCCGCGGTGCAGCCGCTCCAGCGGCCGGAATTCCTTGACCCGGAGGCGGGCCGCGAAATCGGAACGGAGGCCACCGAGGGCTTTCGCGGCGGCGATCGGATCGGAGAAACGCGACTCGAGGGCGACCCCTTGTTTCGTGAGCGCGAACGCGATAAGGTCCTGCGGATCGAAGTCCCGCGAGACAATCGGACCGTGGGCGAGGAAGTCGGAGAAACGCAGGAATCCCGCACGCGTCCAATGCGAGAGGTCCTCCGCCTCCGGCACGGCCTTCGCCTGGAATCGGGTGACGCGGAGGACATCGACCCCGCGCATTGTGTAGAACCCCATCATTCGGATCAGGGCGGCGATTGCCTCGTCCAGGAGGTCCGGCGACGCCAGGTCCATCTCGCGGACCTCGATGCAGCCGCTCATCTCCCAGATCTCCGCCATCCCGACGAGGTCCCCGTCTTTGACGAGCGGGAAGAACCAGCCTTCGCCGTAGCGGCTCGCGACCTGGGCCCACAATGGCTGCGTCCACGGGTCCAAGAGGGATAGGACACGCAACGGATCGGTCGCCGATCGGCCAGCGGCCTTTCGAAGGGCCGGCAGGTCGTCCTTCAGGACGTACATCTCGGACTCCGCTTTGCCCGTCACGAGGATCCGCGTCACAACGCCTTCCTCTTCGAGGCGGTCCAAGAGCCATTCGAGCTCGTCCCACTCGAACCGCGCCCACTCCCGGATGCCGGAGAAGGGCACCGGACCGTACGCCCCGAGGAACCGCCGAACGATCGTCTCGAACGCGTCGGGGATTTTCGCCGCCGGCGGATCGAACGCCACGTAGAGATTTCGTGCGGCCCAACCGTCGCCTTGAAATCGGCGAATCACGTAGACGTCGTAGTCCAGCTTCTCGAGCGCCTCCTTGACCCGTTCCCGCTCTTCGTGAAGCTTCGCCGTAATCGCCCACAAGTCCATCCCGTCGCCGGCCCGGATCACGTCCAAGGTCTTCGCCTCGAACTCCGTGAGGGGGCTCCGCGGGAAGGCCGCGAGGAACAGCGGGACGTCTTTCGAGCGGACGTACCGTACGCGGCCGTTCAAGAAGCGGCCCTCGAGGATGTCGCCCGCTTCCCGACGCCGCAGCCACTCCTGGTAATCGAAGCGCGCCGTGTGATTGTACACGTCGAGGACCATCCCGGCTTCGAGGAACCGATCGAAGTACTCGCCCAAGGTGCCGAGGCTCGTGAACTGCTTGTCGAGCAGGAGCGCCTTCACCTGATTCTCGTCGAACACCTCCCGCGTCTCGCCTTTCCTCTGGAGGCGCTGGAGGTCCCGGGTGAGCATGTACTGGAACTCCTTGTCGACGAGGAAGTGACCCGAGGACACGATGCCCTCGGATTCGAGATCCCGGAGGACCTCCTCCACGAGCTCCGGCTCGAGGCCCAACGCGACCGCGACCTCCTGCGCGCTGTGCGGCCCGTCGACCTCGAGGCGCTTCGTGAGGACCTTATCCAACGCCTCTTCGAATTTCGCGCGTTGCGGCTCCCGGCTGAAGTAGACCGTTTCCTCGACGCCGCGGCGGCCGACGAGGTACGCCCGTTCGAGCTTTCGTAGGGCCTCGTTCAGGTCGTCCTTCTCCATCTTCGTGAGGCGCGCGAGGTCTTTGTGGGTCCGCGGTTTTTCCTTGATCAGGCCGAGCACCTTCTCTTCCGGCGGCTTGATCCGGGACCGCTGAGCGTACACGGCGACGTATGTCGGCACGTGGTCCTTCAGGGCGCAGTGGATCCCTTGCGGAGTCCACACGCTCTCGACGAGGCCTTCGTCCATGAGCTGTCCCGCCCACTTACGGACGTCGGCGAAGGAGGCCGAGGCGACCTCGAAGACCGTGCGGCCCTTCTGCTGGAGGAGGTTCGCGTCCCCGACCCGGTCCAGGTACGAGAGGAGGTCCTCCTTCCGGGCGACCTTCGGGAGCTTACGACGGAAATACTCGACGATTTCGCTCGGCTGGAACTGAATCGAGCTGATCTGGTCCGTCGGCATGACGCGCTCCAGGACCTTGCGATGGAGTTCCCGCAGGAGGGCGGAGCGGTCCTCCATGAGGACGAGATCGGAGACGCCTTGGAGGACGACGTTGTGGGCGAACGGGGAGGGCAGGCTCGCGAAATCGCTCTCGACGACTGCGATGTCCCCGGCCTCGAACCGCCGGAGCACCTCGCTCGCGTGGTCCAGATCCATGACCATGTGGAGGATCTCGTTGTACGTCTCCTTGACCACCGGGAAGTCTTCGATCTCGTGGAGCCAGTCGAGCACCCGTTGGGAGCGGAGCTGCTGGCGTCCGATCGAGACCTCGCGGCCCTTGTAGTTCCGGAGGATCATGAACGACCGGGTCGCGCAGTGCCGGAACCGCTGCTTGAACAGCTCCGTGTTCCGGATCGCCCGGCGCAGGTAGTCCTCCAAGTTCTCGCTCGTGACGAGCTTGGCGAGCCCCGTCAGTTCGATCCGCCGCGGGACCGTGATCATGAAGTTGTCGTCCGTCACGCTCACGCGGACGTTCGTGTGGTGCGCCTCCGTGATCGCGAACGCGTACGCGCGGCTCAGTGCGTCGTTCACCCGCCGGCCGAACGGGAAATGGAAGATGACGTTCCGGTTGCCCTTCACATCGAGGTACCCCTCGAGGAGGACCTGGCGGTCCGTGGGCAGAGTGGGAATGAGCGCCTCCTGTTCCATGGTGTACGAAACGAGCGACTGCGCGGAGCCCGCGTCGACCCGGTACTCTTCCATCAACCACTCCTTGGCGGTTTTCTCCCCGTCCTTCCCGATCTTGGCCGCGAGGTCGCGCCGGAATTCGCCGACCTCGATGGACAAGTCGAACGACCGCGGGAGCATCTCGCCCGTCCACGACGGCACCGTGGGCCGCCGGCCGGAGGCGTCCTTCACGTACACGGACTGCCCGCGCGCGCGGACGAACTGGTACGTGCGGCCGCCGAGGACGAAGATGTCGCTCGGGCTCAGGTACTCCACGAACTTCTCGCTCAGCTCGCCGAGCGGAGAGCCGCGTTCCGAGAAGACGTGGTACGTCCCTTCTTCCGGGATCGTCCCGACGTTCGTGTAGTAGATCATCCGCGTGCCTTTCTTCTTGCCAATCCGGCCTTCCTCCTCGTCGAACCAGATTTTCGCGAAGACTTTGATGTCCGGATTTCGGGAGGAGAGGTAGTTCAGCACCGCGAGGAAGTCTTTCTTCGGAAGGTCGTGGAAACTGTACGACCGCCGCACGAGTTCGTAGGCCTCGTCCACGTCCCAACGCTTCTCGAGGGACATCGCGACAAGTGCCTGCGCGAGGACGTCCAGGGGATTGCCAGGGATGTCCACCCGATCGATGCGGCCGTCGTACGCGGCCTTCGCGAGGGTCGCGCATTCCATGAGGTCCCACGGCTCGAACGCGATCATCCGGCCGACCGCGGTGTCGCCGTACGCGTGGCCCGCCCGACCGATCCGCTGCAGGCCCTTCGCGACGGACTTCGGAGAGCCAATCTGGACGACGAGGTCGATGTACCCGATGTCGATCCCTAGTTCGAGGGACGTGGAGGAGACCGCCGCCTTGAGCAGGCCGTCTTTCAGCTTCTGCTCGACGTCGAGCCGCGTGACCTTCGACAGGGAGCCGTGGTGGGCCTCGAGGTCCTCGACGCCGCGCTCTTTCAGCTTGAACGACACGTGCTCCGTCCCGCTCCGCGTGTTCGTGAAGATCAGTGTCGTGCGATGCTTGTCGATCAGGTCGCTGAGGAGGTCGTACATCCGGGCGTTCGCGACCTCCATGGGCACCGCAGTCATGTCCCGGACGGGGCAGAGGACCGCGAGGTCGAGCGACTTGCGCGTGTCGACCTCGACGATGTGCATGTCCCGGACCTTCCCGTTGGCATAGCCCGCGAGGAACTTCGCTTCCTCCTCGATCGGGGCGATCGTCGCGCTCAGGCCGATTCGGACGAAATCCCGCCCGGTCTGCTCGCGTAACCGCTCGAGGCAGATCGACAGGAGGGAGCCCCGCTTCGAGGAGCAGACCTCGTGGATCTCGTCGAGGATGACCCACTCGACGTTCGCGAAATGCTCGCGGAACTTCGGCGTGCTCAAGATGATCGCGATGCTCTCCGGCGTCGTGATGAAGATGTGGGGCGGCCGACGCACTTGCCGCTGGCGTTCCTGGGGAGATGTGTCCCCGGAGCGGACGCCGACCCGGATCGCTGGCACCGGCTTCCCTTCCCGCTGCGCGAGCTCCGTGAGCTCCCGAAGCGGCTCCTCGAGGTTGCGGTGGATGTCGTTCGCGAGAGCTTTCAAGGGAGAAACGTACAAACAGTAGATGCGCTCCTCGAGCTCGCCCCGGAGTTGCTTTGCGTACAGCTCGTTGATAATCGAGAGGAACGCCGTGAGGGTCTTCCCGCTCCCCGTCGGGGAGGAGACGAGCACGCTCTTGCCCTCGTGGATGAGCGGCACCGCGTAGGCCTGCGGCTCGGTCAGGCCCTTGAACTTGGACGCAAACCAGTCCCGGACGAGGGGCTCCATCAGGCCGAGGACCTCGTCCTTCGTGGCTATTGTGCGTACCTTATGTAACAAGCGTACGGCCCCGCGGAGAATCGGAAATCACGGGGCATAGTACCTAGTCCTAAAAGAGTTTGCGGGACGGTTCGCCGAATCCGACCCGAACCGCGACGCGACAGATCCCCAATGTCAGGGGAGGGCGCATGTCCTTAGCAAACCACCTCGTATGCGGTGACCGGATATTCCCGCTCCCCTTCCGAGACCGACTGATCAAACATGTAGATACGCCCCCAGCAGCGCCCCTCGAAAGACACGGAGAGATGGACCCAGGCGGCCGCCGTCCCCGTCCCGTTTCCGAGCAACTCAACAAAGGCAGTGTACGACGCGTTCGGCCCTCCGTATCGGAGCCGGGTCAACGACGTGTTGAGGCTCGCGGACGTCAGCGACATCGAAATGTCGAAACTCGCGATCTGCGCGGCAACGATTTCGACCGTGAGATTCTCACCGCTCCCCGAGAGCGCGAGGGATGACGCCCCATTCGTGGCGTGCATCCGATCCCAGGTTTGCGGATCGGCCGGTGCGGGGAGACGAATTCGGATCGTGACCGAGGGCGAGGGCTCCACGGAAACGGAATACCGGAATGAGATCGTGCCTCCCGGAGGAAGGCGCGCGACGTCGATGACAAACTCCGCCGCAAGGGACGCAGAACCGAGCGCGATTGCGATCAGGGCCACGGTCACCGATCGATTGGACCCGGCCGGCCCACGATCGGGCTTTCGTGGCTCCCTCGCGGCCAAGAAAATTCCGAGGAAGACGAGGACCATACCAATCGCGAGGAACACGCCCAGAGGCGGAAACGTCGCCAAATCCATTAACGGCAGGCGAATGGACTCTCGGGGCTTTCATTCCACCGGAATCGTTCGGGTCAGGGCCGCTCGACAATCATCGAGACCGCGTTGCCGCCGCCAAGGCAGAGGGTCGCGAGGCCGCGCTTCGCCCCGCGGTCTTTCATCGCATAGACGAGGGTCGTGAGCACCCGCGCCCCGCTGCATCCGATCGGATGGCCAAGGGCCACCGCGCCACCGTTCACGTTGAACTTCTCGTGAGGAATTCCGAGCTCCCGCATCACGACGAGGCTTGCGGCGGCGTACGCCTCGTTGTGCTCGAACAGGTCGATGTCGTCGACGGAGAAGCCTGTCTTCTTCAGGAGTTTTCGGACGCCCGGGATTGGCGCCTCCATGACCGATTCCGGCTTCACGCCGACCGTATTGTACGCGACCACACGGGCGAGCGGCTTCACCCCGTGTCGCTCCGCAGCCTCCTCCGACATCGCGACCATCGCGGCCGCGCCGTCGCTCAGCTGGGAGGCGTTCCCCGCGGTCACTTGGCCGCCCTCCCGAAAGACGGGCGGGAGCCTCGCAAGCTTCTCGAGGGAGGTGTCCGTCCGAATTCCCTCGTCGACCTCCACCCGGCCTGCGCCTGGGACCTCGACCGGGACAATCTGCTCCTTGAAACGGCCCTCTTGCGTCGCGGACGCCGCACGCCGCTGGCTGTCGAGTGCGAAGCGGTCCATCTCCTCGCGGGTGATGTGGAACTTCTCCGCGACGATTTCGCCCGTGATGCCCATATGGAACTGGTTGTACGCGTCCCAGAGGCCGTCGGAGACCATCGCGTCGATGAACGGCACGTTGTTGATCCCGATCCCCCAGCGGGCCTCCTTCACGAGGTACGGTGCGCGGCTCATCGACTCCATGCCGCCCGCGAGGAGGACCTCCGCCGATCCTGCCTTGATCATGTCCGAGGCGAACATCACGGCCTGCAGGCCGGACCCGCAGACCTTGTTGATCGTCACGGCGCCGACCCGGTCCGGGAGCCCCCCGAAGATCGCCGCCTGGCGGGCAGGGTTCTGGCCGAGGCCCGCGGAGATCACGTTGCCCATGAGGACCTCCTCGATGTCCGCAGGGACGAGACCGGCGCGGTTCACGGTCTCGGCGACGACCGTGCTGCCGAGCTTGACCGCTTCGACGTTCCGAAAGCCGCGCCCGTACTTGCCTACGGGAGTGCGGCAGGCGCCGGCAAGGACGACCTCGGTCAGAGCACGGACCTCCGGATAGCGTACGAGGGTGCCGAGGATATTGAAGGTGTCGGCCCGTCGCGGCACGTCTCTACGTGCACGATGCATGCAATCCCCCGGCTTATCCCCGTCAACCCTCGGTGGGCCATCCGAACCCGCCTCGGTGAGGCGGACGAGGTGCGAACGATGGGAAGAAACGGCATCAAACTGGGGCCGCGGGCGACGATCTTCGTGGTCGTCTTGTTAGCGGCGAGTGCGGTGGGCATCCTGACGCCCACCCTGAGCAACACCGTGTCGAAGGACGTGCAGGTGAACGGCTTCGCGGTCACGTTGACCGTGGACGGGGTCCCCGATTCCGTCGCTCCCGGAGACATCTTCCGGGTCACGGCGGCGATGGCGAACAACGCGAACCGCCCCGTGCCGGCGGTCTTGCGGATGGAGGTCCGGAATCCCAACACCACGACGCCGAGCGAGCTGACCGTCTACGCGGGCTGCGGCGCGGAGGAGGTCGTCTCCGGAACGCGGCTGATCTACTACATCGGCTGGCACGGACCGCTCCTGGCTCCGAAAGGCGTGAGCTTCGCGGCGGGGTCGACCGTCGCGGCCGTCGACACGGCGATCGGGACCGCCGCGTACTGGCCCTCCGTCCTGCACGAGATCCAAGACCGAGACCCGGCGGGCTACGCGTCCCTCGTGGACCCGGGTCGAAACGCGTCGGCCGGGGTACGGAACTCCGGATCGGCCCTCCTGAAGGTCCTGAGCTACTACGCGATGGTGGCCTCGAAGAACAACGAGAGTTCGAACCTCGCGGACTGGACCCTTACGACCGTGTTCGCGGATCGGTTCGTCGCGTTCGGTGGGGATGCCCAGGACGGCTTCCTGGTGGAAGTCCATCCCCAAACCCGCGGGAGCCTCTCGTTCAAGTTCTGGGCCGAGCGACCGGACGGCTTCGGGATCCCCCACCACCCCACCTACACCTGCGGGCCGCTGTGACCGTCGGCGGCCCACTTTTATTTTTCATCCAAGATGGAAATCCAGCCGAAAGTTGATGAGTCGCCCGGCCATGGGCCCGCGCGTGGACTTCCCGTACTTCGAGCACCTTCACTACTACGACCAGGTGCGCGCCGCGCGGCTGAACATCTCGTACTCGAACGTCCGCGAGTTCACGTTCGGAGAGTTCCGGCGGGAACTGCCCAAAGACCTGGACCTCAACTGGGCGAATACGAACGGTCCCGAGCGACTCCGCAAGATGATCGCCGGCCGCCACAGAACCCGCATTGACCGCGTCCTTATGACGACCGGGGCGACGGAGGGAAATTTCCTCGTCAACGCGTCCATGGTGCGACCGGGCGATCGCGTCCTCGTCGATTCACCGATCTACTCGCCCTTGCGGGACGTGCCGACGGGCCTCGGTGCTCAGGTGATCCGAATCCCCCGAGCCTGCAACGACGGATGGCGACTCGACCTGAATCGTTGGAGGGATGAGGCGAAGGCCGGGGCGCGTCTCCTCGTGTTTGCGAATCTCGGGAATCCGACGTCCGCGGCGCTCTCCCGGACGGAAATCGGAGAAGTGGCGGAGATCGCAGCGGAGTCGGAGGCGTACGTGCTGGTCGATGAGACGTTCCGCGAGCTGGCGTTTGAGCGGAGGCCTCCGAGCGTCGCGCAGTTCGGGCCGAGGATGATCGCCCTCTCCACGATCACGAAGGTCTGCGGGCTCGGCACGCTCCGGGCCGGTTGGATCGTTGCGGAACCGAATCTCCTGGAGAGGTTCGGTCGGATCAAGGACTACACCTCGGGCGGGAACTCCGCGCTGGGACAGCTCGTCGCGTCGTGGGCGCTTGAACGGTGGGAGTTCTTCCTCCGGCGAGCCCGCCGAATCCTCACCCGAAACCGGAAGGTCGTGCGGGAGGCGCTCGCCGAAATGCCTGCACTCCAGGCCGAGGTGCCTCCGTTCGGGACCGTCCTGTTCCCGCACAGCCTCGTCGACGTCGGCACGCTCGCAGACGCCCTCCTGAAGAGGTACAAGACCGTCATCGCGGAGGGACGCTTCTTTGGGATGGACGACCACTTCCGGCTCGGACTTGGCGGCGACACGGGCGAGTTGCGGCGAGGACTCGGGAACCTTCGGAAAGCGCTCCAATCGGCGGCGTGACAATTCCGCCGGGAAGCGGAGCGGGCACCGACATCGCACCTCGAGCAAAGAGCTCGATGTCTCCCGCTACATGGTTCACGATGTTGGCGCCGCTTCGAAATCGATTTGAGGAATCTTCTTGTCGAAGAAAATGCTCTTGTGGGAAACGCTCATCGAAAGCGCGACAGCCAAGTCCGAGTGAATGATTCCGAGATGCCGAGCGGCCGCAGCGACTCGGGTTTGACAACGAGTGTCCACGTTGTTCATGCTCGCGAGTTTCGCGGCGGATCCCACCGCAATCCCAAGGTCGACGCAGCGGAGCTGGCAGATTGGGCCGAGGAACTCCCAATCCTCAGCTTCCTTCGTGTGATGCGCAGGAGCCGCGCGCAGAAATTCGTTGCAGGTGCCGTATCCGCACGCGCCGCAATCGTACATTGGCGGATACCACTTCTCGAGTCCGATGAACAGGATGAGGTCCACCTTCTCGGCCGTATCGGCGTCGCGGAAGAAGATGGGGTTCTTGAGTTTCGTCCCCCGCGCCCGAAGCCATTCCGCGAGACGATGGAGGGTTTCTTTGTCCTGGACGATCGTGGTCTCAATGAATGGTTTGGATCCTTTGAGAAAGAGCTGCCCTCCGCTCTTCGGAGCGGTCATGGCGCTGACCGCGCACATCTTCGCGACGTTCGCTACCACTTCGGTGAACATCTCGTGCTGGTTCATCCGTGACACCTCCCGATTTCATTCGTCTTGATATACCGCCGCCCGGTGAGTGGCAGGGAGGAAGGCGTAGACCTTGTTTTTCTTTTGGTCGATCGCGAGCGTGTGGGCTCCTTTCTCTGTCGGGACGGTTTCGAGGCGCTTCCTGCGCTTCGCATCGAAGACGTCAATCACTCCCGGGGTGCCTACGGCGACATAGATATGGTTCAGCCTCGAATTGAAAAAGACAACGTCCGGCGGGCCACTCAGCTCCCCGATCAACCGAATCTCACCCGAGTCCATGTGGACCGCGACCAGCTTCTCTCCGTCACACGCGCAGAAGAGTTGTCTCCCCTGCGGATCGAGATCGAGGCCATGCGGTCCTTTAGCGGGCATCTTGTATCTCTCCCGCATCTTCGAAGGAGTCTTCGCATCGATTTCCACGATGAGGGGAGGATCTGCAATGTTCACATAGAAGGCGGCCGTCGGCTCGTCGTACACGGCCCACCGAGGGCGGCCTGGAAGTACCACGGTCTCGATCACGGCCTTCTGGCCGGCGTCGACCATTGAAACCGTCGATGAATTGCCAATGTCCGGGTCGCCGACATTTGCCACGAGCAAGAGCCCCCGCGATGGATCGAAGGCGAGTCCATTGGGACGGATTCCCGAGAAGATTTTCACTATTTCTTGTTCTCCGTCGGCCGAGAAAATGCTGATCGTGTTCTCGCCGCGATTTGCCGTGAAGAGGAGACACCGTTCGTCCGACACAAGTACGCCCGCGACACCCTTCAGTCCGTGAAGGGACCGAAGGAATCGATCGGAAGCGCAGTCTACGACATCGACATCATCATTAGATGTGTGGGCGACGTAGAGCCGAGAGAACTCGTGATGGACGGCAGCGTGATCAAAGCCACCCTCCCGCACATGCGCGGGAAGCTCGATGTGGCCCAGAAGGCGGAGGCTCATCGAGGGGCGTGCTCCAACTTGGCCTTGCCCTCAACTTTGAGACGACAGTACGTATAGAGCGCGTTATAAGCGGGGAACTGGAGCCGCATGTTCTCGAAGTCGTCCTTCGAGTTCTCACGGAAGCCAAGGGCCATCGCCTCCAAGCCCGCACCCTCGGGCCGAGGATTTCGAGGCCCCGCATCCGCCGTGCGCACGATTTCGGCCATGTCGAGGAGCGCCGGGTCCGTGAGCTTATACTTCTTGATGATCGCGTCAAAGCTGCACCGTTCGTCGCCGCCTTCCTTGTAGTGGAATAGCTCGGCGCCGGGGCTGTCGTAAGGGATCGCGCCCTGTCCCGTTGCGACATCCAGGACTTTCTCCCGGGGCACGAACAGGAACTCCGCCTTCGGGTCGACGAATTTCGTTATGAGCCACGGGCACGCGATTCGATCCACCTTCGCCTTCTCTCGGGTTACCCATTTCATCGAAGCCCTCCCAGACTTGAATGTCCAGTCAGGTAGGACATCTATGTATATTTTCACGTCCTCGCCGAGCGCGAAGCGTTCGAAACGCACCGGCAGAGCGTGGTGGATCTACGGGTTTCGGAGACTGGATCAATCGAGACGGGAAGCTCATCTTCGTCGAGAAGACGGTCCGCACGGTCCCTTACGGCTTCCTCGGAGTCATCTTCGGAGTCTACCTGGGCCAGCTTGGTTTCACGCCCGTCGCAATCGGAATTGTCCTGACCGCCACCATACTCAGCAGCGGACTGTACACCTTCGTCGTCAGCTTCGTTGCAGACCGTATTGGCCGGCGGAAGACCCTGGTCTTCTTCGCGCTCACCGACTTCGTGGCTGGGACCCTGCTCTTCATCTCGACGGATTGGTGGGCCCCGGTGCTCGCGGGTATCGTCGGGAACATGACGGTCGGGGCGGGAGAAGTCGGGCCGTTCCTGTCCCTCGAACAAGCGATTCTTCCGCGGACGTCTCGCTCCGATCGCCGGACCCTGGCGTTCAGCGTGTACAACCTCGTCGGATACGGAG
>Ga0099828_10000345_pt1 | contig 28019 bp, 19 predicted proteins | sample CZO8metaG_2_FD_79338 | JGI IMG/M metagenome (GOLD analysis project Ga0099828, IMG submission 79338) | Vadose zone soil microbial communities from the Eel River Critical Zone Observatory, Northern California, USA - CZOApr15con2H1.8 metaG | ecosystem: Environmental > Terrestrial > Soil > Vadose... | reverse complement strand
TAATGGTGGCTTTTCTTGGGGAGGCGCTCTGGTACATCTTTGCGCACCAGCACTGGCAGGGACTGGTTTCACCCGAGCCTTTCTACGATCCCCGAACGTTCAGCGTACGCGCGATTGCAGCGGGTACGGCCCTGGCTGCGACCACCTTTATCGGGTTCGACGGTGTCAGCATCCTGGCGGAGGAAGTCAAGAACCCGCGGCGCAACGTCCTGATCGCGACCGTTCTAGTTTGCGTTTTTACCGGGCTTTTCGCTGCAATCCAAGTCTATTTGGCCCAGCGGGTGTGGCCTGACTACCGAAGCCTCAACAATCCGGAAACAGCTTTTATGGACGTAGCGAGAGTGGTGGGCGGTTATAACCTGTTTGTCGCGTTCGGGGTTGTGTTGCTGGTATCAAGCCTGGCCTGTGGACTGGCTGGGCTCCTGGGTGCAGTGCGTTTGCTCTATGGCATGGGCCGTGACAACCTGCTGCCGCGAAGGATCTTTGGCCATCTGAATGCCGAACGTGGCAATCCTTCCTACAACGTGGCCATTGCGGGTGCCCTGGCGTATCTCGGCACACTGACCCTGCAGTGGGAAAGGTCTGTGGAGATTATGAATTTTGGAGCCTTGATGGCTTTCATGGCCGTTAACTTGGCTGCGGTTCGGCACTTTGGTTTCTCTCCAGAGCAGACCGGGAAGCGAAATATATTGTTGGACATAATTGTTCCGAGCTTAGGCTTTCTTTTTTGCTTAGTGATTTTCCTGGGCTTGCAAGGATCCACGCTTGCCGCAGGGGCAATCTGGGTAGGGTGTGGCGCCCTGTACGTGGTCCTGAAGACTAAAGGCTTGGCACAGCCTGTGGTCATCGACTTTAGCGAATCCTGATTGACCCCAGAGGGAAAAAGCGTTCGCGGCACAGGCTTTTGGTGAAGAACCTTGGAAGGTCTCTGGGAAAGGCGAGGCAGTGGACGATGACGTAACCGTCAGACGATTGGTATCGTCCCGAAATTCCCCGCAAAGAGCTGAAAGAGTTGATGACGCGCGTCGATTCTAAGGGACTCATCGATTTCGGAATTTGGGCGATGTGCCTTGTCTCCAGCCGGTATCTAGCCTACGCGTTGGTAGGTAGTTACTGGGCAATTCCGGCTTTTCTCCTCTACGGAACCATCTACAGCTCATGTGATGCGCGATGGCACGAGTGTGCCCCGGGACTCCCTTCAGGACGCGCTGGCTGAACGAGACTTTCTATTTGCTTTCGTGCCTGATGAACATGAAAGAAGGCACTTACATGCGCTGGAGCCACACTCGGCACCATACGGAAACGATCATGGTCGGCCTGGATCCGGAGATCCAAGTAATGCGGCCTGCGAACCTCAGCCGAGTCCTCCTAGACTTCCTCTGGTTCTGGGGGAATTGTGAGGATTGATCCGCCAATTTGCGATAGACTACCATCCGTTTCGGGAGAACCGATTGGGGAGCAGACGGGTTGAAATCTTCCATCGTGGGGATTCGCGATGTAGCCAAGGCGAGTGGTTTCTCGTCCTCTACGGTTTCCATCGTCTTGAACAACGCGCCCCTCGCGCGATACATACCTCTAACCACTAAGAAAAAGATCGAAACCGCGGCCAAGAGACTGGGATACCGGCCGAATCTTGTGGCTCGCTCTCTTCGGAATAATCGCAGCCATACGGTGGGGGTCATGGTCTTCGACATGACTGACCCGTACTGCACGCTGATCTTGCGCGGCATCGAGAATTTTCTGTACCAGTCCAACTTCTTGCCCATACTTACGGACGCTCACAACCAGCGGAGCCGATTCGAGCGCTACCTGGAGATGATGTTGGATCGCCGCATCGAGGGTCTGATTGTAGTGGCCAACTGGCTCTTCCTCGACATCAACCTTGTTGCCGATCTTGAGAAGAGCAGCATCCCCACCACCCTGGTGGGCACGGAGTTGTGTAGAGGCTCCGTCAATTCAGTGATCGTGGACAACGAATTGGGTGGGCACATGGCAATCGAGCACCTTTATTCTCTCGGTCACCGGAAAATTGCTTTTATTCGCGGACCGAAGAAGCTTTCCGATAGCAGGCCGCGCTGGAAGGGCGTCCGCTCGTTTGCCCAAGCGAAGGGCTTTGAGGTGGACTCCCGGCTGATCATGGACTTGCCCGAGTCTCGCGATGCCGTCTCAGGGTTTGAGGTGGGCTGCAAATTAACCGAGGAACTGATCAAACGGCATCGAAATTTTACGGCTATCATGGCATTCGATGACCTGACCGCATTTGGTGCCATTCGGGGCTTGGCAAAAGCGGGCATGCGGGTGCCGGAACAGTGTTCGGTCATTGGCTTCGATGACGTGGTTCCTGCCGCCCTGGCCACGCCCGCTCTGACCACGGTTCGCCAGCCTATGGAAAATATGGGGACCATGGCCGTCAACATCATCCTCGACGGGATAAACGCTCTCTTGGAAAAGCGGGAAGTGGGCGCCATCCATCGCAGGGTCGCTCCGGAACTGGTCGTCAGGGAGTCAACACGCAGTTTGTCCTAGAAGGTGTACGCCTCATGAACCCACAGCAGGGCGGCAGGTTTTATGGTTCGGCGCTCCGCTCCCTCAGTGCCGCCGGCTCCTTTCTCGAGCGCAGCATGAAACCGCAAGATTCGCGCACACGCAGTTGGGTCAACAGGTTTACGGTTACGGGATGGCTGCGCTTACCCTGGATGCGCTCTAGGAGCAATCGTACGGCTGTGTCACCGAGTTCATATTTCGGCAACTCGATCGTGGTCAGGCGCGGTCGAAAGCACCCCAGCCAAGGGTAATCGTCAAAGCTGACCAGCGCAAAGTCTTCTGGACACTGCATTCCGATTTCATCAGCTGCGCTCATGAATCCAACCGTCATCAGGTAATTGGTCACCAACACAGCATCCGGACGGCGGGGTAACAGGGCAAGCCCAGCCCGGTGACCCGACTCGATGCGATAGTCACCTTCGAACGTTAGATCGGGCGCGTACGCGAGTCCGCTCGCTTCGAGCGCCTTGCGGTAGCCTTGGCGGCGGGCGCGGGCGTTGCTGACATGTAAAGGGCCACTGACGAGTGCAATCCTCTTATGGCCAATGCGTGCCAGATGAGATACGGCATCCATCGCACCCTGCCTGTCATCAGTCTGCACGACATCGGTTTTCAGACCGGGGCAGGTTCGCATCAGTAAGACGATCGGAACTTTCGCTTCCGCGAGCATCCTACGTTGTGCGATGGAGAGTGCGGCAGGGGTTTTGTTTAGAATAATTCCGTCGACCCGCTTGGAAAGCAAAAGCTCCAAGTACACGGCCTCTTTGTCCTGCTTGTCGTCGCTGTTACAGAGCAGCACGCTGTAGCCGGCCTTCTGGGCCGTATCCTCGGCGCCGCGCACGATGGCCGGAAAGAACGGATTGGCGATGTCTGTCACCACCATACCCAGCGTGTGGGTTTGCTGCTTGGCAAGGCTGCGCGCAAGCAAGTTTGGCCGGTAATTCAGCTTGTGAATAGCTGCCTCGACGCGGCGAGCCAAGGTCGCGCTCACTCGCCCAGTCTTGTTGATCACTGCGGATACCGTAAATACAGAGACCCTCGCCTCGCGGGCCACATCGTAAATACTTGCCGCCTTGGAGGCCCGGCCAGACACCCGGGTTCGTCTTGCTTTCTTGGTCATAAAAAATTACGACACGACTACCGCAGCTGCCTCGCTCGTGGCGTTCTCCCAAGCTCCTTAAGGTGCGGCAAGAAAAGCATCGCACCGGAGCAACCGACAGGGCCCACGGCCGCCGCAGCGGCAATACCATATCACAGGGTATCCGGTAGCAAAACGCCGCCGTATGAAGTGCCGAAAGAACTGCCAGATTAGAAACCTGATGGGAAGGCTCGGAGGGGATTCTTCCTGTTGTCAACCGGTGCCCGCCACCCCACCCGGAGTCTGCGCGATGGGGCGGTTACCTAAGCGGTTTGATAGTTTTCTTAAGTTGCTGGCGCTTCACAAAAAGTTGCAGTATCCTTCTTGGCTGAGCACCGGCTCGAAAGGACGGTGTCGTGGAAATGAGGGACCCGTACGGGTCTTGCTTCGAATAAGGACACATCCGGCTGCATTGGCATGCCGTGTAGTGGGCAGTTTTGCCCAAGTGAGAACATCGGCCGATTAATTGCAAGACGTTGTGGACATGCCTCAGAAGCAGTCTGACGAAACCGGTTGTCCGTTCCAGCTCCCGGAGGGGCCGACGTATGAGGGATTGTCGTCTTTATTGCTCTCCGTCAAAGCGCTAAGATTTCCTGGGAGAAGCTCGCATGACTAAGTTGGGCGTCGGCGTACTCGGAGTCGGAGAGATGGGCAAGCGTCACGCGGAGAACATGCGCCGCCTGGTGCCGGAGGCCCGGCTTGTAGCCGTCGCAGACGACGCTCCCGCCAGAGCCAGGCAGGTGGCGGCTGAACTTGAAATCGAGCACTGGTTCGGCAGCCTTGAGGACATGCTCGGGCGCAAGGAAATCGATTGCGTCCTGATCGCTACCCCTGACAAGTTTCATGCAGCGGCAGTCCGCACCGCGGCCGCGGCCGGAAAGAGCATCCTTTGTGAAAAACCTTTGGCGACGAACCTCGCAGATGCGCGCGCCGCCCTAGACGCCGTGACTAACGCAGGTGTCCGCTTGCAGGTTGGTTTCATGCGCCGCTACGACCCCGGATACACGGCGGCCATGAGACGGATCGAAGCTGGTGAAATCGGGGAGCCCGTCATCTTCAAGTCCGTCGGGCGTGACAAGGATGCTCCGCCAATCTCGGCTTATCAGTCCAACCTAAATGGCATGTTGTTTTACAACAACACCATTCACGATTTCGACCTGGCCCGCTGGCTGATGGGGGACGAGGTCATCGAAGTCCAGGCTTACGCGACCGTGGCGATCCGCCCAGAGGTGGCGCAGTATGGCGACGTGGTCGCGAGCGTCGTCAACCTGAAGTACCGGCGTGGGGCGATAGGCAATATCGAGTCGTATGTGCAGGCGATCTACGGTTACGATGTTCGCACCGAGATTGTGGGATCCAAGGGATCGATTTTTGTTGGAAGCCTGCAACAGACACCCGCAATTTTCCTGAACAAAAATGGCGGCACTCAAGCTCTTGCCGACCACTACCTCACCAGATTTGCCGACGCCTACGTGGCTGAGGTCAGAGATTTTGTTCAAAGCATGTTGAACGATCGGCCGCCCCGGGTTTCAGGCGAAGATGGCTTGCGGGCCCTCGAGATCGCGGTGGCGGCGGAGAATTCTCATCGGCAATCCAAACCATGCAGCCTCGCCAGTTAGACACGCGAACCGCCAGTGGCGGCCGGAGGAACCCATGACCCAAATAACTGCCCCGGTAGTCTACAAGAGTCCATTGCATGAAATGACGCAGTCCACTCCCACCTCCCTGTGGAACGACTCAGCCTCCATCCAGGAACTTACATACTCGATCGAGCACGGGGCGGTGGGAGCGACCTGCAACCCCGTCATCGTGCTCGGGGTCCTCAAGAAGGAGATGGGCCTGTGGAGGGATCGCATTCGTGCGCTGATCGAAGAACATCCTACGGCGACGGAAGATCAGATCGGCTGGCAACTAGCCCGCGAGATCTCGGTTAAGGCTGCCAGTCTGTTGAGGCCGATTTTCGATGCGCACCAGGGGCGCAACGGAAGGCTCTCGATCCAGACCGATCCAAGGCTCTATCGCGACACGCAGGCCATCGTGGAGCAGGCCGGCGAATTCAGCCGCCTCGCACCCAACATGATCGTGAAGATCCCAGTGACCCGCGCCGGCATTCCCGCCATCGAGGAAGCCACCTACCGCGGAATCAGTATCAACGCCACCGTTTGCTTCACGTTGCCGCAGTGCATCGCCGTGGCCGAAGCGGTGGAGCAGGGCCTTACGCGACGCCAGAGGGAAGGCAAGGAAATCTCCACCATGGGACCGGTGTGCACCATCATGGTGGGCCGCCTCGATGACTGGCTAAAGGTCGCGGCTGAGAGGGAGAACATCACCATCGACCCGGGCTACCTGGAGTGGGCCGGCGTGGCTGTATTCAAGAAGACGTACCAGATCTTCCGCGAGCGCGACTATCACATCCGACTCCTCTCGGCGGCATTTCGCAACCACATGCACTGGAGCGAGTTCATTGGTGGTGAGGTGGTCATTTCACCTCCTTACTCCTGGCAGGTTCGCTTTAACGCCAGCGATGTGGAAGTCCTTTCCCGAATCGACAAACCGGTCGAGCCGAGAATCGTAGAAGCTCTCTCCAAGAAATTCTTGGATTTCCGGCGCGCCTACGCAGAGGGTGGTCTCTCGGTGGAGGAATTCGATTCCTTCGGCCCGACCCGCCGGACACTCCGCCAGTTCATCACCGCTTGTCATGACCTCGATGGTTTGGTGCGTGACTTCATGCTTCCCAACCCGGACGCAGCGTGAGCACGCAGCCTCGACCTGGGGACAGAACCACAGCTGACCGCTGAGGGAGGTCAGAATGGCGCAAATCGTCGGGGTGGGCGTGGTCGGGATGGGCTGGATGGGGACGGTGCACAGCCGTGCCTACCTCCAGGCCGCCGATCGTTTTCATGATAGTGGCATCCGGCCCAAACTCATTGTCTGCGCTGATGACGTCGAGGAGCGCGCCCAGGAGGCCCAAGAGCGGTTCGGCTTCGAGCGATACACGACCCGCTGGCAAGATGTGATTGCCGATCCAAGCGTTCAGATTGTGAATATCGCAACGCCGAACCAAATGCATCTTGCTGTTGCGGGAGCCGCGGCCGCCTCGGGCAAGCACATCTTCTGCGAGAAACCCGTGGGGAGAGATCCGCGAGAGACGGCCGAGATCGAGCGTTTGGCCCGCCAGGCGGGCGTTCTCACGTTCGTAGGGTACAACTACCGATGGTCGCCGCTGGTGCAGTACGCGCAGCAACTGATCCGCGATGGACGACTCGGCAAACTTACCCACTTTCGAGGGCGTTTCTTCGCTGGATACGCCTCCAACCCTCAAGGCGTGCTTTCGTGGCGCTTTCAACGGGAGTTCGCAGGGCTGGGCGTTTTGGGCGACCTGATGTCGCACGTGGTGGATATGGGTCTGATGCTGGCCGGTCCCGTCAAGCGAGTGGTGGGTAATCGGGAGACCTTCTTTCGCCGCCGGCTTTTGGCCACGCCCGGAGCCGGCACTCACTTCAGCGTCGGGACAGGCGGCCCGCTGGGCGACGTGACCAATGAAGACTACGCTGGCGCTTTAGTGCAATTCGTCAACGGCGTTCAAGGCAGCCTCGAAGTCTGCCGCGTGATCCAAGGACACAAGTGTCAGTTTGCCTTTGAGATCGAAGGCACCCAAGGCGCGCTAAGCTGGGACTTCGAACGTATGAACGAGCTGCAGCTTTTCTGCCCTGACGGAAGCGCGGCTGATGACGGTTGCACCCGCATAGTGAGCGGCCCGCAGCACGGCTTCCACGCGCGATTCAATCCTGGCGCCGGCGTCGGCCTCGGCTACGAAGACTTGAAAACCATCGAGGCCTACCAGTTTCTGAAGTCGATCGCAGAGCAGCGCCAGGGAGAACCGGGCCTAACCGAGGCTTTGCGCGTGGCCGAGGTTCTAGCGGCGATCGAGCGCACGTGGGAGACCGGGAGCTGGCAGGAAGTCACAAGCATCGGTTCGTAGTCGTTGCGCGCGAGAGGCCAGAGGTTCTTCGAGAGCGAATCTAAGTCTCAGTGAAGGGACTTAACCCGTGGCAGCTTCAAAACGTGTCGGATATGCGGTGGTCGGCCTGGGCAGCATTTCAGAGGTTGCCGTTTTGCCGGCCTTCCGAGACAGCAAGAAGTCCAAGCTGGTGGCTCTGGTGAGCCATGATCAAAAAAGGGCTGAGCAACTCGGCGCGAAGTTTGGTGTGAAAGACTGCTACAGCTACGAAGACTACAAGCGGTGCCTTAGCCATCCAGGTGTCGATGCGGTTTTCATCGCGTCGATTAACGGTGCGCATGCTGAACAGACGATTCGCGCTGCCGCGGCAGGGAAGCACGTGCTGTGCGAAAAGCCGATGGCCAACACGGTCAGAGATTGTCGCCGTATGGTGGAGGCGTGCAAAGCAAACCGGGTTCGCTTGATGATTGCTTATCGCAAGTACTTTGAGCCGGGAAGTGTGGCCCTTAAGAAGCTGATTGCCAGTGGTAAGCTGGGCCGCCTCCGGCACATGTACTCGACCTACACCGAGATCGTCGATCCCGCCAAGGCCCGGGCTTGGCAACTGAACCGGAAGCTGGCTGGCGGCGGTTCGTTGATGGACCTGGGCATTTATTGCGTCAACACCATGCGCTGGGTGGCTGGCACCGCTCCGGTTGAGGCTTCGGCGTACTCCTGGACAGACGACCCAGAACGCTTCCGCGAGGTAGAGGATAACATCGCTTTTCGTCTCATTCACGCCGACGGCTTGGTATGCCTGGGAGCTTCCGGTTACAGCGCGGCAGCTGCCTCCTTCCTGCAAGTGCACGGCGACAAAGGCTGGGCGGCGTTGAATCCGGCGTTCGCTTTCGAAGAAGAGCGCCGGCTGTTCGGCAAGATTCAAGGGCGGTGGTTCGAGCAGAAGTTCAAAGTGATAGACGAATTTGCTCTGGAGCTCGATGCCTTTTCGAAGTGCATCCGGCAGGGGCGCGACCCGGAGCCTGACGGCATGGAAGGATGGCGCGACATGGCCACGATCCACGCCATTTACCGTTCCGCGCGTGAAAATCGAGCGGTCGCGATCGAGCCTGGTGCGGCGTGACGGCGCGCGGGCGGCATCAGGGCCGTTCCGGCTAACCGCCATGAGAGGGCCCGTATTTCAAGGGCTAAGCGGTTTTGCAGCAAAAAAACTTGACAGCCACCGGGCAACTAAGCTATAGCATAACCGCTTATCTCGCTCGTCCTTTTGTACTACGCCTTTCCGTATGGGTTGTTTGGACAGTACGTTCGTTGGCATCGCGATTGCGTTCGAGGGGGCGAAGGTCATGGCGAAGCACACCTGTTTCCCAGTAAGTGTTCTGATATGCGCGGTGTTGCTGTTCTTGCTGGCCCCGCGCGTTGCTTTGGCCCAGGTGACAACCGGCAAGATTGTCGGCGCTGTCAAGGATCCTTCGGGCGCAGCCGTAGCCGGAGCAACGGTGACGATCACCCAAACAGAGACTGCCGCCTCTAGCACGGTCACCACTGACGCGGCTGGGGACTACAACGCCACTGCGCTCAAGATTGGCACTTACACGGTGAGCGCCCAAAAAGAAGGCTTCCAGCGGATCGTGCAAACCAACGTGACCCTGGGAATTGGACAAGTGGTTCGTGTGGATTTCGTTTTGGTGGTGGGCATGGTGACCCAGACGGTGGACGTGAACGCTGCGCCCCCACTGCTCCAGGCTGAAACCTCGTCCCTGGGAACGATCGAAACCGAACGACGCATCGTAGATCTGCCCCTGAACGGCAGGAATTTCTTTAAGCTGGCCTACCTTGGTCCTGGGGCGAACGAGGGAGCCACGGCTACCAGTGCGGGACTCGGATCAACCGACAACAACCGGCCGGGGATTGCCTTGTCGGTCAACGGCCTTCGGGTATTCGACAATAACTTCCTTCTCGACGGACTCGACAACAACGAATTCGGCAACGGCACCGTGGTCATCCAGCCACCACCCGATTCCATCCAGGAGTTTAGGGTAGAAGAAAACTCGATGAACGCCGAATTCGGCCGGGGCGGTGCGATGGTCAACATCGTACTTCGTTCAGGCACCAACAAGCTTCACGGCTCGGCCTGGGAATTCCTCCGGAATAACAAGCTTGACGCGCGCAACTTTTTTGCAACCAGTCAGTTGGGCTTCCAAAGGAACCAGTACGGTGGCCAGTTGGGCGGGCCGATCGTCAAAGACAAGATGTTCATCTTCGGTTCGGTCCAGCGGTCAGACATTCGAGAGGAGCAGCCCTTCATCAGCACCGTTCCGACCAAGCTGATGCGGACTGGAGATTTATCAGAACTCGGCGTCCCCATTTATGACCCGCTCACGACAGACCCTAATAATAACAACGCGCGCGCCCTGATCAACACATCAAATCCCGACGTCATTCCGGGCGGCCGAATCAGCGCCGTGGGTCAGGCTATCGTCAATTTATTTCCTCTCCCAAATATTCCCGGGGTGGGGCTCACCAATAACTTCATTTTCAACGGAAAGTACAAGCTCGACGAGACCGCCTTCGAAACCAGGTTCGACTACAACATTTCGTCCAATGATCGTTTCTTTGCACACTATGCGATCGCCACCCCCCTTGCAACCAACCCCTCATTCTTTCCCAATGTGACCGGAGGACCCGGTTCGGGCACCTCGAGCACTCTGGATAACAGAGTGCAGAGTGTAGCCGGGGACTGGACTCACATCTTCAACCCCGGTTTGCTCAATGACCTCCGAGCAGGATTCATCCGGTTCAAGGACGCCACTCTGCCGCTCGATTTCGGCACGGATGCCGGGAATAAGGTGGGTATTCCCAACGCCAACCATGGTGGCAATTCTTCCGGCTTAACCAAGATCCAGATTTCGAATTACCAGGCGCTCGGGGATTCGCTGTGGGTGCCAGAGACTATTGTCGAGAACGTGTACCAGCTGGCCGACACTCTGAGCTGGACGCACGGGAAACATTCCATGAAGTTCGGCGCTGACTTCCGGCGCCAGCAGCGGAACTTCTTCCAGCAGACAGCACCCTCGGGCTGGCTCCAGTTTAACGGCCAGTACACCAACAATCCCGCCGATCCTTTGACGGTAACTAATCCGCTGGCTGACACCTTGCTCGGTTTTCCGAGCTTTGCGCTGCAGGATCACCTTTTCGGAACCGTCGACCCCACGCGCTACTGGGACTTGTCGGAGTTCGTGCAAGACGACATCCGTGTGACCCCGAATCTGACCCTGAATGTTGGCTTGAGGTATGAGATCAGCTCGCCCGCTGGCGGACCCACCGTCGGCAACTTTGATTTGAAAACCGCGACCGTTAACACCTCGTCCCATGGCGGAGTGGGATTCGACAAAAACGATTGGGCGCCGCGCCTGGGCTTCGCCTGGACCGTGCGTCCGAAAACCGTTGTCCGCAGCGGAGGTGGGATCTTCTACGCTCCCGAAGGGAACATTTTCGACGACCTGGGTTTGAACCCGCCCGCCCTGGCGGCTGTCTCCCAGAACTTCAGCGCTACCGGGATTCCTCAGGCAACCAATTTGGGTTTCCCGGCGTCTTTCACCCCGATCGATCCCAATAACCCCAGCGGGATCGTACGAAGCACTGGTACTGCTCAAAATTTCAACAACTTCAGTAGCGGGTCGATACGTAGGATTCCCCGGATTTACGAGTGGAATTTGACGGTTGAGCAGCAGTTTGCGCAAAACTGGGCGTTCCGGGTCGGGTACGTAGGCACCCGCAGCTCAAACCTGTTTGATCACGAATCTTCGAACTTCAATCAGCCTCTGCTGCCCCTGGACTCGAACCTTAATGGGCCCCCAGGCACCGTGTGCCCTGGCAACTTCGGGCGGCCCTATTACAATATTCGCCCCTGCTTGACTACGATTTTCCCGCTTGACGTCGCACGGCTGAGCATGTCCTACAACGCACTGCAGACATCCGTTGAGCATCGTTTCTCGGGCGGCTTCAATGTTCTGGCCGCTTACACCTTCGCGAAATCACTGGGGACCGCGGACGGCAATGTGAACCAGTGTGGCATTCAAAACGCCCACAACATTGCTGTGGAAAGGGGTCCGGTTACCCCAGACTTCCGTCATCGGCTCAGTGTGAGCTACGTCTACGAATTGCCTTATGGCAACGGGAAACATTTTGGAGGCTCAGCCAGCGGCGTAGCGCAGGCCGTCCTTGGAGGTTGGCAGGTGGCTGGAGTAACCACGGCGCGCAGCGGAGAAGCCTTCGATGCTGTCCTCAACGGCGACGTTACCAATACCGGGGCCTTCCCCGCGCGTCCAGACATCATTCACAACCCTCAAGATTTTTCCTTTAACGTCTCTGAGCAGGCTGCGATGGGCTGCAGCCGTCCTGGCCATCAGACTCTCGATTGCTGGTTCAATCAGGCTGCTTTCGTGCTTCCCCCGCGTGCTATCGACCCGACGACGGGAATTACGCAGTCTGCGCGCGTGTTCGGGGACGCGGGACGCGCCATATTGCGCGGTCCCAACCTGGTGAACTTTGATTTTTCGAGCTACAAGACGTTCCAGCTGGGCGAGAGATTTGGACTGGTTTTCAAAGCTGAGTTCTTTAACCTCTTCAACCATCCTAACTTCCAGCTTCCGAACCTTGGATCAGGCGGCGGAAGCAGCGGAGGGGGAATTGTTAATGGTGCCGGAGGTGCGGCTATCACCTTGGTGCTGCCCGAAAGTTGGCGGCAGATCCAGTTTGGCGTAAAGCTTCAATTCTAGTCTATAGGGTGCTTTTGAACGTGCCGTGCTGGGTTGGAGTAATGGCCGGATTGGCGCGAGACCGAAATTTCTCCAAGGGGACGTGAGTGCCCTCTTTGGATAAGAGGGTCATGAAGGATGGCCATTCGCGCAGCCAGCGCGCCGATCAACTGGGGAATCATGGAGCACGTCGAGCTCCCCGCTGACTATCCATACGGGCGGGTTCTCGATGAGATCGCAGAGGCAGGATACTCCGGTACCGAGCTCGGCCCATATGGATTCCTCCCCAGTGAGTCTGCTGTGCTTCGACGTGACCTTGAGAAGCGCTCGCTCACACTGTGCTCGGCGTTTATTGACGTAGAGCTTGGCAACCCATCTGCTCACCAAGCTGGTCTGGCCGACGTTACCCGCTCCGCAAAGCTGATCAGCGGGGCCGGTGCCAACCTTCTGGTTCTCTCCGATAAGATCACTCCCGCGAGAAATGCAACGGCGGGGCGCCGCAAGGATGCCAATCAGATCTCTTGGAGCGAGGCGGAATGGCACGCAGCGGCGACGGCAATTCGCAAAATAATCGCGCGCTGCAAGGCAGTGGGACTGAGGGTAGCGTTTCATCACCATGCCGGCGGCCACGTGGAAACCCCTGAAGAAGTCGACCGGCTCTTCTCCCTGTTCCCGGCTAGTGATTTGGGTTTGTGCCTCGATACCGGGCACTACATTTATGGCGGTGGTGACGCGATTGCCTTCCTGGAGAAGCAAGTGTCACGGGTTTGGTGCGTGCACTTGAAGGACGTGTACGACGTGAAGGCAAACGAAGCCCGGCGCGCACGAATGAATTTTCACGCGGCCGTTAGGCACGGAATCTTCGCGCCGCTCGGTAAGGGGAGCGTCGATTTTCCCCGGGTAATATCGCTTCTGCGGAACGGACACTATGACGGCTGGGTGGTCGTCGAGGCAGACGTGCTGTCCGGCGGCGCCGGCGCCGATGCTCCCCTGGCCAACGCAATCGCGGGAAGAGAGTACCTTCGCCAGTTCGGGATTTGAAGGGAGCAACCGCACCCTACAGCTGTGTCTTGCGTTTTTGAATAGATCAAGAAGATGTCGTCAAGAAAAAAGACCCGCAAACGAAAAACGTCCAAGACCCCCGGCATTTACGATGTAGCGAAAGAAGCGCGCGTCTCCGTCTTTACCGTGTCGGCAGTCGTCAACGGCAAGAGCCATGTGGGTAAGGCGCTGCGGCAGCGAGTCGAAGGCGCTATCCAAAAGCTGAACTACCGGCCCAACCTGCTGGCGCGCAGCCTGGCCAACCGTCGCACGCACACGATCGGAACCAGTCGAACAACTCCAGCAAGTCCGCTCGTCGATGGGCGGTCCACGGCGCCAGGGAGAGAGATTCCAACTGTGCGGGCGTGCGAAAGCCTCAAGCTCAGTTCTTGGGACGCCCAGCCGAAGTCCCGCTCCAAGCGCCCATCAGCGCAGGTTTTTTGTAGACCACACCAGCCAGTGCCTCGCTCAGCACCGGTAGAAGATGACAGCTCTTGGATGGTTTCCCTACTACGATCGTAAAATCAAACCTCGTCCGATTGTAAGCGTTAACACAGATTGCAAGTGAGTGAGGTTGGCGCTGGCGGTTCCTCGAAATCTGGTGTACATTTCTGCGCGGCGTGAGGAGTCGCCGCCATGAGCCTGGATCTGCAGCCGGTGCGGGCAGAAGATTCCATTTCCGTAAACTCCGGAGCGGCGGAAACATATTCTTTCGAAGGAGGAACAATATGGCACGCCACGGGAATCGGGCGCTCTTAGTTGCCCTGCTTCTGCTTGCTGCCGCCGTTCTCGTTCCAGGTGGCGCTTCGAGCGACTCCGCGCCCCAGGTCCGTTATCCCGATCCAGACATCGGCGTGGATTCGCTTGCCGCTCGGAAAAAAGCGCAAACGGACACGGCAGACCAGTTCAAGGTTTTTTATCAGTTTCACTTCACCGACGCAGTAAAAGAGAGCGGAATCACTTTTGTCCACCACATGGTGGATGATGCTGGTATCGATTACAAGCCGGTCCATTACGATCACGGCACCGGCATTGCAGCAGCGGATGTCGATGGCGATGGGCTCTACGACATTTACTTCGTGAATCAGGTGGGTGGTAATGAGCTCTGGAAGAACCTAGGCGGCGGCAAGTTCAGAAACATCACGAAAGAAGCGGGAGTCGGGCTGCCCGGCCGGATCAGCGTAGGCGCATCGTTCGCCGATATCGATAACGATGGCGCCCAGGATTTGTTCGTCACCACCGTTCTCGGTGGCAATGCATTATTCAAGAATGACGGGCATGGGCGTTTCAGGAACATCACTAAAGAGGCTGGCCTCGATCTTGTCAGCCATTCTTCGGGGGCTGTTTTCTTCGACTACGACAATGATGGCCTGCTCGACCTGCTAGTTTGCAACGTGGGCAAGTACACCAGCGACAAGAAAGGCGCCCAGGGTCAGTACGTGGGATTGCCGGACGCCTTCGCGGGTCACCTACATCCCGAACGGTATGAGTATCCCGTCCTCTACAAGAATGTGGGCCACGACCGGTTCAAGGACGTGACCGCGGAAGTTGGCTTGCGGCCAACCGGTTGGTGCGGAGATGCAAGCTTTGCCGATCCGAACGGCACTGGTCTTCCGGGCCTGTTCATTCTGAACATGCAGGGGCACGACCACTATTTTGAAAACGCAGGCGGCAAGAAGTTTGTCGACAAGACTGAAGAATATTTTCCGAAAACTCCTTGGGGCGCCATGGGAGTGAAGTTTTTTGATTTCGACAACGATGAACGCATGGATCTCATCGTCACCGACATGCACTCTGACATGAGCGAAATGGTTGGGCCGGATCGCGAGAAGGCCAAATCGGCAATGCGCTGGCCGGATTCGTTCCTGCAGGCATCGCACGCGGCCTACATCTGGGGCAACGCCTTCTATCACAACCTGGGGAATGGCAAATTCGAGGAAATCTCAGACCGTTTGGGAGTCGAGAACTACTGGCCTTGGGGCGTGAGTGTTGGAGACATCAATGCCGACGGCTGGGACGACATCTTTATCGCTTCCGGGATGAGTTTCCCCTTCCGTTACGGAATCAACTCGATGCTTTTGAACAACCGGGGAGAGAAGTTCCTGGACTCCGAATTCCTGCTAGCAATTGAGCCGCGCAAAGACATTTATGTGCCGTGGTTTGAACTGGACTGCTCGCAAAAGGGTCTGAGTGAACTGAATCGGAAGGTTTGTGGAGGCCGATCAGGGAAGATTCGTGTGATGTCCCCACGCTCGAGCCGGTCCTCTGTGATGTTCGATCTCGACAACGATGGGGATCTTGACATCGTGACCAATGAATTTAATTCGGCACCCCAAGTGCTCGTCAGCGACCTGGCACAACAAAGGGCGATACATTGGCTTAAAGTCGTGCTGGTCGGGACTCGATCAAACCGCAGTGGATTCGGCGCCACGGTGCGCCTGCACGCGGCAGGCCAGACCTATACGAAATACAATGACGGAAAATCTGGTTATCTCTCTCAGAGCGTTCTCCCGCTTTACTTCGGTCTGGGTGACGCCACGACAATCGACGGCGTCGAAGTTGACTGGCCCTCAGGCCAAAAACAGGTCGTGACCAGTGGGCTTCGGGAGAACCAGGTACTACGCATTAACGAGCCAAAATAGGACGCAGAAATGTGCCTTTTACTCGACCCTCAAACCGACCCGCGCGTGCACTTCTTGCTGGCGCAAATCTATGAAGAGAAGTGTGACCGTGCGGGTGAAGCTGCTCAACTACGGGAGTATCTGAAGTACGCCAACGATCCCAATGATGTGGCCATGGTAAAGAACTATCTATCGGAACTCGATCAACAGACCAAATAATCAGAATCGATGCGCGCCCATTACTTCGTGTGCTGCGGTCTCCTGCGCGGCGGCAAACACGTTCCCAGCGCAGAGTCACCCAAGCATTTTTCCGTCACTGCCACTTGTCCAGACCCTCCACGATTGTGATGTAACGGTTAATCGGAAGATTCGTAAGTCGCTCGGTCACATTGCTGGGCCCCGGCCATTTCACTTCAATCCAATCAATTTTGCCGCTATAAAGATTCGGCCGCCGCTTTTCGTGAAGCGCAGGTGCGCGAGCCGCAGAACTTCACTGCCTTGCTAGGGTTGGGAACATCGCTGGCGGCCCTCCACGACTATGCTGCGGCGGCCACTTCTCTGCAAAAGGCATGGAATGTTCGTCCCGGAGATTTTCAGGCAGGATACGAATGGGCGCTGGCCCTGCGCGAAGCAAAACAAGCCGACGCGGCGAAGAAAGTTCTGAATCAGGTCTCCGCGCCTCAAGAGCTTGATCTGGCGACTACTCGTTGGCCGGGGTCGTGGCCGAAGACCTGAAAGAATATGTCACCGCTTCGCAATTTTATCGCCGAGCCTATGCGATCAACCCAGACTCTTATGAAATCTACCTCGGGCTCGTGCGAGCCGCTCTAGCCGGAGAAACCGTGCTTCCTACGGAAAGCTTGCCCGCGGCGCCTAGGAATTTGTCTGGGAAACAAAACCTAGCCCTCGGCCTTCTATTTGGGTCGAACGGAGCTTACGCAGAAGCGATCCCGCGATTCGAGGAGGCTCTGCACCAGGATGCCACGAGCGAGTCCGCGACCGTGAATCTGGCCCTGGCTTACAAGAACGTTGGTAAGCCTGCCGCTGCAATCGATCTAGTACAGCAAACGCTCAAGACACGCCTCAGCAGAACTTTACAGCATTCTCGCAAGTCTCGACGAAGAGTCGGGACAATACGTCGAGGCTGTCCAAAGCTACCAGCGCGCCGTGGAACTCGATCCTAACAATGAGCAGTATTACTTCGACCTGGGCATGGAATATCTCTCCCACTTCACCTTTGAGCCGAAGCCGAGGTTTACTGCGTTGGCACGCAGAAGTTCCCCAAATCTTCCCGGCAATTTCTAGCCTTGCCCTTCAGTCATTACGCCGTACGGGAGTATGGGGAAGCACCGGGCGCTTTCACCAAGCGCTCGAGATAGATCCGGATTCAAGGGCGGTTTTTCAGGCCTGGAAGACAGTCCTCAGTTTTCTTGCACCTAAGGATTGGGAAGGGCTGCTGCCACGCTTAAGCCGGCTGGCACCGGCTCATGAGGAAGGGCTCGCTTTCGTTGCTCGCTCGGCAAAACTGATTAGCGAAGCCGGCGCCCGACTTCTCGTGCTTTCCGACAAAATCACTCCTCCGCGGAATGCCACGGCGGGGCGCCGTGCGGATGCAAATTCAATCTCGTGGACTGAACCGGAATGGAAAGCAGCGGCCACGGCAATCGGCGAGGTGATCGCGCGATGCAGCACAGTCGGTTTGAGGGTGGCGTTTCACCACCACGCCGGCAGCCACGTGGAAACACCCGAGGAAATTGACCGTCTCTTTTCGCTCTTCCCCGCCGATCAGTTGGGCCTGTGCCTCGACACCGGGCACTACGTCTATGGTGGCGGCGATACCATCGCCTTCCTCGAGAAACGGGTATCGCGGGTGTGGTGCGTGCACTTGAAGGACGTCTATGAGCGGAAGGCCGCCGAGGCGCGCCAGGCTCGAATGAATTTCCACCAGGCCGTGCGGCATGGCACCTTTGCGCCGCTCGGGAAGGGCAGCATCGATTTTCTCCGCATCCTATCGCTCTTGCAGAGTGGCCGCTTTGACGGCTGGCTGGTCGTCGAGGCCGCCCGGCGGTGTGGGGGCTGATGCTCCCTTGGCCAACGCAACCTCGGGGAGGGAGTATCTGCGGACTCTGGGGATCTGAGAACTTTCGCACTTCGCAGAAAATGGCAGCGAATTCTCGTACCTCACTCACTTCCTCCCGTCCACTCCTACATTTAGAATAGCTATGATGAATCGACGACGGTGGCTCAAGAGTGCAGCCACAGCAGCCGCGGGTTACCTCCTGCGGCCATTTCCTGCGGCGGGTCTTCTGTTCGCTCCCAAGCCGGAATACTTCCCGCGCTATGTCGACGTCGCCAAGGAAGCCGGGCTCCTCGCAAAAACCGTCCTGGTAGGTCACGAGAACAAGGACTTTCTGCTTTCCACCACCGGCGGCGGAATCGCCCTGTTCGATTACGACAACGACGGCTGGCTCGACATTCTCGTCGTCAACGGCTGGGGACTGAAGGACTTTCCCAAAAGCGAGGAACCTACCAACCACCTTTACCGGAACAATCACAACGGTACTTTTACCGACGTAACCGAGAAGGCAGGATTGGTACGGCACGGCTGGGGCCAGGGTGTCTGCATCGGTGATTACGACAATGACGGCAACCTGGATCTCTTCATTACCTATTACGGGCGGAACGTACTGTGTCACAACAATGGCAACGGTACGTTCACCGACGTAACGCGCGAATCCGGTCTGCTTCAGACGGAGGAGCACTGGAACACCGGCGCCGCGTTTGTGGACTACAACCGCGACGGTCATCTTGATCTCTTCGTAAGCAACTACGTTGATCACGAATATGGCTTGAAGTTGTATGACAGCGATCCCGCTCTGGTCGGTCAGCAGTCTCCTGTGCTCTACGGTGTCGCGGGGCTCAAGGGCACGAAGAACTTCCTCTATCGCAACAACGGCGACGGCACATTCACGGACGTATCGGATGCCGCAGGGATCCGCAAGGCCGCTCCCACTTACAGCTTTACACCCTGCGTCGGTGACTACGATAACGATGGCTGGCCCGATATCTATGTCGCGGACGATTCCACGCCCAGCCTGCTTTTCATGAATAACCGCGACGGCACGTTCCGGGAGAGCGGTATGTTGGCTGGCGTGGCCTTCGATGCGAATGGCCGCACCCAGGGCGGAATGGGCGCTGACTCCGCCGACTATGACGGTGACGGGCTGCCTGACATTATCAAGACGAACTTCTCCGACGAGATGCCGAGCCTCTATCACAATGAGGGCAAGGGTTTCTTCACGGATGTCACGGTTCCCGCCGGGCTGGCGGGCGAAACCACCTCAGTGAAATGGGGCACCGGCTTCATGGACTTCGACGATGATGGACGGCCCGACATCCTGATCGTCGGCGGTTCAATTTACCCGCCGGGCACCGGCCTGCACCATCAGCTCCCGAAGACGGAGAGCAAAGTGATTCTGCTGCGCAACCTCGATGGGAAACGTTTTGTGAATGTCTCCGAACAGGCCGGTCCGGCCCTCGCCGAGTCCCGGTGCAGCCGCGGTGTGGCTTTTGGCGACATCTTCAACACCGGCCGCATCGACGTCGCGATCAACAACTTGAACAACTATCCCTCCTTACTGCGCAACCAAACGCCCCCGCCGAACTCCTGGCTGCTGGTGAAGCTGATCGGGACAAAAACCAACAGGGCCGCGATCGGCTCGCGTGTGCTTGTGGATGCGAATAGCCGGCGCCAGATGCAGGAGGTTCGAAGTGGCGGCAGTTTTTGCTCCCAGAACGATCTCCGCTTGCATTTTGGCTTGGGCATGGCAAAAGAGGCACGCGTGCAAGTCCGCTGGCTGGGAGGAGCGGAGGAAATACTGGAGCATGTGCCCGCCAATCGGCTGGTCGTGGTCCAGGAAGGCAAAGGAATCGTCTCACAGGAAACATTTTGAACTTGCATCGCGTGATCGGCCGCCCTGTCGCTTTCGTTATTCTCATCTTCTGGGCGATCTCCGTCTTGCGCGACCTCTGCATGGCCTCGCCTCAAACCGCCGATGCTCAAACGGTTTACCAGCAATCCCTCGATCTGCTTCAGAACGGGAGGAGCGCTGACGCGCTGGCGGTGATCGATGCAGCCATCGAAGCGGGCGCCCGTGACCCGTCTCTTTACAATCTCAAGGGCCTCGCGGCCAGTGAACTGGGCCGCAATCGGGAGGCGGAGGAGAGTTTTCGAACCGTAATCCGTCTCTCCCCGAAGTCGGCCATGGGATACAACAACCTCGGTGTGTTGCTTTCGAAGCTCGGCCGCTATCAAGATGCTGCGACCGCCTTCCGCGAAGCCCAGGTGCAGGATCCGCAGAACTTCACCACTTTACTGGGACTTGGAACGTCTCTTGTGGCTCTCCGCGAATATACCCAGGCAGTAAATTATCTGCAAAGGGCCTGGAAGGTTCATCCCGGGGACTTTCAGACTGGATACGAGTGGGCGCGCGCGCTGCGCGAAGCAAAACAAGCTCCAGCGGCAAAGAAAGTTCTGAATCAGCTTGCCGCCCCGCCGCCGCCGGAACTAGCGGCCAAGTACTACTCGTTGGCCGGAGTCGTGGCGGAGGACTTGAAAGAATTCGAAGCTGCTGCCCAACTTTATCGACGTGCTTACACGATCAATCCCGGCTCCTATGAAATCTACTTGGCGCTCGTGCGCGCAAGCCTCTCCGCAGGAGCCAAACCCGCCCCGGAAGGCCTGCCCGCGCCACCCGAGAATTTAACGGTGCCTCAAGACTTGGCCCTGGGTCTTCTTTTTGCGTCGCACGGGGCGTACGAAGAAGCAATTCCACGATTCGAGGTGGCGTTGCGGCAGGATGCCACGAGCGAGTCCGCGACCGTGAATCTTGCGCTCGCTTACAAGAGCGCTGGCAAGTCTCCCGCGGCAATCGATCTGATCCGACGGACGCTCGAGACACGGCCCTCGGCGGCGCTCTACAACATGCTCGCGAGCTTGGAAGAAGAATCGGGGCGGTATGTCGAGGCGGTCCAGGGCTATCAGCGCGCCGTGGAACTCGATCCGTCCAACGAACAATATTACTTCGACCTCGGCATGGAATATCTTTCTCACTTCACTTTTGGGCCAGCGGCCGAGGTCTTCCGGGTTGGCACAGAGAAGTTCCCCAAGTCTTCCCGGCAGTTTCTGGGATTGGCTTTCAGTTACTATGCAGTGCGGGAATATGCGGAAGCAGCCGATGCATTTACGACCGCGCTCGAAATCGATCCGGATTCACCGGCGGTGTTTCAGGCCTGGAAGACAGTGCTCAGTTTTCTGGTGCCCAAAGACTGGGAAGGGCTGTTGCCGCGCCTGAGCCGTCTAGCTGCTGGGCATCAGCAAAGTGCGGAGCTGGCCTTCTGTCACGGCGCGGCCCTTTTCCGTTCAGAACTTGCCAAGGGACAACAGGGCGCTTTGGATCGGCCGCAGACGTTGCTCGAGAAGTCCGTGCGATTGCGCCCGAATTTCCCAGGGGCCCATCTGGAATTGGGCAGCTTGTATGCGGCACGAAAACAAAACCAGAAAGCAGTTGACGAATATCTTGAAGCTATTCGCGAGGACCCAAAATCGGACATAGCTCATTATCGATTGGGCCAAGTCTATCGAGAGATGAACAAACTGGAGCTGGCCACGCAGGAGCTTGCCCGTTACCAGGAGCTGGCCCAGCTTCACCAGGAAGAACTCAAGCGCAGCCGCAGCGCAATCCAGCAGTTCGTCCTGTCGCAGCCTGCGAAGTCCAACTAGTGCGGGCTCAGCTGATTCGGCTGCTCAAGCAGCGCGCGAAGCGCGGGTCCGATTCTGGACCGCCACAGCCCGCCCTTCGCGATACGACCGCTCCGCCGCGGCGGCTACCGCCACAGACTGACGGCCATCGAAGGCGTCCACCTTTGGTTCACGGTCGGCGAGGATGGTTTGCACGAAGTCGCGCATTTCGTTGAGGTATCCATCGGTAAAGCGGGCCAGGAAGTGGTCCACCACATCTGTCTTTGCCCCATCCGCCGTCAGCACAACCTCGGCAGTCTGTCGGAGATACCCCATGATGATGGTGCCTTTCGAACCCACGATCTCAGTGCGGATGTCGTACCCGTAGCCGGACTGCATGTAGTTCTCAACCGCGCCCAGGGTGCCGCGCGAAAACTTCATGTTCACCAGGGCGGTGTCAATATCGTTGAACTGCGCGATCTCCGGAAAGACAAGCACCGCACCGTATGCGTGAATCTCCGCGACCTCGTCGTTCATCAGCCAGCGGCCCAGGTCAAATTCGTGGACGGTGGAATCCTGGAAAAACATGCCGTTGACGCCGCTGGCCATGTAACTGACGGGCGGTGGCGCCGGGTCACGTGCCAGCGACTTGAAGATCACCGGATCGCCGATCTCGCCCGCCTCGATCCGCTTCTTGGCTTTCACGTTGGGCGGATCGTAGCGGCGGACGTGCCCCACCTGCACCCGCACTCCCGCCTTGGAAGTGAGATCGAGCAACTCGTCCGCTTCTTCAACCTTCAGGGTGAAGGGCTTCTCGCAGAAAATATCTTTGCCCGCCTGGGCGCACACGCGCATCGCGGCGCCATGGAATTTCGCGGGGGTCACGACGACCACGGCTTGAATGTCCCGGCGCTCCACCAGCGCTTCGACGCTGTTGTAGGAATGCTCGATTTCAAGCTCGGAGGCAACCTGCTTAGCCCGCTTCGGGTCGGCGTCGGCAACCGCGATCAATTGCGCTTCCGGGATCAAGCGGCGGATGTTCTGGGCATGCTGCTTGCCCATCGTGCCCACCCCAACCACTCCCATGCCCAACTTCGCCATATTGGTCCTTATGAATATCTGATTTTTACCGGCCGGCCTTTCTTCGCGGCTTGATAGATAGCACTGATGATAATGATGTCCCGTAATCCCTGCTCGCCGTCGGGCTCTGGTTTGCGCCCTTCCTGGATACAAGCCGCAAACGCGTCCAACTCCAGGACGAATTCGTCGATCGGCTTGAAGGTCTTCTCGAACCAGCACCCCCCAATTTTTCCGCTGATCCGCCGCTCTTCCTCGAACGCAAAGGCCGGAGACAAAGCAGCCCAGCCCTTGTCCCCATGGACGTGGACGAAAGAAGAAAAAGCCGCGCTGTAAGATGCGGTTCCTTGCAGGATCAGCCCGCTTGGGAAATCGAGGCGGAACGCAACCCCCTCTTCGACTTCTTTATACCGCCTTCGATCCCGAACCCAGCTTACAGCGCTAGCCGCGACGGGGTCCTCACGAACCAGCCAACGGCACGTGTTAACACAGTAGACACCGAGATCCGTCAATGGCCCCCCGCCGCATAACTTTTTCGAAAACAACCACGCCGGCGAGTTATCGCCGAACGGACGAAGCTCCGAGAACAGCGTGTGGATGATGTCAATCCGGCCCAGCTCGCCCTTCGAGATCATGTTTTTGAGCATTACACTGCTGGGCTCAAAATACTTTCGATAGGCGGTCATGAATTGGACTTTGTTGCGACGGCAGGCAGCGACCATATTTCGAGCTTGCTGGACCGTGGCCGCCAAAGGCTTTTCGCAGAGCACATGCTTGCCGGCCTTTGCCGCCTCGAGAGTGTACTTTTCGTGCTCACCCGGCGGCGTTGCGATATAAACGGCGTCCACCTGCGGGTTTTTCAGGCATTCGGCATACTCAGCGTAGCCGTACGCCTGGCTGGCGTGGAACTGTTGCGTCAGCTTCTTGGCTTTTTCCTTGTCACCGCTCACCACCGCGACCAGCTTTGCCTTCTTGCTATGCGCGAACGCCGGCAACACTGCGACTTGCGAAATGCTTCCCAGGCCGACGACCGCGTACCCGATTCGTTTGCCGCGTGGCATCGATAGTTCCCTCCGGTCAGCTTTCCCGGTCGGCACGGCTGAGGCCCTGGGCCTTGATGGCACGATGTTCGAGCCCTCGAAGTTCCTCGATGTTCTCGAGGATCTTGAATATGGCCTCGGCGATGCTGTCGATGCTCTTCTTATCACCGAGGAAGAGGTGATGCGAGAACCAGATCGCCTCATGATACGCGGCGCGCTCCGAAACCGGGCACTTGTACATGTTTCGCAGATCGAGCGGCGTCGGCCGTCCCCAGGTCATCGCTGGATAGTCGGTGGGATCGAGCGGGAACAAAGAGCTCTTGTACACGGGTTCGTAGAAAAGACCGTCGCACGGAATTCCTTCCAACTGGAGCGCCGCCACGAAGGCCGCGCGTGGAATGCCGTTCAACTGCTCGGCAAAATACTTCAGCACATATCCGTAAGGAGCCAGACGGGTGATGCGGGGCTCGGGCTTCAACAAACCAATGCCACGAGTTTTCTGCAGACGCGACTCAAAGTATTTCATGTTGATCTGCCGGACCCTTGCCTGTTGAGGAAGGCGTTCGAGCTGCGCGCCCAGCACTGCCGCCTGAAATTCACCCAGCCGGTAGTTGAACCCGATCAGCCGGTGGTGAAACTTGTCGGTGACGCTGGCTCGTCCGGCATTGATGTACGTCTGCACACGCTCGTGGTACTCGAGGTTATTGGTGATGACCACCCCACCCTCGCCCGACGTGATTAGCTTGCTCGATTGAAAACTGAAGGCGCCCACGTCTCCAATCGAACCCGCTCCCTTGCCACGCCACATGCCTCCGTGGGCGTGGGCGCAGTCTTCGATGACCTTCAGGTGGTGCTTCGCTGCCAGCGGCATGATCACATCCAGGTCAGCAAACCTCATTCCCAGATGCACGGGAAGAATGGCCTTGGTCTTTGGTGTGATCGCTTGCTCGATCAGCTTGGCGTCCAGGCAATACGTGTCGGGATCCACGTCAACGAAAACCGGGACAGCGTTCACCAGCAGCACCGGCCCCACGGTTCCTTCCCAGGTGTAGGCTGGAACAATCACTTCATCGCCCGGACGGATATCAATGGCCTTGAGGGCAGCCTGAATGGCCACCGTGCCGGTGTTGACACACTGGCCATACTTGGCGGTGTGGAACTTGGCAAACTTCTTGCCAAACGCATCGGCGTGCTTGCCCGGGAATGGCTGTCCGCCCCAGTTGTGATGGGTCAAAACGTCTTCGAGCGCGCGCCTTTCCTTCTCGGTATACATCGGCCAAGCATCAAAGCGCTTTTTCCGGATAGGTTTGCCGCCCGTGATTGCCAGTTTTCCCATCGGATCTTCTCCTTCGCAAGAAGTGGTTCTGAATCAAAGCTGATCAGAATTCGAAGTCAGGCCCATGGTGCGATTGCGACCTTCATAGAATCCGGCGCGATGGATTTGAGCACCGCAGCCTCAACGTCACGGAGTGCAAAGCGGTGCGAGACAAATTCGCACAGCGGATAGGTACGCATATATCGAGCCATCTGCCGCATGCTGGGGCCGTAGCTTGCGGGTTCTTCACCGCCGACGCCGAGGATCCGCACGCTCTTTGCGCAAAGATGCCGATGCGGGCTTATCGGCACTTCTCCGAGGTCGGAAAAATTTCCCGCCTCGAGCAATAGCCCCCCTAATCTGAGCATTTCCAGTCCCTCGGGCACGGCCTGCGGCACACCTGCCGTCTCAATCACCATGTCGGCGCCCCGGCCTTGAGTCAGGCCGCGGACAAATTCCAGCCGCTCACTGAGCGTGGTCTTGGCCGCGTTGAGGACATGGTCGGCTCCCAGTCGCTTGGCAAACTGCAAGCGGTAATCGGAAAGGTCGACGGCAACAATATTTCCCGCACCGAGCATACGGGCTTTCATCAAGAAGCACATGCCGAGCGGTCCCACGCCCAGCACTACGAGGGTGTCATCAAAAAGAAAAGCCTCACTGGGGAACGCTGACATCTGCTTCGCTCGGTCGAGGCCCACCGTCACCGCCATGATCTCGGTGAGCACAGCAACTTCGGAAGGCAGGTCGTCTGGAACGCGTACTAGAAAACTTCCCGGAACGATGTACATATACTGAGACCAGCCGCCAAAAAGATGCGGCGGATCGGCAGCGCTCAGGTTGTTGCCATAGTCCGTCATGTTCTGGCAAAAGTAGTAGGGGAAGTCGTGCCGGCAGTAGTAGCACTGGCCACAGGAAACGTTTGCGCCGACGACGACCCGGTCGCCGACCTTCAGCGGGATACCTTCGAAATCGCTGTACTCACCATTGCCGCCGATGGCCGCAACCGTTCCTACGTTTTCGTGACCCTGAATGATGGGAAAACGGATCTGTTTGCCGTCTCCGGCACCCCCGTATTGGGTGGTGTAGCCCTGGTAAGTGTGCTTGTCGGTGCCGCAGATGCCCGACAGCTCCATCTTCACGACAACACATCCTGGCCCCGGTTCTGGAAAGGGATACTCCCGTAACTCGTACTTGCCGGGTTGAACGAGCGTAGCGGCGAGAACACGATCACCAGACATCCCTGCAGATCCCTCTCCGGGAGGCTCCTACCCACCTTAAAGACCGGAAAAATCTTCACAATTGAATAAGCGCTTAGAGACAATATCGGCGGGATCGCGATTTGTCAAGCCACAGTGCTGTTGCGATATAATTCGTTTCCCAGAAATCTCCGTCGCGCATCGTGCTTGAAAGGCAGAGCTTGGCCAACTCCCGCAAATCCCGTGTGCCAAGGGCAATTGGACGGCGTGAATTTCTGAGGGCAATGCTCGTCTCCGCTGGCTTGGTCCCCGGTTACCTTAGGGCCCAAAGCGCTCTGCTCCGCGGAAATGGCGCAACCAGCTTTAGCTTTCAGGCACCCGCCTCGAAGGAGGCCCTTAGGGAACTGGTGACTCAAAACGCGGATTTCTTCATTCGCAATCACTTTGGAACACCCCAGATCAGCGCCGACTCGTGGAGTCTCGAGGTCAACGGCTTGGTTTCCACGCCACTTAAGCTGTCGTATGCCGACCTCGTGCTCATGCCCTCGGTCCGTCGCCCTTTCACCATGGAGTGTGCGGGCAACGTCGCGGGTGGTATTGGCGTGGGAAATGCCGCGTGGTCGGGAGTGCCGTTAGCGGAGTTGCTCAAACAGGCTGGCCCGCGGTCAGGAGCTACCACGGTTGTTTTCCACGGCGCCGACTCTGGTGACGGAGAGGGCGTACCACCGAACACTCACTTCGCCCGCGCCATTCCCCTGGAGAGGGCAATGGATGCCTCCACGCTTCTGGCCTACGAGATGAACGACTCGCCCTTGCCCGCGGATCACGGCTTCCCGCTCCGCGCCTTTGTACCGGGCTGGTACGGAATGGACTCCGTAAAGTGGCTGGCTCGCATCGAGATCATGGGTCAGCCCTTCCAGGGATACTTCCAGCAGAAACAGTACATGGCGATCAGAGATAACGGCGAACGGCGACCCATCACCCGCATGCTGGTGAACTCCAAGTTCCTTCGTCCCTCCGAAGGCGAGGAGATTCCCGTCAAGACATACCGGGTGGAGGGCGTCGCTTGGGCCGGAGAGCGGAAAATCGCCAAAGTTGAATTCCGAGTGGGACCTGTTGGAACCTGGCAAACAGCAACTATTGCCGCCTCATCTGCAGCTATGACCTGGACTCCCTGGAGCTACGACTGGCACATCCCTGGCTCCGGGAAGTACACGCTCGACGTTCGTGCAACCGACGATGAAGGCCACACCCAACCCGATGCTCGCGACCCCGATCGGCAAGATGCTTACGAGTTCAATACTCCTCACCGAATCACCGTCACCGCTCGGTCGTAAGCAGCGGTTAATCCTGTATGCTTTTTGTTTGAGGATCTCAATGACCTACAAACATAGCTCTTGTCCGTCAGCTACGACTCCATGGCCATGTGGGTCCAAGCATCACCGGTCTGTACTGGTGCTTGGTCTGATCCTCCTTGGCATACTAGAGTTAGTAAAGCCGGCCACGGCCCAATCCCCAGATCTCGCTGAGCTTTCTTCTCAAGGACAGGCCGCGCTCCGGGACCAGCAATTCGACCGTGCAGCAAAGGT
>Ga0099828_10000344_pt1 | contig 28043 bp, 29 predicted proteins | sample CZO8metaG_2_FD_79338 | JGI IMG/M metagenome (GOLD analysis project Ga0099828, IMG submission 79338) | Vadose zone soil microbial communities from the Eel River Critical Zone Observatory, Northern California, USA - CZOApr15con2H1.8 metaG | ecosystem: Environmental > Terrestrial > Soil > Vadose... | reverse complement strand
GCCCCGAAGCCGATGACATGCGCGGGATCCTGCAGCCGCTGCCAGGGCACACTCAGGATCGCGGCGATGAGCAGCGCTGCCAGAAAATGGATGACGTTGGGAGTCCCAAACGCATTCATCGACTCCGGCGTGCGCGGCAGACTGGAATCGGCGACTAATGCGATCACCACAAACATCAAACCCGTGAGCCCGCCTGCCGACGAGCCGACGATGACGTAGAAGTTTTCCCACTGCGAGAGGATGCTGTGCGCGGATGTCTCCATATCACTCCTGATTCAGTTAGTCGAGCCTGATACGCTTGAGGTCGACTGTCGGCTTCGGGAACCGCATGTCCAGCGATTCCAGCGTCTCCACGAGGATCTGCGATACCGCGAGGTTCCGAAACCACTTCTTATCGGCGGGAACGACATACCAGGGCGCTTCCTTCGTGTTGCACTGCGTGATGGCGTCCTCGTAGGCGCGCGCGTACTCCTGCCACCGTTTTCGATCTGCGAAGTCGCTCAGCGACACTTTCCACTGCCGCGTCGGGTCCTCGAGCCGGCGCTCGAGACGCCGCTTCTGCTCGTCCTTGCTGATGTGCAGGAAGATCTTCACGATCACCACGTCGTTCGCTGCCAGATAGCGCTCGAAATCGTTGATCTGGTGGTAGCGCCGCTTCCACACGTGCGCGGGCACGAGCTTGTGCACCCGAACGGTGAGGACCTCTTCGTAATGCGACCGGTTGAAGATGGCCACGTCGCCCTTCCCGGGCACTGCTTGGTGCACTCGCCACAGGAAGTCGTGCGCCAGTTCTTCCGGTGTCGGCGCCTTGAAGGGCGTGACGCGGCACCCTTGGGGATTCAACCCGGTGATGACGTGCCGAATCGTGCCGTCCTTGCCGGAAGCGTCCATCCCCTGCAGCACGACAAGCAGTGCCCGCTGGTGCTCGGCGTACATCAAGTACTGCAGCTCGTCGAGCCGGGCAATGTGTTTCGCGAGCTCCGCTTCGAGCGCCGGGCCCTTCTCAAAGCCGCGCGTGTCAGCCGGGTCGATGTCGGCCAGGCGGAGCGTGGCTCCCGGCTTCACGCGCAGGCGATGCGACAGCGTCATGCGACAACTTATGCCGGCAAGACCGTTGCCCGACAGTAGGAGCACCGCCTCGATGAATCACCCCCTAACACCTTTGCCCCGCAATCGAGAGCATTATCACTTGGCCAACTCATAGCGAGCGTTCCCCATGCCGGCACTACCGTCTCTTCGCGTTCACCTGAGCGCCCGTCAGAAGGTATGGCTGAACTGGGACGGCGTGTTTCTGATGTGCCCAACGTCGCTCCACTTCCTGGCTGCGGTAGAGACGGCCGGTACCATTCGAGCCGCTGGGCAGAAAGTCGGTTGGAGCTACCGCACGTGCCTGAATCGGCTGCGCCAAATGGAACGCGTGCTCGGGCTCCGCGTGCTCGCGACAACACGTGGTGGTCGCGCGGGTGGTGGAGCGCGACTGACGCCTGAGGCCCGCCGGTTGGTGAACGTGTTCGCACGATGGCAGCGGGACGTCGAGCACTTCAGTGAACGCGCATTCAGGAGAGTGGTCGCACGATAGGTATCGCATTGCCTATCGTGGGAGGATGCGATACGTTTTTGGCTCTGCTCTACGGAGAGAACTCCCATATGCCAGCCGCGCGAGTCGTCCGCTTCGTCATCGTTCTCATCAGTCTCGCAGCTTCCCTTCGTGCGCAAGCGCGCGACTCAACATCGACAGCTCCGAGGGTGACGGGGTACCTGCAGCCGCGGTTTCAGAGCCTCGGGGACTCTGCTTCCTTCTTTCTGCGCCGCGCCCGCTTTGCGATCGAGGGCTCCATCACTCCATGGGCGTCGTATCGTGCCCAGGTTGAGCTCCGCACCATCGGCGCACCGGCGACGCCGCCCGCTTCCCCACTCACCCTTTCGGCCACGGACCTTTTCGTCAGACTGAGTCACGAGCGGTGGGGAGGCACGGTGGGCCAATTTCGCGTCCCCCTTTCCCTGGAGTCATTGCTCAGCTCGACGACGCTTGAGACCACGGAGCGCTCACGCATCGTCAACGTCGCCCGGCGCGATATCGGCGTGCAGGTGGACTGGCACATTCCACGGCTGACACTGCAAGGGGCGGTCGTCAATGGAGAAGGACCGAATCGCGCTACCAACCCGGACAACCGCATGGCCTACTTCGGGCGAGCGGTGGTCACGCCGGTTCCCGGTCTTGACGTGGGCGGCGCCGCTGCCGGATACAGCGACAGCACGATTAGCAATGCCCAAGTCATGTACCGGAAAGGGCGTTGGACCGCGCGGGCTGAATACGTCCGCACCCACCACCGGGCAGCGGCTTTCTACACAAGAGGTTGGTACGTGCTTGCGGCGTATCAAGTGGTCCCGCGCCAGTTCCAGGTGGTCGGCCGGATGCAGCAATACGATCCGAGCGACAAAGTGGGGACCGACCGCTCGACCGGGTACCTGGTCGGCATGCAGTACTTCATACGGGGCGACAACTTCAAGGTGGTCGCCGACTACGAGGTGTTCCGGGAACAGGTTGTGCAGGTGAAAAACAACCGGGGCGTCGTCCAGATGCAGGTGCGGTGGTGACGCGCGCCTCCGCGCGACAGCTCGGGGGCACCGCGACGCTGGCAGCGCTTGCGCTGCTGGCCGCAGCGCAACCGACCGCCCTTCCGCCTCAACAACAGGATATCCTGCTCGCCACCACGACCTCGACCCGCGACGCCGGCCTCCTCGACTCTCTCCTCCCCCTATTCGAGCGACAGAGCGGGTACCATGTCAAAGTCCTCGCCGTCGGCAGCGGCCAGGCGCTCGAGATGGGCCGGCGCGGCGATGCGGACGTGGTCCTCTCGCACGCCCCCGAGGCGGAGCGAACACTCACCGACTCCGGCTAATTTATCCGGCGGCGGCTGGTGATGCACAACGAGTTTTTGATCGTGGGGCCGGCACAGGATCCCGCCGGCGTCCGCGGCCTGAGCGACGCCGTCGCCGCCCTCGAACGCATCGCGGGACACCAGGCGTCATTCGTCTCTAGGGGCGACAAATCGGGGACGCACCAGAAAGAGCTGACCTTGTGGAAGAGGGCCCACATCACGCCGCCCACGCCAGGCGGCTGGTACGTCGAGTCAGGCCAGGGAATGGGCGCGACTTTGCAACTGGCGAGTCAGAAGAACGCGTATACGCTCACCGACGACGCCACATATTTGACGTGGCGCGACAAGATCGCGCTCGTACCGATGGTTGAAGGGGACTCTCTACTCTACAATGTCTACCACGTGCTGGAGCTGAATTCCAAGAATGCCCCCTCCCCTCGCATCAACGTGCAAGGTGGTCGGGCCCTCGCGGACTTCTTCGTCGCTACAGAAACCCAGCGGCTCATCGGGCAATTCGGCAAGACGCGCTTTGGTCGAAGCCTCTTCGTCCCTGACGCCGGAAAGCTCGACCGCTGGTAGATCGTCAGGATCGGACGTACCCAAAGCCTCGTTCGTGCGCCTTGGTCATCGTGACGAGCACGTCCGGAACGATGACCACGCCTGGCAATGCGTGCGCTACCAAGTCGGCGTGAACGTCCGCGGCGGCGCCCCCCCCCGCCCCGCTCTTCGCGAGGCGCCCCGCCCAACGCGTCAGCGCATTGTTACACAGCGCGAATACCACGCCGCGCTTCTGAAGGATTTCCATCGAGGTATCGGGTTCGCCGTCCGCGACGGGGTCGCCGGGCTTGGGGTGGGCGAACCAGTTGCGGACCAACGGCGCGTTCGTCGTGGGATCCGTTAAGCTCAGTGCGGCGCCGAGCTGGTACTTCTCCCACATCGCGTCCTGAAGCCCGAGCGGCGTGGTCCGCGCGTACAGCGTCACGACGACGCTGACATCCCGCTCCCCTACCCCGAACGCATTGCGCCAGGCATCGAGATAGTTGCGCAGGTGGCGCAGCGCGGTACCGCCCTCCGGTTCCGGGACGTCGAACAGCTGCCGGTGCTTCCCCTTGAGATGATCCAGCCAGTCATCCGAAGCGACGACCGATGCGCCCGTGGGCTGCTGAGCGACTAATGACTGCAAGCGAGTGTCCGCGCCCAAAGCAAGGCCGGCGCCAAGTGTTGCAACTGCGCCGACGAAGCCGCGGCGGTCGGTGGTGTTGGGACTGGAATCGGACATAGGATTACTCTCCTTGCTCACGCGGCCAAACTACGCATGTCCCGCCCATGCCGTCTCGCCAGGCGTGTACGGCGTGCAGGGATCGAACCGTCCCGGTGTCTCCCGATAGCGCATCGCCTGGGTGCAGCCGATCTCCGATGTGAAGTAGCCGAGCAGCGTGAGCTCCTTCATCAAGCGGAAGTAATGGGGGGGCGCTCCCCGCGCGCGCGTATCCATGTACGCCTTCTGCTCGCGGTCCAGCTTCTCGAGCAGCGCTAAACGCTGCGGAGGCGTGGCCGCCATGAACGAAGCCTCGTTCAGTTTTCTGATCCCGTCACGAAAGATGGTCTGGTCGGGGTCTTCGTATGTATCCGTCACCATCAGCGCCATGAACGGACCGACGTGCGCAGCCTTCGCGCCGGGCGTTTTCGTCTCGGGGAGAATCGTGTCCGCGACCTCATCGAGCAACGCGATATCCTGTGCGCTAAAGGTGCCGACCTGGGCGCGCGACGTTGCGGCTCGCGCGTGCGCTCGTTCGACTGCGCTGAGAAGACCGCTGCTGCCGGTGAACGCAACGCCGCCCAGCATCATCGTCACCTGTTTGATCGCTTCGCGTCGATTCATCATGAAGGCCTCTAAAGATTATTGCGCTTGAGCTCGCTGACAGCGAAGTCCGCCGCACGGGCCGTGAGCGCCATGTAGGTGAGCGATGGGTTGGGACACGCCGTCGATGCCATGCAGGACCCGTCCGTCACGAAGACGTTCGGGGCGTCCCAGACCTGGTTGTGGGCGTTCAGGACCGATGTCTTGGGATCTCGGCCCATGCGCGCCGTCCCCATCTCGTGTATTCCCATCCCGGGCCAGTAACCGCCGTCATACGTGTGGACGTTTTTCACGCCGGCAGCTTCCAGCATCTCCGCCATGTCATTCATCATATCCTTGCGCATCAGGCGCTCGTTTTCGCCCGTGGCGCAATCGATCGCGAGGACCGGCAGTCCCCATTTGTCCTTCTTGGATGTGTCGATACTGACCGTGTTCGCAGGATTGGGAAGCATCTCCCCAAAGGCCGTGCCCCCAATGGTCCACTCGCCTGGCTGAGCCGCGGCGTCCTTGAACGCACCGCCCACGCCGAGCTCGGCGACCGCGCGTGACCAGCCCTGACGACTCGCGCCCCCCTGATACCCGAACCCTCGCAGGTAATCGCGTTTGTCGCCGAACAGATTCCGGTAGCGCGGAATGTAGAATCCCGTCGGGCGCCGCCCGAAGTAGTACTTGTCGTCGAGCCCCTCGATTGTGCCGGACGCCCCCGCGCGGAAGTGGTGATCCATGAGATTGTGACCCAGCGCGTCGGAGCTCGAGCCGAGGCCGCCGGGCCACACATGGGTCGCCGAGCGAAGCAGCAGCCAGGTGGAATTCAACGTGGACGCGCAGAGGAAGACGATTTTGGCGGTGTAATCCGTCGTCTGATTCGTCACCGCATCGAGCACACGCACACCCGTCGCTCGCTGCTTGTTGCGATCGTACAAAACTTCAGTAACGATCGCGAAGGGCCGGAGCGTCAAGCGACCGGTGGCAATCGCTGCCGGCAGCGTCGAGGACTGCGTACTGAAGTAGGCACCGAAGGGGCAGCCCAGCCAACAGGCGTTGCGGTACTGGCAGGGAGCGCGTCCCGGCAGCGGCTGCGTAAGGTTCGCGGTGCGGCCCGGGATGATCCGCCGGCGGCCATCGAAATGCTGTTTGAGTCGGCCGGCGATCAACTCCTCGCCACAGTTGAGCGGCATGGCCGGCTGGAACTGTCCGTCGGGGAGTTGCGCCATCCCCTCCTGTGATCCGGAAATCCCGGCATGCCGTTCGACGTAATCGTACCAGGGCGCGATCTCCGCGTAGCGAATCGGCCAATCGACGCCAACTCCCTCGCGCGCGTTGGCTTCGAAGTCGAAGTCGCTCCAGCGATAGCTCTGGCGGCCCCACATCAACGAGCGGCCGCCCACGTGGTAGCCGCGGTACCAATCGAACCGCTTCACCTCGGTGTACGGCGACTCCTGGTCTGATGCCCACCAGTCCAGGTTCTTTTCGTTGAGCGGGTAGTCCCGTTTGAGCACGGGATACGCCGCCTCCATCGCTCGCGTGCGTCCTCCGCGATGAGGGTATTCCCAAGGACCCTTGAAGGCATTGGGGTAGTCTTTGACGTGCTCGATGTTCTTGCCGCGCTCGAGCAGCAAGACGCGGAGCCCTTTCTCGGTCAGCTCCTTCGCGGCCCAGCCGCCGGAGATTCCCGAGCCGACGACGATCGCATCATAACTTTGAGACTGCACAGTTCGCCTCCGCGGTGTACAGAGGGTTCGAAGTTCGCACGCTCCCGGAAGGTTTCAAGTGCGGCCGGGGGGGCCGGGGGCCGGGGGGCCTTGGCGACTTGCGATACTCGATTCCGCTCCGGACTTTTCGCGGGTGAGAGTCCACCTGCTCGACGGCACTTACGAGCTGTTCCGGCATTTCTACGCGATGCCGAAACAGCTCGATCGGGATGGCCACGAAGTCGCCGCGATCGTCGGCGTGCTCAGCTCGGTGCTCGGGATGCTCGAGGGCGGCGCGACGCACCTCGGCGTGGCCACCGACCACGTCATTGAATCATTTCGCAACGATCTCTGGCCGGGCTATAAGACCAGCGCAGGCATCGAGCCGGACCTGCTCGCGCAATTCCATCCGCTCGAGGACGCGCTGCGCGACATGGGCGTCATGGTCTGGGCGATGGAGGAGTTCGAGGCGGACGACGCGCTCGCGTCGGCCGCTGTGCGGGCGGCACAGTCGACTGAGGTCGAGCAAGTCATCATCTGCACGCCCGACAAAGACCTGAGCCAGTGCGTGATCGGGGACCGCGTCGTCCAGTTCGACCGCCGCAAGCGCGAGCTGCGCGACGAACGCGGTGTCGTTGCGCGGTTCGGCGTCGGTCCGGCCTCGATCCCTGACTACCTCGCGTTGGTGGGCGATACCGCGGACGGGTTTCCGGGAGTGCCGGGCTGGGGCGAAAAAGCATCGTCGGTCGTGCTGGGCAAGTACCCGCACCTGGAATCGATTCCGAAGAGGGCAACGGAATGGGGAGTCGCGGTACGCGGCGCCGCCCGACTTGCAGCGGCCCTCGAGGAGAATCGCGAGCTCGCGCTGCTTTTCCGGAGGCTCGCTACGCTGCGGACCGACGCTCCGGTGTTCGACGACTTGGAGGAGTTGCGCTGGCGGGGGCCGGCGGCGGCCTTCGAACAGACTGCGAAACGCCTCGGCGTTCCAGGGCTTTGGGATCGCGCCCGGCGCGCGCTTACTCCTGGGGCCTGAGAGCCACCGCGAACAGCGCGATCCCACCACGCACGTTCTGATTGACCTGCACCTTCAGCGTCTTGGGTGCGATCGCATAGACGATGTCGTCGGCGATCCGCGCAGCCAGGCTCTCGCAGAAGGCACCTTCATCGCGATACGACCACAGATAGAACTTGAGCGCCTTCGATTCGATGCAGCGCTCCACGGGCGTGTACTCGATGACCACGCTGCCGAAGTCCGGCTGGCCGGTCTTGGGACAGATCGCGGTGAACTCCGTCGCCGTCAACGTCACCGCCTGCACGTCGGGCGCTGGGAAGGCTTCTGCCTTGAGGTACTCGCGCGCCTCGGCGGGATTCGTGGGCCTGGGCAGCGGACCGGTCCGCGGCAGCCGCAGTTCCCGCTGATGATAGCTTTCGGTCATGCATAACAGTAAACGGAAAGCCGTCGTGCTGCTCAGCGGCGGCATCGATTCGACGACGACGCTGGCGATTGCGCAGCGCGAAGGCTTCGCGGCGTACGCGCTGACGTTTCGGTATGGGCAGCGGCATGCCCTCGAGATCGAAGCGGCGCGACGCGTCGCGCGCGCCTTTCACGTCGCGGGTCACGAAATCGTCGACTTCGATCTCCGGCGCTTCGGCGGATCGGCGCTTACCGCCGCTATCGACGTGCCGAAGGATCGCACGCCAAGGGAGATGGGTCAGGACATTCCGGCCACGTATGTACCGGCGCGGAACACCATTTTTCTTGCGTTCGCGCTCGCCTGGTCTGAGACGCTCGCCGCGCAAGACATCTTCATCGGCGTCAATGCCCTCGACTACAGCGGCTATCCCGATTGCCGGCCCGAATACATCTCGGCCTTCCAGCATCTAGCAGATCTTGCCACCAAAGCGGGCGTCGAGGGTCGCCAGCAGCTGCGCATTCACGCGCCGCTCATCACGCTCTCCAAAAAGGAGATCGTGGAGCTCGGCACCTCGCTCGGCGTCGACTACGGACTCACGACGAGTTGTTACGATCCTTCTCCCGGCGGAGAGGCGTGTGGGCGCTGCGACGCGTGTCTCCTGCGCCTGAAGGGGTTCGCGGAAGCAGGTCTCGTCGACCCCATCCGCTATCGGACCGAGGCAGCAGCACGGTGAGCTACGCGGTCAAGGAGCTGTACTACACACTCCAGGGCGAGGGCGCGCAGGCAGGACGTCCGGCCGTGTTTCTGCGGTTTGCGGGCTGCAACCTCTGGTCGGGTCGCGAAGCCGACCGCGCGACCGCGACGTGTGGGTTCTGTGATACCGATTTCGTCGGCACGGACGGACCCGGAGGCGGGCGGTTCGCTTCAGCGCCCGAGCTGGCAGATGCTGTCTCGGCCGCGTGGCCGAATACAGCAAACGGCTGGTCTCGCCCGTTCGTCGTATGTACCGGCGGTGAACCCCTGCTGCAGCTCGATGCGGCGCTGGTCGCAGCACTCCATGATGCGGGATTCGAGGTAGCGATCGAAACGAACGGCACGCTGCTCCCGCCGCCGGACATCGATTGGATCTGCGTGAGCCCCAAAGCAGGGGCCGATCTCACACTGCGGTCCGGCGATGAGCTGAAGCTGGTCTTTCCCCAGGAAGGCGCTCGTCCGGAGGCGTTTGCAGGTCTCGACTTCCGGCACTTCTCGCTACAGCCGATGGATGGGCCAGACCGACTGCGTAACACCGAGCTCGCGCTACGCTATTGCCTGGCGCATCCCCAATGGCGGCTCAGTCTCCAGACGCACAAGCTGCTCGGCATTCCCTGACGAATGATCAATGATCAATGATCAATGATCAATGAACAATGATCGTTGATTATTGATTATTGATCATTGATAGTCTTCCCGCGCTCTGCTCCGCGATCAACGCGCGAGCCGCATCGACCTGGCCCCACGTATTCCAGAGCAAGACTCCGCGGACACGACCGCCCTTGAGATAGTAGATCACGCCCTCCCGAAAAGGCTCTTTCCAATCGCACATCGTTTCGAGCCGCGGGTCGAGCTCTCCGACTGCCTCATAACCCAGGGCGAACAGATCGGAATAAAAGAATGGCAGATGCGTGTACGGCGTTTTGTCTCCGGCCATCGCGCGTCCCGCCGCTGCGCCCATCGTATTGGCGTTGTCTTCATGCTCCACGCGCAACCGCGTGCCGAGCGCGGGATTGAAGAAGTTGGCGACGTCGCCTGCCGCGAAGACGTCGGACGCGCTGGTCTGCAGGTGCTCATCTACCACGATCCCGTTGTCCACACGCAGGCCGGCCTGAACAGCAAGCTCGACGTTGGGCTGGATGCCAATGCCGGCGACGACAGCATCCACTCGAACGTCGTCCCCACCCGTCGTTTTCAAGACCAGGTCTTTGCCCGCGCGGGATAGACTCGCCAATGCCTGACCTGTCCGCACGTCCACGCCCTGTTCGCGATAATAGCTCACGAGAAACTGCGATAGCTCGGCTGGAAAGACGCGGGCACCGATGCCGTCCTCGGGGACCAACATCACCACGTCACAACCCACGAGCCGCAGCGCCGCCGCGACTTCGGATCCAATGAACCCTCCGCCGAGCACCGCGAATCGCTTCTTGTCGTTCGCGAGCGCGCGCAGCTCCCGATAGTCGTCGAATGTCCGGTAGTAGATGATCTCGTCGGTGTCGATCGGCTGGCGGCGTGGAGTGCCGCCGGTAGCTAGCAACACCTTGCCGTAGGAAATCGCCTCGCCCTTGTCGTCGGTCACGGTCTTGGCTCGCACATCGAGCGCCGTGGCGCGCTGCCCGAGACGAAGATCGATGCCGAGTTTGTCCGTTCCCTTCCAGATGCTGGACTCCGGCTCACCCTTCCAGAGAGCCTTGGACAGTGGGGGACGCGCGTAGGGTGGATGCCGTTCGGCGGAGATGAGGCCGATCGTGCCGCGGGGGTCGGACTTCCGAAGTGCGGCGGCGGCGGCGGCGGCCGTCATTCCGCCGCCGACGATCAGATAGTCAAAGGCTCGCGGCAACTCTACAGTCCCTTCAGATACTCGACGAGATCGAGCTTCTCACGCTCGGAAAGCCGGAGCCTGCGCAGTGTGTCATAGTGGTTGACCACGTCGATCAGGGTAGCGAATCGGCCGTCGTGATAGAATCCGCCTTTTTGGTGAGACCAGAGACCCGCGAGCGGCGCCGTCCGGTACATTCCCGTCGGTGAACGACTGGCCTGGAACGCGTCGACACCGACTTCTGCCGGCGCATGCAGGTTGTTGCCCGGCTCTGTGAACAGCGGCGGCACGTGACAGGTGGAGCAGCGCGCCTTGCCATCGAACAGCATCTTCCCCCGCTCGAACGCGGCCCGGTCGAACGACCCGTCCGGCGGCATCGGCGCGGGGATCGACAGCTGATAGAAGTGCAGCGCGGCGAGCTTTGACGTCAGCCGGTCGGGAGTGCCGCGCGTGTTGTAGGATCCGCTCTTCGCGGCGACCGGGTATTGGGCGCGCCGGCTGAGCCGGGCGTCGAAATAGGTACCCGAGCCATGCATCTCCGTCGCGCCAACGTACGCGTTCCAATACGTCACCGAGCCGAATCCCGTCCACGTGTGAAGGTTCACACCCGCGAGGCCGAAGGCGGGCGGGATCAGCGTGCCGGCCTGTTTGCCATCGGGGCGGAACGCCTTACCGTCCTTATCCAGCTCGGCGTCGAACCGACCCGGACCCCAGCTCGCGAACACTTTCTTGACCGTTGCAACGTCGACGCCGAGCAGGTCCGTAAATGGTCTGAGGTTCGGCGACAGCGACACGATTGCGCCAACGTTCAAGTCGCGATTGGCCCAGCCGTCCCGCCGGTGCCCGATCCCGGGCGCAAAGGCATCGTCCACGTTCGCGTGACAGAATGCGCACTGGATGCCGATCGACTTGATGGTGCCGTCGCCGTTGAAGAATCCAGTCACACCGACGACCGCATTGAGCTTGAGCAGCGCGAGCGTCGTTGCGGGATCATCCAGGTTGACCTGCCCGGCTTTGAGCTGCTCCTGAAGCGGAGCAGGAATCGCATCGAGATCGACTTTGAGGCCGACGCTCAATGCGGTCTTGGGGCTCACGCCGGGCCCGATGCCGCCATTGCGCTCGCCGGCAATCGCCCTGTGAAGCTGCAGCGCATCGCCCCAGAATGTCTCGTCGCCGAACGTATCGAAGCGAAAAGTCTGCCGCCCGTCGGCGATCATGCGGTCGGCATTCTCTTCGATGACGCGGTCGAATGCGGTCGCGGGGCGTGCGACGGCATGCCAGGCAGCAACTGTGAGAACACCGAGTCCGAGGCAGGCGACAACAGCAACAGAGAACCGCATACGGTCACTCCCTTCCGATAATCAGTAAGCCTTTCATGGTGGGGTGCAGCGTGCAGGTGTACGGGGCTCGACCGGATCTACGGGGGACGTACCGGCCGGAATCACCCTGTTGCAGTTGACCGCTGTCCCATTGGCGACGGCCGCGCCCCGTGGCCGTGTGCGGCACGATATCGCGGTTGATCCAGACGACCGTGTCGCCCACGCTCACGTTCAGCGATGCCGGGTGAAATGCCATTCCATGGATTTCGATCGCGTGTGCGCGCGACGGCCGAGCTCTCCCGCCTCCGCCACCACCCGCAGCGAACGCTGCGAGGGGCAGAACGATGGCGAAACGGCCGATCACTTCAGTCTCGCGCGAAGAGCTTTCGCGTGCTCGAGGTGCGTGGCCACGGCGGGGCGCACATTCTGAAGCAGCGCCTTGAGCTCCGCGTTCTCGGTCGTCGGAATCAACACCTTGTCGATCGCATCAAGGACGGCCTGATGGTACGCGATCTCGCGATCGATGTAGGCGCGATCGAAAGCGGCGCTATGCAGCGGCTCGAGCTTCTTGCGTGCATCGGCCGCCCCACTCTGCAAGGACTGGCTGACGGCATTGTCCTTGGGCGTGACACCGAGCTTCTGGGCCAGCGCGGCGGCCTGTTGGTTCACCGCTGAGTGATCGGTGATCATTGTGGCCGCGAACTGCCTCACACCCGCGTTGTGCGTGCGCGTCTCCGCGAATTTCGCGGCGTCGATATCGACGTTGTTGGCGGTGACGGCGACATGGGCAACTTCGGGGTCGGAGAGATCGGGAGCAGCCGCCGGAGCTGGTGGGACTGCCTGCGCGTGCAACGCTGCGGCGAACACTAGCGGAACGGCGATGAGGGACATGCGATGAAGTCGAGCTCGTGACATCGCTACCTCCGGAAAAGGGGTTGGAGACTTCGGTACTGACGAAGCTGCTTAGGGAATCATGCTTTGTCAAGTAATTACTGTGATTACTGGACAATCAAGTTATTCAGCGCTATTTTGGGGCATGTCGAAGTCGCTCGCGACGCTGACCGGCGAGACGCAAGGCAAGTTGCTCCGCCTGCTCCGCCGTTCCCGTCAGACGATCACCGGCCTCGCCGAGGCGGTGGGACTCACCGACAACGCCGTGCGTCTGCACATCTCGGCGCTGCGACGCGACGGGTTCGTCGAGGACGTCGGGACGATGCGTGACACCGGTGGCAAACCGGCCCGTCTCTACGGCCTCAGTCGCGAAGGGGAGGAGTTGTTCCCCAAGGCCTACGCGCAGGTTCTGCAAGCGCTCGTGGAGGAAAGTATGCGCCGGGATGGACGCGAGCGGACAGTTGAGCTACTTCGCGCCATCGGGAGTCGCCTCGCGGCGAGCGCACCACGCGCCGGCGACGTGAAGCACCGCGTCCAAGCCGCCGCTGCAGCGCTTCGCGGCCTGGGCGCCGACGTCGACATTCAACGCACCAGCGAAGGGTGGCGGCTGCGCGGATATGGGTGCCCCCTCGCCGCGGTGTCAGCGGAAACGCCGGAAGTCTGTGAGTTGGCGAAAGCGCTGGTGGAAGAGATCACCGGTGCAGCCGTGACCGAGTGCTGCGAGCGCGGTGAAGGCGACAACCCGCGCTGCGCATTTGCAATCGCAGATTAGCCGCTTGCAATACTCACGGTAATCGACCGCCACTTTCCCTGGCGGAAGCGCAGCACGCTCAACACGCACCGCGTCACATGCCCGGCGAGAATCGCGAGCCAGATGTCGATCGTGTCGAGCTTCCCCGTTTGCTGAATCACGAAACAGATGCCGAGCGGCACCAGGATCTGCGAGATCATCGAGATGTACAGCGGACTCTTCGTATCTCCCGTCCCTTGCATCCCCCCCGTGTAGGCGAGCGCGACGGTGACGAACAGCCCGGAAACGCTGAGGACCCGCAGAAGTTGGACCCCGATACTCACGACGACCGGGTCGTGCATCCCGAACACCGCAAGCAACTGCCGTGGCAAGAATAAGAAGAACAGTCCCACGAACGCCGCCACCGACAATCCGTAGCGCGCCGCGACATGGACCGCTTGCGCCGAGCGATCCGGATGGCCGGCGCCCAGGTTTTGGCCCGCGACCGCGGCCGCGGATCCCATCAAACCGACTGACGTCCACGTGATGAGCGAAAACAGCTCCGTGTACGAAACGGCGAATGCGCCCTGCGCGGCCGCGCTCTGTGCCAACGAGCCGATGAATGACAGCATCAAGACGCCGCCGATGTTCATCGCGATGCCCTGAATGCCGGTGGGCAGTCCGAACCGGAACAGCTCTTTGATGATCGTCCAATCGGGGCCAAGTCCTCGTCCTTTCGGGAACGCCACGACCCATCCTCCCGTCCACAACTTCCAGAGCGCGTAGACGGCGATCAGTCCCGAGGTGATGCACGTCCCCATCGCCGAGCCGCGCGTGCCGAACGCCGGAATCGGGCCGAGGCCGCGAATCAGCATCACGTTCAGCACAAGGTTCACGACGGTCATCACGATGCCCAGCCGCATCGGCGTGCGCGCGTCTCCCGCCGAGCGGAGCGCTCCGCCCAGCATGAAAAAGATCAACATGCCGCTCGAGAATCCGAACATGATGCGTAGGTAAGGCATCGCTTCGGCTTTCACGGCCGGAGCGGCGTTCACGAGATCGAGCAACCACGGCGTCGCGAAATACCCGAGCGGCGCCATGATGCCGAGCGAGATCCCGATCGCGGTGAGAAACGCCTGGTAGACGACACGGTCGACCTTCTCGGCATCTCCGGCGCCGGCGAACCGGGCCACCAGTACACTCATGCCCGTGAAGGTCGATGAAACGAAGACGATGACAACGAGAAAGATCTGCCAGCTCACGCCGATCGCGGCGTTCGCCTTGTAGCCCACGAGATTGCCGACGAGCACGTGATCGACGATGCCCTGAAGCCCGCCAATGGCATTCGTGAGCATCGTCGGCCAAGCGATTTTCCAAACGGCTTGCTGCAGTGGGCCTTCGACGATCGACCGATCATAGCGAGGCTGTGCCGGTGCCGCGACGACCGTCATCTAGCTGACCGGAAGCACGTTCTTCTGTCGCGCCAGGTATGCATCGAGGCTCCACGCTCCGCCGCCGGCCGCCGAGTAATAGAGGAAAGTGAAACAGTAGAACACGGCGGGTGCGCCCTGATTGAGGACGGGCCAGAAGCCGTGTCCTGCATGCCCGATGAAATAGGCGATAGCCATCTCGCCCGAGAGAATGAACGCCACCGGCCGCGTGAACAGCCCAAAAAAGAAGAACGTTCCCCCGATCACCTCGATGATGCCGGCGAACCAAATCAACGAGCCGACCGGCGCCGTCCCGCCGCCGGGCAGGATCGGCGCCGGAAACGCAAACCATTTGGCTGAGCCGACCTGGACGAACAGAAACGCGATGACCATCCTCAACACGCTGAGCAGCTGCGGCGCCCACTCCTTTTTCACAAGGCCTCCAATCGCTTGAGCAGCAGGTCGCGCTCACGGACGTTTTGGGTAAGGGCTGCGGCGCGCTGGAGCTCCGCGCGCGCTTCCTCGAAACGGCCGAGCTTCGCAAGGAGATCCCCGCGCACGCTCGGCAGCAGATGATAACCCTCGAGCGCGGGATCGGCTCGCAGCGTATCGATTACCTCGAGGCCGGCGGCCGGACCGAACGCCATCCCCAGCGCCACCGCGCGATTGAGCTCCACCACCGGGGACGGCAGCAATTGCCCGAGCGCGTCATACAAGGCGACGATGCGCGTCCAGTCGGTTTCGTCGGGCGCGCGCGCGCGCGCATGACAGGCGGCGATAGCTGCCTGAAGCGCGTAGATCCCATATGCGCCGCCCAGCGCTTCCACACGCTCCAGTGCCGCAAGGCCACGACCAATCAAGAGGTGATCCCAGCGGCCGCGGTCCTGCTGTAACAACAGGATCGGCTCATCCTGCGGCCCAACGCGCGCCCGAATCCGCGACGCCTGAATCTCCATCAGCGCGACGAGGCCGTGCACCTCAGGCTCCATCGGCGCGAGCTCGGCGAGGATGCGACCCAACCGCAGGGCGTCCTCGCAGAGAGCCGGCCGCACCCAGTCCTCACCCGCGGTAGCCGAGTAGCCTTCATTGAAGACGAGGTAGATGACCTCGAGGACTGAGCCGAGCCGGACAGCGAGCTCCGATCCACGCGGGACTTCGAAGGGTACGCGCGCCGCGGCGAGCGTCCGCTTTGCCCGCACGATCCGTTGCTGAATCGTCGCCTTCGGCATCAGAAAGGCGCGCGCGATTTCTTCCGTCGTCAGTCCGCCCAGGAGGCGCAGCGTCAGGGCCACGCGCGCGTCGGTGGAAAGTACCGGGTGACACGCCGTGAAGATGAGGCTCAGCAGATCATCACCCACGTCGTCATCGATCGCGGCCGCGAGATCGGCCTCCGGACTGACTTGCTTCGCGTCGAGCTCGCGGGCCACGTGCTCGTGCTTCTGGTCCTGCATCTTGCGGCGGCGCAGCAGGTCGATGGCGCGATGTTTCGCGGTGGCCATGAGCCACGCGCCCGGATTGTCCGGCACGCCCGTCTTCGGCCATTGCTCCAGCGCGATGACGAGGGCGTCCTGCGCGAGATCTTCCGCAATGCCGACGTCGCCGACGAGCCGCGCCAGGCCGGCGATGAGTCTGGCGGATTCGATCCGCCAGACTGCATCGATGGCTTCAGCAGCCTTCTGGAATGCCATCGAACATTTGGCGCAGTTCTACTTCTCCCTCCCACCCCTTCCAGTGCTCGATATGCAGCTGCAGGAACCGCCGCGTCCACTCGAGCGCCTCTGCCTTGCTTGGCACCTCGTAGATGGCGAAGCCACCAATCACTTCTTTTGCCTCGCTGAAGGGACCGTCGGTCACTGAGATCTTCCCACCAGCAAGTCGTGCCCGTGCTCCCAGCGCCGTCGGCATGAGTCCTCCAAACCCAACCATCACGCCCTTCTTCGTCGCCTCCTGGCCGAGCTTGTCAATGGCGTCGAACAGCGACTGCGGCGGCGGCGTGGACGTTTCTTTCGACTTCACGATCGTCATGAATCGCATGCTGAGTCGTCTCCGATTTAGCGGTTCTTGTTGCGTTCGATCGCGGCACGCTGCCGCTCTTCCTGCTTGCGAAGCTCCGGCGTGAATGCCTCACCGAAGTCTTCAGCCTCGAAGACCTGGCGGATTTCCACTTCCTCGCCCTGCGTAAAGGGAATGCGCTTGGCCCATTCCAGCGCTTCCTGCCGCGACTTCACCTGCCAGATCCAGAAGCCCGCGACGAGCTCCTTCGTTTCCGTGAACGGCCCGTCGCGCACCGTCCGCTTGCTCCCCGAATAGCTGATGCGCGTGCCCTTGGACGACGGCTGCAGGCCCTCGCCCGCGAGCATCACCCCCGCCTTCACCAGCTCGTCGTTGAACTTCCCCATTTCCGTGAGCATGCGCTCGTCGGGCATCACGCCCGCTTCCGAGTCCTTATTCGCCTTGACCATCACGATGAACTTCATGGCGGTCTCACTTTCGCAGTTGAGGTATGGATAGCTGCGATTCCCCTCTTCATTCGCACGACGAACGACGCTCCGGGAAATCGACAAGCGCAAATCTTGTTGTGGTAGACCCAGTTAGGTCACAGCAGAGTTCACAGGCTAAAGCCTGTGCTCGGCATGCACTGTCCTTAAGGACAGCGTCGGCCGCGCCCACCCTTTAGGGTGGGTTGGTCGGGACATGCGTTGACGCCGGGTATATTTGATCTCTTCATCTGTTTCACACTGGGAGAGAGCGATGTGCAGAAATATCAGGACGCTGGCGAACTTCGCGCCGCCGGCGACGGACGAGGAGATTCGCGCGTCGGCGGTGCAGTTCGTGCGAAAGCTGAGCGGCATGACGCATCCGTCGCACGTCAACGAGGCGGCCTTCAACGCTGCGGTGGACGACGTTTCAGCGGTAGCCAGACGGTTGGTCGATTCGATCACGACCAAGGCCGCACCGCGCAACCGGGAAGAAGAGGCTCGCAAGGCGCGAGAACGCGCCGCGAGACGATTTGGCTGACACGATCTTCCGCGGAGTGAACTGGAGTACGGAGAACTGATGCCCTGGCTCGGATTCGAACCGAGACGCCTCGCGGCACTGCCCCCTCAAGACAGCGTGTCTACCAGTTCCACCACCAGGGCGGGCGAAGAAACGTAGGGAGGCTCCCCCCGATGATCAAGCACTACCGTGATGGGCGTCGCCAACCCACCGTGATACGGCGCTGCTCGCGCAAACCCGCGCCGCGCATAGTTTTCCCTCATGGGTCTATGGGTTGCGTTCGGCTTCGGCGCGGCTGTCGGGGCGCTGATCGGGTACCTGCTCGGAAGACAGAGGCAGCACGCCCCCTCGCCTCCTCCAGCGCGCGCGGCCCCTCCGCCCAAGTCTCGCACCACCCCATCTGAGGTCAAACCGGTCGTCCTCGATGACGGGGCGGCCAACGTACTCAACGCGCTGAACAACCGGCTGGCGGCCATCGGGGCGCTGGCCGATCTGCTCCACGGCAGCCCGCTCGACCCGGAGCGGGCCCGCGCACTGGTCCTGTTGCACGGCGAGGTGCGCCGCGCCGCCGAAATCACGAGTCACTTCCTGGAGCTCGCCGCACATCCTGCGGGCGCTGCGGAGCCGTGCGACGCGGCCGTGGTCATCAACGGCGTTCTCGCCGAGCGCGAGTCGACCTTCCGCGAGCTCGGCGTCAAGATGATCCGCGCAGTCCCTGGTGACCTGCCGATGGTCGCGTGTCCGATGGCCCAGCTCACAGAGATGTTGACGAAGCTGCTCGACTTCTCACTGCGCCGGTTGCGCGCGGCTCAGCCGCCGCGCGAGCTGCGGCTGGAAGCGATCGCGACCGGTCCGTCCGTGGTGGTTTCCCTTTGGGATTCCGGCACCCCGCTGGCGGTGGAAGCCGAGCAGCGGCTGGTGTCGCCGTTCCGGTTTACCCAGTCAGGCGGCGGCGGTGAAGTCGAGTTCGCACTGGCCCGGGCGCTGGCGCAGTCGGCGGGCGGAAGCCTGCGGCTGCGACCCCGCGGCGGCAGCACCGGCGCCGAAGTGGTCGTCACCCTGCCCCGCAGTCTGCTGGGCGCCCAAACGCCGCTCGCGACGCCCGCGGAAACCCTGCCGCGCATGCGGATTCTCGTCGTCGACGACGACGCGGTGAACCGCCAGGCGATGGTGTTGCTGCTCGAGCGGGAAGGCCACCAGGTGGTCGCCGTCGAAAACGGACTCGAAGCGATGGAGCGCCTCGGCGACCGCGACAATATGTTCGACGCCATCGTCACCGATCTCCAGATGCCGCGCCTCGGCGGTCGCGCGATGTACGAGCAGCTGGTCAACGGCCGGCCGCTCGTGGCCAAGCGGTTCGTCTTCGTAACGGGGGATCAGGCGCGGGGGGAAACGCGGTCCTTCCTGGAGAACTGCGGGCAGCCGTCCGTGACAAAGCCTTACGACTTGAGCGATTTGATCAACGCGATCGGGACTGTGTCGCGAAGGAAGTAGAAACCTAGTTGGGGGCGTGGATCCTCGGCCCGCCGAAATCCCCGTCCAGTGACGGACCATTCAGCTCGAGCCCACCACGGTCGTTGTTAATCCGGGCGATGAACTGCCGAATGGATCCAGGGAACGGCTGCGTTTGGCCGTGCTTTCCGAACGGGTCTGTAAACCACACCTCAGGGCCGCTCGCGTTGTCCACGAAGTTGGAGTTGATGTCCACCACCCGGTCCGCTCCGTCAAAGATAGAGCGCGGATCGTCGAATGTGATCCCGAGGATCGTGCCGTTGCTGGTCGAGGTAGCGCATGCACCTCCGCTGGCTCGGTTTCCCGCCGGCGTCACTTCATAGCAAACATCGATCGGCCGGCCGACGATTCCCGGCAACGCCGGGTCGTAGAACCGGCTCGGCAACGACACCTGGAAATAGGGATTGAAGAACGCCAGCGTATGGCCGTCATCGCGGCGGATCGAGTTCGACGTCTGCCAGCTTTCGTGCAGTGTGCCGAAGTCCGACACCTGCCCCGCCGGCACGAGGATGTCCCGGACCACGCAGGTGCGATCCGCAATGATCCGCTGTCCACCGCCGTCTGGTGAATTCGCCGGCGTCGCTGGACCCACAGCGATTGCGGCGCCGTCGCAGCTGCGCGTGAACTGCCCCGGCGTCCCGATCGCGGCGAGCATCGTGATGTGCATCTCGGTCCCGTCGGTGCAGCGGATATGATAGACCAGCTCGTGCAGGTTGTTGGTGAACGCGTCTTTGGAATGCGTGCCCTGATGCAGCTTGGTCAGCACGTCACAGTGCACGTCGAACATCGCGTCCGCGGCGTTGCTGCCGAAATGCATCGGGACGTTGTTCTCCCACTCGATCTTGTGCCCGAAGTGGTCCTCGTGACGTGTGGTCAGCGGATCGTAGACATCGAGTTGTTCGTTCGCGTACCCGAAGGGAATCGGTCCGACTTCCCGGTATAGCGCCGAGCCACGCGGATCGCGGCCGTGATCGTGGCCGAAGGAACAGCCGGTGACCGGATCGATCGGCGGATGCCACGTCGGGTAGCGCTTGTGATCGGGGCCGACGACGGAGTAGGCGTCATGCTGCGCCGCGGTGCAGTCATCGCGCGCCCCGGGCGCCCAGATGCCGAACGACACGGCATTGCCGGTGGCGGGACCGTAGTCGGGCGCCACCGGAATCGTTTCGCATCCGGCGACGAACACGGTCAGCAGCAGTAACCAAAGTGCGTGTTTCATCGAGCTTCCCCTCGCTGTCACGTTCGCCCCACTCCTGCGACCTCAGCCGTGACCGCGGTCACCCCCAAATGGGCCAGTGTGATTGAGTTATAGTGCGATATGCTGCGCATTGCGGTGCTCGCATTCACGGTCGCGCTTGGCAGCACGAGCGGCGCGATAGCCCAGCGCGGCGATGCGACGTCGCGCGACGGCTCCAGGTTGTGGTACGGTTTCGGCGTGGCGCCCGGCTGGGCTCGCGTGTCCTGCGCCATCTGCGCCGCGAATCGTCCGGCGGGGATTTCGGCCTTTGCCGCAATCGGTGGGAGCACGAGTCGCGTGCTGCGGATCGCGGGAGAGCTCGCCGCGTGGCGCGAGCGCGACGGTACAGTCAGACAGACATTGATGTCGGTCGGCGCCGCCGCCTACTGGTATCCGAACATCCGTCGCCGCTTCTACCTCAAGGGCGGCGTCGCGTACGTCATGCACCGCGCCAGCGACGGCACCGTCGTCATCACCTCATCGGGAATCGGGCCGCAGATGGGCGTGGGCTATCAATACCCGTTCAGCCGAGACTGGCTCGTAGGACCATTCTTCCATTATTCGGTGGGTGTAATCGGCGGCGACGTGAAGTACAATGGGGGACAGGCGGCGAGTAGCGCGCGGGTGAGCTTCCTACAAGTGGGGCTGAGCCTGACGCGTCGCTAGGCCGCGAATGATCAACGATCAATGATCAATGATCATTGAACATTGATTATTCATCATTCCGCAGGAGGGTTAGTGCCGCCGCTCCGGCGCCGGCACCCCGCCCCCGACGATCACCGAGTCCGATGCCCCGTTCGCCAGCATAGCGACCAAGTCCCGATGATAGTACGGATCGGCGGGGTCGAGCGCGGGCCACTCCCGGTAATGGTCCGGGGCGAACAGGCCGACCATGTGCGCCATAGCGCCGTACGACGTGTCGCGAGTGGGATTCTCAAACACCCCCACCACCCGGTAGCGATGCCCGGCCTTGAGCTGTAGGCCCTCACCGCGGATCGCGAGCGCCTTGCGCGGTATCGAGAGCACATGGCCGAGGGAGTCGCGCTTCGCGTTGACCTGCACGAGCGTCTTACCGCTCGCGGCATCGACGAGCTTCACCAGCACGCCGTAGTCGTGCAGGTGGCCGGTTACCACCAGGAGATGCCCGGAAAGCGGGGGGGTGAACTCGTAGCCGATCTCGAAGTGGCCCGGGGGGACGTTGAAGCGGTTCTCCTCAGGGTTCGTCTGGATGTTCACATCCATATAGGCGGGGAGGACGTTGATCGGCCGGGGCCTGAGGCTCGGGTTTGCCATGTACAGGACTATCCGCCAATAGGCGGCGGGGATCTCGGGCCCCGAGTCGTTGTGCCAGGTCGCGTACACCCCCAAGTCCTGACCGGCCCGCATGGGCACACCAATGGTGCGCGGGATGCGTACATCGCCGGTGTCGCTCTCCTCCGCAATGCCCAGCAGCCGCTCGAGCGCCGGGTAGATGAACTGGCGGCGCGAGAAGTTCACCATGATCAGGTGATGCACCAGGCGATGCGGCAGCTCATGGCCGTGATCATCGAACAGGTCGACGCGGAAGCCCTGGAGCCAGCCGTCCACCGGAAACACGAACTTCTGCACCGGGGTGGCGGCCATGTCCATCATCATCCCAGCCATTTCCTGGCTCACGGGCACGCGGTAGGGACCGCCCGTGATCAGGACGCGACGGTGCGCCGTGTCGACCTGCACATGCAGCGGCGGTGGGAGCGGAGGCATGGGACGCTGCTGGGCCGCCGCGAGGACGGGGATCAGCGGGAAGGCGAGGAGCGCGCGTACGGGCATTAGAGAGACCAGGTTGTGAACAATGATCAATAATCAATGATCAATGGACATTGATCAATGGACATTGATCATTCCGCAGGATGGGCCGACTCGGAATCGAACCGAGAACCTACTGATTAAGAGTCAGTTGCTCTGCCAGTTGAGCTATCGGCCCGGCGCCCCGCCACCGCTTGGCGCGGGCCCGGAAAACTCATCAGGGCTCGCCGTCGAAGCAAGAGAACGACTCGGCAAACCGATCTTCGTACCCCACTCATCCGTCAGCTTGAACGTCTCACTCATCGGAAACCGCAGCACCCAGAGCCGCCGCGCCAAATCCTTGAGCGACCAGATGACCGTTCGCTGAACCTCGACGGACGACCATTGGCCGAATTCGTTATGGGCCAGGTCGAAGCGCAGCGCCTCAGCAATGCTGTTCGCCAGCTCGCGATGTTGCTGTAGTTCCGCAACTGGGACCTTTTTGGTTCCCTTTTGGGGACCTGCTCCTTCCCCCCACAGGACCCACTCGAGGCTAACGTCTGGGATCCCAAGCTCTTTCGCCTTCGTCACGATCAAGCGCGCCACGTCTGCCGGGAATTTCTTCCGATGCGGCCATTTCTTTATGGCAGCTTCAGTTACGGAGCCGCCTAGCGCCGCTGCGAACTGTCGATAGCTCAAGGAGATGCCATCCCAGGGGCTGAACACATCGAGGAGAACCGCCAGCCGGTCCCCTAGAGGGACCCGCTTCGGTCCACTTTCGGTCTTGACAGGTGCCAAAGAATGCCTACTTTCGGTGTCGTAAACAGGAGCGGAAGGGCCTGATTAGGTCCAAAACTGCCGCCTGTGCTCGCTGCCGTCAAGTCGCCCACTCGGAGCCCGCGGAGAAAACATGTTCGTTCGTCGTTCCCTTGCCGTGCTTGCGCTGACGCTCGCCGTCGTGCGCTGCACGGACCAGCCCACAGCGCTGCAGCAATCGCCCCGCGTGCCGCAGTTCGTCCGGTGGGCGGGGAACGTTGCGCCGCAATTCACCGCGATCTCCGGGGCCCAGTCGAATCAGCACGGACGCCCAGGATTCCGGACACCTCCCCTCAGCCTCAACACGTATTCGGTGTCGTTCTGGGCCGTCCGTGGTGAATCCCGCAGCGTGCAGATCAACTATGCCAGCGCCATCGACACGCTGACGCATCCGTTCATGCAGCTGACCGTCACCGATCCGACAACCGTTCCCGGACTGGGCGCGCTTGCGGTCGGCGACTCCGTATACATCACCGTCAACATCGACACCACGAAAATCGGCCTGTCGCTCGAGCCGACCGGCTTGCAGTTCGGCGAGCGCGCGCAGCTGCAGATCTGGTACGGCGGCGCCGGGGGCGATCTGAACGGCGACGGCGTCGTCGACAGCCTCGATACGAATATCGAGCACCAGCTGATGGGGCTCGCCTACCGCGAAGCGAGCACCGACCCCTGGTGGCGAGTCCCCGTATCGCAGTCGCTCACCGAGCACTCGTTCACGAGCGCGTTGCCGCATTTTTCCGATTACGCGATCGCATTAGACGTAACGTTGCTCGATTGGACTGTGTCCTGGTAGGCAACAGAGTCTTCAGATGCTTCACGACGATTCGCGCAAACAACGATCCGACGGCAAGGGGACGCGTACGTTAGAAGCCATTGCTCCTGTCATCGATAAAGCCCGAGAGCTCGCCGCTGCCGGTCAGCACGCGGCCGTAGTCGAGTTCCTCGGGGGCCGCGAGCACGCCGAGCTCGGCGATTCGCCGACGCTGGCGCTGCTCTACGGGATCGCACAGGCACGGCTGGGCCGGCACGAGCAGGCGCTGCAGTGGCTCGAGCTCGCTCTGGCGCAGGCGCGCCGGCGCGGCGAGTCCGCGGTCGAACGCCATGCGCTGAACGCACGGGGCGCCTACGCCCTCGTCAACGGCCGTCTCACGGAAGCCGCCGATTTCTGCACGCAAGCCCTGATGGCCGCGAGCCGTGACGGCGATCATGCGACGACCGGCCGCGCCTCCAATAACCTCGGCATCATCAGTCATTTGCGCGGCCGCCATGCCGAGGCGATTTCCTCGTGGGAGATCGCCGCCGCCGCGTTCCATCGCGCCGGTCAGCACATCGGTGTCGCCGAGTGCCACAACAACCTGGCAAACGCCTATCGCGAGCAGGGCGCGCTCGACAAAGCGCTCGCCGTCGCCGATCAGGCGGTCGCAACCGCCGAAGCGGCGGGCGACGAGGCGCTGTTCGCGGTGACGTTGCGCGGCCGCGCGGAAATTCGCGTGGTGCGCAGCGAGCCCGAGTTGGCGCGCCGTGAGCTGGACCGCGTTCGCGAGATCCGCAGCCGTCTGCCCGACCCCGTCGGCGAGGCGGAGGATCTCCGCGTCATCGCGCTCGTTCTGGCTGCCGAAGGTCAGGTGGCCCGTGCCGAGAAGTCGCTCCGCGAAGTTATGGGACGCGCGGAGCTGCATGGGCGCGCCCAGCTACAGGCCGACGCCACTCGCGACCTGGCACTGCTGCTCCGCAAAGCGGGACGGTTGCAGGAAGCCATCGGCGCGGCGCAGGCGGCCAAAGCGATCTTCAGCCGCATCGGCGCCGAGAGCGACATCCGCAAGTTGGCCGAGCAAGGGTGGGAGGAGTCGGTGGCCGCCGGACTGCGCGGTAACCTCGCGCCGGTGCACGTCGCCCAGCAGTACGCCGACGCCGGCCGCTATGCCGAGCTGCTGACGTACCTCGAGCAGCGTTCCCGCGACGAGCTCGAAGAGTCCGCCATGCTCACCCTGCTCTACGGCATCGCGCACAGCCGCCTCGGCCGTCTCGAGGTGGGCCAGCAGTGGGCGATGGTCGCGCAGCTGCGGGCGCGCGCGCTCAAGGACCGGATGATGGAAGTCCGTGCCTTGAACGTCTGCGGCGCCATTGCGCTGGAGCGCGGCGGCATCGACGAGGCGACCTACTTCTTCTCGCGCGCGCAGGAGGAGGCCACGGACGACAGCGACATGGCCACCGTCGGGCGCTGCGCCAACAACCTCGGCATCATCGCGAACATGCAGGGCGACTATCGCCGGGCCGTCATCGCCTACACCCGCGCGATCGCCGCCTACGAGCAGGCGCACTTCCACCGCGGCGTCGCGGAAGCACGGCACAATCTTGGCATCGTGTGCCGGGCGCAGGGACAGCTGGATCGGGCGCTCGAGATCGCCAACCAGGCGATTCAGGAAGCCGAGCGGCTCGGCGACCGGCAGCTGACGGCCCAGGCGGTTGCGGGGCTGGCGGAAGTCCGCGTCGCGCGCGGCGAGAGCGAGCTGGCGAAGCAAGAAGTCGAGCGCGCGCTCGCGGTGCATCGCGAGCTCAAAGACCCCGTGCGCGAAGCGGAAGACCTCCGCATTCTCGCCGGCGCGCTCGCGTTGACGGATCAGACGAATGACGCTGAAACCATGCTTCGTGACGTGATCGATCGCGCCACACAGCATGGCCGCCCACTGCTCCTGGCGAGCGCGGAGCGCGACTTGGCGCACCTCCTCATTCGCGGTGGTGATGTAGCGGCAGGCAAAGCGGCGGCCCAGCGGGCACGCGCGACGTTCCAACGGCTGTCGGCGCGCGCGGAAATCGATCGGCTCGATGCAGTGTTGGAGGCTCCGTGAGCCTGAACCTGAACCTGAACTTTGCGATTGGCTGGTAACGAGATGCGCAAGGAAGAGCGACAGTCCCAGACCTTACAGCGCGTCTTCCCGCACGCACGTTTCAGCGAGCGGGAGGCGGCGGACCGCGCTCAGGCGATCGAAGCACATCGCCGGGAGCTCGGCACGCGGCTGGGGCGGAATGTCGGCGCGGTCGTTGCGGCCGTCGATTACATGCTGAATATCAGCGGCGACCTCGTCGCACCCACGATCGTGGAGCACGAGGCGCTCGAGCAGCTCGAGCACCGGTCCATCACGGATCCGTTGACCGGGCTGTACAACCGCTATCACTTCGACGCCGCGCTCAAACGCGAAATCGCCCGGTGCCGGCGCTACGGCGTGGCACTGTCCCTGCTGCTCGTGGACGTCGACCGGCTCAAGCCGCTCAACGACCGCTGGGGTCATCAGGCGGGCGACCGCGCGTTGAGCCGCGTGTCGGCGGCGATCCAGAAGGGCCTGCGCGGCACCGACATCGCCGCGCGCATCGGCGGCGACGAATTCGCGATCATTCTGCCGGATACCGACGCCGTCGCGGGGCTGATCGTCTCCGCGCGCATGCGCCGGAACCTGGTGGAAGACGGATCGACGATGGTCACGGTGAGCGGCGGGTTGGTCGAGCTGCCCCGTGAAGTCGTGCAAGGCTCGGCGACTCAGTTGATGGCCACGGCCGACGTGGCGCTCTATTCCGCGAAGAAGTCCGGTGGCAACTGCGTCGTGCAGGGAGAGTATCCCGTCGCCTGAAGTGCCTCCAAGGGGAATCGAACCCCTGTTCCCACCTTGAAAGAGTGGTGTCCTAGCCGTTAGACGATGGAGGCGGGGCTCGACATAGCGGTAACGGGATTCGAACCCGTGTTTGAGCCTTGAGAGGGCTCCGTCCTAGTCCCCTAGACGATACCGCCCTGGGGCGGAGAATATCGCCACCCCGCGTAATCTCGGTCAACCCGGCGCTGTCCGTAGTTGACCTTCCCGCTGAGAGTCGTACCGTTACTGGCCCGATGAAACGCGTCTTCTCTCTGCTCGTTCCCGAAGTCCCGATTCTCATCGGTGCGGCGCTGCTTCTCGATCTTCCGGCGCTGCGCGGCACCGTTTCCGGCCTCGCTAACGTCTTCCCGTTTACCGTTCTTGCCGCGGCCCTGCTCCTCGGTTGGCGCTTCAACCGCTCGCGTCTCGTGTTCTCGATCGCGTTGCTCGCGTTGACTGAATATGTGCTGCTGAGTGGCGGCACCGCGCCCCGCGACCGCGTGTTGCTGCACGCCACTATGTTTCTGCTGCCGATCAATATCGCCCTCGTCGCTCTATTGCCGGAGCGCGGGACCGTAACACCCGCGGGCCTACTACGCTGGGTTCTGCTGGTGGTTCAAGTGATCATCGTCGTCTTTCTGGCACAAGCCTTCCCTTCGCAATCCCTCAAGTACCTCACGGCGCACGTGCTTCCCGCCAAACTCACGGCGTGGACGCCCGTCCAACAGCCGGCAATCATCGCGTTCGTCGCGATCGAGGCGTTACTCGTAATGGCGTGGTTCCGCGAACCGCAGGCGCCGGTACGCGGATATGTCTACGGATTGGTGGCCGTGTTTGCCGCACTCTCGCGGCCCGCCGCTGGCCCCGGCCAGGAAATCTGGCTGGCTACCGGAGGCCTGATTCTCGTCGTCGCGGTTGTCGAGGCCTCGTATTTGATGGCGTATCGCGATGGGTTGACGGAGCTGCCCGGGCGCCGGGCGCTCAACGAAGCCTTGCCGCGCCTGAGTGGCCAGTTCAGTGTCGCGATGGTGGATGTCGATCACTTCAAGCGATTCAACGACACCTACGGTCACGACGCCGGCGACCACGTCCTGAGACTCGTCGCCGCACGGCTCGCCCATCCCCCGGGCGGCGGCACCGCGTATCGCTACGGCGGTGAAGAGTTCGCCCTTGTGTTCCCCGGCAAAGGCGCCGAAGAGTGCCTGCCCCACCTCGAGGAGCTGCGCGAGGCCGTGGAGACCAGCCGCTTCACCATGCGGCGGCGCTTCCGCCCCCGCAAAGCCAAAGCCGACAAGGGACG
>Ga0099828_10000343_pt1 | contig 28050 bp, 22 predicted proteins | sample CZO8metaG_2_FD_79338 | JGI IMG/M metagenome (GOLD analysis project Ga0099828, IMG submission 79338) | Vadose zone soil microbial communities from the Eel River Critical Zone Observatory, Northern California, USA - CZOApr15con2H1.8 metaG | ecosystem: Environmental > Terrestrial > Soil > Vadose... | reverse complement strand
CCTGCTTGCCCACATTCGTCAGCGTGTGGGTGTATCCGCCGGGCAACCACTTCACATCGCCGGACTTAAAGTGTCCAGGCATCGGGCCCTTGCCTTCGACGTCGCTGCGCACCTCGAGGTCACTGACGGCGACAAGCAGGTGCGGGCCGGCATGATGGTGCCTGGGCAGGACTGCCCCCGGCTGCAGCTCGATTTCGGAAACCCGGACGCCATCTTTTACGAACAGGATGTCTTGCGTTCCGCCATCGACCACGTGCAGCCCGCGTTCTTCGTCCCACTTGGGTGGAGGCGACTGGCGCGCCTTTTCGTCTTGAAGGAACTCGATAGTCACATTGCGGAAGGGTTTGCCGGAAAGATTCTTCGCGATGTGGGCGAACTCGCCGGGCGTGAAGCGCGTCTCACCATCCTGCAGCTTGAGCGTGACCGGCGCCTTGCCCTCTACTTCGTTCGAGACTTCAGACGCGCCAAGCGTCACGAAAACATAGTCGTGGCGGTGCCGGTGCATGAGCGTGGACGCATGTGGCGCCACTTCTACCTTGAACACCCGAAGATAATTATTTTCCAGCGCCAGATGATGTGAAGGCTCGGCGGTGATCTCGACTTCTTTCGTGGCGTTAGATTGGGCGGACAGGACAACAGCAGTAAGCAGAAGTATCGGAAAAAACAGGCGGCAATTCATGACGCGAAATTCTAGCACTCGCAGGCAAGTCGAAGTCTGCCGAGCTCCGCTCTGCCGGGCAGACGAGGGCGTCTGCCCCTACGTGGCCCGTGCACGAGGTAAGCCCCGCCCGGGTCTTGAGATTCTCCGCACTTGAACCAAGAGCTTTCTGCCCTTGAACCAACAGCTTTCCGCACTTGAACCAAGATTCACACACCAAGATTGATTTAGACTCTAAGTCATGGCAGAACTCGGCAAACTCCTGCTTATCATCGGTGCGATGCTTCTCGTGGTGGGATTTGTATTCGTGCTCCTCGGCCGCACCAACTTGCCTATTGGCCGGCTTCCGGGCGACATCATCTACCGCGGCAAGAACACAACGTTCTACTTCCCTCTGGCCACGTCCATTCTCCTCAGCCTTGTGCTTTCTGTGCTGCTGTATGTAATTGGCAGATTGAAACGCTAGCATTCAGCACTCAGCCTCTTTGTATGCTGTCATTGGCAACCGGCAACTGGCATCTGTAAACTGCCTTCGGTGTCAGCTCCCGACCAACTCGGCTTCAGCTTCAAGCCACTCGAGCGCCGCATATGGACGGTTCGCGATCTGATTGCTGCCGTACGTACCCAACTCGAACGGGAATACACGGACACCTGGGTCGAAGGAGAAATCTCCAATTTTCGCGCCCCGGATTCTGGCCACCTTTACTTCACGCTCAAAGATGAAGGCGCGCAAATCCGCACCGTGATGTTTCGCTCTTCTGCCCGCCTCCTTCGTTTCCGTCCGGATAACGGCATGCTAGTGATGGTTCGCGGTCGTGTCACGGTTTACGAAGATCGCGGTGAACTTCAGATATCTGCGGAGTACATCGAACCCAAAGGAGCGGGCGCGCTGCAGATCGCGTTCGAGCAGCTCAAGGCGAAGCTCGGAGCAGAAGGCCTGTTTGACCAGTCCCGCAAGAAAACTATTCCTCCGATGCCGCGGCACATTGGACTCGTGACTTCGCCCCAGGCTGCTGCCTTGCACGATATTCTGAACATCCTTCATCGGCGACATCACACTGCCAACGTTTTGATCTACCCCGCGCAGGTGCAAGGCGAAAGTGCGGGAATCGAGGTCAGTGCGGGCATTCGATACTTCAATAAGGCCCGCAATGTGGACGTCATTATTGTGGCTCGTGGAGGCGGCTCTGCCGAAGATCTCGCTGCGTTCAACCACGAAGGGCTCGCACGCACGGTAGCGGGCTCTCAGATCCCGGTCATCTCCGCAGTGGGCCATGAAACTGACTTCACGATCATTGACTTCGTGGCGGACTTGCGTGCGCCGACTCCGTCCGCGGCTGCCGAGTTGGTGATCCGCTCCCGCCAGGAAGTGGAAGAAGAGGCCGAAGGACTGCATCGTCGCCTCGTCCTGGGGATTCGGTATCGTCTGGCCGTGGCACAACGTGCGCTCATCGAACTCGCCCAACACGGCGCTTTCGCGCGCATGATGGATGCCATCAACCAGCGCCAGCAAAGGCTTGACGATCTGTTGTACCGGTTGGAAAGAGCTGAGCGGCAGATAGTCGAACAACATCGCCGCCGTTGGGAACTCGCAGCCGCCGCGGTCCGCCACTATGACGTCCGGCGCATGCTGGCGGGCATCCGGCAACAACTGGATGCGCGTGTTGCCGCCATTGCCGCGGCCACTCACAGTTTGCTTCTGCAACGCCGCAGCCAGCTGGAACAGCTCGCGGGACGCCTTGAAGCTCTATCGCCGATGGCGATCCTCGACCGCGGCTATGCGCTGGTCTTCGGTGCTTCCGGAAAACTCTTGAAAGATGCTGGCCAGGTGAAGGTGGGGGATGAGATTTCCGCGCGGTTGGCTCGGGGAGAAATTACGGCCACGGTGAAGAAGAGCAAGACGTAGATCGTCCCGCGTATTGGCGGCCTCAGGGGCTAAAGCCTTCGATTATTTCAAGTGTTGCGGCACGACTGAACAGGTTGCGGAACAACGCGCCTGCGCGACAAATCGTGTGCCACAGCGGCTAAAGCCGTCATTGATTCCGAATGACTTTCGCGGCCCTGAAGGGCCGCTCTTCCACGGTGCTGCACGCATGCGCCAGTTTGCCGCAAGCTCAAGCTGTGAAGTCGTGCCCTTCCCGATTCTGTATTTTCGTGGCTAGGCGGTCAGCTGCTGCGGCTCCTCTCGGGCTGCTCACTCGGGTTCCCCGACTTCATGTTTCATGGGCTCCTGTGCAGTAGGCGTTGCTATGACTGCCATTGGGAATACTGGATTACAATGAGGATGGCGCCTGGCAGGCACACGCCTCTCTTGGTGTCTTCGACAAACTCTCTGGAGAAGCTCTAAAATGACGCGGTTTTTAGCGCCGTGGCCACACGTGTCGGTGATTTCTGTACTCGACATTTTGCTGGTCGCGGTGATCATTTACGAGTTTCTGATGCTGATCCGCGGCACTCGCGCCGCGCCCATGCTGGTGGGCGTGGCCGTCCTGGCGCTTGCCTTCTATTTCGCCCGCATTGGCGAGCTCAGCACTCTGAATTGGCTTCTCAGCAAACTGTTTCCCTATGTTGTTTTCGCGCTGATTGTGGTCTTTCAGTCGGAGATTCGCCATGCCCTCGCACGACTGGGCACCAGGCTTAGCTTCAGTCGCTCGTCGAGTTCCGAAGCTGACGCCTACGATGACATAGTTTTGGCGGCAAATCTGTTTTCGCAGAATCAAACCGGCGCGCTGATTGTCATAGAACGTGACATTGGCTTGCGCACCTACATCGAAAGCGGCGTCCCGCTGGATGCGCGCATCTCCTATGATCTTCTAGCCACGATCTTTCGCCCGAGCGCCCCGCTGCATGACGGGGCCGTGATCGTTCAAGGAGAGCGCGTCGCCGCTGCGGCTTGTTTCCTGCCGCTTTCCATGAACCCTGTGCTTTCCACGCAACTGGGAACGCGGCACCGAGCTGGAATCGGGATCACCGAAGAAACTGACGCTATCGCAGTAATTCTCTCTGAGGAATCGGGCGCGATCAGCCTAGCGGTCGCAGGTAAGATCGAACGCGACATGAGCGTCGAGCAATTGCGTGAACGCCTCAGCGGATTGCTGCGCCGTTATGTGGCGCGTTCGACCCTGCCGACTGCGATTACAAATGGCACTGAGCGAATCGCTGACGTGGACTCGCCTCCGCGCGCGTCTATCCCGCGCAACATTGATCCCGGGCTGCACCCCGGAGTGGACCGTTAGGCATGGTCAACTTTTTGCGCCGCGCCGTGCTAAAAAACTTCGGTCTCAAACTGATGTCGCTGATCCTTGCGATAGGCCTGTGGTTGGCGGTCTCGCACGATCCACCTGCCGAAGTCGAGCAATCCGTGCCCATTGAGTTCCTGCATTTTCCGGACAACCTCGAGATCGCTTCAGAGAGCGTCCCGCAAGCTCGGGTCCGTCTCCGCGGGCCGGAACGGCTGATCCACGGTGTCCGTCCTACTGACATTCATGTGGAAATCGATCTGACAGGCACCAAAGCTGGTGAGCGCACCTTCGACCTCACCGCTCAGCAGGTGCGCGAACCGCGCGACCTGAAAGTTGTACAAATCGTGCCGGGCCAATTCCGTATGGCGTTTGATACACGACTCACGCGGCAGGTCGAAGTGCGCCCGCGTGTGATCGGAAATTTCGCTCCCGGACTCCGCATCGCCCGCGTTGTGGCCGATCCTGCGGTCATCGCGATCACCGGGCCACGGCAAAGAGTTGAAGTTGTGGAAACCGCAATGACTGATCCGATCGATGCTACGGGCGATGTCGACCGGGCCACTTTCACCTCGCACGCGTATGTCTCTGACCCGCTCATTCAGGTGGTACACCCCGGCCCCATTCGCGTGACGGTTATCATGGAAAAGGCGCCAAGTTCCTCTGGCGGGCTTTGATGTCACGCCGAACAGGCAGATCAGGATGACGCACACGCGACAACTTTTCGGAACCGATGGCATTCGCGGCGTGGCTGGCGAGTTTCCGCTCACGGTTGAGAGTACGTACATGATCGGCCGCGCCCTGGGGCACGATCTCATTCGGACGAATCCCCGCGCACGCGTGGTAATCGGACAGGACACACGCGAGTCGAGCCGGTGGATCGCCGATCGGGTTGCTTCAGGTCTGGCTTCAACCGGTATCGAGGTCGCCAGCGCCGGTGTGATCACCACGCCGGGCGTGGCTTATCTGGCGCGTTCGCGCAAATTCGATGCAGGGGTGGTTGTCTCCGCCTCTCATAATCCTTGGACCGACAATGGCATCAAGGTTTTTTCCGGTGATGGTTACAAGCTGCCAGATTCCGACGAACTGGGCATTGAGAGAGAAATTTTCGCCCTTCTCCAGGATTCTTTGGCGAACGACTCATTCGCGCAATCTGCCACGCCCAACCAAGTTCCCGCACCAAGTTTGCCGGGTGATGCCGGTTTGCGCCGTGCCTATATCGAATGGCTGGCCCACAACGTCTCCGGCGATTTGAGCAAGCTCAGGGTCCTGGTGGATTGCGCGAACGGCGCTGCAACCGCAGAAGCTCCCGAACTGTTTCGGGCATGCGGCATACAGGCGACTTTCCTTCACGCTTCGCCCGACGGCATGAACATCAATGAAGGCTGCGGCGCACTCCATCCCGAAAAGGTTGCCAAAAAAGTGGCGGCGCAAAAGGGTCATTTTGATCTGGGTGCGACCTTCGATGGTGATGCCGATCGCGCCCTCTTCAGCGATGCGGAGGGTAACGTCGTGAACGGCGATGGCGTCCTGCTGCTTGCCGCCCGGGACATGCAGACACGCGGCACTCTCGCCAACTCCACTGTTGTGGCCACTACCATGTCGAACATGGGTCTTGAGATCGCTCTGAAGAATTCCGGCGTTCGCATGCTACGGGCCAGTGTCGGAGACAAGTACGTGTTGGAAGAAATGCAGAAGTCCGGCGCGACTTTGGGCGGCGAGCAGTCCGGTCATATCATCTTCCGCGATGGCGAAGCCACCACTGGCGACGGCCTACTCACGTCTCTTCGGGTAATGGAGATCATGGCGCGCAGCGGCCGGTCGTTGGCTGAACTGGTTCGCGATCTCAAAGTGTTTCCGCAGACGATTCAGAACATCCGCGTCCGCGAAAAAGTCCCATTTGCTCAGGTGCCTGACGTGAAGCGCGCGATCGCAGCTGCCGAGCAGGAACTCGATGGCAATGGACGCGTCGTCGTGCGCTACTCTGGCACCGAAGCGCTGGCCCGCGTCATGGTCGAAGCGGAGAGCGAAGAAAAGATGCGGCGAATTGCGAGCGGGATTGCGAATAGCATTAAGAATGCTTTGGGTGGGTGAGAGTTGCGATGGTGGAGGCGCTGCGCGCCCTCGGCAGTCTATGGAATCTCGGCCTGCTGATCGTGGCCGTGGGCACTCTCGTGTGGTTTTTCTATTGGGTCTTTCTGCGAAAGTTGATACGGGCAAGAAGGATCGCCAATCTTAGATTCAATCGGATAGTTCGCGAACAGATGTCCCAGGGATCCGACAACAATCGACCTCGGGACTGATCGTCGCGTCGGAGCCTATTACTGAGAGTTGCCGAAGGTGTTTGTCGTTGTAAAAACAGGCTGCAGAGAAACTCACCTTTGTCACCGCGGGGGCTAAAGCCCTCATTCATTTGAGGGCACTTATCGCAGCGCTGAAGCGCTGCGCCACCCAAAAACCAGCGTTTTTCCGACCTCAGGCTGCGGAAAAACTAATTGGAGTGCCTCACCCATGGGAGGGCACGCCTTTCAGGCGCGCCGTCCACTTGATCTGGAGGCACTCACGGCACGGCTGAAGCCGTGCCCTTCCACAACTGCGCCAATCCCCCGCGTTTTTTTCGCAACCTGTGAAGTCGTGCCCTCCCAAGACAAAGATCCAATCGTGTTGTCCCGCAGCCTGTCAAAAGCCGTGTGGACGTGACTACATCACCAGTCCGTTCCCACATCACTCCAAGTCCCGCCAGTTGGGCCCCACACCGATCTCCACCAGCAAGGGCACATGCAGCGGATGCACGTTCTCCATCTGTTCCCGTACCAGCGTGCGCATGGTTTCGATTTCGGACTCAGGCACCTCGAACACCAATTCGTCGTGCACCTGCAATGTCATTCTTGATTTCAGTCCGCGATCGCGCAACGCCGTATCAATGCGAATCATCGCCAACTTGATCAGGTCGGCCGCGGTCCCTTGGAGGGGTGTGTTCACCGCTGTACGCTCGGCGAATCCGCGCTGATTGGCATTCTTGCTGTTAATATCTGGAATCGGCCGCACCCGTCCGAATAGCGTTTTCACTCTCTGCTCGCGCCGTGCTTCCTCGAGGGTATTGTCGATGAAACCGCGCACGCCCTTGTACTTCTCGAAGTAGGCGTTGATGAATTGTTTGGCGTCGCTGGTTTCTATGCCCAGATTTTGGGATAGACCAAACGGGGAAAGCCCATAGACGATGCCGAAGTTTACTACTTTGGCTTGACGCCGGTGTTCTGAAGTAACCATCAGCGGAGGCACACCGAACACCTGTGAAGCGGTTAACGTGTGGACGTCATCGCCACGCCGGTAAGCTTCCACCAGCAGCGAGTCCTTCGAGAAGTGTGCCAGCAGCCGCAACTCGATCTGCGAGTAATCTGCTGCCAGCAACACGTGTCCAGGTTCGGCAGTGAATGCAGCACGAATCTCGCGTCCCAGCTCGGTTCGAATCGGAATGTTCTGCAGGTTGGGATTGGCTGACGACAATCTTCCAGTGGCAGTCCCCGTCTGCCCGAATGTGGTGTGCAGCCGTCCGGTCGTCGGGTTCAGGAGCGCCGGCAACGCGTCCACGTAAGTAGATTTCAGTTTTGAGAGCTGTCGGTACTCGAGCACTCGCCGCGGTACTTCGTGGGTCAACGCGAGTCCTTCCAGCACGTCTACGGCGGTGGAGATCGTCTTTCCCTTGCCATACTTCACCGGCTTGGGCAGATTCAGTTTGTTGAACAGCACGTCGCCCAATTGCTTAGGCGAATTGATATTGAACTCGATTCCGGCGAGCTGGTAAATTTCCTCCGCCTTGACCTCGACTTCACTTTCCAACCGCGACGACATTTCCACCAGGACTTTCCGGTTTATCTTGACGCCCGCCTGCTCCATGCGCGCGAGCACCGGGACCAGCGGTAGATCGATTTCTTCATAAACCTTGGCGAGGCCCGCCTCTTGCACTTCGCGTTGCAGCGCGGTTGCTAAGCGTCCCGTGATGTCTGCCGATTCGGCAAGCGTCCCACTAAGCCGCAAATTGAATCTGCGCAGCGCCACCTCTGCCAGCTTGTGCGACGCATAGGTGGGATCGAGCAGGTAGGAATAAAGCATGGAATCATGCCTTACTCCGGAGAGGGTGATTCCTGCAGGTTCCAGGGCATGTAGGGCTGCTTTGTAATCGTGGACAGCCTTTGCTATGGATGTGTCCTGGAGCGCGGCTTTCAACCTCTCGGTCGCATCGGGCGCCTCTAGAGGAACCGTCACCGCGGCCCCCGATGCTGACGAAAGCGCGATAGTGTGCGTCGGCGTCGAAAGTTTTTCGGAGGAAATTCCAGCGCCTAACGGCAATATGCCATCCTGGAGTTCTTCTTGCTCGTTCTGCTCTTGTTCTTCAAGGGGAGCGGCAACCGTTTCGACTGCCACGGCGAGCACGCCGCTCTTGGCTATACCTTTCAATACCGCATCAACATCCGCCGCCGACTTCGCTTCCGTGTAGTGCCCGTCGCTCACCTCTACGGTGGGGAGCAGTTCTTTGAGTAACGAAGTAAATTCCAGTTCCGTGAACAGTTGCCGCAAGGTTTCGACGTCCGGGTCACCCGCTTTCATTGCTTCCGCGTCGAGATCGATGGGGACGTTAGTGTCAATCGTCGCCAACTGCTTACTGGTGAGGACTACATCGCGGTTGTTCTGCAGCGACTCGCGATAGCTCTTCCTTTCCACCTCTGCCGCCCGCTCCAGCGCCTGCTCCACCGTCCCGAAGCGCTTGATTAGCTCGACCGATCCCTTATCGCCTATGCCCGGAGCTCCGGGAATGTTATCTATGGTGTCGCCGCGCAATGCCATCACGTCCACCACTCGCTCCGGGGGTACTCCCAGAATCTCTTCAACCTTGGCTGCATCGCAAATCAGATTGTCTTTGGGCGGGTTTAACACGCAAACCTTGTCATTCACCAGTTGCAGCATGTCCTTATCGCTAGAAACCACGAATACCGAATAGGATTTGGCTGCCGCCTTTCGCGCGAGTGTGCCAATCACATCATCCGCTTCGTAGCCCTCGGATTGGAGGATAGGAATCCGATACGCCTCTAGCGCCCGCCGGATGTATGGCACCTGCTGTGACAAATCCTCCGGCATCTCCTTGCGATTGGCTTTGTAGCCCCGGTATTCGATCTCCTGGAAAGTCTGGGTCTTGATGTCAAACTTCCGCACACTCGTGATGGCGCCCGCCTGCTCGTCGCGGAAGGTCGGCGCACCCACATCAAAAACCGCCGCCAAATATTCAGGCGAGAAGTCGTCGCGCAACTTGCGCAGCATATTGACGAAAACGAATGTGGCGGAAGTGGGGACACCCGTCTTGGTCGACATTGGCCGCTGCCGCGCCATCGCGTGGTAGGCGCGGAAGATGAACGACATCGCGTCGATCAGAAAAATGCGGCCCCCAATTGCCGTCGCTCGCGGCTTCTGGACAGAAGAGAGCTTGGGCGCGACCAACGTGGGCCCACCTTCAGCAGGTTTGGCCGAAGTTTTGTTTCTGGAGGGCAACAGATAAGTTTAACAGGAAGCAGTTAGCAGCTAGCTCTTAGCACTTAGCAATTAGCACTGAGCTTCTGCAAAGAGGCTAATCCTGGCGAATCGTCCAAACAGCGGGAACACTACCGAGAACTCAATTGCTAAATGCTAACGGCTGCTCTTACTCGGCTTGCCGTACTCTGTAGTGTAGTGCAGTTTGATCTCTCCGCATGTGCCCTGCTCGGGCGAATAGACTACGCAGCTGTCGAAGGGCCGTGAATACACGTGCAAGCTCACGGCTCGCTGGTTGAACTCCCGCGGATTGTACACGCGGTGCACGGGCTCGAGCGGATCGACCGCACAGGGATGGCTCGGGTTCATCTCAAGTGTATCGGCTGTTTCTAACTTGCATTTGCCTTGATCCAGCTTCTGATAGACAAGATGATAATTCTCCACCAGCAATCGCCCGATGGGCACCGCCATCCAGCAGTTCTGATCACGATGGTTATGAACTGAGCTTGCTTGTCCCACTTCCCAGCATATGGCGATCAGTTCATAGAGGGCGGTCTTGTCGATCAGATTTCGCGTGTAATGCTGGCGATCCCACGCCAGATAGCGCTCCAGCGTCTCCGGTGCAACCGGGGAGTTCTCCAGAAAAATAGCGATGTCTTCAGTGTGGGTGAAGGCCGATTCGGAGAACTTTCGCAGACCAGCCACGAAATCTTCGATCGAAACCTGCTTCGACATTGCACCCGTACTCATGTCTCGCCCTGCCCTCGTGCAAAGTATATCGCCTTGCGAGCGGGTTTTTCCAAGTCCTTGCGCTATTCCTCTCCGTCTGTCTGCAAGTTGAAGGTCGAAACTGGTGGGTTGCTGCAACGTTTATGAGAAGCAGCGAGCTGCGTCGCTACCGTGAGCTATTCCACAAACATGCAGTCACCATACGAATAGAATCGGTACTTCTGCTCAACCGCGTGTTTGTAGGTTTCGAGAACCTGCTCCCGGCCGCCAAAGGCGCACACCAGCATCAATAGCGTCGATTGCGGCAGATGGAAATTCGTCAATAAGGCACCTACTACTCGAAACTGATATCCGGGATAGATAAATAAATCCGCCTCGCTGCTGCCTGCCGTAAGCTTTGTATTCGCCGACCGGCTGGCAGAAAACTCCAATGTGCGCACGGTGGTCGTTCCCACGACCACTACACGCCGGCCAGCCGCAATTGCGGCGTTAATTCTCGTGGCCGCCTGAGGTGGAATTGAGCACCACTCCCGGTGCAGCTTATGCTGCTCCACATTTTCCACACGCACCGGCTGAAAAGTGCCGAGCCCGACATGAAGCGTAATCTCCGTGGTTTCAATTCCACGCTCCGCCATGCGGGCAAGCACTTCTGGAGTGAAGTGCAATCCTGCGGTCGGCGCTGCCACGGATCCACGTTCCCGGGCGTAGACAGTCTGGTAACGCTCCCGATCTTCCGGACGATCTTCGCGATCGATGTACGGGGGCAGCGGCACATGCCCAATTCGCTCAATGACGGAAAAGAAGTCGGGCACTGAAGCAAACCGGATTCGCCGCTCCCCGAAATTGCCACGCGCCACTACGTCGGCTTTCAGTTCGTCCTTGTCCCCGAAGAACAGGCGCTCGCTGATTCCGATTTTTCGTCCGGGACGGACCAGGCACTCCCACTCGTTTGGCTCATCCGAGACCTGCCGGGTGAGCAGCACCTCAATGCGGCCCCGCAGAAAATCCCGCGCTGCCGGATTTTTGGGGCTGACCGGCTGTGCCTTGACGCCGATTCGCCTCCCGTACAATCGCGCTGGAAACACACGTGTATTGTTAAGCACCACAAGATCGTCCGACCGCAGCAGATCGGGGAAATCCTGAAATGCGCGGTCTTCAAACCGCCCGGTCGCGCGATTGAGATGAAGCATTCGTGAAGCTGCACGGTCGCCCAGGGGCTCCTGTGCAATCAGTTCTTCAGGAAGGTGATAATTGAAGTCGGAAAGCAGCACGCAGGGAGATTATAGGAGCAGCCTGGCGGTCTCATATTTTCGCAAATCAATCGGCCAGCAGCGAATCCTAGTTGGTTAGAATCCCAGGATAGCGGGATTGTGTCCTATAGACCGCCTGCTGTACCATACCCAAACTGAGCTTGGGCGCGCCTCTCGTCTCCAATAATCTAATGGCCAGCGAACGCCATTATCGGCAAGAAATTGTCTATTTCGGCCGCATGCTGCATGACTGCGGCTTCGTCGCTGCCACCGACGGCAACCTCTCGGTTCGTCTGGACAGCCGTCGCATCCTGGTTACACCCACGTCCATAAGCAAAGGCAGAATGCGTCCCTCCGACCTGGTGATCGTCGACACGGAAGGCCGCCAACTGTCCGGGCGCCGCGACGTTTCCAGCGAAATCGGCATGCACTTGCTGATTTACAAATTGCGCCCCGATGTGAAGGGAATTGTGCACGCACACCCGCCTACCGCTACCGGATTCGCTGCATCGGGGCGAGCCCTGACCCAACCGCTGGTCTGTGAGGTGGTAATCGGGCTCGGCTGCATTCCGCTTGCCAAGTACGGCACACCGGGGACGCCGGAATTGACCGACGCACTCGAGCCTCTCGTGCCCCAATACGACGCGATACTCATGTCGAACCACGGAGTCGTGGCTTATGGCGAAGACCTGCCGCGCGCCTATATGAAAATGGAGACCGTTGAGCACTTCGCCCGGATCGCGCTGGTTGCGCATCTGCTCGGAGACCAGCAGCCTCTCAATGCGCAGGAAGTCGAGAAACTGATCATGGCGCGCAGCAAGTATCAGGGATACAAGTCTGCTGCTCCCATGCCTCCACAGATAGCCGACCTGCCCGAGAGCGGTAACCACAACGAAGAGCATTGCGCTGCGGCCAAATCCAACACGAACTCTGAGCGACGATTGAAACGTATTTCTGTGCGGCCGCGATAGTTTCTTGATGGTTGGAGACCAATAGACTTACCCTCGGCCACAACCAGCTAAGAACCTGTAACAAAACCTCGGCTTTGGAATTTCCATGAGGCATGGTTGCTTCAACAGGGTCAAAAGCTTGGACCGAATCGCCCCCCTCAAGTTCAATGACGGAGTTCCACTATTGTCCTCAGGTGCTCTGTTCCGAAAAATACACAACATACCGGATTGAAAGTCTGCAGAATATTGTTGCAAAGTCACAGACCATGACAGAGGGCGATTTCACAGAGGAACGAATTCTAGGCTGAGAGCTACCTCCACTAACCAACTTGGCCCTTTCAAAAGCGGGCGCTCTCAGCGACTCCTGGTAACTAATCCCGCCACGTCGTCTCGGCCCCAAACAAGAGAGGAATTCTCTACCCTGAGGGGGTTAATCCCATGAGGGGAGACATCATGGCAACAGCTGATAGTAGGGGAACGAACCCAAAGGGGAAAAACTAAGTAAATCTATATTCGAGAGCTGAACAAAAATGAAGGTACGATCGCTCGCTCTGAAGATCGTTGTTGCTGCGCTGGCTCTGACAGCGTCCCTTTGGGCGCAAGATGGCATCGAAGGCGCATTGTCGCGGGCGAATCTAGCATTGCCAGCACATTTTGGGACACCGTTCAGTCAGACGCTAGCCGCTGCCGATTTCGACGGTGATAACAAACCCGATCGCGCCGTCCTTGTCGATCATGACTGGCTGCGGCCCCAGAGCAGCTTCCGGACAATAGAGCTTCATTTCACGGGTCGCCTGAATACTGACCTAGCCTTCGAATCGAACGAAACCGCTCTGGCAATGTCGGCTTTGGACGTTAACAGGGACGGCGCGACCGACATCGTCGTCGAGCAGCCGTTCACTCACAAACGTCTCCGGGTCTGGCTGAATGACGGGCGCGGTGGCTTTCGCAAAGTCCGGAGCGAAGATTTCCCATCCGCTGACGCAGGAAATCATGAACGGATAGAGTTTCCTTCTCAGCGGACAGAATGTCCGGCGCTTTGCCTGCCATCGCAGCGTGGTTCTGAAATCGCCATCTTGATGACTTGCCCGTTGCCATACCGCTCTTCCTCAGCCCGCGAGCAAACTCTACCCTTCGTAGCACCACTCGGATTGCGCGCCGTTGCACCGAACTCTCCCCGAGCTCCTCCTCTGTCTCAGTCTCTGTAAACCAAATTTGAGCCGCAGGGGACCAACGTGAGGCCGTGGCCTCCCTTTTGTTGCCCTTTCTAGTGATCGCTGCGAGAGGGCACGACGTGGTCTGTCACGTTGTCTTTCGAGAGCAGCGGAGCTTGGCTCTCTGACAAAGAAACGGGATTATGCGAAAGGAGACGAAAGATGAAACGAGCAATAGCTGTTTTTCTCACTATCGGTGCAGAGGTGCTGATCTTTACGATTGCACCTCATGCGTCGGCCCAGACATTCAATATCCAGCTCAACGTTGGTCTGCTGAATTCCCTACCCCAGCCGACAACGACCGATCCGCCCGGGAACTTTCGACACGTCCAACCTGCGGATTTCGACCCAGGGAAGACGTATCTTGTCCAGGCGACGTGGCTCAGCGGAATCGGGTGCCCAACAAGCGCTAAAATCGCCGTTCCGAACACGAGTTTCACTGGCATCGACCACTTCGACACGTACACTGACCCGGCATGCATGACAGGTGATGCAAGTGACCATCACAACGAGGGCCTCCTGCTGGTGAAGACCGGGCCCAGTATCAACAACTTTGCCGCGGCGACCGCCGAACTCACCAATGTGAAGGGCATCACCACGTTAACGGAACTCGGCTACGACATCAGGAAGAAGGGCGACGAGACCTTCGCCGGCCCACACGGGTCGCACTGCGGTGCGGGTGCGCCTCGGTTCGACATCGTTACGACGACTGATTTCTTCTTTCTCGGCTGCAGCTCGCCTGCGCCAACCATGGAGTCGAGTAACGGAGATGGGTGGATCAGGCTCCGCTGGAGCCCAGTAACGGCGTTCAGCGCCTCCACTTTTACCCTCGGGCCAGTCACGGGCACGGTCGAGCGGATTGTCATCGTGTTCGACGAAGGAACGGATGCCACTGGCGGACCTGACCAGTTCGGTGCCGCGATCCTTGACAACATCGACGTTAACGGGACCCTCGTCGGGCAGGGCGCGGTGACCGCCAATTAGTTCCAGCAGTTTGCTTGGCGAAGGCGGCCGGCCCAAGTCGGCCGCCTCACCGAACAAAACAGTCCGGGGGCCGAGCCAAGCCAGGAATGACCGGTGAAGCGAAAGCCCGTCACAACCTTTAAGTCCCGTAACAGGGGAGGAAATTCCATGAATGTAACGAGCACAGAGCAGGCAAAAGGTGGAATGCAAGTCATGCAGCCGATTCTGAGAACGAACACCCAATTCTGGTCGACGAACAATCTGGCAGGCAACTTCGTCCGAGAGGCTCAGCCCGGTCCGCGACACGTAGGCTACGGGCTGCCCTGCTCCAAGTGCGGGACTTACTACATGGCAGATCAGTCAGTATGTCCGATCTGCAAATGCGGAGAACGCATTTCGCCGACCACGATCCCGGCTCCGGCGGGCCCGCAGAATGCTCAACCCCTGCCCGACGCAGGTGAACTGGAACTGGAAGAAGAACGTGAGACCCTCCCGAAGGAATTCAAGTCACAGCTATTCTGCGCCCACCGGCAGATCAATCCGGCAGCCAGTTTCCGCTGCAGCCTGGAAGAGAACCATGAGGGCGGCCACGAACTAGCGGCGATCTGCAGACCCTGCTATGACCACCTGCAGGAAAGAGCCGATCTAATGGAAGCTGCCCTGCACATCGATCTGAAAGAGGCTGCACAGATCGTTTACGACGCTGTGTGGTCGGACCCATCCGACCCCCGTAAGACTTACCAGAATGCGGCCCAGGCACTACTCACGGAACTGCGCAAGCGCTCGGGCATTAACATGATCCTCTTCCGAGAAGCCCAAAGGCTTTCTCCTCACCGCCCGCAAAGCCGCCGCTGCCGCAAGAGGATTAGCGTGATGTTCGGAGAGGACAAAGATCCCGACATCCCCATCGTGAAGCAAGTGAAGGCGGAGTACGCCAAGCTATAGTAGATTCGGTAATTGCTGCGTTGCTCTGTGGCTAAAAGCAGGGGTTTTGTTAGGCGCTCTAAGGACAGCCGGCCTCGGCTGTTCCAGCCGAGCGCAAGCTCGGGAAACTCAGGAATTGGGCGAAGTCTACTGCGATCTACTCTCCCCCGATCCGAAATCTCATTCCCGCACGGAAATTGGCGCGCAACGCCGGGTATCCTGTGACCTCTTCGAAGTGCTTGTTCAGCGCGTTCTCTAAGTTGATGTAGAAGGTGATGCGCGAATTAAATGCGAACCATCCACCAATATCCACCTGCGCATAGCCGGCTGCATGATTGATGCCGAAGCCGAGGAAATCCGAATCGAGCCGTCGGCCAACGAAACTCCCGCCAAGATTTCCGCCCCACCGGCGTCCAAGATAGCTCAACAGCAGACTGCCCGAGTGTTTAGGGCGGCGCAGCAATGGTTGCCCAGCGGACACAAGGGGATCGAACGCAAACGGGGCTTCCAGGATCTGGGTCGATGCGTAGTTGTAGGCACCATCGATGGACAGCTGCGGTAATGGCCGCCCATGAAATTCCAATTCTGCTCCGTGCGCCATCGACTTGTTCACGTTCACGTATTGGCCAATGAAAGTTGCTGGGTTGGTTGCAAAGTCAATCTGATTATGAAATTGGTTGTTGTAGTAGGTGGCGCTTAGTGAATATTGGCGGTTCCACAAGCTTTGTTGAACACCCGCTTCAAATGCCCGGTTCTCCTCCGCTTGCAGGTGCGGGTTGGGAATGATGAATGGACCGCTGGCAAACGATTCTTCTAGGCGCGCCTCCTTGATTCCCGTCGCATAAGAGAAGTGCAGCCGGGTTCCTGAAAAAATCCGGCTGCCTCGCAGCACTTGGAGGCCAATCGCCACTCGGGGGACGGCTTTGTTGCCAAAGGTCTCGTTATGGACAAATCGAGCCCCAGCCACCAACGACACTCGACCCTTGGTCACTGTCTGCTGCCCGTAGAGCGCGTGATTACGCCGCAGGCCATGCGTCAGTGGCGGTGAATTCAAGTCCCCGACAAAGCCGTTTTCATCTTCGAACTCGTAACCCATTGTGGTGCGCGCCCAGTTGCGTTCGACATAATCGCCTTGGTATTCAAATCCAGCACGATTGATGTCGGCCACGCTATCAAATGGAAAATCGATGTTGCCGAAGACAGGGGATACTCGACCCGGCTCCATGACACTGTCCTGATTCGTCCGTTTGTGGTTGTATTCATAGCCGCTGAAACGATGCTGCCATCGCGAGGGCCCGGTGATAGTCACTTCGGCACTAGCCAGAAAATTATTTTGCCGCGCTTTCTGGTCGAGGTCAGGCGGCATGAGGGGCTGCCCGTTGAAGTTCCACTCCGACTGCACGCCAGTGCGGCTGTTCGAATGGCGCGTGTGGAACCGCAGCAGCGCGTTCTTAGTCAACGCAAAGCCGAGATTCGCCCCTTGGAGCGAGTTTGAATACTCATCGTTGGGCCCCTGCCCATTAGCGTTGAACTGGTCACCAAAGAGGTTGTAATCAAACCGGCCACGTGTACCGGAAAGAGTCAAATATCCGTGCGCTGTCTCAAAAGTCCCTCCGTCGGCACCTAAGCGCAACTCAGGAACACGCGTACCCCCGTCGCGCGTGAACACCTGTAGAACGCTGGTCATCGCATCGGAGCCATACAGCGTGCTGTGCGCTCCACGCACGAACTCCATCCGGTCCACTTCAGCCAGCGGCACAACTCCGAAATCGAATGTTCCACCCGGATCATTCACTGGCACGTCATCGATGATGACCTTGTTGTAGCGTGAATCTCCGCCTCGCACGAACAGTGAAGCCAGCCCGCCGCGCTGTCCTGCAGTGTCAATTACGGCTCCAGGCAAAAATCGCACTGCGTCGGCCGCGGAGACCGGCTGCATGGTTTCAAGCTGCCGGCCTTCAAGTGTGGCGACACTCGTGGCGCTCTGCTCTTTCGGTATCGGCGATCGGGTGGCGCTGACCACAACCGTTTCAGTTGTGGTTGCGACACGGAGCTTCACCGTCAGCGCAGAATTTTGTGGCAGAGAGATATCTTCATCGTAGGCAGCAAACCCCGCCGCCAATACCTGCACGCGATAATGTCCAGCTTTTACACTTTGGAGCAAAACTATCCCCTCACCCGAGGTGGTCTGCACAGTAATGGGGGCCGCGTGTCCTTGCTCCAGCAGCGCGACTTGGGCCCCTGCTACAGTGGCGGCTTGTGGATCGATGACTTTGATTTTGAGCTCAGCAGCGGATACCCCCACCACAAGAGCAGCAATTGAGACGAGCGCGAGAACCGGGCGCATGCAATCCTCCTTTGACACGCGAAAGGGGTTGATGGTGGCGGTTCGCGCCGGTCTCCTGGCTTCGCGAGTTAGGACGTGTAAGGACGGGGATCCTCACCCCGTAGCTATCGTCCGAGTATCACAACCGGCCTTCCCAGGACATATCGCACCAGTGGCCGACTGCAGATTTCCTCGCTTACAGTTGCGCGGCAGCGCGGGATTCTCACCCGCTTCCCATTGCTCATCGTGATGATGAGGACGCGCGAACCAAAGAGTTTTTGAAAGAGCAAAAAAGAAAGGTGAGGAAAATCTACTCGCGCTTCCTACGTCATGTCAACTGCGCTTTTGCGGCGGGTGATGTCACGCCGCTCGTGTAAATATACGGAGGGTGCGATTTCTCCATTCCAGTTTAAACTCATGCAAAAGGGAGTATGATTCGGTCCATACTCTCGACGTTGACAAAGCAGACCGTGGGATGAATGACATTGGTGGTGCCTAGCTTCCCCGGCCGACTGGCTCTCGCGGAGGACTAATGCAGGATCATAAACGAGCTGACCAAGAGCGCCCCAATCCTAATGAAAAGCTGGTCAAGGTCTTTGATGCGGGGCAGGAATCGGAAGCCCTGGTCGTGAAAGGGCTGCTCGAGTCGGCAGGCATCGACACGGACATGACGGCTCTCGATGCTTCGCAGGATACGTTTCCCGGCGTTGGCGGCACGATCATTCTGGTTCGCGAAGAACAGGCCGAAGAAGCGCGCCGTGTCATCGAAGAGTACCGCCGGGCGCCTGGATCCGACGATGAGCTTGAGGTTAATGATGATTCGACAGCTGCGGAGTGACGGAGCGCCCGTCCAGATAGAACGTGACCGCTCCGTCGAGATCCGTCCGATAGGTTGAAACGCCCGAATCCGCCAGCCTTTGCAGCACCTCAATGCGCGGGTGACCGAATGTATTTCGCGCTCCCACCGAAATGATTGCAATTCGCGGCCGTACCGCTTGCAGCAGCTCCGGTATGGTTGAAGTGAGGCCGCCGTGGTGGGCAATTTTCAGCAGATCGGCTCGCGGATGCTGGGCAGCAACTCTCTCTTCTATTTTCTTCTCTGCGTCACCTTCCAGCAACGCCGAGGATTCGCGATAGGTGAAATGAAGAACCAGCGAGTCGTTGTTCCGTGGCTGATTCGCAATCTCCCAATCGCGAGCTGGCGAAAGCACGCGAACGGTACTTCCCCCAAAATTAAGAGTGTCGCCTTCGAAGTGCTGCACCAACGTAATCCCCTCCTCCTTTGCCTGCTGCAACAATGTGGAGAGCTCTGCACTGGGTGGAATGACCCCCACCCACAACTCTCGCGGACGAAAATTTTTGAGAATAGCGTGCATCCCGCCGATGTGGTCCGAGTGAGCGTGGGTGATCGCGACCACGTTGAGGTGCGAAAAGCCTCGAGACCAGAGATAGGGCGAGACCACGTCTTCGCCGAAATCCAATTCCGAACGCTGTCCTCCGATCGGACCGCCCGAATCCACCAGCATGGTTTTTCCCTCCGGCGCAACCAAGAGCAATGAGTCTCCCTGGCCGACGTCAATGGCCGTAACTTCCAGCATGCCAGAGCGAACTTGCGGGTGAGGTGGGACAAGAGCGATCCAGCCGGCGACCGCGGCGAGCAGAAGCAACCCACAATAAGCTAATGCACGCCTGCGGCGTGACAGGACCATCGCGGCCGCCAATGCTCCCGCACCTGCGACGATGACCAGTAACCCCGGCGTAGGCACGCGGAGATCAGCTATCCGCAGCCCACCTAGTACCCGCACAGTACCGGTGATTCCCTCGAGCGAAGCAGCGGCGATCAGCGCCGGAACTTTTGCTAGCGCCAGAGAAACGTATCCCAAGGCCACTGCCAGCACCGCGGCGGGCATAAGCACGCCTGTGAGTGGCACTACCAAGCCATTGGAGGGAAAACCAACCACCGTGGCGCGATGAAAGTAGTAAGCCATTGGCAGCGCGAGACCGACTTGCATCAGCGCAGAAATGAACAATACTTCGAAGGTGGCCAGCACAGCGCGCGTTGCGCCGCCGATCACTCTCGGGGGAATTCGTGCTCCCAGAAATCTCGCTAGCCGAGCGCTTATCATTCGCAAGTCGAGCCGGAACTGCGCCACACGCGGCGGAAGGGAGAGCTCGTAGTCTGCCGAAGTCAGATGCCGCAGTCCTCGGGAGTAGGGCTGCGAGGTACGCTCCAGAATGGGTATGCCAATAGCTGCAATGATAAGCACTGAAAGAAACGTGAGCTGAAAACTTGGTCCGAAGAGCGCGTGCGGATCGAGAACCAGCAGTGCAAAGGCGGCTGCACCCAAAGCATTCAGCATGGAACGCTCGCGATACAGCAGACGCGCGCCCAGGTACAACATCATCATGAGCGTCGCCCGCCAGATAGGTGCGCCAACATCCGTGAGCAATGCATACGCGATGGAAAGCAGCACGGTAAGTATGCTGGCGGCGGTCTCGCCCAAGCGGATGCGCTTTAGCACCCAGAAGATCACGAACGCGAGAATGCTCACATTCATTCCGGAAACAACCAGGATGTGGTAGGTCCCGGAACGCTGGAAGTCGGCACGCGTGTCCCGGTCAATGAAAGCCGCTTCGCCGATCACCATGGCGTCGATTAGCGCCGCCTCTTGCGGTGGCCATAGCGCATGGATTTTTTCGATTGCGCTGCGATGGATGCGTGTGCGGAGGAGTTCGGTTCGACTTCCGACGAAGCCGGGGAGCAGTTCAATACTCTCCGCCTTGGCGGAGCCGAGGATCACTATGCCGTTTTCGGCGAGGTAACCCTGATAATCGAATGCCCCGGGGTTGCGAAAATTACGTGGCGGGCGAAGCTTGGCTGGAAATCGAAGCCGTTCTCCATAGCGGTAGATGTGCATGCGGGCGGCGTTTTCAGCGTCTTCGTACTCTTTCTTGACCTGCTTTGCATAAACACCGAGGCGCAGCCCGGACCGTATGTTGATGGTTTCAGTTCCAGAAGTGAGCTCCTCGGTTTCCACATCGAGTGATTGCCTCACTCCTCCGAAACTCGCCGCACGGATACGGCCTTCGGCAATCACGTGGGCATTAATCACGACCTCTCGCCCATCTGCGAATCTCAGGATCTCTAGATCGGGCGAATTGCCTCCGCTTCGTATCTGAATGCTGAAGGCGCCGATCAGGAACAGCGTTCCCAACGCGAGTGCCTTCGACACCCAGGCTCGTTCAAGCACGAAGTAAGCCGCAGCCGCGAGGAATGCAACGGTAGCCAGAGCCCACCACACGGGAGGCCGCCAAGCGCATGAGCCAAGGAGAATTCCCGCCGCGAATGCGAACGCGGCCCATAGGAGCGGTTGACGGGATTCGTCTGCACGACTGCGATGACCGTCAGGCGGGGTAGACTGCGAACTCACATCTTCCTTACGAGGTGCGCTCTGCTAGTTCTCATATGTCGAGTGCGAAATCAAAAGAGAATTGCTTTGGTGGAGCTGCCCTTTCAGCACTTCCAATTCGTCCTTCCTCAGGCTGGAGCTACTTGAGGAAACCCTATCGCACCAACCGCATCACGCTTTCAAGGTGATACGTCTGCGGGAACAGGTCCACCAGGTGCGCCTGCTCCAGCTTATATCCCGCCGCTATCAAGTGCTTGAGGTCACGCGCTAGGGTCGCTGGATCACAAGATACGTATGTAATCCGCGGCGCCTTCAGACCTACCAAGCCATTAAGTACACGTCCTCCCAATCCGTTCCGTGGCGGATCGACTACGACCAAGTCAGGCCGCAGCTTTGCCGCCTTCTCTGGCAAGTACTGCTCCACTGTGGCGCAGACAGCCTTCAGGTTCGCAGGCGAATTGTACTGAAGATCAGCGAAGGAAGTCTGTGACGATTCCACCGCAATCACGCGATCAAATTCCCGATTTAGAACTGTGGAGAAAAGGCCGACCCCGGCGTAAAGGTCAAGTGCCATGCCCCCGGAACATCCTTCTGTGACGATCGTCACGAGTTCATCGGTTAGGTGGCGGTTCACCTGGAAAAACGATCCAGCGCTCACGCGGTAGGAAGCGCGGGCGGTTTGATAGGTGAGGTTCTGAACTCCGACCGCTGAAATGCGCTCAGGCTCGGCCCGCGTCCAGACCGATGATCCGGAACGCGCTTGGTGGAACGCTACGACTCCCAGCAGTTGTGGGAGCTCGCTCCTCATCTTCTCGGCCCAACTGTCTACCGCCGCAGCGAGTGTTTTCGGACTACACAAAACTTCCACGAGGAGTTGTGTGTCATCTGAATTGGCGAAGAATTCGATTTCAGCGATTCCTACCACAACATGCCCTGCACGGCCCATTTGCCACATCACCGCGATGGCGCGGTTGATTAGCGGAGAACTGATCGGACATTCCTCTACCGGCAGCAGTTCATGAGACCCGAACCGGTAATATCCGATCGCAAATTCTGGCGCAGTCTGGATTCTTAACCGCGTGCGGTTCCGATGATTCCAGGGAGGAGAAGAGTGAACCTTGAGCTCAACATCTAACTTGATTTTCGCGATACGCCGTAGATTTTCCTTCAGGATTTCAGTCTTAATTTCTAGCTGATGTGCGTAGCTAGCGTGCTGATAGTGGCAGCCGCCGCAACGCATGAAATACGGACAGCGCGGCGCAATTCGAATCGGGGAACTCTCGATAACTTGGTCGGCGCGTGCCCGGGCAAACCCGGGTCTCTGTTCGACGAACGATGCCTCGATCCGCTCGCCTTTCAGCACGAATGGCACAAAGACGACCTTGCCAGGGCCCTGCTCGTCAGCAGGCATGCGTGCGAGGCCATCGCCCCCATAGATCAGTTTTTCGATGGTGAGTTGCAAGGAATAATTCTAAGCTCAGGCAGGCATTGCGAGTTCCGGTTGCCGATTCGGCAATTGAAAATCTAACGCGTATTGCCTCTGAAGTCCTTTCCAAATTGAAAGTTGGAAATCGCCAATGGGCAATTACATATAGAACAAGCTCAGCCGCGGCAGCCCATAGCGCTCCAACAGCCGCTTGTGGACGTATTGTTTTTGAAGTTGTTCAATCTGCACGCCAGGCATTTTGCGCCGGTAGGGCACAAGTTCGCGATCCGCCTTGGCGCGCACAGCAACGATCTCGTCATCAGAGGTAATGGTTAGCAGGACCGCGAACAGCTTGTCTTCCATCACTGTCAGGCGTCGTTCCAAGTCTTCCAATCGAGTGGCGAGCTTCGTCTTTTCCAGATCAGTCGCCAACTCACGTAGCGTGAGTGCTATCTCCTGCGCTAACCTCTGCGCGGAAATACCATTTCCCAGCGGCAGCTTCGCCGCATCCAACTCGGCCGCATTGCGCCGTAAGAACGTCACGATCTCAGCCGACTGAAATCCTCGAGCCTCGCCCGCTCGTTCCTCATGCGCCACGCCAATCGCCGCCTCTTTCATGTCCTCGGCTGCGGCCAGTACCTCCTGCGCGCAATAAGCGAGACTGTTTACCTTGCGAGTTTTCGGTGGCCGCCGTTCGTACTGGTCAAAGGCGGCATCAATCCCGCGCAACACTGCTTCTATCGGTATTCCCGCGTCTTTCCAGGTCTCGATCAGCGCCCAGTCAAGCGTCGAAAGCAGCAGACCGGTGCCACGACGCTTCTGGAAGTGCTCTTCGACTTCGGTAAAGTAGTTGAAGTAATTTTCCACGACCACTCAGCGGGAAGTTCGGGACTTGCTGCCAGGCCAGGGTTTGGAGCTTGTCGACTCGCTGGCAGGTTTCGACGAACTGACAATCTTCGCCTTCGGAGGCGCTGGCTTTCCTGTCGCGTTGCGCTCCCAGATAATGCGCAGGCCGTCCAACGTCAGGAAATCGTCCACCTGCTTAATGTACTTTGATTCCGTGCCAATCAGGGAAGCCAATCCGCCGGTGGCGACCACTTTTGTTTCCTTGCCCATTTCCTTCAGCAAGAGCTCAAGAACTCCGTCCACCAGCCCCAAGTATCCGTAATAGAGGCCCGACTGCATGCTGGCCACGGTGTTCGTGCCAATGATGCGCGTGGGTTTTCGTATATCGACTCGCTGCAGGCGCGCGGTATGTCCGAATAACGCTTCGGCTGAGATCCCGATGCCCGGGCAAATCACTCCGCCGATGTATTCACCTTTCGCGGAAACGCAGTCAAAAGTGGTTGCAGTACCGAAATCCACAGACACGCATGGGCCACCGTACTTCTCAAATGCCGCCACCGAGTTAACGATGCGGTCCGCTCCAACTTCAGCCGGATTGTCATAAAGCACAGGCATGCCGGTCTTGACGCCCGGCTCGATGAATAATGGCTTGGTATTGAAGTAGCGCTCACACACTTGTCGCAGCGTGGAATCGAGTGGGGGTACAACGGAGGAAATCACGATGCCGCGAACTCCCGGGACCTCAAGATTATCCATAGCGAATAGGTTGCGGAAGAGGACGCCATATTCATCAACGGTCTGGGTCTGAATCGTCGCCACGCGCCAGTTCGCCATTAGACGTCTATACTGTGGAGCCTGGTCAGGAGGATTCTCTTGTCCCGAATCAATTTTCCCCGCGTGGCCGAAAACACCGAGCACCGTATTGGTGTTGCCCACATCAAGAACGAGTAGCATAGATAAAAGGCATGCCTGGGGACGGGCGCCTCACCGTCCCGATTCACGTGAGGCCTTCCTCCTCTGGGCGGCCGAGCAAAGCTCGGCAATACGTGCAAAAGCTATCTTCGACAGGGTCGATCCGTGGATCCGCATCCACGCAGTTGGCGATAGGGTGCTCAACAGGGATTTACCGTTCCGCTCAGCACGATCCTGATCCCCTGCGTTGTTCTCACCTGCAGAAACCCGCGCGCGTCTAGCCCTGCGGTTACTCCGTCAAAGCCGCCGTTTTCCTCGACACGAACTTTACGCCCGCGCACTGAGGGCGACAGCTCTTGAAATCGCTGCAGAATCGAGTCGTGCGTACCGGGCTCTTCCAGAAAATTACGATACTCGCGATCGAGTGATTTTAACAAAGCCGCTGTCAGATCCACCCGTGACCATTCCGTTCCTGTTGCAAGACGTAACGATATCGCCTGCTCATGTAGTTCGGCCGGGAAAGTCGCTTGATTGACGTTTACGCCAACTCCAATAACGATGTGCCGCACGCATGTGGCCTCTGCGTTCATTTCAGTGAGGATCCCGCAGAATTTCTTACCCTCGAGCAGCAGATCGTTAGGCCACTTCAGATCAGGATTCACCTTGGGATCGATCGCCTGAATCGCGGAGTGAACAGCTAATCCCACCGCTAGCGACAAGATCAGCACCTCCGAGGGGGAAGACACGGGACGTAATACTACTGAACAGTAGATCCCGCTCGAGCGTGCCGAATGCCAGGTGTGCGCGCCGCGACCTCGGCCGGCGGTCTGCTCTTCCGCGAGAAAGACGCTTCCTTCGGGCGCACCGGCGGCCGCAGCCTCCATCGCTACGGCATTGGTCGAGCTAATCTTGTAATAGTGATGAAGGTGTTTGCCGAAAATTGTGCCGTGGAGCAAAGGGGTTAGGATATCGGGAAGCAGTAAATCCGGGACGGCCTGCAGACGATACCCGGTTGCAGGGTGTCCCGCAATATCAGCACCCAAGCCGCGTAGTTGCTGCACTAGTCGCCAGACTTCTGAACGAGTCGTTCCGATTTCGTCCGCGATTTTGGTGCCGCTCACTATTACCGTAGCGTGGTCCATCAACAGGCGAACGATGCGGCCGAGACGAACATCGGTTTTCTTGGGAGTGAGATGGAGTGGCGCGGAAGCCCTCGCTCGCGAAGGCTTCCTGCCACGAGTTTGAGCCAGTTTCGTGATGCGGGAATTATAGGGACGCAAGCCGAAAGAACAAACTCTAAACGACAAAAGGGCACGCTTCGTCTTCGCCTAGCGCAGGCGCCGGGGGTCGCAGGTGGTAGGCCTCAGCGAACTGGAGGCGAATCCTCGGCGTTTCTCTGTCAAGAAAGGCTTCTCGGCACACTCCGAAGCCCACTGCGACCCCGCTACGCGGGCGCCACCCGCAGGCTCATGTCCACGGCCACAGCGGAGTGGGTGAGCGAGCCTACAGAGATGAAGTCCACGCCAGTTTCACCGTAGGCGCGGACATTTTCCAAAGTAATGCCGCCGGAGCATTCGAGTGGAAGGCGGCGTCCCAGGCGCGAGCAGCGCTCTACAGCACGCTTCACATCTGCGACAGACATGTTGTCCAGCAGGATCATTTCAGCGCCATGCTCCAGTGCCTGTTCCAACTCTTCCAGCGAACGCACTTCGATCTCAATAGGCTGTTCGCCGCGCCGATTGAGATGAGCACGCTCCAACACCGGCGCGATTCCTCCAGCGAGTGCAATGTGATTGTTCTTGATTAGAACGCCGTCAGACAGGTCGAGCCGATGATTCTGACCACCGCCGCAACGCACTGCGTATTTCTCAATGAGCCGCAGGCCCGGGACCGTCTTGCGCGTGTCCAGAATGCGTGCCTTCGTTCCCGATACTGCCTCCACGAACTTGCGAGTTAGAGTGGCGATGCCGCTCATGCGCTGCAAGAAATTCAAAATCACCCGCTCACAGGAGAGGATCACCCGCGCATTGTGGCGGATTACTGCCGCGGACTGCCCATTGTGCAGGCGCACACCGTCGAAGATCTCGGGATGGCTGGTGACTTCGTAATGCGAAGTGATTGCGCCGTCAAGCGCGGCGTACACATCCAGGATGCGCGCAATACAGCCCAGTCCGGCCAGGATGCAGTCCTGCTTGGCAATGATACTCGCCGCAGCCCGTTGGTTGGGTTCAATGCAGGCGTAGCTCGTGGCATCGCGGGTAGCGCGGTCCTCAAGCAACGCATTCTCCAAAATCGTCGTGATGCGTCGGCTGTTCCAGTCCATAGAACCAGTGGATAGTGATCAGTAGCGAGTGGCCAGTCTAGCAGGTGGCAAGTTCTTACTGGCCACTAACCACTGCCCGCTGACCGCTGAACTATCTCAGCTCATTTAGCGCGGTTTCGGTCTTGCTGCGCAGAATCTGTAGTTCCTGCGCCCGCCTTCGGATTCCCTCGATCACTTGTGCCGGCGCTTTAGACAGGAACTGTTCATTTCCCAGCTGCTGTTGCCCATTGGTGATTTCCCTCTCGATACGCTCCAATTCTTTCTTGAGGCGCTCACGTTCGGCGGCCGCGTCAATTGTTTTTTCGTAGACTACATGGACATCGAATCTCGGTGTGCTTCGTGCCCCGGCTTCTTTGGCCAGCGAGCTCTCGACAAATCTGATATTTTCTACGTTCGCCAATCGTTCCACAGCCCCGCGATTCTGCTCGATGAGCATCCGAATTTCTGGCTCATGGGCAAAAACTTGAATCGGGACCTTCGACTTGGTTTCCACCTTCAACTCGGCCCGTAAGGCCCGCACGCTCACGATCAAGTCCTGCACCACGGCCATTTCGGTCTCCGCTCTCGGCTCCATCTGCTTCTCATCTGTCTGCGGATACGCCGCGAGCGCGATGGATTTCTGCGGCGGTTTTCCATCGTATACCGCCTGCCAGATTTCCTCGGTGATGAATGGCATCACCGGATGCAGCAGACGCAGCGCCGCTTCAAACAGGCTTACCAGGTTTTCGCAAGCGACGCGCACCGATTTCGCAGCGGTCCCACTCTGCGGCATCAACCGTGGTTTGATCAGCTCGATGTACCAATCGCAGAACTCGCCCCAGAAAAAGTCGTAGATACGGTTGGCAGCCTCGTGGAAACGGTAAGCTTCGAGCGCCTGGTTGACATAGTTGACCACGCCGTTGAAGCGAGAAAGAATCCAGCGATCCTCTAAGCTTCCCGCTTCGAATCCGCGCACCCCTTGCGTAGCGCGGGCGCCCTCGCACGCGGCCTCTTTGAACTCCTCTAGCGACCACACTCCGGCCTGCTGCGCCGCGTCCACACTCATGAACATGAAACGAGCTGCATTCCAGATCTTATTGGCAAAGTTACGATACCCCTTAGTTCGATCTTCAGAAAACGCAATGTCGGTGCCGGGGGCCGCCATGGCCGCCAGGGTGAAGCGCGTGGCATCGGTTCCGAAGCGCTCGATGATGTCGATGGGGTCGACCACATTTCCCTTGGTTTTGGACATCTTCTGTCGCTCGGCATCGCGTACCAGAGCGTGAATGTAGACTTGGCGGAACGGTACACTGTCGTCCTTCTTGGCGCCCCAACCGCTGGATTTTTTGATTTTCGGATCTTGTTGATGCCCCTTCAT
>Ga0099828_10000338_pt1 | contig 28122 bp, 31 predicted proteins | sample CZO8metaG_2_FD_79338 | JGI IMG/M metagenome (GOLD analysis project Ga0099828, IMG submission 79338) | Vadose zone soil microbial communities from the Eel River Critical Zone Observatory, Northern California, USA - CZOApr15con2H1.8 metaG | ecosystem: Environmental > Terrestrial > Soil > Vadose... | reverse complement strand
GAGCGCCGTGAGGGAGGATCCAACGTTCCCGCCGTTCGCCGCCGTGGATTCCGCGATGTGGCTGCGGAGCTCGCGCAAGATGTCGTCTCGCACGGCGGGTTCCATCCCCGCCATGGCACGCCGAACCCGACCGACGTAGTCCTCCGAAGGCGTCATCGGGCTCCTTCCAGCACCCGCTCCGCGCCGCGGGTCATCGCGTCCCAGATCGCCAGCGCCTCTCCCAGCGCGGTCCGCCCTCGGTCCGTGAGCCGGTAGTACTTCCTCGGCGTGCCGGTCTCCGGCTCCTGCCACCGGCTCTGCACGAACCCTCGCTCCTCGAGCCGCCGGAGCGCCGGATACAGCGTCCCCTCCTTGAGGTCGAAGAACCCGTTCGACCGATCGCGCAGTTCGTGGAGGATCTGGAACCCGTACTTCTCCTCCTTCGCGAGGAGCGCGAGGAGGCACAGCTGGATCGAGCCCTTCTTCAGTTCCGCCGTCCACTCCGGGGAGACTTCGGGCATCCAGCGCGCCTCGTATCCGGGCCTCGCTATATCGGCTTTCGGTCGTCGACGGGGAGCCCATGGTGCGAGTCGAATCGGACGTCTTGGATCCCTCCGAGGAACGCGGTCATGCGACGCTCGGAATCGTAAGACAAAAGGGGAAGGAGGAGGCGCTTACTTTTGGCGCCTCGCCTTCGCTCGCAGGTACAGGGCGGGACCCATGGCAATGGCGACGACCGCCAGCTGCGCCGCGAGGATCGTCAAGGGCGTGAGGTTCACTCCAGTCGGCAGGTCGACGAGCGACTCGGTCGAAATCGCCGGGTCGTGCACGATCGTCTGGCCCGCAGGATACACGAACGCGGCGCGGAGCCAGAAGCCGAGGAAGTACGCTCCGTTGTGGGAGAGCAAGAGGCGCCCGCCGCCTTGGATGTTGAACGACATCGCGTTGGGCTCGTAGACTCCGTCGACCGTGACATCCGTCACCCATGTGAACCGTCCGATCCGCGTGAACGCGTCATCGAAGTACACGGAATCGCGCGTGTAGAGGCGCGGGTGGGTCGGGGCGGTTTCATTCAGGGTTGTGGGGTCGCCGAGCGTCGTGCGGTTGCCGTCGTCGGCGTGGTCCGCCTGGAACGCCGCATGGATGAAGTCCGCGGTCCGCTCCGGGATGAAGTTTCCGAACAGGAGGTGCGTCTCGAGGGCGAGTTTGTCGCCCGGGTACGCGAAGTCCCAACCCGTGATGTTGTGGTCGTACTTCGCCCCCATCGCGACTGCGGGGCCGGTCACGTTCTTGTACCCCTCGAACTGGACGTGTGTGATGTCGTACCGGTTGCCGTCGTCCACGGTGACCTTGTACCATGGCACTCTCGCGGTCTTGTCCCGCGTGTCGACGGTCAGATGGAAGGTGAACGCGACGTGGTTCAGCTTCCCGTCGCCGAGGCCCGTCGGGTCCAAGACCCGCGTGTAGTTCAGATCGTTCGCTGAGACGGTGAAGTTCACGAACGTGACGCCGTCCGATGTCCCGTTCGTCAGGTCGCTCAGGCTCCATGCCGCGACGAGGGTGCGCGCCTTCACGGGCACATTTTGGGTCAGCGGCACGGGGAACAGGCTGTCGACGCTCATCAGGTCGAATCCGTCCGTGGTGTTCCTTTCCTGGAACTCGATGAACCGGTTCAGGCTCTGCGCGAGAACCGTGTACACCGGGATCCCACGGGTCGCGAGGTAGTCCCCGCGCGGATCGTAAATGTCTGCGCCCCCGAGGAATCGCTTATACTCTGCGAAAATCACGAGGTCATTCCGATGATCGCTCGTCCCGTAGACGACGCCGAATACGGCATCCCCCGCCTTCACCGCGACCAAGTCGCCGCCACCGAGCCGGTCCGTGACGACGGGCCCGATGATGACCGGCGTGAGGTCGCGGCCGGGGCTCGCCGCTCTCGCGGTTCCCATCAGACCGAGGGGAACCGCAAGCATGACAGCCATCGCCAACACCGCAGCCAACGTCCGCATACTCTCAGCTCCTTCCGAGGCTTCCCAGCCTCACTATGTACATAGTATCGCTATGTATTTAAGACATTCCGGACGATTCTCACTGAGCCCATATACTTCAGTACCGATGGACGGAAACGGTGCCCCGACTCGTTTTGCTCGACGCGAATGCGCTGCTCATGCCGTTCCAGTTCCAGGTCCACCTCGAGGCGGAGCTCCGCCGCATCCTCGGCGACGTCGAGATCGCGGTTCCGAGCCCGGTCCTGTCCGAACTCACACTGATGGCGCATGACAATCGGGACGCGCGCGCCGCCGCACGCCTGGCGGACAAGTACCGCGCGATCGAGGGACACGGTTCCGCGGACGATGCAATCCTCGACCTCGCGGTGGCGCACCACGCCATCGTCGTGACGAACGATCAGCCGCTCCTCGATCGGTTGAAATCCGCCGGAATCCCGCGGGTGTTCCTGCGGTCCCGGAATCATCTCGTCGCCGAAGGCGTTTAGCCGGGAAAAGGAATAAGCGAGCGTCGCTCCTCTCCCGCGCGGTTGAAGCCGTACCACGTCGAGGCGCTGAAAGCGATCGCCCTTCTCGGGGGGACGAAGGAGTTCGTGAGCCTGTCGTCCGGGGAGCTTGGCAAGTTGATCGGCGTGAGCCAGCAGAGCGCGTCCCAGCGGATCCTCGAACTAATCCGGGAGGGCCTGGTCGCGCGAGACCTCGCGACCCGCCGGCAGCGGATCCGACTCACGCCTCGAGGCAGCGACGTCGTCCGCAAGGAGTACGCCGACTACCAGCGGATCTTCGAGATCAAAGAGACGATGACGATTTCGGGGACCGTCACGAGTGGCCTCCGGGAGGGCGCCTTCTATATGCGACAGAAAGGCTACCGAGACCAGTTCCGAAAGAAGCTCTGGTTCGAGCCGTACGAAGGGACGTTGAATCTGAAAATCGCGGGTCCGGACCTCGCGAAGCTCCAGGTCCTCCAGGACAGCCCGGGGATCGAGATCTCCGGATTCGAGGCGAGCGGACGCACGTTCGGGGGCGCGAAATGTTTCCTGGCGACGATCGGCCTCGTGGACTGCGCCGTGATCATGCCGATCCGCACCCACCACACGGACGTCCTCGAAGTGATCTCGAAGCACTTCCTCCGCGGCTCCCTCGGGCTGAAGGACGGGGACGTGGTCGAGCTCCTCGTGAGCCTCTGATCGGATGGTCGCTAACCTGTTGCGAAGAATTCATGGTTCCGAAGTGTCTTGATGGGGCGTGCGGCCCACGAGAACGGGCTGGGTGCTCCTCGCAGCCGTCATCGTAGCGGGCATCATCCTCCTATCCGCGGTCCTCGTTTTCGCCCCAGCTCTTTTGTTCGGTCAGCGCAGTCCCACCTCACGACTGACGGCGTCCGTCAGCGCCGACAAGGACGGATACCTTCCAGGAGAGCCAGTCGCAATCAGGTTCACGGTCACGAATGTAGGCGACGCGGTCGCCGACGTCCGATTCGGCAGCGGATGCTTGGCCTCTTATTCAATCCGGGCGGCAAACGGATCTGTGATTTACGACTTCCAGTCCCATTTCGCGTGCACCCAGGGATTCACGAATTTCAGTCTCCGCCCGGGCGATTCGCGGGTCTTCATTTTCTGGTGGGGCCAGACCTCCGATTCGGGCCTCCTGGTCTTCACCTCCAGCTGGTACCGCGTCTACGGCTCCCTCCGGTCGACGAGCCCGTTTCCGGGCCCGTCCGCGGAGACGTCGATTTTCGTCATGGGAGGCGCCGCAGTACCGAACCTCGCATTCACCGCTCGGACAGACCGGTTGGTCTACAGTCCGGGGGACTTGGCGCAAGTCAGTGTGACCCTGACGAACGTCGGACCCGAGCCGGTCACAATGCACTTCGGCGCCCCCTGCTTCATGCAGTTCCTGGTGCTCGATCCGACGGGTCAAGCGGTGTACAACACATCCAACTGGTGGACCTGCATCGCCCTCCTCACGGACGTGACACTGGTGCCCGGGGAATCTCGGAGCCAAGTGTTCGCGTGGAACTTGTCGAGCGATGCCGGCACGCCGCTCCCCGGAGGGCACGAGTACCGGGCCGTGCCCTCGTTCGTCTGGGGCAATCGCACCTTCTATCAGAGATTCGTGTCCCGCACGGATGTCGCGACATTCACGCTGACCAATTGAACCGCCTCGTTGGATGCCTAGAATCGTTTCTCGACATATCGCAGCACGCCGTCGAACATGGACTTCCCGTCGCCGTACACGGGATCTGCACCGGGCTCCCGCGTCCAGTCCGGGCGTAGGTGTTTGAAGAAGCAGCGCTCCGGATGCGGCTGCACTCCGAAGACGTTCCCTTCCCGATTGCAGAGCGCCGCGATGTTGAACGTCGTCCCGCTCGGGTTCCACGGATAGCCGGCATATTTCCCCCGGTCGTTCACGAACCGGAAGACGATCTGATCGTTGTCGATCAACTCCTTCAGGATCCGCTTCTCCCGGTCGGCGGGGAAGAGGAGCTTGCCCTCGGCGTGGGCGGAGATGAACGTGACGACCTGGCCCTTCTTCAGGGTTCGGGTGAAGGCGCAAGAGCCGCCGTTCTCCAGACGGAGAAGGCTCGGCCGGCACTCGTAATGGCTTGAGTCGTTCGTCGCGAGGACCGCCTCCGGCTCGTCGGTCATCACACCGCCGAGGGCCGGGAGGAGACCCGCCTCGACGAGGACCTGGAAGCCGTTGCACACGCCGAACACAGGCTTGCCGGCCTTCACGAACCCGACGAGGTCCTTTGCCAACCTCGACCGAATACGGGCCGCGAAGATTGTCCCCGCGCGGACGTAATCGCCCGCCGCGAAACCCCCCGGGATCATGAGGATATCGTAGTCCTCGACGTCGCGCCGCAACTCCGCAGGGGCATCACCCGTCAACTGCTTCAGGTGGACCTTCTCCGCTTGCGCCCCGAGATGGCGGAAGTAGGCGACGGACTCGTCCTCGCAGTTCGTGCCCTCGATATAGACGACCGCGACCCGGATGTTCGAACGCTTCACGAGACCACGACCTGTTTCGGGATCGCCTCGCTCCACGCCTTCCGCATGACCGGGATCGCGAGGGACGTCCACTGGCGGCCGCGTCCCAGGTGCAACGACCGTCCGTCGGTCGTGCCGAGGTATGTCGTCGGGATTCCTTCCATCACATGGGTGAATGCCTCGTACCGGTCCTTCGCGACCTCGATGAGCCAACGGCCGTTCGATTCGGAGAAGAGCTGCACGTCCCAGCGCATCGGGTCCATCGCGGTGGTCTTCAGATCCGCGCCGATGTCCCCGCCGAGGCACATCTCCGCGGCCGCGACGGCGAGGCCGCCGTGGCTCAGATCGTGCGCCGCGGCCACCGTGCCGGCGCGAATTGCGCGAAGGAGATGGTCCATCGACGCCCGCAGGCCCAGGGGATCCACCGACGGAACGGGGCCGGCGCCGCCCCGTAGACGCACGTACTCGGAGCCACCGAGCTCCGCCTGGGTCGACCCGACCAGAACGACCGGATCACCCTCTCGCTTCAAATCCGAGGTCACGCACTGCCGCAGGTCCTCGACGATTCCAACGCCCAGGACGACCGGCGTGGGAGGACACGGCCCCCGAGTCGATTCGTTGTAGAACGAGACGTTGCCCGACGGGATTGGAATCCCGAGTGCTTTCGCGGTCGTGCCGATTCCCCGCACCGCCTCGCGGAAGTACCAAAGGCGGTCCGGCTTCTCCGGGTTGCCGAAGTTCAGGCAGTTCGTCAGCGAATGTGGGCTCGCCCCGACCGCAACCAAGTTCCGGCACACCTCATCGACGGCCGTGGCCCCACCGAGGTACGGATCGATCGCCGTGAATTGGGGCGTCGACGCGACCGCGATCGCGAGCGCCCGCCACGAGTCGATCCGAGGCCGGATCACGGAAGCGTCTCCGTGGGCCGCCTTTCCCACGACCCCCTGCAGGGGCTTCACCACCGTCGAGGCGCGGACCTCGTGATCGTACTGACGAATCACGTACTCCTTCGATGCGATGTTCGGGGACCGAAGGAGCTCAAGGATCGTCGTGCGATAATCGCGTGGCTCCCGAGGCAGCTTGAGATCTTGGCTTGGGAGGGACGACGGCGGACTCCATGGTCGGGAGTATTCCGGCCCGCCGGTGTAGAACGGCAAGTCCATCTCGAGGACGACGGCCCCGTCGTAGCGGACGCGGCAGATCTTCTCGGGGATGACACGCCCGATTACCGTCGCGGGGACATCGAAGAGGTCGAAGATTCGAAGGACCGGCTCGACATTTTCCGGCCGGACCGCGAGCATCATCCGCTCTTGGCTCTCGGAAACCCAAATCTCCCACGGAGCGAGTCCTTCCTCCTTCAGCAACACTTTCTCGAGGTCCACCTCGGCACCGAAACCGCCCGCGAGGGCCATCTCGCCGATGACGCAGGACAGCCCGCCGCCCCCGAGGTCCTTAAGGCCGTCGAGGAGCCCGGCTTGCGCCGACTCGACGCACGCGTGGATCAGCGGCTCTTTTAGGATCGGATCGCCGAGCTGGACCGCGCCGCCTTCCCAGGCCTCGACCGACTTGTCCGTCAGGTCGACGCTCGCGTACGTCACCCCATGGATCCCGTCGCGCCCGGTGCGACCCCCGGCGAGGATGAACACGTCCCGATCGGAGCCCACCCGGTTCCGGACAATCTGGGATTTCTTCCCGAAGCCGACGCAGGCCACGTTGACCACGATGTTGCCGAGGTACCCCTCGTCGAAGACGATGCATCCGGCGACGGTCGGGATCCCGACGCGGTTCCCGTAGTCGCGGATTCCCGCGACCACGCCGCCGAAGAGGTATTTCGGATGTTTCGTCCCCCGCGGCAACTTCTCTGTCGGAATGTCGAGGGGCCCGAAGTGAAGCGGGTCCGCGAGGGCGATCGGCTGGGCGCCCATCGCCAGGACGTCCCGCAGGATCCCGCCGATGCCCGTGCTCGCCCCCGCGTATGGCTCGATCGCGGACGGATGGTTGTGGCTCTCGATCCGGAGTGCGTACGCGTGGTCCTCGTCGAACTCGACGACGCCGGCGTCCCCTCGGTCGATCACGTACGGCGCCTGCACCGGGAAGATGAACTCCTTGAGGAACACCTTCGACGACTTGTAGCAGCAGTGTTCGGACCACGCCTGGCCCAAGCTCTGGAGTTCGACATCGGTCGGGGCCCGGCCGATCTTGCTGAAGTACGATTGGATACGTTGCATCTCCTCAAGGCTGAGCGCCAAGCCCATCGAATCGCTGATCTGCGAGAGATCCCGCGGCGAGGCACCCTTCAGGATGACGTCATGCAGGGGGAACGGGAGGGCGCGTCGCCGGATCCGCTCGCCCAACCCGTCGCCTCATCGCAGACAGTCGCCCGCGATACATTATGCTTCTCCTCGCAGAGGTTCTGTCACAAACCGGGTGACGGAACCACCCCAGTCTGCGACTCGACTCCGCTCGGCTCCTCCCGTGCGCCTCCTCCTTCTCGGAGGAGGTCGTAGAGGGGACTCACGACGTCATGGCGGAGGGCACCGGGCTGGAACCGTACAGCCCTTGCCAAGGCCTCGTTCGAGGCCAAGGCGGTTTTCAGGATGTTCATGCCTGCGTTGATTTGTCGATCCATTTCCCAGTCGCACATCTCGCAGACGAAATCCTTGCCTACCCTGTCTCGGCGCCGCGCGCCACACGCTGGGCAGGTCTTGCTGGTCCATTGAGGGTTGACCTTGATGACCGGCACGCCCGCGAGGGCGGCCTTGTACTCAATCTGGCGATGGACTTCGCGTCGAGGCCACGAGTTCAGGCGGCGGTTCATCCGGTGAGAGCGTCCGCTTGCTCCGTGGAGCGTCAGGTCCTCGAGGACGATTGCCGCTCGACGTGTTGTCGCCGCCCGCACGAGCCACTTCGACACTCGATGCAGCCGTTGCCGAACTCGGTTCCGCTCTCTGCGCCCTTCTCGACTGAGGAGAATTTGCTTGATCCGTCGGTCCTCGGCCTTTTTCTTTGCGAGTCTCCTTCGTCGTCGGAAATGGGTTTCCTGGACGCCCCGCACGCCATCGAAGGGCATGCGGAGGAAACGAGACGAATCGCCCGACGCTTGGACCCCGTCGAGTGAATCCTCGTTCGTGTCCAGGGCGATCGCACCCTCGGGCTCGAATGGCTTAGGCGCCTCCTTCCGCACGACGACGATGATCTTCCCCGGGACGACCGTGAGGGATCCGAGACCCCAGGATGGGTCGCCGAGGATCGACCGGTGCCACTCAGAGAGCGGCAGGCTGAGCTGGAGTCCTTCCGTCCTCCGAATCGGGATGCGGATTCGTCCGGTCTCCCGGTCGAGCCAGTACGACTGGTTCTCCGCCTTCAGCATGAGGCGGCGCAGGAACGGGATGGAGGACCGCTTCCCCTTACGTATCCGGCGCCGATGCGTTTTCAGGACGGCCAAGGCCACCTCGAAGGCCGAAGGGATGTACTGTTTGTGTACTGCATGGCGCTCGCTGAGGTCGGTGTAGGCGGCTCGAGTAAGTCTGGCGCGACATCGGATGTCCTCGCGAAGGGCGATCCGGATCGACTCGTTCACCAGGACGCGGAACTCCGCGAGGAGCCAATTCAGACGGGGGTCGTCCCACGGGACGGGAAAGACGAGGGCCCGGTGGGCGAGCACGCTCCTCGACTATGGAAGAGGCCGACGTCAAGGCATCTGGGGGAGATGCCCGAAAGTGAAAATCTGGATGAGGTAGGGTGAGGAATTCGTCTTGAGTTGAATCGATGTCGTCCATCACCCGAGTCTTTCAGAGAATGTTCAAGTAGGCCGAGTCCCCCATGCGGGCGAGCATGCGACATCCGTTCCGCGAGCGCCTCGCATCCGTCCCGGTCGTGTTGGAGATCGTCCCGCCCGGGAGGCGGGCGAGCGAGAAGGCGGTCCAATCCTTCGTCGATCGACTGCGGGAGGCGATCGTCTCCCTCCGGACCCTCGACGCGATCAACATCCCGGAGGTGCTCGATGAGAACCACGCAGGCCAGCCGTTCTATCGCGACATGGATCCGCGCGACTTCGCGACGCTCCTCGGCGGTGACCTGCCCGCCGACACAATCGCGAACAAGGTCGTCGCCCACGTTCCCTCGCCGACCGCGCTCCGCCGGTGGATTCGCGAGTCGCTCGAGCGGTACCGACTCCGAAACTTTGTGTTCGTCGGCGGGAACAGCGGCTGGGTGCGCTATCCGGGTCCGACGGTCATCGAGGCGAACAAAATCCTTCGCGGCTCGACCCGCGGCCGGGACGACGTCTCCCTCGGGAACATCACGATCCCGGAACGGGACCACGAGGTGGACCGCCTCGTCGACAAAACGCGCGCGGGGTGCGACTTCTTCTCGACGCAAGTCCTCTTCGAGGCGGAGCCGATGGCGACGGTCCTCCGCGCGTACGGGAGGAGATGCGCGGCCCAAGGCCTGAAGCCCGCGACGGTCCTGTTGAGCTTCGCGCCCGTCTCCGACTACGCGGACCTCGAGTTCCTCGTGTGGCTGGGGGCCACGGTTTCGCCGCGGACCGAGGAGGCGCTCCTCCCGGCCAAGAACCTGGCGCCGGGCCAGGCGTCCCTCGAGGTCGCGCGCACCCTCTGGTCCCACCTGTCCGCCGCCGCGGCGCAGTCGAGGCCGCCCGTGCCGCTCGGCGTGAACATCGAGGAGGTCTCCGCTCACAACTTCGACCTCGCGGTCCAAATGACCCGCGAGTTCCCCACGTGGCGGGAACCGGAACTCCCGCGGTCGGGCGATGTTTAAATAGCCAGGCGAGTGTTTGCGCGCCGAGCATTAGGCGGGGTCGTCGCCCGACTCGCCTCGGAGGATTGTGGGTGGGCAAAGAGAACCGGGACGAATGGATCGTCAAGTGCCCGAAGTGCGGCCGGGTCCGCGAGTCGTGCCGCCACATCTCCCGGGATGACGTTCGGAGAATCCTCCGCCTCCTCGATGCCGGCGTCGAGGTGTACCAGGCGGACGACGAGCGGGAACCGCCGGAGTCCCACGTCCATGAGCCGCCGCGACCCGTGGCCCAGGCGGTCCAACCCCGATTCACGCTCAAAGACATCGTCCTCGCGGAGACGACCCGAGAAGGATTGCTCGATGCGCTCACGGAACTCCGCCACAAGGGCCTCATGTACCGCCGCTGGGGGCTCAAAAAGGTCCTGAAGAAGACGAAGGGGCTCACGCTCCTGTTCGCCGGACCGCCCGGGACGGGCAAGACGATGGCGGCCGAGGCGATCGCCAGCGAGCTCGGGCGACCGTTGCACGTGGTGAACTACGCCCAGCTCGAGAACATGTGGGTCGGGGAGACCGAGAAGAACATCGAGCACTTGTTCCACACGGCGCTCGACGCTGGGGCGGTCCTGTTCTTCGACGAGGCCGACGCGGTGTTCCAGCGGCGGAGCTACATGGCGACGCCTTGGATGAATCGGGACGTGAATGTCCTCCTCGCGCAGATGGAGAACTACCCCGGAGTCGTCGTCCTGGCCACGAACCTGGCGAAGGTGATGGACCGGGCCCTCGACCGTCGGATTGACATCGCGGTCGAATTCCCGATGCCGGACGCCTCGATGCGCCGCATGATCTACGAGCATCTGGTCCCGAAGGAAGCACCGCTCGCGAAAGGCGTCGATTTCGAAAGTCTCGCCCAGAAGTACGCGCTGAGCGGCGGTTCCATCCTAAACGTGGTTCGCCAGGCGATGCGGACCTCGTTGCGCCGCGGGAAGCGGCATCGCATCACGATGGACGACTTCATCCGTGCGGGGGACCGCGAGGTGAAGAAGTCTCTCTTGACGTCCGCGGATCACCTCCAGGCCCCGGCTCGCCGCGAGCGGATCGGTGGGTACGCCTGAGACCTTGTCCGTCCTTCGGGAGACGCACGACCTCCGTCGTTCGTACCTCTACTTAGAGGTATGAAGTCCGTTCCGCTCGGTCCGATTGTCGCGTGGCGCCTCACTTTTCGATCGAGATCGCATACTCGTGGATCACGGGATTTGCCAAGAGTCGGCGGCACATCTCCTCCACTTGCTTCCGGGCGGCTTTCGCGTCCGTCCCTTCCAGTTCGATTAGGAAAAGCTTCGAGGCGCGAACTCTTCGAACCTCCGAGAATCCGAGGAGCTTGAGGGCTTTGTGGACGTTGTCTCCTTCCGGGTCCGTGACGCCTTTCCTCAGATGGATTTCCACTCGGACCTGGACCATAGCCTCGCCCCGGCGGCGCGGGCATCGGCTCCCCGTTCTTAGCCCTTTTTGGCAGCGGGCCGCAGATGGTCCCGGAAGAGCGCAAACCGCGAAGACGGCCGGACCTCGACCGCCCCCTGCTCGCTGCCTATGTCGATCAGCCCTTTTGCGGCCAGCGACCGGACCGCAGCGTGGGCTGTCCGGCGGGCGAGTCCTCGCGCGGAAGCCGCCGTGACCAGGCGATCATACGGGACGGGCCGCCCTAGGAGGTCGGCAACCACGCGCTCCGCGGGGGAAAAGGCTTCCTCGAGCCGTATCCCGCGAAGGACCGGAAGGCGCACCGGACCCGGGTCGCAGTACCACGCCTCAATGCCTTCCTGAAACGCGGCGAGGATCGCGGCGTTCGTCAAGGTTTTCGGTCCACCGCTGGCACTGATCCGGACGGGGCCGTCGCGGGATGCCCGCCCGATCGTTTCGCGAATCGATGCGAGGGACGCCCCGAGATCGAACGGCTTGACGCCGACGGCTCGGAGGTCCGGCTCCAGAGCCTTGAGTCGCCGGAACCCCGGGGATCGGAACGTGTCCCGACCCGCGACGACGACCAAGCGATCGTAGGGCATGAGCCGCAACGCCGGGAGGACGTGACGTTCATCGAATCCCATGGTCGCAATCAGCGTCCGATCGGACACACGGTCACCCGACCAGCAGCTCCATCGCGGGGGCTGGCTTCACAATCAAGCGTCGCGCGTCGTTCGGGTCCTCGCGGCGCTCGATGGCCCCCTTTTCCTCGAGCTCTCGGAGGTGGTGGTTCATTGTGGCCTTGTGGACGCCGAGCGCCCGCGCCAACGCCGTCTCCGTGAAGTCCTTCTCCCGGTTCTTGACCAAGAACGCCAGGACCTCCCGCTGTCGCGGGGTGAGGCCCTCCCCGTACGTCATCCGGAGGAGGGGGAGCGGGATTTCGCGATACGTCTCGTCGTGGACGTAGGTCGCCGGGATCCCTTCGAGGATGCACACGAGCAGCGCGGCGCTGCTCATCAGCCGCGTCCCGCCCGCGATGTTGAACCGCAGTTCCGTGCCCGCGGCTCGTTCCTTGCGAACGTCTGCGCGAATCTGGCCCGCGACGTGCAGCAGGTCGTACGCGTCGGTGATCTCGACTGCACTCGCGGCCACGCCCAGCGAGCGGCAGAACTCGATCACCTTCGACCGAGCATCCCGACTTTTCACATGGTCGCTGTGGTAAAACTGCACCCGCTCGAGATTTTCCGTGGACCGGATTGTTGGGACGAGGCTTTGCGGCCTCCACCCGAGCGTGCCGAACAGGACCGTCATGAGGCTCGAACCAGGTCAGCTCGGCCCGACGATAAGAAGATTGTTCTGTCGAACGCCCCCGGGCGCCTGGTCGAAACCATTTTATTGCCCTCCCTGGATGAATGCCGCGGACGGGTTGACGATGACGACGGCGTATCAGGGCGAACAGACGTTGCTGGTGACGCGACCGACGCGGCTCATCGCCCTTCGATACTGGACCGCCATGGTCCTCGCGCTGATCGTCGCCGGCGTCCTGTTCTTCCAGGTCCCCTGGCGGTTCGTCTCGCTCGGGAACCCCGCCTTGGCTGGTTTGCCGGTGAGCAGTCTCGTCGCGGCCTTCTTCCTGTTCCTCGCGTTCCTTGCCTTCGTCATGGCCGAGCTGAAGCGCCGGACCACGCGGTACATCATCACCGACAACAAGATCATCCGCGAGGATGGGATCCTCAACAAGAATACCGAAATGATCCCGTACACCCAGCTCGAGCGCGTGGATCTTCACCAGACGCTCGGCCAGCGGATCTTGAAGATCGGGACAATCGTCGTGGATACGGGCGACGACGTCTTGAATATCGAGATGGTCCGTCACCCCGCAAAAGTTCAGGAGCTCTTGAGCGCACGCTTGGGCCGGCGGGCCTGGACCGGCCCTGGCCCGCAACCGCCACCGACCCGGTAAGGCGCCTGCGTCATTGGTTCCACGGGAGGAGGAGTCGAGCCTCCCGCGTGCCGACGACATCCCAGGATCCTGGGACGCCGTCCGGTTCGCCTTCCACCCAGAATCCGCCGATTGTCATGTCGTAACCATGGGTCGCATCGAGCGCAACCGAGCAGCCGAGCTTCCGGCGGTACTGGCGGGCCGTCCAGCCGATCTCGTGCTGCCGCGACCACGCGCGGCGCTTGAGGGCCATGACGACCTCCAGCCACTGGACGTGTTCCTCGGGCCGATCTCGCGAGAGCCGGCGCAGCTCGTCCGCGACGTAATCGAGATCCGTGGGGGAGAGGCTCGCCGCCCCGTCGTCCCCCGTGTGGCTGTGGAAGCCGCCCAACACCGCGTAGCCCACGTCCAAGTTCTCGATTGCCCCCCGCGCCCGCTTGAACGCCTTCTCGTTCCCGTGGCTGACCCAGTTCGGCTTCCGGTCCTCGGTCTGCAACGGATAGGCCGCCCGCAGGACGGTGACCTCGCGGGGTCGTTGCCGGACGAGCCGCGTCCTTCGATTGCCGACGAGGAACCCGTTCGTTTCCCGGTTGTACGCCTCGACGGCGGATGCAACGAGGCCGACGAAACAGCCCCGTTCAATGACGATGTCGTCCATGGCCAAGACCCTCCGCGGTGGGCGGTAGACACGCCGGGCGGCGCATAAGAAAGTGCTGTCCGAGCGCTGGCGCTCGGTTAGAATCATTCTCTGACCGTCTTATCTCGGTGTCACAGCCACCGAGGCCCGAAAGGCAAAATACGGTCCCGAGGATACGCGCCTCCGCGGAATGAAGCACTTCGCGACGGAACTCCGGGGCAAGACCGTGATGACGGAAGACGGGCAAATCCTCGGCGTGCTCTCGGACTTCGTCTTAGAGACGAAGACCGGGCGGATCCTTTCCCTCCTCGTCCAGCCCGCGGAGAGCATCGAGACGCGGCTCTTCAAGACGGACCCGGAGGGCCGCATCATTCTGAACTTCCGCTCGATGAAGGCCGTGAAGGACGTGATCGTGACGCAGCTCGCGGAGTAACCGCGGTTGTGAGGCCGGGACGTGGCGAAACTCACCTTCTACGGCGGGGTCGCGGAAATCGGCGGGAACAAGATCCTCGTCGAAGACCGCGACGCGCGAGTCTGGCTCGACATGGGCGCCTCGTTCGACCTCGGCGAAGAGTACTTCGTCGAGTTCCTCCAGGCGCGGGACCGGTTCGGCCTGCGGGACTATTTCTCGCTCGACCTGTTGGCCCGGATCCCGGGCCTGTACTCTGCGGACGCGTTGGACCCGACCGACATGCCGTGGGAGCCGCCCGCCTTCTCGGCGATCTTCATCACGCACGTTCACTACGACCACACGCAGCACCTCCGGTTCGTCGACCCGAACATCCCGGTCCATATGGGGGAGGGCGCGCGGACGATCCTCGAGTCGCTCGACACGACGGCGCGGGCGCCGTTCCTGAAGTTAGGGACGCACGGGTACCAGACGTTCCGCTCCGGCCAGGCCACGACCGCGGACTCTCTGGAGATCGAGCCGATCCACGTCGACCACAGCGCACCCGCAGCCTACGGCTACCTGGTCCACACGAGCGAGGGGACGATCGCCTACACGGGCGATCTCCGGCACCATGGCCCGAAGAAAGCCCTCACCGAGGACTTCATCGCCGCCGCGACGGCGGCAAAGCCCGTCGTCTTGATCACCGAAGGGACGCGCGTGACGCCAGACGACCCGCGGGGGAGTCTCACGGAGGCCGACGTGAAGGACGGGGCGATTCGGCTCCTGACGCCCCTCAAAGACAAGCTCGCCGTGGTCACGTTCCCGGGACGTGATGTGGACCGGATCCGAACGTTCTTTGAGGCCGCGAAGGCGGTCGGACGTCGGTTTGTCGTGAACGCGAAGACCGCGCATCTCCTCCTGACGCTGCAGAAGGACACGCACATCGAGGTGCCCGACGTCACGAGGGAGGACGACCTCCTCTTGTACGACCGACTCCTCCGGAAGATCGATCCCTGGGAGAAAGACCTGCAGGCCCGGCTGAAGGGACGCGTCGTGACGGCGGAGGAGATCGCCGCGAGGCCATCGGAGTTCCTCATGCAGCTCGACTTCTGGCATCTGCCGGAGCTCGTGGACCTTCAGCCGCCACCCGGGTCCCCGTTCATCCACTCGAAGAGCGAGCCGTTCGAGGAGGACGATGTGAATGACGCGGTCCTCCAGAAGTGGCTGGAGCGGTTCGGCCTGCAGCGGCACCAGCTGCACGCCTCCGGGCACCTGAGCGAACGGGAGGTCGCCGAGATGATCCAGACGATCGGCGCGAAAACAGTGATGCCGGTCCACACGGAATACCCGGAACGGTTCAGCCGGCTCGCCCGCCGGGTGGTGCAGCCGCTGCTACGGCAGCCGATGGAAGTCGGCTAAGCAATCCAAGCCGACGGCCTAGAACCCCTCGAGGACTTTGCGGGCGAACGTCAAGTATCCGGTGTGCCCGAGCGGCGCAAACGAAGGACGGACCCCGACGTCGCGAACCTCCATTTGCCGTTCAATCAACTCGAGCGTATAGACGTCGACGAAGGGCCGGGCCCGAATCGCCGCCACGGTCTCCTTCACCTGCTCCATGTTGGGCGAGAAGCAAGCAAGATGCCCGCACGGGCGGAGCGCATCCCAGGCCGCTTGGACGGCGGCCCATGGGTCCGGGATATCCAAGACGACCGCGTCAAGGTCACCTTCGTTGATGCCGAGGCGCACGTCACCCGTCCGGAACTCAATCCGGGACGCCACGCCGGCCCTTGTCGCATTCGTGCGAGCCGTTTGGAGGAATTCATCGCGAACGTCGTACGAAACGACGCGACCCTCCCGACCCACCGCGCTGGCAAGGACCACGCTCAGGGCTCCGGACCCGGATCCCGCCTCGACGACCTGGGCCCCCGGGCCGATATCCGCCGCGAACAGGATGGCCGCGAGGTCCTTGTCCGTGAGCACTTGGGCTCGACGCTCGATCGTCTCGGCAAGATCGCGAGCGCTCGGGCGCAGCACAATGAGGGATGCGCCGCCAACCGTCACGCGTCGGCCGAGCGACTCACGCAACGTTTTCGTGGCGAAGACCCCGAGACCGGGCGCCTGAACCGTGTCGCCGGCGAGCGGGACGAGGGTCTTCCGTCCTCGCCGGTCGAGGAGCACGACTGCTTCGAGAATCGCCGGGGACGACGGATTGGTTCGAGACACGTCTCGTAATCCGCGAACTCTTATATGCTGAATTCCCGATGGCGCGAGGACGGCGGGAGGAGCGCCTGGATGGTTGTCCAGTTCCTTTTTAACGGCCTCGTGCAGGCGTCCATCGTAATCCTCGGCGCGATCGGCATCAACCTCTTGTACGGCGTCAAGAAGTTCGCGAACTTCGCGCACGGGGACATGATGACGCTCGGGGCTTACTTCACCCTGGTCTTCTTCGGCCTCACACACGACCTGGTGGTCGGTGCGTTCTATGCGGTCTTCGTCGTGGCGTTGGTCGGCCTCACACAGGAGGTCCTGATTTACGCGCAACTGGAGAACCGAGGTCCCGTCGCGCCCCTCGTTGCGTCGATCGGCGTGGCGCTGGTGTTGCAGAACGGCATCACATTCTGGTTCGGCCCCGCGTTCCTCAGCTTCGGCATCCGGTATCCGGACAATTGGGTCCTCCTCGGCGGAGCGATCAGCACGAACCCGATCCGGGACCTCGTCCCGATGGCCGTCGCGGCATCGGCAACCGTTGCGACCGTCGTCCTGCTGAAGTACACGAAGCTGGGGAAGGCGATGCGAGCGACCGCGGACAACCGCGACCTCGCACGGGTGAGCGGGGTGAACACGCGGTTCGTGTATTGGATGACGTGGATTCTTGCGGGCGTCCTCGCATCGTTGAGTGGATCGATCTTGGGAGTGGCCGCCGGCGCGCTCGGTCCGAGCATGGGTGCGACTCTCCTCCTAACGATGTTCGCGGCGGTGATCGTCGGCGGGATCGGATCCACCTGGGGAGCCATTCTCGGTTCCCTGGTCGTGGGGCTGGCCCAATCCCTCTTCTTCCTATTTTCCCTGTTGACCGGGGTCGACCCGCGGTGGCAGCTCGCGGTCCCGTTCGCACTCCTCGTGGCCACCCTCCTCGTCAAGCCGACCGGACTGGTGGGCCGGCCGATCGGAGGGGAGATCCGGCCTTTGAGGATCGAGATCGCGGAGATGTTGAAAGGAATTCGAAGGGGGTTGTTCTAGTTTGGTCGACCTGACGAACCTGGTAACCGACCTGAGCCGAGCGTGGATTGCGCTGGCCTTCGTCTATGCGGTCGCCGCCATCGGACTGAACCTGCAATGGGGCCACACGGGACTATTCAACGCTGGAGTCGCCGGATTCTTCGCGATCGGGGCCTACGTCGCCGCGATCGTCTCGACGCAGTCCATTGGCCCGGGACCCGGCGGTCCCGGACATGCGGGGCTGATCTCCCTGTTTGCCTTTCCCTTCGGAATTCAGATCGCGTTCGTCCTTGGCGGCCTCGCGGCGATGGTCCTGTGCGGCCTCATCGGCCTGCTGATTGCGATCCCGACCCTCCGGTTGCGCGCAGACTACCTCGCGATCGCGACCTTGGCTCTCTCGGCGATCGCGGTCGAGTCCATCCGAAATTGGGATTCCGTCACCGGCGGCGTGTACGGAATCCTCGGAGTCCCGAGGCCGTTGGAATTTGGCCAAGACATCTGGAGGACGGAACTCGCGTACGCGCTCACCGTCGGGCTCATTGTGCTGATCGTATTCGTCCTCATGGAACGGGCGACTCGAGCCCCCTGGGGTCGAACGCTGAAGGCCGTTCGGGAGGACGAGGATGCCGCTCTGGCGCTCGGCAAGAACACGTACTTCCTGAAGCTCCAGGCGTTCGTGTTCGGCGCGGCCCTCATGGGAGGCGCCGGCGCGCTCTTCGCAACGCTGCTGCGGGTCGCCGTGCCGGATTCGTTCACGCCGGCTCTGACGTTTACCATCTGGACCATTGTCATCGTTGGCGGGAGCGGGAACAACAAAGGCGTCATCTTGGGGGCGGTCGCCTTGACCTTCCTTGAGTACTTCACCGTCCGGGCCAAGGACTGGTTCACGCTAACCTCCTATTGGAGCCTCCGAATCTTCTACATCCGGCTCATGGCACTTGGGATCCTGCTCATCCTCCTCATCCTGTTCCGCCCTGCAGGACTCCTCCCGGAGCCGCTCAAGGCCACCAAGAAGCCGCGGATCCTCATCGGGAGCGGCTGACGTCGTGGACCTCCTGTCCGTCGACCGGGTCTCGAAGGCGTTTGGCGGAATCCAAGCGGTTGATGAATGCAGCATCCGCGTCGGCGCTGGGAGCATTGTCGGCCTGATCGGGCCGAACGGGGCGGGGAAGTCGACCCTCTTCAATCTCGTGATCGGCACGTACGCGCCCGACGCGGGACGGATCGTCTTTCGCGGCGAGCGAATTGACGGCCTCCCCCCCTATGAGATCGTAGAGCGAGGGCTCGCGAAGACGTTCCAGATCCCCCGCGAGTTCCGGTCCCTCACGGTTCTCGAGAATGTGATGGTCAGCGCACGGGGCGAGCCAGGGGAGAGTCCCGTCCTTTCTCTGATCGGCCTCTCCCGGGTGTGGAGGCGGGAGCGGGAGCTGGAGACCCGGGCGCGGCAGCTGTTGTCGCTCGTCGGGCTCCTGGAGTTGGCGGAGGAACCGGCGAGGAATCTCTCGGGCGGCCAGAAGAAACTGTTGGAGCTCGCAAGGGTCCTGGTGATGGAGCCAACGCTCATCCTGCTCGACGAGCCGGTAGCTGGCGTGAACCCGACGCTGAGCCTCAAGATCCTCTCCCTGATCGAGAGCCTCCGCGGAACCGGTAAGACGTTCTTTCTGATCGAGCATGACATGGACGTCATCTTCAATCGGTGCGACCGCGTCATCGTGATGCATCAGGGGCGTGTCATCGCCGAAGGGAAGCCGGCGGAGGTCCGCGCGATGCCGACGGTAATCGAATCATACCTCGGAGGCTAGGTTGGCGCTCCTGGAGGCCCGTGGCCTTACAGTCGGGTACAGCGAAGTCCCGATCCTCCGGGGGGTGGGTCTCTTCCTCGAGCCGAACGAAATTGTGGCGGTCGTCGGGCCGAACGGCGCGGGGAAATCGACCCTGATCAAGGCCATCTTCGGCGTGCTCAAGCCGCTCTCGGGGTCCGTGACGCTCGAGGGACGCGACATCACAGGATGGGCGCCGGAATCGATCGTCGCGCTGGGCATGAGCTACGTGCCCCAGGTCAGCAACGTCTTTCGCACGCTAACGGTCCGGGAGAACCTGGAAATGGGAGCGTACATTCTGAACTACGGACCGTCGGGCGCCATCGGCGCGGGTAGCGCGGTCGTGAGGGATCGGATGGTTCGGGCGCTGGGACCCATGAAGTCGCGCATTCGAACGCTGCTTGGCCGACCCCCCAAACCGACCCAAGCCGGCCCTCGCCGTCCGCGGTACTATTCCGCGAAGCGGCTCGATCCGGGCGCCATCGAGTCGAGGATCGAGGAAATCCTCCGCCTGTTCCCGGACCTGCGCACACGGCTCCGGGAACGCACCGGGAACCTGAGTGGGGGACAGCAGCAGATGGTCGCGATTGCGCGGGCCTTGATCTTGAAACCGAAGATCCTGCTCATTGACGAGCCGTCGGCGGGCCTCGCGCCCAAGCTGGTCGACGCGCTCTTCCTGCAAATCGCGGCCGTCAACAAGGCCGGGACCGCCATCGTGCTCGTCGAGCAGAACGCGCGGAAGGCGCTGCAGATGGCCCACCGTGGGTACGTGCTCGAGGCGGGACGGAATCGGCTCACGGACCGCGCCGATCGGATCCTTGCGAACCCCGAGATCGGGCAAATGTTCCTGGGCGGAGCTCGCGCTACATCGAGTGACTCGCCCGAGCGTCCCGGCTAGCGCGGTGTCGCCACGAACTCCGTCGGCCGCCACGTTGCCGTTGGAATGTATGCGGTGCCGGCTCCCGGCGTGAACAGAGTCTGCAAGATCGAGTTCGCGTCGACCTGAGTCGGGTCTACCGGGAACGCGACGATCCGAAGGACCGTGCCCCCGCGGGCCCGGAAGTCAGCCGCGAAGACGCTCGACAGCCCCCGCCCGTACGCGTTGTCCACATACAGGATCGACATCGTCCGCCAGCCCCGGTGCGTGAACGCATACCAGCTGGCGGCCTTCCCTTGGAGAGCGTCCGAAGGGGCAGTTCGCCAGAACTGATCCGTCTTATCGGAGGTCGTGAACACCGGAGATGTCGAGGAACTCGAAATCTCGATGATCCCGGCCGGCGCGATCACGGCAAACGCAGCGAGCGAAGCGCCCGACGAGGTGGCTCCGATGAGCGCCTTGACACTATCGAGTGTGACGAGCTTCGTCGCCGCGGAACCGGCCGTCGTCGGGTTCGTTCCGTCGTCCTCGTGGAACAGCTGGAGGTTGTAGTTCGTCGCGGCAATCGTGATTCCACCGGCCGAGTTCACGTCGGCGGCCGCGAGGACCGTTCCGTTCTGCTGGTCAGGTCCGAAGTCTTTCAGGGCGCCCGTCAGATCAAACAACGTGCCAATCGGGAGGTTCGTCGCCGCGGCGGCGGGCCCGCTGGGGACCGCGCTCGCCCGAATGGTTGCCGAATGGACGCTGGAGGTCGTCCACGTTCCCTCGGGGATGAACAACTTCTGGTTGATCCCGGCGCTCGCGTTCACGCTCCAAGCCTCGTAGTCGCTGCCGACTTCGCCATACTGATCGAAGTTGATGGCACCCGAGGCACCCTGGTAGTCGACATCGTTGCCTGCCGTAATGTTGGCGAGCGCCTTTGCCCACTGGCCAGGGCGAATCGCCACACCGGGCGGATTCGAAACCGCCCGCAGCGCCGCCTTGAACGCCGACGAGTTCGTGTCGGTGGTCTGGGCCTTCTGGAACGCCATCGCGAGGACAAACATCGCGTCGTAGGAGTTCGGCCCGTACAGCTTCGGCGCCCGGCCGAACATGGCCTGGTATTCCGCATTGAAGAGGCCGGATGACGTATTGTAGTCCGCCGACATCGGCGGGACTGGAGCGGTGCCTTCGATTGTCGTGACATCGACTCCCGCGGTCTTCAGTCGACCCATGAAGCTCGTGTCAAGCAGCCCTTCCGAGTAGAGCCAAGCGGCCGGCCACTGGGCTCGATTGTTCCACCACGTTGGGATGAGCTTGTCCCCCTCGCCGGGGTATCCGACGAAGAAGATCGCCTGCGGCTTCGCGCCGGCGAATAGGCCACCCAACAAGGCCGCCGCCACCACGATGACGACCACGACGATGACCGCAATCGCAATCCACAACGCTCTCCGCTTCGGGGCGGCTTTTGCCATCTCAGCCGCGGGCGGTTTCTGCTCCTCCATAAATGATCCCACGCGGGCATATTTTGACACGGTCTTAAACGTTCTGGCGTTCGGGGCGGGCCGGAGGTTAGCGCAACATTCGAACAAAAGAGCCGCGCGGCTGGCGTGGGCCACCGCGGCCGAGGGAACCGGACGCGGCGGAACCGGTCGACAATCAGGACGGCCGCTCGCGCCCGTAAATCATGTACCCGACGAGACCGAAGATGGGGACCAGAAACACGATCGCGAGCCAGAACAGACCGTTCATGCCGCGGATCCTCGCGTCCTGGTATACCCAGAGCGCGATGAGGAGGAACGCGAGGTACAGTCCGATGAGGAACAACGTGAACGTGGTGAGCGATGTCGCCGCGGACGCCTGGAATGGGATCGCGATGACTGACAAGTCGACCGTCGCGCTGCTCACCCCCACGCCTCTTCCGATGAAATCCGAGGGCCGGATGCCCCGAGGCATATTTATAAGATGACGCGCGACCGGCCATCCACACGGGGAACGTTTTATTCGGTCACGCGACGCTCATGTTGTGGAGAGGGCGCGTTGGCGGAACTCACGACGGGGGCGCTCATCCTCGTGGTCGGCGCGGTGTTCACCCTCCTTGGGCTCCTGGTATTCCCGTTCCTCTGCATCGGCGTCCCGCTCCTGATTGTCGGGCTCATCCTGGTCGTGGTCGAGGTCTCTGAGCCGAGGAAGCAGCCCGCCTACGGCTACCCGGCGTACTACCCCTATCCGACGCTTCCGCCGAGTACACCCATCCAGCCGCCGGGGCAAGCGCCCGCTGCCGCGCCAGGGACTCCGGGACAGCCGCCGATCTCCGCGGGCGCGAAATTCTGCACGAACTGTGGAGCCGCTCTCGCGCCCGGCCTCTCGTTTTGTCCAAACTGCGGAGCGCGCATCGCGACGTAGCCTGCGACCCCACAAGGCCTTTATTGCAGGGAACTCCTCACCGGCGCGGTACCTTGGTCAAGAGCTCCGACGTATCTGGGTTTTACAAGAAGAGCCCGGAGGATCGATGGCAGATCATCCGGTCGTTCGGCGATCTCACGGACGCAGAAATCGAAACGATCCGGAACACGGGCGCCTTGAAGTTCGACCAAGTGGACCGAATGATCGAGAACGTCGTGGGCGCGATGCCGATTCCACTCGGCATCGCCGTGAACTTCCGGATCAACGGGCGCGACTATCTCGTCCCGATGGCCATCGAGGAACCGAGCGTCGTTGCCGCGGCGTCGAACGCGGCCCGGATGGCCCGGGAGCGAGGGGGTTTCACGACGAGTGCCTCCGGCCCTATCATGATCGGCCAGATTCAGCTCGTGGGCGTGCCGGACCCGCACGGCGCGCGCATGACGATCCTCGCGCACCGCGACGAGATCCTCTCGATCGCGAACGAGAAAGACCCCATGCTCGTCAAAGTCGGCGGCGGGGCGAAAGACGTCGAGGTCCGGGTCGTGGACTCGAAACGGGGCCACATGGTCGTGACCCACCTGATCGTGGATTGCCGCGACGCGATGGGGGCGAACGCCGTGAACACGATGGCGGAAGCGGTGGCGCCACGCATCGAGGGATGGACGGGAGGCCGCGTCTACTTGCGGATCATCTCGAACCTCGCGGTGCGCCGCCTGGTTCGAGCGCGGGCCGTGTTCGCGAAAGACGCGATCCGCACGGACGAGATTCCCGGCGACGAGGTCGCCGAGGGCATCCTGGAAGCGTACGCGTTCGCGGACGCGGATCCGTTCCGGTGTGCGACCCACAACAAGGGCATCATGAATGGAATCGACGCGGTGGTCGTGGCAACGGGAAACGATTGGCGCGCGATCGAGGCCGGGGCCCACGCATACGCGTCGTGGAAATCCGGCGGGTACCGCTCGCTCACGGCGTGGGAGAAGGACGCGAAAGGCGACCTCGTCGGGACGATCGAGCTCCCGATGGCGGTGGGGCTCGTCGGCGGCGCGACCGCGGTGCACCCGACCGCAAAAGCAAACGTCAAGCTCCTTGGCGTGAAGTCCGCCCAGGAGCTCGCAGAAGTCATTGCCGCGGTGGGCCTCGCTCAGAACTTTGCCGCCTTGCGCGCTCTCGCGACGGAGGGAATCCAAAAGGGACACATGGCGCTCCATGCGCGGAACGTCGCCGCGACAGTGGGAGCAATCGGCGACGAAATCGACCGCGTCGCAGAAATTCTCGTTAAGGAGCGCAAGGTGAGGATGGACCGCGCGAAGGACGTCCTTGCCGAAATTCGCACCCGATAGTCAAAGTGAGGAATATCCTGCGCCGGGATTATTCGTCCTCTGAGTGGAGCATTCAGCGATAATATACGAGGTAGATTCGGGATTAGCGATACTTTCCTCACGTTCAACATTCTTTGTCGCAGCAGCCGGTGCGTCGCGAAGGTCGCTAATCGCCGCCGTAAATATCCGTACAAGCGAATAGAAATTTGCGGCACCGCGGTTTGTGTCTCTACATCTTTCGAATGCGTTTTTCGCGCAACACTTTTGTCAGACTTTCGTCCGACCGGCAGTCTTTACTAGTTTGACGTTGCTGTGGCGCGCCGGGATGGGTGCCGACGGTCCGCGTCGCGATTTATACTAGAGTGTCGACCGAGGACCAAGCCAAACAGGGCTTTTCTCTGGAGGCGCAGCGGGAGCGGCTGGAAGCGTACTGCCTTGCGCGCGACTGGTCCGTCGCCGAGAAGTACATCGACGACGGGCATTCCGGCCGCAATGTGCGCCGGCCTGCGTATCAGAAGATGATGGCCGAACGCGAGCGATGGGACGCAATCCTCGTCATCAAGATGGACCGGATCCACCGGAACTCACGGAACTTCATGGAGATGATGGAGAACCTCCGGGAATGGGGGAAGGACTTCGTCTCTGCCTCGGAATCCCTCGACACGTCGACCGCGATGGGCCGGTTCGTGATGGACATCATTCAGCGAATCGCGCAGCTCGAGTCCGAACAGATCGGCGAGCGGGTGTACATGGGGATGTCTCAGAAGGCGAAGGTCGGTCCGGGCATCCTCGGGTTTCATGCTCCGATCGGGTACGAGTTGACGGATGGCCGGCTCGTCCCGAACGCCGCGGAAGCGGAGGTCGTCCGAGAGATGTTCGCCCTCTGCCTCGATGGCCGGACCCTCGAGGAAATTGCATCGGATCTCAATGCCGCGGGTCAGACGACGAAGCGGGACACCTCCTGGACCTCTGTCAAGGTCCATCGGATCTTGCACAACCCTGTCTACGCGGGCCACTTGCGCTGGGATGGATTCGTACGAAAGTCGGACCATGAGCCGCTCGTCACAGTCGACGCGTTCAACGAGGTCCAAGGCCAGCTCCGCTCGCGGGCGTTGCTCTCGACCGCCCGTTCGCCTCCGGTCCTCCTGGAGGCTTGAGCGTGGACGGCCGGTGTCTGCGCTGCTGGGCGCCCAAGAATCTCGTGAGCCACGAGGTCGATGCGAATCCGCGCGCCGATCCGACGGTACGGCGGGAGAAGGTCGTCCTCTGCAAGCACTGTGCGGACGGAGCCCCCTCAGACGCCCTGTTGTTCTGGGAAGTGTACATGCGGTTCGGGTCGACCCGGGAAATGTTCCAGCATTACGTCGCCGAGACGGAGGAGGAAGCGTTACGGAAACTCTGCACGGAGCGCCACCTGAATGAGCGCGAGGTCCTCCGCCGCGCGCGCGGGTTGCAGAGTGTCGAGGCTCTTAACAACGCGGTGAAGAAAGCGAATGCGTTCCTGACCTATGCGAGTCCGTACGGCTACGACTATGTAGAGGGCGTCCTCCAGGTCAAAGTCGAGGAAGCTCGGGTCGTCTCCCTGATTTTCCGCCGGTACCTCGAGGGCAAGGGGATCGCGAAGATCTGCCAGGAGCTCAACCGCGACGGATACCGGACGAAGACCGGGCGCGCATGGGCGAGCCAGACGATCGCCAACATCCTGAGCAACCCGGTGTATTGTGGCCTCGCCCGACTGAACGGCGGAATCAAACGTGGGAAACACGATCCGCTCATTGAAATCGACACGTTCAACCGGGTCCAACAGGAGATGCAACGTCGCATCCGCCGGCCCGATCAGCGAAAGGCGGATCCGCCCCAACTCCGACTCGAGGACTACGTCGCCCAATGACCTCGAGGGAAACGTCGTCCCGGCGCGCGCGCCCGAGGACTGGCGGTCAAGAATCCCCGGTGCAACTACCGTTTCCGGTGCTTTGAGCCGGGCCTTCCATTCCGGCTCGGTCTACCGAATGTGAACGGGGCGGGGTCGGTCGCCGGGTTGACAACCCATAGTTCTATTTGCACACATAGTACTATGCGTCTGGAGAGACAACCGTGGCAAAACGTGTCAAGGATCTCACGACAATTCAATTGACCGCGGGGACACGCGATCGCTTGTACCGATTGAAGTTCCGGAAGACGTACGACGAATTCCTGCGGGAGCTCTGCGAGCTGTACGAAGCCTCGGCAGCCGATGCACGAAAGTGAGCGCTGCGAAGGTCGTTTAGCTGTCGCATATACTTTCACACGCGGTTTTGTAACAGCTATACGAATATAATGTCGAACCTATTCCATGCGATTTCGTCACCCCGTTGATAAGGTTATCACGGTCACGAGCCTTTCCTCGCGGTGTCGATGACCAGCTGGGCGGAGAAGTATCGACCGAAGACCCTCGACGAGGTCGTCGGGAATCCCACGGCGATCGCGGAGTTGCGGAAGTGGGCGGCCGCGTGGGACAAGGGCCGACCGGACAAGCGGGCCGTCGTCCTCCAAGGCGATCCGGGAATCGGCAAGACGAGTGCGGCGCTCGCCCTCGCGAACGAGATGGGGTGGAGCGTGGTGGAGATGAACGCCTCGGAAAGCCGCAACGCCGAGGCGATCCACAAGGTCGCGACGCGCGGAGCTGTCCTGCAGACGTTCACGGACACTGGCGACTTCGTCCGCGCGGACGAGGGCGGCCGCAAGCTCATCGTGCTCGACGAGGCCGACAACGTCTTCGGCCGCGAAGACCGGGGCGGGATCGCGGCGATCGTTGAAATGATCCAGACGACACGGCAGCCCGTCGCGCTGATCGCGAACGACTACTACGCGTTGACGCGCCGTTCCTCGTCCCTGAAGCGACTATGCAAGACCGTAAAATTTCAACGTGTTCACGAGGACGCAATGAAAAACATACTCCGGACCATTTCTTCCAAGGAAGGGCGCGAGGTGGCCGACGAAGTGCTCGACGTGATCGTCGAGCGGTCGAGCGGGGATCTCCGCTCCGCCATCAACGACCTCGAATCTCTTGCGGTGGGGAGGAAGGCCCTCCGTGCCGAAGCGACGGCGGCGCTCGGCTACCGGGATCGCGAGGTGACGATCTTCCCGGCGGTCGAGGAAATCCTACGATCCGGCGACGCGCGCCGGGCGCGAGATGCCGCGCGCGAACTCGGCGAATCTCCGGAGGACCTCATCCTGTGGGTGGACCAGAACCTCGCTCACGAGTTTTCCCGTCCCGATGACTTGGCACGCGGCTATGATGCGCTGAGCCGGTCCGATATCTTTCTGGGGCGCACCCGCCGGCGTCAGAAGTACGGCCTGTGGTCCTACGCAACCGAGCTGATGTCGAGCGGCGTGGCGGTGGCGCGGAAAGGCCGAACGCGCGGCGGCCAGCTCGAATTCCCGTCCTACCTGATTCAGATGGCACGATCCCGAGCGCAGCGAGGCGCCCGCAACTCTGCGGCGAAGAAATTGGCGCGCGCCCTCCATGTATCCCAGAACCTCGTCCTTACCGAGCTCCTCCCGTCAATTCGGGCGCTCTTCGCAAACGACGAAGAGCTCCGGATCCACATGACCGCGGAGCTCGGGCTCGACGAGCGAGAGGCCGCGTTCCTGCTGGACGAGCCCGAGGCGAGCCACGCAGTGAAGCACTTGTTGGAGAAAGCCGCCCTGGTCCCGCGGCCACGCGCGCGCCCGAGCCGAGAAGGCAAGCTTCACTCCTTCGACGAGGAGGAGGACGACGGGGCCTGAGGAGGGAGTTCGACAGCGCGGTCTCGTCGACCGACAGATCTTCTTCGGTGACGCGGAACGAGCGGTTCGCTACGTGTTTCCGTTCGTCGATCGGCGATGGCGGGTGCCGTTCGTGGTCGTGGACCTTCTTGGGTTCCCCCCGCGAATCCTGGAGGGCTCGTTCCGTCTCGACAACTATCGCTACCGAACCACGATGCGCCTGAGCGAACTTCGGCCGATCGAGTCCGTCCCACTCGGAGAGTTCGGCGCCCTCCTGCACTTCGATCCGTCGTGGGTGTTCCGGGGGGTTTTGGGAGTGAGGCGCGAGTGGGTCGAGGCTGTCTTCGCGACGAATATCGCGCATCCGTTCCGGCACCAGGGGCGGACATTCAAGATCCAGGACCTCGTCTTCTCGAGCCGCCTCGACCGTCTCCTCGAAAAATCGAGGCGAAGAGCGGCTTGCTGCGCTCCGCGGCCTTCCATCCCGGCGACATCGATCTGATCGCCCTGCGTCCGGTGCCGCAAGCCACCGCCGCCGCTCCGATCCCGCGCCGCGCGAAAGCCCTTTAGCCCCGCCGGGCATCCGGGCGGCCGTGG
>Ga0099828_10000328_pt1 | contig 28381 bp, 25 predicted proteins | sample CZO8metaG_2_FD_79338 | JGI IMG/M metagenome (GOLD analysis project Ga0099828, IMG submission 79338) | Vadose zone soil microbial communities from the Eel River Critical Zone Observatory, Northern California, USA - CZOApr15con2H1.8 metaG | ecosystem: Environmental > Terrestrial > Soil > Vadose... | reverse complement strand
GGTATGTAGGCATGCTGGAAGAAGCACAGCGCGAGTGCGACATCGCTATCGGCATCGATCCTGGCAATTACATCTTCCGCTCCTGCGCATTCGCATTTATGGAAGCTGGGAAAAATGAGCGCGCGCTTGAATACCTGCGTTTGGATCCGAACTCCGAATTGTCAAACGCGGTGACGGTATCCGTGCTATTGCGGGCGGGTAGGGTCGACGAGGCACGGCAAGCCCTGCAGCGCATGACCGACAATCCCCCATGGATGCGTGAGTTCCTGCGAGCGTGCCTGGAAAACCGGCCCGCTGCTGAAGTCGACAAACTGGCCGGGGTGGCAGAAAGCAATCTGCTACCCGAGCGCGATCCCGAGCTGAAGTATTATCAAGGCACGATTCTCGCTTACTGCGGAAAGCGCGAGGCAGCGCTGAAATTCTTGCGCCGCGCGGTGGAGCAGAATTATTGCGCCACCACCGCGTTGCAGATGGATCCCCTGTTGTCGAGGCTGCGTGGCAGCACGGAATACGACCAGTTGCTTACCGCGGCCAATGAGTGCCAGCGGAAGTTCATAGCCTCCCGTAATCATTGAGGCCCGCGGCTTGCCAATACCGAAGTTGTGCTAACGGTTCGTCGGTAAGACAGTCCAACAGAAGACCTCACGACCAGGAAACACTTTGCTTCCTATTGCGAAGAAAATCATCCCACCTGGCATGAAAGATTCTCAACCGAGGGGCATTCTCCAGCGGGGTTTGCGCCGTTGCGTGTCGCGAGCCCTAGTGGCCGCCTTCCTTGCCGGATTCTTGCTCGTAACCGGAACGGCTCACACGGCCGGAGACAAAGGCAATCCTGCAGATCCTCTTCCGCAGGATTCTGGGGTCGCTGGCCTGAAGCAAATGTTGCTTCGTCTCAGCACGACCGCACGCTTGATGCAAACCACAGCACATCCGGATGACGAAGACGGCGGCATGTTGACCCTCGAATCGCGAGGACACGGGGTTGCTACGCTGCTGTTAACCCTGACCCGCGGTGAAGGCGGGCAGAACAAAGTAGGCAGCAACCTATTCGATGTGCTAGGGGTTTTGCGCACGCTGGAGCTGCTGGCGTCGGACCGCTACTACGGCGTCGAGCAACGCTTCACGCGGGTGGCGGATTTTGGCTATTCCAAGAATCCGGAAGAGACGTTTCAGAAATGGAAAGGTCACGATATCGTGCTGGGGGATATAGTCCGGGTGATTCGAACGTTTCGTCCGGATGTTCTGGTCGCGCGCTTTTCGGGTACGGATCGAGATGGGCACGGGCATCACCAGGCATCGGCCATGCTTACGAAAGAGGCGTTTCGCGCGGCGGCCGATCCGAAGCGCTTTACAGAGCAAATCGCGGAAGGACTGCAACCATGGCAGGCGAAGAAGCTGTATGCAGGTAACGTGTGTGGGTTCATGGCAAGTACGTGTCCTGCTGAAAACTACACTGTCAAGCTGAATACGGGAGAAGTGAGTCCGGCGCTAGGCATGTCTTACGTGCAGTTCGCTATGCAGGGTCTAAAGCACCAGCTTTCGCAGGGCGCAGGTGGCTGGTCAGTGGAACCGGGCGATCGCTTCACTTACTACAAGCTGGTGGATTCGGTGCTGCCGCCAGCAACTGATAAAGATGGGCACGAGCGTGGGTTCTTCGATGGGATCGATACGTCGTTGCCGGCATTGGCCTCGCGGCTGGGAGCGGAGGAAGCGAAGATTCCGTTTTTGCGGCCGGCGTTGGTGGAGATTGCCAAGAAAGTTGATCAGGCCACGGACGGTAGTGAAAGAGATCGGAGTCATGCGGCCACAGCACTCATAGTGGCGCTGCGATTGCTTGATGACTTAACGGATCGATTGGAACACAGCAACCTCGGTGAGGCGGATAGATTGGAGCTGCTAACTCATCTTCGCGACAAGCAACAACAGTGTGAAGCGGCAGTAAACTTGGCGCTCAATACTTCGTTAAGTGCGGAGGTCCCACCGTCCATGGGCCCGGGCTCGAGCGTTCCACGGGAACAAGAGGCGCTGACGGTCGTTTCGCCTGGACAAAAGTTCACCGTAGTCGCGAAGTTTCATAACGGGTCCAAGTTTCCCATCGAGATTCACGATGTCTCCATCGACTCTCCCCGAGCATGGATTAAGGATGTCTATAAAGGTAAGGGAGGGCCAATTCCGCCTGGTGAAGACTACTACGCCAACTTCCGCTTGCAGGTGCCTGCAGACGCGACCTACACGCGTCCCTACTGGCATCGGGATGATCCAGAGATAGAAAGTATCAATACGGTGGATGATCCGCGTTATCTGACCCTGCCCTTCCCTCCTCCTCCACTGCAGGTCAGCGCCAAGTACTTCATAGCCGCGAAAGAATCAGGCTTGAATCTTTTTGGGCACGAGATAAAGCGTGGCGGCGGTGGCGGCGAGAGCGGCCGCATTTCTGTTCCAGTGGCTGTGCCGTTTCTTGATGAAGCTGGGCGGGAGCGCAGCCGGACGCTGGCGGTGGCGCCGGCTTTTTCCGTCATGCTAGAGCCCGGTACGCAGGTGATTCCGGTCGCAGGCAAGTCCAGCACTCATGTGACCGTGGGCGTCAGCTACAACCTGAATGCGCCTGCGAAGGGAACTCTGCGGCTGGAGCCACCGCAAGGCTGGCGTGTTGAACCGTTGGAGCTCCCGACGGAATTCAGCCATCGCGGTGAGAAGCGGGACTTCGAGTTCAAGGTCTTACCCTCAGGCTTGAGGGAAGGACGGGCGCAAATTCGCGCCGCCCTTGAGTCAGGCGGTGAGCGGTTCACCGAGGGTTACAACGTGGTCACGCGCGAGGACTTCGACGCCTTCTATTACTATCAGCCGGCGATCCAGCGGGTAAGCATTGTGGATGTGAAGGTCCCTCCAGGTTTAAAGGTCGGTTACATCATGGGGGCTGGCGATGATATTCCCACCGTGCTTAAGCAGCTGGGAATGGACGTCACGTTAATTCCCGCGGAAAAGCTAACCAGCGAGGATTTGAGCCGGTATGGAACGATCGTTCTCGGAATTCGTGCGTATGACACGCAGAAAGAACTCGTCGCCAATAACAAACGCCTGCTTGATTTTGTTTCGGCAGGAGGCACCTTGATCGTGCAGTACAACACGGGTGTGGGCGACTTCAACAAAGGTGGTTTTACTCCGTTCCCGGCGCAACTCAGCCGCGCACGCGTCTCGGTGGAGGAGGCTCCCGTCGAAATTCTATCGCCCGACGATAGCGTGTTTCATTTTCCCAACCAGATTACGCAACGAGATTTCGATGGCTGGGTGCAGGAGCGCGGCCTTTATTTCATGGATCAGTGGGAAAACAACTTCAAGCCGCTGCTTTCATCGCATGATCCGGGAGAGCAACCTCAGAAGGGTGGGCTGCTCCGGGCGCAGTACGGTAAAGGGACGTACATCTACACCGGATACGCCTTCTTCCGGCAGTTGCCGGCCGGAGTACCGGGCGCGGTTCGGTTGTATCTGAATCTCTTGAGTGCCGGACACGAGAAGCAGTCGTTGGCCGTTGGCCGTTAGCTCGCTGGTCGTTCGTTTCTGTATTGCTTCGATGCAGCCTTCAACCCAAACCGCGGGCGATCAAACTCCACCCCAACTCATTCGTGGTGTAGGACTGAGCGGCGCCACTGCGCTGAATATGATAGACATGATCGGCGTGGGTCCGTTCATCACCATGCCGCTCATTGTGAGCGCGATGGGCGGCCCACAGGCCATGCTGGGCTGGATTCTGGGCGCACTGTTTGCCATGTGTGACGGGCTGGTCTGGGCAGAATTGGGAGCGGCCATGCCCGGCTCCGGTGGGTCGTACCGCTATCTAAAAGAAATTTACGGGCCCAGGAGTTTGGGCCGGCTGATTTCGTTTCTGTTTATCTGGCAACTTTCATTCAGCGCGCCGCTTTCCGTCGCCTCGGGATGCATCGGTCTTTCGCAGTATGCAGCTTATTTCTGGCCTGGTTTGGAGCACATTTACGCTGGGCATAACGCGAGTATGCGGCTCCCTTTGCTGGGATCTTTGCAGGTTAGTTGGCTGGTGACACCAGGCACCTTCGTCGCCATTGTCGTGTGCATTTTTGCCGTGCTGCTTTTGTACCGCCGAATCACCAGCATTGGCCGGCTTTCCAAACTGCTCTGGATTGGTGTCATGGGGACGATTGGGTGGATCATCTTCGCGGGATTGACCCACTTCAACTCGGCCCAGGCGTTCGGTTTTCCGCCGGGCGCGGTCACCCTCTCCCGAGACTTCTTCAATGGCCTGGGCGGGGCGATGCTGATCGCGGCCTACGATTACTGGGGCTATTACAACGTCTGCTTCCTAGGGGATGAAATTAAGGAGCCGGGCAAGACGATTCCCCGCGCGCTGCTGCTTTCCATTCTGCTCGTCGCCGGTCTATATATTCTGATGAACATCAGCATCCTGGCCGTGGTGCCTTGGCAAGACATGGTTCACAGCGGGCAATCGAACAGCGGTCTGTATGTGGTCTCGGTGTTCATGCAGAGAATTTATGGTCTGTGGGCGGCGCGGGTGGTAACCGGCCTGATCATGTGGGCAGCTTTCGCTTCCGTCTTCTCGCTCATGCTGGGATACTCCCGCGTGCCATATGCGGCCGCTCTCGATGGGAATTTTTTTCGGCAGTTTGCGCGGGTCCACCCGCAACATCGTTTCCCTTATGTCTCCCTGCTGGCTCTGGGCGGAGTGGCGGCGGTGTTCTGTTTCCTGCGTTTGGCGGATGTGATTGCGGCACTGGTAGTGATTCGCATCATGCTGCAGTTCCTGATTCAGGCGGTCGGAGTAATTGTGCTCAGGGTTCGGCGGCCAGAGTTACCGCGTCCCTTTCGCATGTGGCTGTATCCGCTGCCAGCTCTGATCGCTAGTTTCGGATTTATTTTCATACTTATCTCTCGCAAAAATTTTCTCAAGGAAATCCGTTACGCTGCGGTGATCCTGATCGCCGGGTTGATCATTTACCTGATCCGCGCGTGGCGAGGCGGGGAGTGGCCGTTCGGAGAGAGCGTACCCGCTGTATTGCAAGGTGCTTCGAGCAATTAACAATGGCTGAATCGGTCAATGTGCCGATACCGGAAAGCATACCCGCCAAGCGGAACGGGTCTGCCTGGGCGCCTTTGCGCGAGCCTTTGTTCCGCTCTCTTTGGATCGCCGCTGTCATTTCCTACACCGGAACCTGGATGCAGAACGTGGGTGCGGGCTGGCTGATGACCCAACTCACGATGTCGCCGCTCATGGTCAGCCTGGTGCAGGCGGCGGCGACGCTTCCCGTGTTCCTAGTGATTTTGCCGGCAGGCGCACTGGCAGACATGATGGATCGCCGCCGGCTTCTGCTGATCACGCAGGGCTGGATGGTGCTGGCTGCGGGCACACTGGGCATCTTGACCCTGCGCAGTTACGTGGGTCCGTGGACGCTTTTGTTATTCACCTTCCTGCTTGGGTTGGGCGCGGTGATGAATGATCCGGCTTGGCAGGCCATCACTCCGGAGATTGTTTCGGCCGACCAGCACACCTCGGCAGTGGCCCTGAATTCCGCCGGGTTCAACGTGGCCCGCGCGGTGGGCCCTGCACTGGGCGGAGCGGTGGTTGCAGTGGCCGGTTCGGGACTGGCCTTCCTACTGAATGCGGCATCTTTTTTCGGCGTGATCTTTTTTCTGTATCGCTGGAAGAGGCCGCATCTTGGGGAAGTGAAAACCGGGCGGGTTCTGGAAGCCATGTGGACGGGTATCCACTATGTGCGTGGCGCACCGCTGGTGAAATCGGTGCTGATCCGGACGGGGGCCTTCAGCTTTGCCGCGACGTCAGTACTCGCTCTATTGCCTATCATTGCCCGTCCACACGGAGCCACTGGGTACGGGTTGCTGCTGACAAGCTTCGGACTAGGAGCTCTGGCCGGAGCAGCAGTTCTTCCACGATTAAGAGAGAGACTCTCGGTCGATGGTCTGGTCGCCTTTGCGATTCTGCTGTTCGCCGGCATGACGTTTGCAGCGGGGCGTGTGCAGATGTTTGGCGCATTGTGTGCCGTGTTTTTTGCAGCTGGAACCGCGTGGATCGGTATACTTGCCTGCCTAAACGTGGCGGCGCAAACGATGTCTCCGTCCTGGCTTCGGGCCCGGGCACTTTCCATGTACCTGCTCGTATTACAGGGAGGAATGGCGATAGGTAGCGCGGTATGGGGAGAGTTGGCAACTCTGGTTGGAGTTCGCGCTGCATTGATGTTCGCCTCGTTCTCCCTGCTGCTGGGACTTTCAACCATACGGCGACATCGGTTAACGGCGCAGCAACTGGACCTGGCGCCCTCAGTGGTTCGCGACTGACTGTAAGTAATTGTTGTTATCGAAGGAGAACCACGTGAAAAAAATGTGTTTTGCTCCTCTGATATTGTTGGCCTGCAGCGGACTTGCACTTGCGCAAACTGCTGCCAAACCTACCACCGAACGGCGCACTATTCAGCAAGGTCTGGACCGTGCCGTCAAGAATGTTGAACAAGAGTTCGTACCAGCGGCGGAAGCGATGCCAGAGGACAAATACTCCTTTGCACCCACCAGCGGCGAATTCAAAGGCGTGCGCACATTCGCTCAGCAAGTAAAGCACGTGGCGGCGTCCAATTATGAATTCGGCGCCGCGATCCTGGGCGAAAAACCCCCGACGGAGGTCGGAAAAGACGAGAATGGACCCGATTCGGTGAAGAGCAAAGCTGAAATCCTGAAATATTTGAATGACTCTTTCGCTTACGTCCACAAAGCCATTGCGAGTATTGACGAACAGAACGTGGTGGAGGCAATCAAGAGTCCTTTTGGAGAGGGCACCGTCACCCGCCTGGGAATTGCGACGCTGACAGTAGGACACTGCTGGGACCATTACGGCCAGATGGTGGAATACCTGCGTATGAATGGGATCATTCCGCCCGCCAGCCGTAGGTGACGGAGGATTGCAGGTATGTACGGCTGGGTGGCAGCCCGCAAGTCCTGGCCCATTTCGCCGGTCGACGTCCGGCGCCAGGGGGTTCGAAAGTAGCCTGTTAGTGCTATTTACAGACTGTGGGTTGGGGAGTATCTTGCATGACCGTTCCTGAGAAAAAGCTGCCGGACAGCAATTGGTAGGCTCCATCTCCAGAACGCTTTGGTCCGTCATTTTGCCACTGCTGGGGGCGAGCTGGCGAACGTGGGAGGAGTAGATGAAAACCAGCAAAAGCCGTGCGCGCTCGTCGACCCTCGCACATTCTCCTGACAAAAGTGATTTCCGGCGAGAAGTCCAAGATTTCATGATGGCGGTTAATTCTTATCCAGATAGAGTCGCCAGAGATCCTTGCGTGAGCTTTCAAAGACATCTCTTCAATGTTATGGGTGCATCGCGGCGAAGTAGTGGGCGGCGAAAGTATCCCCGCTGATTGCCTTCGATTCTGGCTCAAGCTGATTAACTCAGGCGAACTGCCGTCTAAGGCTATCGCTTACGGTTCCAGTCCCGTGCATCGCGCGCTCCTTGGTGGGTAATCGCGCTCTCGAGCAACTCGGCTGAGAGGTGATGCGTTTTGAGATGAGAGCGGATTGCTTGCCGCACTTTGCTTGGAGAAACTTTCGGATCCAGAAAAATCAGAACTGAGGGGCCGGCGCCGCTCAGGGCAACTCCCAGAATTCCTCGGCTTCCGACCAACTTCGTCAACGCCGGCAGAAGTGGGCACAAAGAAGCCCGATAAGGCTGGTGGAAGCGATCATTTAAGGCAGTGGCGAGCAGGTCATGCCGAGCCTCAATGAATGCAGCCAGGAGGAGCATCGAGTTCTGCACATTCGCGACCGCATCGGCGCGTGAGTATTTAGCCGGCAGGACCCGGCGTGCCTCCTCCGTGGACAGAGGTTCTCCAGGAATTGCAACCATCAGCGGCCATTTTCCTTTGGGTTTCACTCGCACCACCTGTGCTTGGTTCTCGCAAGCCATGCGCGCGACAGCAAGACCGCCCACCCAGCAGGCAGCCGCGTTGTCGGGATGGTGTTCGCGGCGGGACGCTTCGCCTATGATCCGGTCATCGCTCCAATTCAGCCCGCCGTAGTGCACTGCGAGAGCAATGCCGGCGAGGCGGGCGGCCGCTGAGGAACCGCATCCCTTGCCGATCGGGATTTCATTGGTGATACGGAGCGCGAGCGGCGTGATCTCCTTGCATTCGGATTGCAGAACCTCGCGGTAGGTATTAAGAATGAGATGGTTTTCGATCTGAGCACAGAGTTGCGCATCACGGCCGTGCGCCACAATTGAGAATTCCGCCGCGGGAGTGGCGCGAACTCTGAGATAGAGCTTCAGCGCCACGGCTGCTGCGTCAAAGGCCGGGCCCAAGTTAGCCGAGGTGGCGGGAAGAGCAAGCTGTAGAGAGGATTTGTGGCGCATTCCTGAATAATCCGTTGAAGATGACGAAACCTCGTCCCTCAGGGGCTCAAGCCCATTTTTCTGAACCCTGTACGGCACGGGCTGAAGCCGTGCCCTCCCGTAGCTCTTCGTAGCCACGATGTTCCCTATTTCGTCGGACCGTTCTTCTCCGCCTGCTCCAGTGTTTTTACGATGACATCAACATTGGGGTCCAGAATGATCGGAGCGCGTTGATGCGACGCGAGCACCGCCGCTTCCCGTTCGTGTTCTGTCCCTCGGAAGAGATCTCCGCGATGAAATTTCAGGGTGAACTCGGGATCTTTGAGCAAGTGGCCGGTTAATATAAGGACCACGGTTTCCTGTATTTTAATGAACCGCTGTTTGACCAGCTTCTTCAGCCCGGCGAGCGTCACTGCAGAAGCTGGCTCGGAGCCAATGCCATCGGCTCCGATTTCAGCCTTCGCCTGCGCAATCTCGATCTCGCTGACTTGTTCGACTGCCCCGCCGGTGGCTTCAAGTACACGCACCGCCTTCCTCCATGACGCAGGATTGCCAATACGAAGTGCAGTCGCCATGGTCTCAGCTTGGACCGGAATCAACTTCTTGCCTCGGCGTTCGCGAATGCAGCGTACCAGCGGATTCGCTCCCTCGGCCTGTATCACCGAGAGCTTCGGCAATCGTGATATCAACCCCAGCTCCAGCAGTTCCAGAAAGGCTTTCCCAAGTGCCGAAGCGTTTCCCAAGTTGCCGCCCGGGACAATGACGTGATCGGGCACCTGCCAGTCAAGTTGCTCCAGAAGCTCAATCGCGCCGGTCTTCTGCCCTTCGATCCGGTAAGGATTTACTGAGTTTAGAAGACACACTGGCATGCGCTTGACAACCTCGTTCAGCACCCGCATGCAGCCATCGAAATCAGTGCGCAACTGACAAGTGACAGCGCCGTAGTCCAGCGCCTGAGAGAGCTTGCCCCAGGAGACTTTGCCTTCCGGAATCAACACCAGACTGCGCATTCCACCACGTGCGGCATAAGCGGCCATGGATGCGGAAGTATTGCCGGTGGAGGCGCAAGCCACCCAGCGATATCCGTTCTGACGTGCGAAGGATGCGGCAACGGTCATGCCCGTGTCCTTGAACGAGCCGGTCGGATTCATGCCCTGGTGTTTGGCGTAGAGCTGCTTCACACCGGCGATGCGGGCGCAAGAAGGAAGCTCGTAAACAGGAGTGTTCCCTTCGCATAGAGTAGTGGCCGCATTCCAGTCGTGGAGCGCAGGCAGAAGTTCGCGGAACCGCCAGACGCCGCTTTCATCGATTGCAAGTCGAGATGTCTTTCTTTGTTGCCAGAGCGGCTTCAGGGCTTCCAAATCGGGCGCGGTAGTCTGCATTGTGCCCCGGTTCTGCCAATCGGGGTAGAAGATTTCCAGCAGGTCGCGGCAATCAGGACAGCGGAAATCTTGCTCAACGGTAGCGTGGACAGCACCGCAGCCGATACACCGCAGACGCGAGAGGCTGTGCTCGATTCCGGGTGCGGAGATTGGGTGGTCGATCATCCAGTTCGCGCAGCAGCTTGTCTATTTGCTGCGCAGATATTTGTCGGTCTTGTTGATCCAGTCAGCCCGCGGTGGACTAAAAACATCCAGGTCTACAGTATCGGCCAATGCCTCGGCCTTGTGCGGCATGTTGGGAGGAATCGTCAGAACCTCGCCCGCATTCACAACGATTTCTTTGCCGTCGATCCAGAACTTCAGCGCGCCTTCCAGGACGTAGGTGATCTGCTCGTTGACGTGGCTGTGCTCGGGCACGATGCAACCCTTCTTCAGCAGGACACGTGCCAACATGATGTTCTGGCCGACGACGAATTGGCGCTGGAGAAGCGAATTCAAGTCTTCCAACTCGACCGTGCTCCATGGGATGTACCGGAGGACAGCTGGCGAGGCCGGTTGCTTAGCCACACCTTCTTGCTTAAAGAGCGTTACCCTTGTCGCCCCCGACGTTCTTCTCGTCCGGCCCCTCTTATTCATGGCATTTTTGGAACTCGCCATATCAGTGAACCTTACTTTCATAGATCCGTTCCGCATTTGTCGGTAGTGTCCGAATTTAACCACGAAGGACACGAAAGGAACCGTAAAAGGTGCCCCTTCGTGTAACTTCGTGTCCTTTGTGGTTTATGAAATTAGGACACACCCATTTGTCGTGCAGAAATCCACAAGCCATCTCGAAATGCCTTCGCCTCAGTTAACTCTCCGGGACGACTGCACTCCCAGCCAGCAGGTCTCTTCGGCGCCGAGAGCATCATTGTACGGGAAAGCGTCGGTGCCAAATGTGATCTTGTAAGTAAATGGATTTAAGTGGCCACAGTTCTTCGCGGAGCTGCGACTACAATGCGATTATGCAGCGCAAGATGTTCTGGACAGTCTTCGCAGTGCTGGGTCTATTGGCGGATTTCGTTTTGCCGCTGTGGTGGGCGGTGGCGGCCACAATCCCGATTTTATTTCTGGCGTGGTGGATCGCCTACCGCAGCGACTGGTTCTGAATGCAGATCGGTTTTCAGTGTGGCGCGGGCGCCCTCGCCCGCGAAAGATGTCCGTAAAGGTCGCTGACAAAATGGAGAAGTGTTCCACGTGGAACATTTTGTCGATACTGATATGTACGTACATTGGTGTACGGAATGCAGGGGGAATGGCTCTCTTTTGTTGGACTTATGCCGGCAGTTCTGGCTCGACGAGTTTGTCCCAGAACTTGAGCGGGGTGCCTGTCCTGTTCCCGTTTTGGAGATGCTGCTGGGCGGCAAATCGTTTTTGAGTATGCTTCGGCTTCCCCTTCGGCTCCGCTCAGGGCTGGCGGCAAAAGCAGGGATGCATTCGACAAGCGCAGCATTTCGGCGTACGGCTCAGACGCCGTACAAGCTGCCTCAATTTCGGCAGCGGCGCTTCGACTGCGCTCAGGGCTCCGACTCGCGGTGCTCGTCTTCGGCTAAGTCAGACGCCCGCTAAGCGCCTCAACTTTGCGAAAAGGGTGGCTGATGGGGATCGTCGGTGCACCAAGGGACGAGGGTTACTTCAGGAGTCAGGAACAAATCCCAAGCGGGAGATGAGCGTGGAATCCCACCCCAAGAAAGCGAGGGGTAGAGCACTCGGCCCGACTTGTACATCACTTCTTGAAGGCTAGAAACTGGAGACCTGGGGTTGGTGGACACAGCCAATGAAAATCTGAGAGTTTTCCAGGATCCGTGCTCTCAATCCGCTGCATCTTTCGGAGCCCTACTGCCACTTTGCCCCGCCGGACCTTTGTGGGCTTGTCTAAGCCGAGTTTAAGAGCGAGAAAGTAGGCACTCTCCCGTAACTTCGCCCCCGCTTTTATTCTTTCCTTCCAGAGGTCGGTCAGTACGCTTGCCGCTGCCGCAGCTCCAGCGGTAGCAGCAACAGGAATTGCGAGCCTCTGATCCATAGCAGTTGCTGCGGCGATGCCGGCCGAGACTGTGGCCAACGCACCACCGAGCTTCACGGCGCTCTTTCGCAGGGAAGCAAACCGTTCCGATTGACAAACAGCAGCCACCTCACACCGAATCTCGTCAAGAACGTCCTGTAGAGTGCGACTCGGCACACCGGAGACAAGCTTTTTGAATGCGGAGCGAAATCTAATCAGTTCGTTTTCGTGCTCCGAAAGGAACTTTCGAAAGGAGTAAGGCGACATTGCATCAATGTACGGTAGATCCAAATTCATGAGCGCGGTGCCCGCTTCGGCAACTTCCAGGGTCCGCCTTCCGCCCGTTATGTCTTCCAGCGCTTGTGTACCCTTCTCGGGGAATGCGGGGTCAATCCCGATTAACTCTGCCGGTGCAACGAACACCTCTCCCCGAAGGAAGAATTCGCCGGCCTCTTCAGTGAGCCAGTCAAGTACAGCCTCAGGCATGAGCTGAGAGTACCCTGACACCGCGAACCAGCGCTTACCACGAATCTTCACGACGTCGCCTAGTGCAGCAACGTAACCCCATCCTCCCTCGTTAACGACTCCGTCCGCCGGGTAGAGGTGCAGGATCCTCTGCGGCGGAGTTACACCGCCCATATAGACAAATTCAATCGGGACTCCGAGAAGCGCAAGCCGCCGATACGCCCACCGCATTTCATCAACCCATCTGAAAGGAACGATCAAAGGGGCGCTGTTCCGGTGCATGCTGTGAATGACGTGTCTCGTATAGTTCCCTCGTGCCCAAATGTCGAAGCTGACTGCGCGGCCTGGTGATGATCGCATCCAGTCGAGGACCATGGCATATGTAGGGAGGCACGACGGGTTCGGACAGCGACGGGGTGCGAGCGCCATACTGGTGAAGCGCAGGGTCGGTGAACATTAGCCACGGTTTTGATTCGGCAAATATCATCCACTAAGAACGTTCCGCGTTCGTAAAGTTCCAAATTGCTCCATCAGCTTCATGCAACTCTCTAATTCAATCCCTACCGAGCAAGTATCCCACGCGGGACACGACCGTGGAATCCCACCGCCACCCCGGCCGCGCGCCTGTTGATTCCCCGGTTAGTCCACCCTCGCGCATGTCACTTCGCATCAGCAGGGGTCTTTATGATCTCCTTTATGATCTCAGTAGCAGTGGTGAGGCCACGCGCAGTGAGTGTATAGCCAGACTCCTTGGTCCCAGCCACTTCAGCAGCAAAGCTCTTCAAGTGCGTGGAGAAGTTATTGGTGTCGAAAGCATCATAGTGGAGACACGCTTCCTTTAGCTGCTCATGAGTCACACGAGCAACACCTGTACTCAAGTAAGCGGCGATACCCTTCAGAAGCAGCACGCTGTGCATACGATCCTTCTTGTTCTCCCCAGGCACGTTCCTCGCGACGAGGTCAATTTCGTCCACGCCTAGGCTAAACAAAGCTGAAAGACTCGATGCCGCGAGGCCACCCCTCTTCATCCACTTGAGCGCAACCGGGCTAATACCCTCTGAGGTATCGCTGCCCTCCGTCTCGGCGGCCTGCGGTGAAGTCGTAGGGGGAGGCTCTTGGGTATCAGGTACTTGGCGAGCTTCGCCGTCGCTCCGAGGCGAAGGTAGGCCAAGCTTTCCTTCCACGTATTCTAGGACACGTCTCTGGGCTTCAGGACTGAGTGTCCTCAGTGCGTCATACACCACGCTGATCGCGGTTATCTCCGGATCGGAACCGACCGACTTACGAATTGCCATAAAACCTCCCTACTCATGATGTGGGCCAAAGTGCATCCCACTCAGTCCTTAGAAACTCGAGAGTGAACTCGGCGGCAACGAAGGCTGCGTACTGCTGCCAGGAATCGGATTTGACAGCGGCGAAGTCGCAAACCGCCTTGAAAGAAACAAATCGCGGTTTCGGATCTGGCGATTCGTAGCACGCTCGATAGACTCCGTAGGTCTCCATCTCAACGCCAATCAGCTTCCGCCAGTTGCGCTGTATCTCGATAATGCGCGACGCATCATCGATCACCTGATCCGCCGCACCCAGTGGGCCGATGTGGAGGCGATTCGATCCTGCTGGCACGGCACCGTTCCAACGACTGCGAATGGTAGCGAAGACTGGATGACTTCCACGGTACTTGTGAAGAACACTTCGCAAACGGGGATTCAATCCGATAGGGTACGGATCGGGCAGGAACTCTCTAATCCCGTCAGCAAAAACCACCTTTCCAGAATTGTAGTCCACGCTCGGATCCGCTACGAGAACATCACCGAAGCGCTTATCGCCTCCGCGTGTACCCGCTGCGATTCCAATCATTGCGACCAGACGCGGCCGAAACTGCAATACAAGGTGTGTAGTAGCGATCGCTGCAGCGGTAAGGCCCATCGAAGTCGACGTTGTGGCCACTAAGCGGAGCTTCTTCCCGGCCGAGGTAATTAGCTTAGCCTCGCGATAGACGTGGGGAAAGCGAGGACTACCCACCACCGTCCATGCATTCTGCCCACCGAGAGCCTTCGTCACCGCCTCGAATTCCGGTTGCTCTAGAGCGCAAATGATGCCGATGTCTGTGTCAAAATCGGCTTCGGTCGTGCTCGTTGCTAGCGCCAAGCCACTCGTGGCCCGCAGCTGCTCAAGGCCCTTCTGGGTAAGCAACCAACGCAGTGGCGGGCCTTTTTCAGCCGGCTCGACATAGGCATCATAAGCGCGGAGGCTAGCGTTGACATTTTAGGGTGCCTTGCTTCCAAGGTGAAGGCTCAGCAAATCGGTTACCTGTTTCGCGGTCACAGAAGTCGCGTGCGCGTCGAGACAATATAGCGCCGCAAGGATTGCGTACTGGTCGGTACGCTCGCGGGGTTTGACGGCACTGAGAATGGTAGATAGCGTTAACATGCAGATGGACGGCGGTTCGGTACTATCAGGAGCGGGCGTATTCAGCTACGGCGCAAGGTACTATCGCGTTTGCAAGCAGATGAATGCTGAGCCAATCGTGAACCTTGGCTTCCATTAATGCCGCTCAGTATCTTCGCCAATTTGCTTCTTCCACAGAGGTGGTATCGCGTGCTCGATGATAACGACCTCACATCGGGTAACTGCCGGCGTGGACAGACGAACAGATTCGGCATACTCGAACCCCAACTTCTCAATGACGACTTGCTTCCAAGGTACGTTATGATTTTTCTTGAAGGACAGTCGTGCATCGAAGCGGCCCGATTCGATTGACGCTTTGGAAAAGAGAAGCGCCTTCACGTTTTCGGTCATGCTTTCGAGCCGCGTTTGTTTTTCGCCAATTTCCGACTGCAGGTCGTGGATCTCCTGCAGTTCGCGTTGCGTGATTACTGCTGTTTGAACGGCCATTCCTCGCTCCTGTTCGCCGTGGTGTTTTTCGCATCTAATAGATTTCGCATCGATCCTGCTTTCAGGTACTCGCCCCAACCATACTCAAGTAGCAACCGACAAAAATTCGAAAGCGACCGCCGTTCCACGTCGGATGCCTCTAGGAGCTCTCTTTTGAGCTCAACATCCACACGTATCGAGATAAAGTCCTTGGTCTTAGTCAAGTCGTGGTCTCCTGGCGGACTGCATAAGGTATTAAAGATATATCTTGTGTACATTGTCAAGAAGAATCTCAGGCAGCCAGTTACTCCATCCTTTTCTTATACTTTGCGAATGTAGGTGATGGGGGTCGTCGGTGCACCGTAGGGACAAGGGGCACTTCAGGAGTCAGCGAGAAATCCCATGCGGGAGACGACCGTGGAATCCCACCCTCCAAAAAAGGAGGCCTGGGGCAGCCGGTTATCTGAGCGTATCTTCGTCGGAGCGTGTCTTCGGGCAGAGCATATCTGCGGCTCTGGCGCGACCTTGGGCGCGGTGCGAAGAAACTTCATGAGTCCTTCGCCAGTGGCCTTTCTGGCTCGCTTCTTCAAAAACTCAGTTTCCAGGCCGCCAACATTTTCGGCGACCGCCGCCGCGATCCATTGGTTCAACGACACGCCATCTTCTTTCGCGAGCCGCTAGTGTTATGTCCCGCAACTTCGTGGCATAAGTCCGCTGTCATACTGAGCGAAGCCAAGGATCCATGCCTTACAAAATCAACTGCATAGATCCTTCGCGGCCTGAAGGCCCCTCAGGATGACAGCCGCCGAGAGATGACAGCCTCCGAGATATGAAGCGAATTAACGGGACGCGACACTAGCTGCACATCTGAAGTCGTCCTCTCTCCGAGTCAGCCTCCCTACCCCGCGCTTCCTAGTACAGCGGGGGCTCGCCCTCCGGACGCGTTTTCCAACGGCGGTGCACCCACAACCACTGGTCGGGATAGCGGCGCACGTAGTCTTCAATAATTTTGGTAAACAATGCGGTATTCGCGATCACGTCGGCATCATCGTTGCCGGTGCGGATCAGATTGACGGCGGGATCGAAACGAAGCCGGTACTTCCTTAAGGCGCGATCCCAGATAGTGAAGCCCGGCACCACTGCGGCATCAGTTCGCAGCGCGATCCTGGCCACGCCGCTGGCCGTACATGCTGGAATCCCGAAGAACGGCACAAACACGCCCTGCGGCGGGGTCATATTCGTATCCATGAGGATGCCGACAGTCTCGCCCGCCTTCATCGCCGACAACAGGCCGCGCACGAAGTCATCCTTCTCCACTGTGGTATTGCCATGCATGGTGCGGTATTCGCGGATCAACCGGTCCAAGCGGAGGTTGTCCAAAGGTCGCATCACAATATGTAGAGGATGCCCGTGCAGAGAGTGCGTGAATGCGGAAAGCTCCCAGCCGCCTAGGTGGGCCGTCAGGAACAGAACCCCTTTGCCACGATTGTAGGCTCGCTCATAATTTTCGAACCCCTCGTAAACCACTATCTGGCTGACATTCTCACGAGTGTAGCGGGAAAAGAGACAAACCTCGGCGAACTGACGACCAAGGGAAGTGAATTCCCCCCTCAAGATTCGCCGGTGTTCGCGCCGGCTCTTGTCCGGAAGCGCCATGCTGAGGTTGTGCATGCCCACTCGGCGCAGGCGAACGTGCAGCAGGTACACTGTTTGGGCGATGGCGATCCCCATGGCGCGCGCCACTGGACGCGGCATGCTGCCCATCGTCTTCACCAGCAACCACACTAGCGCGTACTCGAGTCTTTGACGCATGCGAGGGAAGGGTGACGGTACATCGCGAAAAAATCATTGTCAAACGCCAGGAGGAATGAGCCGAGCGGAGCCGCAGCTTCTCCGATCAGATAAGACAGCCAACGATTTCGGCCTCAGTTACATCATCTAAATAAAGACAAAAATATGAAAAATCTCTGGAACAGAAGGCAGACATTCTCTCTGCCGTCAGCACTCCTCGTAGGCGTAATGCTGTTGGCTGCATGCCAAGCGAACCGGCCCGGTGACCTCGAAACGCTGGTGGCGCGAGAAGCCAAGAAAGTTGCTCTCCGAGGCAAGAACCTGAAAAATCCGGTTGCGGACGATGCGCAGAGCATCGAAACCGGCAGAGAGCATTTCCAGCATCATTGCCAGATCTGCCATGGAATGGACGGCCGCAACACGGGCGTGCCGTTTGCCGGCAAGATGTCGCCGCCAGTTGCGGATCTCTCCTCCAAGGACGTACAGGAATACAGCGACGGTCAGCTGAAGGTCATCATCGAAAATGGTATTCGCTTTACCGGCATGCCAAGTTTCAAGGACATCCTTGAGGAGAATGAGATGTGGCACATCGTCCGCTTCATTCGCCACCTACCGCCGGCGGGAAGTGCCGGCATTCCAGCCGTCTACAAGGAAGAACAGGAAGAGCACGAGAAGATGGAGCACGAATCCGGAGCAAATAAGACCGGCGAGCACCGACACTCCCACAGCCACACAGAAGGTGTCCCCCACCAGCACTGAAGGGGACACGATTTCGGTCGTGCTCGGTTAAAGCTACTTCTCGGCTGCGGACTTGGCCCATTTTGCCAACGTAGTAAGGAACGGGCTGGAAGCCGCCGGTGGCGCAATGGTTCCAGTCAGTGAGGTCTTGAAAGGCACCATGCGACCATAAAATTCGCGCGTGCTGTCTTTGTCCTGCTTGATGACCGCGCCATTCAAGGTGATCCCGGCAAAAACTCCACGGGCGCGTGAATAGGTCAGTACCTGGGCGCGCATTTTCCAATCCGTGCCACCCTCAGCATGGCGTCCCACCGGGCCCGCAGCCACAGAAGCATCGGCGCCGAGTTGGAATTTGCTGGACAACAAATTTCTCATGCCTTCCTCATTCATGATCAGCATCACCAGATCAACCGCTTGCCCACCAATTTGCAAACCCAGGCTGCCGCCCGTAACTGTGAAAAACGCGGGTGCGCTCCAACCTTTCGGATTACGGCAGCTGGCCACACCACGACCGTAACGTGCGCCAACAATGAATCCGCCCTTGAGCATCGAGGGAACGACAGCAACACATTCGGCGGAACCTAGAATTTCTTCGGGAATGCCCTGGTCGGGCGCTGCTTCGATCTCGTCCAGCACCTTAGCGGCAGCCTTGACACGGTCTGCCGCTTTGCTTTGATCTCCCTTGCTTTCGTCTTGAGCAAGCGACACAGTACACAGAAGCACAGTAACGAGCAGAAGCAGAATCGTTTTCATTTCTCCTCAGCTTTCCTGGAAGTCAGTTTAAGGAATTGAAAATTGGCTGGGCTGATTTTAAACGATTTTCGTCTATGGCTAGTTGCGAGGACCTGTGCAAAGTTGGCAGGATCAGCGGCAAGCAACTGAGAGAAGAGAAGCTTGGAGGCGAACTAGTGAGTTGACAACAAAATCGGGGTTGAAAGCGGTGACCCTAAATCTCCACTCCCAACCCCGTCTCCCAGGTTCTGTGGTAGGTGAGCGCAGTATGGTTGAATGGCGGAGTGCGGACAAGATTACTCACGGCCCTGTCCCAAAGTAACACCCTAGTGTGTTACCTACCCGGTCCAAAGCAGCCGGATTATTTGGCGGAAACCAGCGAATGCGTTATGGCGTGTACGGAAAGAGCAATGCGGTTCTGCACGCCTACCTTGCGCATCAGCTTGGCCACATGCGCTTTGACGGTGCGCTCCTCGATGCCCAACTCGGCGCCGATTTCCTTGTTCGACCGGCCTACCACCAGCATCTCCAGAACTTGCTTTTCCCTGTCCGTAAAGGTCACGCGGCCAGCAGGAAAGATGCGTCCCGGCGAATTGGTCACGCGTTCAATAAACATCGAAAGGACGCGGCGCGGCGCCCATACCGATCCCTGGTTCACTATGCGGATCGCCTGTACGAACTCAGCCGGCGCCGCAGCTTCGTCCACGTAGCCCTTGGCCCCAGAGGCGATGGCCTTGAGGATGGTCTCTTCGTCCATGCCCGACCCGGTAACGATGATGCGCAAGTCCGGCCGCGTCGCCTTCAGACTTGCCATGGCGTCGAACAAGTTCTGGCCGGAGCGGTTCCCGAGCAGCACCAGATCAATATTCGGAAGCTGACCGATATCCATCGAGGCGGAAATCAGCTCGAAATCCGGCTCCGAATCGAAGAGGGCCCGGAAGCCCACAAACCGCAGGGGATCGCTCTCCACCACGGCAATACGGATGATAGGCTTTTTCGCCACTGCAGCTTTCATAACTTTCCTTGTACGATATTTCTGCCGTAAGCATAGCCGTATTTAACCGCGATGGAAAGAGTAGGTAACAAATCGGCAATTACCGGGGTAACGTCCGGAGCATCCAATAAGTTAAGGCTAGAACTCATGAGAAAAGCGGTAAAGCATGATCGGTTTATGGTGGCACTAGTTGCCACCGGTCTCTTATTCGCAAGTGCGGTGCTGGCCTCAGCTCAGACAGCATCAGCTCCGACGGGCGCGCAATCCTCCCAAACGGCGCCGGGGGCCTACCAGCCGAAATTCCCCGGCGATCCGGCGCGATCGGAATCCGAGGCGCAGGCTTTGGGCTACATGCGCGTGGTACTACGGGCGGAGCGCGATTACAAGAAGAGGCATGGAAAGTTTGCCGAATCCCTGAGTGTACTGGCAGGGACGGGTTCGTTCACGAAGCGGATGGCAAGGAGCAGCGAACGCGGTGATTACACTGTCGGCTTCCGGCCCGGGAAGGACGGCTTCATTCTAATGATGACGCCCAAGCAACTCGACTCGGAGCACCGGTCGTTCTACGCGGAAGAGGACGGCATTATCCACGGTGATGATCAGAAGGCAGCGGACGCGAATTCGCGGCGGGTGAAATGAAGGGAGGGAGATCCTCTAGGGCACGGCTTTCGGAATCATTACGAGTTCATGAGACCACGTAAAGATAACGAGGAGGAATCACTCTAGCTTGCTAGCAGCTTGCGGCGGAGCAGTTGGCGAAATTCGTCCGCTTCGCCGGGTCCGAAAGTCCGTTTGGGGAACATCATGAAGAGTCGGGGTGAAATGTAAAGCAAGAACATTTGCTCGTTTTCCACCCAGCGTCTTATGCCATTCCACTGGTGTTCGGAACGCGCAGTTGGATTCTCGAAACGGATGCTCTCTTCGGAGATATCGATGAAAGAATCATGCTGCAGGCAGGAATTCTTGGAAAACTCGTGATGCTGCATAAAACGGGGGAGCAGCGTGGCAGAAAATACCATCAGTCCGCCACCCAAAAACGGGAACAGACCCCGCCAAGCTTCTTTGGGGGTAAAGAGGAAGATCAGTGTACCTGCAAACATGAATAGTGCGCCTACCAGCGATCCGGCACGCGTACCCCATCGGCTCCAAAAGCCTCCGAGCCGGTGCAACCGACTTGCCTCTCGGTAGTCACGAAAGGTGTAGCGCAACTGCAGCTTCATTTCGACCTTCTGCTCACATTTTGTTTGTCTTCCCAGCCCGTGTCTGACGGCACGGTTTTAACACAGGATTCTACGACAGACTTCGGTCCTCCAGTTTATATCCCACGCAACCACCCCTAACACGTTTCTCCGCTCTGGTGACTGCCCTCTGAACACTATAAGTATACGAAGATCATTAAGCCGACGAACCTGGCTTGACCTCCACCGCTTTGCCATCCCGATAGGTGACTGTCAGCGGCCTTCCTCCATTCGGATACTTCACAGTCTTAACTGACGCCTCACCCGACCGCTCTGGCATGCCCATGCCGATCGCAAAATCGACCTGTAATTCGTTCATGCCCGGCTTCACCTCGTGCTTGTCGATGGATTGCCAGATATCAGCCGGCCAGTGTTTATAAAGCTCGTGCGGGTCCTGGATGAACAGCATTTCATCGGAATACACCCTGAAATCGTTTCCCTTCACCGCACCAATGGGAAACGCGTAAGTTTTCCCATTTTCTTGGAAGACTGCCATCACCTGCCGCTGGTCAGACGCGCCTGGTAAGACATCGGTCGTGACATCCTTAATCTGCAAACGCTGTAGGGGTAGGAGCGTTCCTGCCTCGTGAGCGAAATCTGTGCGATGATGCGCCGGATCGTGAGAGTAGTACGTGTAGTGGTATCCTTCTTTCACCCAGACTGGCTGGTTCATCAACTGGCGGGCAGACTTCAAGTCAAAGGGATACAGCTTCTTTGGCGAGACATAGTAATCTGGATTGAGCGGCAGTTCCTTCTTTTGCGCCTCTTTTGCCTTGCCTGAATGACGCTGATAGACGATGTAACCCGCGCGTACTGCGGCCACCGCAATTGCTATCGCCAGCACGAGCTGAATTTTCTGTTTCGACTCCGGGTCGATCTGCATATGTCCAACTTAGTCGGCGAGCAGGTGAAGGCTGCGGGTGGAGCAGCTGCCGGGCGTCCAGAATGCTAATGTGAACGTAGTCTGGAATCCGCCATGAACTCCGGAACGACTCAGTCCCGATGCGAGGCGACAATTGGGAATCGAGTAAGTGTGAGATGACGATATGGGACGGGCACCCTAGCCCGTCCAGGCCGAGCTTGGCTCGAATCGTCCCGCCGGATATCTGAGGTCTCGTTCCGTCAGATCGCTAACCTGACGTGATCTCATCCCACACTTCGCGGCCGCGACTCTCCGCAAGCATTGCGAGTCGTCCTCCAAGGCGCGAAACCAAATCCAGAAATTGCGTTCCACGCTCGACATAATACGGAAGCTCTTCACGCAGGCGTTCAAACTTCTCGGGATATTCCGAAGCCAGCACCGCCAGCCCAACTCCCGCCATCAGCACACCCGCCGGCCGCTTACCTTTGACAAAAAGAATTGCGGACGTCCCGACCGAACCCGCTACCACCGCACGCTTCCAATTTTCCATGCAAATCCCTCGCGAACAGTGATTGTAAACCAGACGAACGTTGCGCTGCCTTATACTGCACCGGGCCTTTCGTCGGAGGAGAGATGGCAAAGTCTGAGTCTGTGTTGCTTGTACTTGCGATTATTGTTGGGCTGTTCGTTTCCGCTGCCGCCCAGACCAAACCGCGAGCGCGTGATTTGGGCGTCCCTTTTGACGGTGCGCCGGGCCCGCTGAATGCCATCACAGACGTGAAGGGAGTGGAGGTCGGCCATACAACCCTGATTTCCGGCGACGGGCCTTTGAAAGTCGGCCTTGGCCCGGTGCGCACCGGCGTGACCGCCGTTCTGCCTCGCGGCAAGGATTCCAAAGATCCCGTCTTCGCCGGATGGTTCACCCTGAACGGCAACGGCGAGATGACCGGCACTATATGGGTGGAGGAGTCTGGCTTCCTGGACGGCCCGGTTATGATCACCAACACACACAGTGTCGGAGTGGTGCGTGACGCTGTGATCGCATGGCGCGTAAAGCATGGCCCTCCTGACGAAGATGGCTACTGGTGGTCGCTGCCCGTTGTGGCTGAGACGTGGGATGGATATCTCAACGATGTGAACGGCTTTCACGTAAAGCCCGAACACGTGTTTCACGCATTAGATACCGCTCATGGCGGAACGGTCGAAGAAGGTAACGTGGGCGGCGGCACAGGAATGATCTGCAATGAATTCAAAGGTGGGATTGGCACGGCCTCGCGTGTGCTCGACTCCAAATACGGCGGCTACACCGTGGGCGTACTGGTGCAATGTAACTACGGCGAGCGCGACCAATTGCGCATTGCCGGTGTGCCTGTAGGCAAAGAAATCCCTGATCACACCGTCTGGAAGCGTGACGCCGGCTCCATCATCGTGGTGGTGGCAACTGATGCACCGTTAATTCCGACTCAACTAAGGAGACTGGCGAAGCGCGTTTCGCTTGGCTTGGGACGTGATGGAAGTTTTTCTGGGGACGGTTCGGGCGATATTTTCATCGCGTTTTCGACGGCCAACGCGGGAGCAGCGGGACTTAAGGGACTCCGCCAGATCACGGTGCTTTCCAACGATCGGATGGATCCGATTTTTTTGGCGACCGTGCAGGCGACCGAGGAGGCCGTTATCAACGCCATGGTGGCCGCGGAAACCATGACGGGCGTGAACAATCGGAAGGTAATTGCACTGCCGCATGACCGCTTGCGGGAGGTGCTGAAGAAATATAACCGGCTTGTCAAATAGTTTGTCTGGCGCAGCGGCACCCTCGCCCGCGCGATCTCGTCGCCGTCAAGCCCCGCTACCCTTTGCTAGACAGCCGCCGGTTGCGTTACTTCCTGTAGTGCGACCGCGAACGCAGCAACCGCTTGACCGATCTGCGGCTTGGTGATGATTAGCGGCGGCTGGAAACGGATTACGTTCCCGTACACGCCTCCCACGCCGATTAGCACCCCTGTCGTAGCAACGAGTCGCGGATCGCCTCGACTTTGGCGCTAGCCGGCACCTCGGACAATTCGGCAGCGATTCCGGTCTACACCGTCTGCGCGACCTCCCCTTTCTTTTCGCAAACGGCTTCCAGCGCACCCTCCAGCACGTCGAGCCCTTCATCCATCTGCTCGTCTGTGATTACCAGCGGCATCAGCAGGCGTATGACATTGGAATATGATCCAGCCGTCAGGATGATCAGGCCGTGCTCGTAGCAATATTGTACGATCTGCTTGGTTTCTTCCTCAGCGGGTTCGCGCTTCTCTTGGGACTGCACCAGTTCGATGGCCTGCATGGCACCGAGGCCGCGCACATCGCCGATCAGCGGCCAACGATCCTGCCATTTACGGGCACGCTCCTGGAAAATTTCTCCTAATTCATTTGCCCGGGCCGACAAGTCCTCGCGCGCAAACAGATCGAGCACGGCGAGCGCGGCCTCGCAGGAGAGTGGATTCCCGGCAAAGGTGCCACCCAAACCTCCTGGTTCGGGCGCGTCCATGATTTCGGCGCGGCCGGTGATTGCGGCCAGCGGCAATCCTCCACCCAGCGATTTGGCACTCACCAGAATGTCCGGCTCGATGCCGTAGCGTTCGGAGGCGAACAACGTACCTGTGCGGCCAAAACCAGTCTGTATTTCGTCGGCGATAAACAGGATGTTGTGTTTGCGACAGACTTCCAGCAGGACGCGGAAATACTCTGGCGGCGGCACGACGAAGCCGCCCTCTCCCAGTACCGGTTCAGCAATTACTGCCGCAACTTCTTCATTGGCGACGACGCGCTTGAACGTATCCTCAAGGTGCCGCGCGCAGAAGATATCGCACGAGGGATATTTCAGCGAATACGAACACCGGTAGCAGTAGGCGTATGGGACACGGTAAACGTCACCGGGGAATGGCGCGAAACCCGATTTGTATGGGTGCGTCTTGCTGGTCAGCGCCAGCGTCAACATGGTGCGACCGTGAAAGGCGTCTTCAAATGCGATCGCGGCGGGACGGCCCGTGTAAGCGCGAGCAATCTTCACCGCATTCTCAATCGCTTCAGCGCCGCTGTTCACGAACAAGGTTTTCTTGGAGAATTTTCCTGGTGTGAGTTCGTTCAAGCGCTCAGCTAAACGAATGTAGCTTTCGTACGGCGTAACCTGCACACAGGTGTGCAGAAAGCGATCAAGCTGTTTGCGAACCGCGTTCAAGACCGCTTCGGACCGGTGACCCACATTGATGCATCCGATGCCACCGGCAAAGTCGATATAGTGATTCCCGTCTACATCTTCGAGTTCCGAGCCTTCGGCCCTCGCCACGTACACCGGAGTCGCGTGCGGAAGGCCGCGCGGCACCGCCTTTGTGCGACGCTCGGCTAGCGCTTTCGACTTGGGTCCGGGGATGGCGGTTCGCAGTTGAATCGTCGGCATCAGTACCATCCGATAGGCTGTTGGTTGAGGTTGATGTGGACCTGCTTGGTTTCGAGGTATTCTTCGACGCCCCAAGGCCCGAGCTCGCGTCCGAAACCCGATTGCTTGTAGCCGCCCCAGGGCGCTTCAACATAAGTGGGCTGCATGTGGTTCACCCACACGATTCCGGCGCGCAGTGACTTTACGATGCGGAAGGCCTTGAAAATGTCGTGCGTCCAGACGGCCGCAGCCAGTCCGTACGGAGAGTCATTGGCGATTTTCACCGCGTCCTTTTCGTCTTCGAACGGAATCACCGCCGCGACTGGTCCGAAAATTTCTTCGCGGGCAATGCGGGCGCTATTGTCAACGTCATAAAAAATTGTGGGCTCTACGTAGTACCCCTTGGCGAAAGTTTCGGCGCGGCCACCACCGAACGCCAGCTTGGCCTCTTTCTTCCCGACTTCCTGATAGGAACGCACACGCTCGTACTGCTCCTTGCTCACGAGCGGCCCCATTTTTGTGTCCCGGTCGAGCGGTGGGCCGAGCTTGATTGTCTTTGCTTTTTCGGCCATCGCGTCGACGAATTTCTTGTAAATCGGCTTCTGCACGAGAATGCGGCTGCCAGCGGAGCAAACTTCGCCTTGATTGATGAAGACGCCGAAAAGCGCCCCATCGATGGCAGCTTCGAAATCAGCATCGGCAAAGAAAATGTTGGGCGATTTGCCACCGAGTTCTAAGGTCACACGCTTCACCGTATCGGCGGCCATCTTGACGATGGTCTTGCCTACGGCAGCGCTGCCGGTGAACGCGATCTTATTGACATCCGGATGCTGCACAAGCGGTGCCCCGGCAGTCTCGCCAAAACCCGTTATCACGTTAACCACCCCAGGTGGCAGGCCGACTTCGGCAAACCACTTTGCCATTTCGAGCGCAGTAAGCGGAGTTTGCTCTGCGGGCTTAAGCACGCAGGTGCACCCGGCGGCAAGCGCTGGCCCAAGCTTCCATGCCGCCATGAGTAGCGGGTAGTTCCAGGGAATAATTTGTCCAGCGACGCCGATAGGCTCTTTGAGCGTGAGGCTCATGGCATTATCGGGGACAGGGTTAACGTAGCCAAGGATCTTGGTCGCGAGTCCACCGTAGTATTCGAAGCAAGTTGCCACATCATTGACGTCGAACTCAGCTTCGACAATTGGCTTGCCGCAATTGCGAGCTTCGAGTTCAGCCAGCATGGTTGCATTCTGGCGAATTTTTTCGGCGAGGCGGAAGAGCGCACGCCCGCGCTCCTGGGCGGTGGTGGTAGACCAGGGACCGTCGTCAAAAGCAGCCTTGGCGGCGGCGGCGGCACGATTCACGTCGTCAGCATTGGAATCGGGAACTTGCGCGAGGACCTCTTCACTCGCGGGATCATAGACGGGGAAAGTCTTATTGGACTTGCTGTCGACCCAGTCGCCATTGATGTACATCTGATAAGTGCGGACGTCGGTTTTCACTCCTCCTGGCATAAAGACCTCCTGCTCGAAAATTGTGAGTCGAGCTTCGCTCGGCATGGACGACCGGAGTGGCCATCCCTACGTGGACTGTAAGGCCGTCGCGCTCTTACGCGCGGGTAGCGACCTCCTGCGGCGCTTTGCGGCGACCGTAAACAAAAAAGAAAAACCCAGCCAGCCCGATGAAAGCCAGTGTTCCCCCGAACATCCAAACTTCGTATAGCCAGACTGAGGTGATCTGTTGCGCGGGGAAAAACACCAGCGCGATCCCGAGGACAGTCGTGACCAAGCCACTCAGGCCCGCTGCGGTCAACGTGCCCTTGCTGTAATACCCCTTCCCTACCGAGTCGCTCGCAGCGAGTTTCAGCAAAGCGCCGAATATGTAAAGGAACGGGACTAATTGCAGGACAACGGCCAGGGACAACATCTTTTGGAAGGTTTCCTGCACGCCTGCACCGGCGAAATTCATGACAACTAGAAACATAGATACGGACGCGTGGACGATGAGCGCGGCATAGGGGGTGGCGTATCGCGGATGAACCTTGCCTAGCCATGCCGGCATGTAGGAGTCGAGACCGGCAACGAAAGGGATTCGCGCGGAACCGGCGAGCCACGCTGAACCGATGCCCGCAATCGAAATGCTCAGCATGAAGGCGAACGGAGCCACGATCCAACCCACACCAACTTTGTCCGCCAGGTGATTCACGGCCTGCACTATGCCCTGCAACACGCTGACATCGCTTTTACCAATGGCCACTAAGAGGGTCAACGTAGCGCCAATGTAGAGAAAACCAGAGATCACACCGCCCCAAGCAACTGCCCCGGGCAGTGTGCGTTTGGGATCGCGGATCTCGTCACCCATGACAGAGGCCAGTTCCAAACCCACCAGGCCGAAACAGATCACGCCAAAGGAGTTCAACACGAAACGGGGATTCGCGGGAATGCGGAAATCCGCGGCAGTCACGGTGGTTCCGTAGCGCAACCAGACGATCAGGCCCAGTCCAATCAGGGCGAAGGCCGCAATCCCTGTCCCAATCGCGCCTACGTTGTTGATCCACTTTCCTATTCCGAGCCCGACAATGTTCAGCACTACAAGAAGGACCAGCAACACCAGCGATGCGCCCAAAGCGAACACCTTGTTATCGGCCAGTGACTGATGGCCCGGACCGAGGACGAAAACGGACACTCCGACGAAGTACAGCATGATTGTCGGCACGTACAACATGTTGTTAGTCCAGTAGCACCAGCCGGAAAGAAAGCCATGAAAGTCGCCGAATACTTCTTTGGCCCACAGGTAAACCCCTCCTTCTCCAGGGTAGCGATGGGCCAATTCAATCACGGCGATGCCCTGCGGCCAGAAAAACAGCACGAGGGAGATGATCCACAACCAGACGGTGACCCCGCCGTTGGCCGCGATTGAGGGCACGACGTTAAGGTTGAAAACTGCTACTACAAACAGCAGTACCAGGTCCCAGCGGCCGAGGACGCGTTTGAGGTACGGGGGATTGGCGTTCTCCGACAAACTCTGTTCCTCAGGGGCTGAAGCCTTGTGATTCCTTCGCTTCACGCGGGCCTGAAGGCCCGCTCTTCCACGTTCCCGTCGTGCCATTCTTCAATGTTCTCCGAATGCCGCTCTTGAATGTTCTCGTAATGCCGCTCTTGCACGTTGTCGTAAGCAATCCCTCAGTAGCACGGGGCGGGCGAGGCTTGACGTGAGCGAAGTCGAAGCGCACTCACACCAAGCTATGCTTAGTTTAATGCGCTAGAACAGCGGCGCTGCGCTCCTGCTGCGCTTTGGCCAGCGCCGGCGCGACGTCCGCGAATGCCGCCAGATGATTGTCAATATCAGCTTCACTGTGCTGAACGGAAATAGTCCACTGTTCGTCCCACCAGTAAGGCTGTGCCATTATGCCCCGGTTGACCATGCCGAACCAGTAATGACGCCAGAGGTCGATGTCTATTTCCAGCCAGTCGCG
>Ga0099828_10000325_pt1 | contig 28474 bp, 22 predicted proteins | sample CZO8metaG_2_FD_79338 | JGI IMG/M metagenome (GOLD analysis project Ga0099828, IMG submission 79338) | Vadose zone soil microbial communities from the Eel River Critical Zone Observatory, Northern California, USA - CZOApr15con2H1.8 metaG | ecosystem: Environmental > Terrestrial > Soil > Vadose... | reverse complement strand
CTCAGTCCCATACTACAGGGGATGAGTGTCTAGGTTCTAAACTAGGGCTAGACGCTTATCAGGCCGGTGTTTGCAGCACCGGCCGTAATAAGTCAAATGAAAATGTTACCGAACGAGCACAGTAGATGCTTGATTGATGCACGTAGTCCATGCGTTAGAACTCATCTGCTAGAAGTACCTCTCTGCTTCCTTCAGAGACATGCTTTCAGGCCTTGAAGAAGCTCGTTCAGTAACATTCTCATTTGACGGAACCATACTTGCTACGGTAACATTTTGGGTGACGGAATACGATATTTTGCTACATTTCTTAAAATCGGTTATAATACTTCATGGCGTGATGGATATTGTGTCAATGTAAAGAAGCATGAGCCATCAACGAATGTCGCCAATTCAAAGGGCGCGATAAATCGGGCCCCTACACGACGAGGGACCGTCAAGCGGGGGAGCTAGGGTACCCGCAAGGGGTACCCCTACACCCTATGTTGTTGCCTATTTTCACGTATGTAGAGGAGAGAACTACCGATGTCGTCAACTTCTGAGTCTTTACGTTTGGAAGACTGGGTGAGAGATATTCCTGATTTTCCACAGAAAGGCATCCTTTTCAAGGACATTACGCCATTGTTGCAAGATGCAGCCGCCTTTCGAGCTTCTATGGAACGTCTTGCCGCTCACTATGCTGGCTCCGGCATACAGACTGTCGTCGGTGTTGAGTCACGCGGCTTTATCTTCGGTGCCCCGCTGGCCTACCTGTTGAACTGTGGATTTGTGCCGGTGCGTAAATTCGGCAAACTGCCCTACCAGACGGTGAGCGTAGAGTATGCCCTGGAATATGGTACCAATGTCGTAGAAATCCACACCGACGCCATTCGTCCCGGCCAGCGCGTCCTGATTGTCGATGACCTGCTGGCAACGGGCGGCACCGTCTCGGCTACGATGGAACTGGTAGAGAAACTGGGTGGACATATCGCGGGTATCGCCTTCTTAGTTGAACTGACCTTCCTCAAAGGGCGCGAGCAACTAAAAGGACATGATGTCTTCGCCTTAATCAAATATTAATCCGTTTGCGGTGGGGGATTTACAATGCAGGTGGTTTTCTCCGAAAACCACCTGCATTGTAAATCCCCCACCGCAAACGGATAGATTCACTGTTCCCAACCAAGCCAGGTCGTCTTCTCTGCAAAGGGCGTGGGATGGCGTTCCATTTTTGGAATAGAGGGATAGCCAACATAAACGAAGGCCACGATGTGATCTTCTGACGAGAGACCAAGCCATTGCTTGATGCGGGGATCATAGGCGGCGTCTCCAGTCCTCCACATGGCGGCAAGTCCTAACTCTTCGGCAGCCAGCAGCATATTCTCGACGGCGGCAGCCACTGCCTCTATATTCTCTATCTCCAATACATTTGGCTGTTTGGGCCGTTCTGCCGCCGCCACAATCACTACAGGGGAGCGCAAGAGCTTATGATGCTCTTTGTTGAGCATTGCATCAACTTTATCATGAGTGGCGCCGCTATCGCTTAAACGTTGCGCCAGGGAATTAGCCATGATCACGCCAAGTGCTGCACGAGCTTCACCTGCCAGTATAATGAATTTCCAGGGCTCTACTTTATGATGATTGGGGGCGTGCGTTGCCGCTTCCAACAGGTGCTCAATTTCCCTGCGCGCCGGTCGCTGCTCAGTCATCTTGCCAATGCTGCGTCGCCTCTTGATTGTCTCGAATACATGCATGTTTTTTCAAGCCTGCCCGTACATAGTATTATCTTTTACTACAACCGATGATAACAGGCCAGGTCAAGCAAGGGGGGGTTAGTTCCCACAAAAATGATTCATCCCGAATTTTAAAAGCAACCTCAGCAGGGCGAGGACAAGCCATCGCCCTGCCGGGAACTGATACCGCTTCTCCAGCAATATCAAAATTCGGGATGAATCATTTTTGTGGGGATGAACGTTCTTTTTCAACTGATGTGTGTATCCAGAGACAGCAAATCGCCTTCGATGCCTATAGAAGGCAAGAGCTGCGCCTGGGCCTGTGTGCGCAAGGGCAAACCCCATAGCTTGATAAAGCCGAGAGCCGCGTTATGATCAAACTGATCGCCACTGTCATAGGTTGCCAGGCCATGGCTGTAGAGCGAATGCTCTGACCTGCGACCAACAATAGCACAATGCCCATGTGATAGCTTCACGCGCACGGTCCCACTCACGAAACGCTGCGTGCTGTGAACATAAGCCGCCAGGTCCTGGTGCAAGGCACTGTACCACTGACCGTTATAAATCAACCGCGCATACTCTGCCGCCACCATCTCTTTGAAACGGGCCTGGTCGCGGCCCAGGGTCAGACTTTCAAGAGCACTATGGGCAGCGTGCAAAACCACAGCCGCCGGTGCCTCGTAAACCTCGCGAGATTTGATGCCCACCAGGCGGTTCTCGATATGGTCAATACGCCCAATCCCATATTGCCCCGCGAGCTTGTTCAGCGTTTCAATCAGCACCACCCCGTCCAACTCTTCACCATTTAGAGCTACAGGGGTGCCATGCTGAAAGGTGATCTCCAGGTAGGTTGGCTCTGAACTACTGGAAACATCAGGATTGCTTGTCCAGGCATAAACCTCTTCAGGTGGCTCCGCCCAGGGATCTTCCAGCACACCACATTCTACACTGCGTCCCCACAGATTTTGATCGACCGAGTAAGGACTGGCATTGGTCACCTGAATGGGAATGGAGTGCTCATGCGCGTAGGCAATCTCGTTGTCCCGCGTCATGCTCCACTCGCGCACCGGCGCAATAATTTTGAGCTCAGGTGCCAGCGTATTGACCGAGACATCGAAGCGTACCTGGTCATTGCCCTTGCCCGTGCAGCCATGAGCTACCGCTCCCGCTCCTTCAGCACGCGCCACTTCAACCAGCAGTCGCGCAATCAGCGGGCGGGCCAGGGCGGTCGCCAGCGGATACTGTCCCTCGTAGATTGCTCCTGCCTGTAAAGCTGGCCACACAAAGTAGCGTACAAAATCGGCGCGGCCATCTACAACCATGGCCTTAACCGCGCCAATCTGCTCAGCACGTGCAGCAATTGCAGGCAGATCGCGCTCATTGCCAACATCGATGGTCAGCGTAATTACATCTAAATTGTATTGTTCTTTTATCCAACGGATGGCCACAGAGGTATCCAGGCCTCCCGAATAGGCAAGTACGACAGTTGACATAGCTTCACTCCTGTATTTGGCTTCCCACCAATTGTTCTATAGTCTCTCTGAACGTTTCCGCACGTTCTTCCCACACTGCATGGATATGTTCAAGCTGGTTGTGCAATTGAACTAACCCCAGGTTGCCAGCCCCACCGAGATGATCGCGGGCAGACAGTCGCTTGACAAGTTGTTCCTGGCTCTCTACCGGCAGAGGCATCTGACGGTCTAACTGCGCCGTCACCTCTGCCCCAACGATGCGATAGGCATCCCGAAATGGCAGGTTGGCCGTGGTGGTCAGTTCATAGGCACGGTCGGCGGCAAACAGCTCAAAGGTACACGCTGCAGTTAAGCGTTCGGCATTGACCTCAAGTCCATCTACAACCAGGGTACAAATCTCCAGGCTCTCCTGTACCAGGTCGAGAGCCTCCATAAAGGGTCGCTTGGTCTCCTGGTAGTCCATGTTGTAGCCCGAAGGCAGGCCGCTGACAATGCCAAGAATCTGCTGTTGAAGTGCCAGTACTGTCTGTGTGCGCGCGCGAACCAGTTCCATCACTCCCAAATTGCGTTTCTGCGGCATGATACTGCTGCCAGTACAAAGCTCCTGGGGAACCGAGAAGAAACCATATTCAACCGTGGAGAAGAGCAGGGTGTCCTGCGCCAGCTTACTCAGGTCAAGCATGATCTGTGCCAGGGCCTGTACAATGGCGGCTTCGATCTTCCCCCGGCTATTCTGCACATACATGACGTTATGTTGCACGCGCGCAAAGCCCAGCAGGTCGGCGCAGTACTGCCGGTCAATCGTCAGAGGGACGCCATAGCCAGCCGCCGAGCCAAGCGGTGACTGGTCATTAATCGCGTAAGCAGCCGAGAGCAACTGTTCATCATCAAACAACGCCTCAGCAAAACTGGCAGCCCAGAGTCCAACCGACGATAACATTGCCCTTTGCATGTGAGTATAGCCAGGCATAGGCACTTCACTATGAGCATTGGCGAAATCAAGCAATGCCGCACAAAGCTGGCACAGCTTGTCGGCCACACTATGCAGCCGCTCTTTGCCATACAAGCGCAGGTCTACCAATACCTGGTCATTGCGCGAACGTGCCATGTGTATCTTTTTGCCTGCCACGCCTGCCTCAGCAACCAGGTAATTCTCGACGCTCGTATGCACATCCTCGTCGGTAGGCAGGATCGCGAACGCTTTGGCCTGCTCTAGCTTCAGGATGTTGCAAAGGGCCTGTTTCAAGGCCATGTGCTCTGCCTCGCTCAAGACGCCAATTTTTTTAAGCATAGCTGCATGGGCAAGCGACCCCCATACATCGTGGCGAATCAAGCTGTTATCGAGGACACTATTCAATGCCCCCTCAAATCGCTCTACCTGTTCATTCAAACGATACCCTTTTTGCCACAACTTGGTCATTGCTGCTCCTCTAAGATGCTGGCAAGCTTGTTGCGGCGTGCGATCAGCTCGTAGGGTAAACCGCGAATATGCGCAGCCGGGGCGCATTCCTTCTGGTTAAAGCTCGCGCTGTTAATCGAGCGCACATCGGGGAAGAAGAGACCGCTTGAGGACGAGCGTGTACGAATATCTACATTGCCTTTATACAATTCAACCACATACTCGCCATTCACGACCTTCTGGGTGCTGGCGATAAAGGCATCAATGGCCTCTTTCAATGGATGATACCACTCGCCATGGTAGACGAGTTTGGCCCATTGCGCGTCAAGCTGGCGTTTCAACTGGATCTCCTCTTTGGTGAGGCAAAACTGTTCCAGGTCGCGATGCAGCTTCAACAGAATGGTTGCGGCAGGAGCTTCATAGATCTCGCGAGATTTCAGGCCCATGATGCCATCCTCAAACAGGTCAATTTTGCCTATGCCGTTCGCTCCACCTATCACATTGAGTTGCTCAATAATCTGGTCAAGCGGCAGTTTTGTGCCGTTCAAGGCGATTGGAAGCCCATTTTGCCACGTCAACGTCAGGGCAACAGGCTTATCAGGGGCCTTTGCAGGAGGCGTCAGCCATAGCCAGATCGAATCGGGCAGTTTTGTATCGAGGCCAATGCCGCCGCTGGCGATAGAGCGACACCACATGGTCTTGTCGTCTCCGCCCGCGATGACTTCCTCGACAAGCACACCGTAGTGCTCCATCAATAGCTGCTCTTCGCCTCGCGTGAGATCAAAGTCCCGCACGGGCACAAAGATGGCAAGCCCTGGCGCAAAGAGGCTAAAGACATTGTGCATGCGGTACTGATCGTTGCCTTTACCGCTGGAGCCTTCCATCAAGGCGTCACAGCCAAGCTCCAGGGCCTTCTGTGCCACGCGAGCCGCGATCAACTGGCGGGTCATTGAGGTTGAGACAGGATAGCCGTTGTAGTCGGAATTGGCCTGGATGGCCTTGCTCAACCACTGTTGGGTGAACTCTTGTTTTGCGTCAATGATCAAAGGAGAGATGCCTAATTTCTCTGCCCGTTCAATACTCTCCCGTATCTCGCTCTCTCCTTGACCAACATCGACACTGATCGCGACGAGCTTACAGGCATGGTATTTCAACTGGGAAAGTTTGACGCAGAGGGTCGAGTCGAGTCCGCCTGAGTAGGCCAGGGCAATACTTTTGCCCTGTGGTACATTAACGGAGGAGATTTTGTGCAACGCCAACTCAAGTGCGCTGCTGTTCAGAGTCATAGTCGAGGTCGTGCCGTTCGAATTGCTAGTTGCCATTGTTTGATACTCCTTCAACGAAATGGATTCTGGAAGGAGCAGGGCAATAAAAAACCCTCGCTCCCTTCCTTAAAAAAGCATTGAAGAAGGGACGAGAGTAGTGCTCATATGCTACACCCGTGGTGCCACCCCTATTGTCTTCCAATCTCTCATACTCATGCGAGAGATGCCATCCATTGGCGACGCCCTGCCTACCGCGCTGTAGCAAGGGTAGAAAGACCACTTTTTGCCGGTTATTGCTGCTGCGTGGGAACCACCCACCTGTTCCTACTTGCCCCTGTCGAGGTACGCTATTGTATCCTTACAGCAAGCTTTCTTCGGTCAGCCGCTCACGAAGGCGTTCTGAGAAGGCGTATCCATTCCGAACTTCCACTCTGCTTCGGATCGCTGTCGGTCGTCCATCTCATACTCTGTTCGTTCAACGCAGGTCAGCCTGTATAATCTTGTCTCTATATTAAGAATAACAGCAGATTTGTGAAATGTCAATCAATGAATTTTTAACCAGTGTTTCTCAAACCAGCAGCAATACCATTGATCGTCAAAAGCACGGCATAGGTCAGGTCAGCACGTTCATGCTCCTGCTCGCTGGCATTTCCCCACGTTGTTTCATCGAGTACCAGGGGGCCGCCAAGGGTGCGCAGGCGGCGCAGCAGTGTTACCTGAAAGTAGCTTAACGGATCAACGTAGGGATTGCGCAGGCGTATCGAACGTTGTAACACAGGCGAGCTATCGAGCAACGCCTGTTCCCCAACAATTTTTAGCAACATACATTGAGTGCGCTCGTACTCTTCTTCAATCTCTGTCGAGATACGATGGCGCAACGCCTCGTCCTCCACCAGCGAGGAGTAATGGCGAGCAATATGCATATCGGCTTTGGAGAGTGTCATCTGCATATTGTCCAGGAAAGCCCGCAGAAATGGCCAGCAGCGGTACATACCCTGAAGTTGTGCCAGCCGCTCAGACCCGTTAGGCCAGTCGGCATCTTCAGCGAAATACTCTTCAAGCGCTCCACCCACGCCGTACCAGCTTGGGAGTACATAGCGGCTCTGCATCCAGGAGAAGACCCAGGGGATAGCGCGTAGTTCTTCGATAGTGTGACCAGCCGTGCGGCGCGCCGGTCGCGAACCAATATTCAACCAGCCTAGCTCCAGGATAGGCGTGGCCTGCTCAAAGAAACGTAAAAATTCAGGAGTACCATAGATCAAACGCCGGTAACGAGCATATGTATTTGCCGACAGGTGGTGCATGATCTCCAACCAGGCTTGAAGCGCCTGTGTAGTAGTATGTGACTCTGGAAGTGCGTCGCCCGCTATGCTGGACTGCACAACACCCGCCACAACCAGCTCCATGTTACGCAGCGCAATCTCATGTAATCCATACTTAAACGAAAGCATCTCTCCCTGTTCCGTAATACGGATACGCCCATTGATAGTCCCCGGAGGCTGTCCCAGGATAGCCTCGTAGATAGGGCCACCACCACGACCGATGGCCCCGCCACGTCCATGAAAAATTGTAATGTCAATGGAATAGCGTACACCAAGCGCAGCCAGTCGGGTCTGAGCTTGATAGAGTTCCCAGCTGGAGGTCAGTATCCCGCCATCTTTGCTGCTGTCAGAGTAGCCCAACATCACCTGCTGCTGATAGTTACAAGAGGCCAGCCAACGGCGATAATTTGGGTGGGTGAAGGCGCTTTCCAATATATCCGTACAGGTGCGTAGATCATCGATGGTTTCAAAGAGCGGCACAATGGGCAGCGCTGCGATGCCAGCTTCTTTACAGAAGAACTGTACTTCGAGCAGGCCACTCAAGGCACAGGTCATACTGATGATGTAGCAGGTAACCGCCTTCTCCCCGAACTTATTGCGCGCCTGGCGGATCGCATCGAAGGTTTGCAGCACATGTCCGCTCTCTTCACTTAAACTCAGCCCGTGCCGCGGCAAAACACGCGGATCACTGAGCAGATTTCCCAATATCCTCACCCGCTCCTCTTCATTCAGCTCAGCATAATTATCTTCGCGTAAACCTGTTGCCTGCAACAGTTCTGCCAGGGCAGTCGCGTGGCGTTCGCTATGCTGGCGCACATCGAGAGCCACGAAGTGGAAGCCAAAAATCTGCACCTGGCGTATCAGTATTGCAAGTTGCCCCTGCGCTACCTGCTGTTCTCCATCCGCCAGCAAACTCTTTTGTACAAGCAGCAAATCATCAAGCAGTTCTTTAGCCGACCCATAAGCAATAGGAGATTGCGCGGCCCCCAACCGTTTCCATATGAAAGAGAGCTTGCGCCGGTAGGGTTCCAGGGCAGTCTGCAAACCCAGCTCCCAATCATAGTCTGGCAAAAGAGCGGCATCACGATCGAGAGAGTCTTTCAGTTCCGGCGTAACCGAACAATACTTGAATGACTGCGAATACTCCTGCGCCAGTGCCTGAATAGATGAACGATAGCGTTCAATGACCTGCGTGCGTTGCCAGTGTAAGGCCTCTAGCAGCGTATCTGAACGGACATGCGGATTGCCGTCCTGGTCACCACCAATCCAGGTACAAAGACGTAAAAAAGGCGGGACAGTCAGATTCTCCTGTGGATAAGCAGCGCTGAGAAGCTGCCCCAGTTCGGCATAGAGTTCAGGTACCGCGTCAAATAGGACTTCATTGAGGTAGTAGCCTCCCATTTTGATTTCATCTAGTGGCTGTGGACGTACATGGCGTACCGCATCGGTGCGCCACAAAAGACCTATCGTGCTCTCCAGTTCGCGCTGCCAGTTTGCACGCTCTCGTGGTGTCATATCTTCCGCACGGTCATGCGCTTTTAACAAGGCAGCCACCTGGCGAGACTTGGTAATCAGGCTGCGGCGAGTGGCCTCAGTAGGATGGGCGGTAAACACAAGCTCAATCGAAAGTCGATCGAGGAGCCTTTGAACAGATGAGGCAGCAAGCCCTCTGGATTTGAAAAAGTCTACCAGAGCAGCGAGAGAACCGCGTTGAGGAGTAGATGGAGCAATGGTTTCATGGGTATAACGGCGGCGCGTGCGATGATGCTGTTCAGCTGTGTTGACGAGGTGAAAGTAGACGGTAAATGCGCGTATGACATCGATGGAGGTATCGAGATCGCAGCCATCTACAATACGCAGAATTTCCTGATCGAGTGCGGCAATTTCAGCCTGTAGCTGGATGGCTTCTGCCTCAGAGGCGTGTGGTAACGCTTCAGCACAGCCGCGCAGACGCTTACATGTGCGTCGTAGTCGTTCCACTGTTTCAAAAACAGAGGTGCCGTGCTGCTGTATCGCGTGCCCCAAGGCCTCTCCCAACATGCGAATATCATGACGCAGAGCAGCATCTTTCTCGCTGCGGTCTGTTTGTTCCGGCATAAGAAAAGTCCTTCATAAATCGCTTTTAGCATACCTGTTCAGCCAGGTTACAAAGTGCTTTCTTTTCCGGCATAGCAATAAGCCTGATTTATTGTAACACATGAGCAAGCATAATGTGGAGTGTCACATTACCTGGTGGTGTGCGTGCGATTTTTGCAGGCAACAGGGCGAGGACAAGCCATCGCCCCTACTATGGACGCCCTTCGCAGGCTGATCCATCGTAGGCATAGTAGGGGCGATGGCTTGTCCTCGCCCTGCCAGGGATACCCACTCGTTACCTGGGAGAGAACGCTTTTGCAAATAGAATCCACGCTGGCTGTTTCACAAAACCAAGACGCTCGTTCATGGAGAGACTCGCAATTGTACTATCCTTTTCATTCGCCAGCAGGGCCTCGAAAGCCGGGAAGCAAACGTGCCAGATGCTGACGGAAACCCTCTAAATCCCGTAAGGTCTCATCGCGTTCTTTAATTGCTCCTCTCTGCTGGCGAATGCCAGTATCCGTTTGTGTATCGCTCTATTCACCGCAGGAAAATCAGGTTCATCCAGAATTCGCACCATCGCCTCGCAATTGCGTCGGATGCGATGGAGCAAGCGCGAAACTTCTTGTTGGTTCATAGATTGGTTCCCTCCACAGTGCAACTCTCACTCAGGCTAGCAGGCCCGCAGGCCCACTTGTTTCTTGTGAGTTCCTTCAGAGCATGTTATACTACCCGCGATGGCAGCAATTTCCTTCTATTGGTCTGCTATCGGCAGGTGGTATAGTAATCGCGCGGTTCCTATCAAAGTGTAGCTGAAACAACTGGGAAAGTTAGATATATTTTGGTACGAAATGGAACAGAAAAAATATCGCGATCAGTGCCGATTCAATGCGTGGAACAAAGCGGGACGGTTGGAACAGCACTTTTACGATAGAAAAGCCAGGTGGGAAAATTGGAACATGAAGCACTTTGGAGCGTTTCTTTGTAACCTGCGTAGCAATGCAGGTCTTTCTCTTGGAGAACTGGCACCACTGGTTGAAACCAGCAAAAGCGCACTCTCGCGCCTGGAGAACGATGAGGTAGCGCAACCGTTTAAAGGAGCTGTACGTAAACAGGTGCTTGCGCTTGCCGCAATCCTGTGTAACTCTAAACGAGAAACTGAACGCTATCTTGAACTGGCAGGCATAGAACGTTCAAAACTTACCGAGTTTGAAGAATTTCAGCTTGGCTTTATTCCCAACATCCCCATTGGTTCCACCGATGAAACCGCCAATTTAGAACATTTCGAACGCTTATGTGATGAGCGGCTGAGAGAATTAGGGACATATGAAATAAAACTGGGGATCAGCAGCTCCCCCCGAAGCCTGAAAGTGAAAATCCAGGAATATACGAATACCCTGCATCAGATCAGGCTTCGACTCCATAAAGACCAGAATGGGCATGAATTACTTCAAACTGGGGATATACAGACGATAGAAACCCATTATGCCTCAGAATTAGAAGGGAGATTAGTAGTGGGATATCAATACGGTGAAGAACTGTCTAAAGTTCTCATGCCTAATAGCCTCTACTCGCTAGCTTCACCTAGTGCTCGCTGGCTTATGCAACTTGCCGAAATTGAACGCTTTGCAGTAGATGATTGTATCATTCTCACGAATAGCAGATCTTTTGCAGGATGGGAACCAGATGAGATGAAAACCACGGTTCTAAGTAAGCCTCTTCCTATTCCCGACGATTTAGAAGAAGTGAGACAAGCGAAAATCCCAACCATTGAGAAGCATTATTTTAATTCTTCTCATTACAGGCTTTCGTCATTCACCCCTTCGTTCAGTGATTTTGGTCGTCTTGAGATTGTCCTGGCACCTTTAAGCTATTATGATTACTACAGTATCATTCCTTTCCTTGATGAGCCTCTTTTAACGGCATTGGATGGTTCGAAAATATCCATTCGTCAGAAGTATGGAAATACTGCACTTACATATAGCGCGACTGACCGTGGAACTGCCTTTATTCCTACCCCTGTGAGCCTTCAATGTGTGGTGGTCACGCAAGACCATCAAATTGTGCTCATGCAAAGGTCTTCCTCTGTTGCATACTATCCTGATCACTGGTCAGCTTCATTTGAAGAAACGATGAACGCACCTGGTGTTGATCGAAAAGGAAGGCCCTCACGATCTGACGATGCCGATTTCTTTACAGGGGCGATTCGCGGACTGCAAGAAGAGTTCGCTATTCCATCGGACGCGGTCGAGAGTGTAAAGATCCTTTCTTTAAATGTTGAATACCTGACGCTTTCAGTGGATGTAATCATCCTCATCAATATTAATCTGAGCAGCGAGGAGATCAGACAACATTGGATTGTAGAGGCCTGGGATAGGGAAGAAGCATCGAGATTTGCCATGTTCTCTACCGACTTGAACGAGGTAGTGAATAAACTGTTCAGCAAAACGTTGTGGCACCCTACTTCAAGGATGCGCCTGATTCAGTTCCTGTTTCATACTTATGGGGTGAAAGAGGCAGCAAAGGCAATCCAGGCAAGGGTATAAACATGAGTTTTTCCGAACGTGTGGAACGTGCTTTTTGGAAAGCACGTTCCACACGTTCGGAAAAACTCATGATCTTCCTTCTCTGATCACTATGCAGCTATTAATCTGCAAATGTATTCAGAAGCTTGTGTACCGTTACCTCATCAGGAGCAGCAATCACATGCTTCACCAGTTGGCGTAAGACTTCGGGCTTCATGTTCTGTTTGGTCTTCTGTTGAGCCAACTGAACCAGGGAAGGAAATCGCTCTTCTACCGTTTCTAACAACATTTGCTGCAATTCCTGGATTCTCCCCAGTTCTTTCCCAAGTGTGATCCCTAAAGATCTTTCCAGAGCTTTTTGCTCCTGGATATAGGGGTCTGTATCCAGTAAACTATCGAATGTTTGCAATTGCTTCTCTACCTCCTGTTTCTCCTGTTCGGATAACGTCTTTGACCGTCGCAAAATCGTTCTAAAGCGTAGAAGATGATGTCCCAATTTTGGTTCTTTGTAGTATTGCTTCATCTCTTCTATAGCCTGCAAGAGCATTGACGCATTGATACCTTTCATTGCAGGCAACAGGGTATACATACAGACGACATGATCCCGTACAAACGGGTGAGCTTCCAACCTCCATAATAGTAAGACTCTGTAGTGAAGTGAGAGCAGGACCTCTTCTCCACTCTTTTCTTGAAATGGTGATGTTGGGATACTCGTCTCAAAAGGGTACATCACCATTGAGATCACTGGTAAACGATGCTTGTCATGTAACCCCACATGATACTTGAGCAGACGCAGAGCCATCTCGCCATCCGCATCTGTTTGTAACTCCATATTCAGGATATGAGGCTCACCTCCGTACTCAATAGTATACACGAGATCTGGTTTTAAGGTCGTTCTGTCAATTTCGATATTTTGCTCGCTGATAAATGTCGATCCTGGTAAGAGATTGGGGAGTATTTCCGCTCCTTCATCTCCCAGTAACGACTTCAAGGCACTATCATACGCTTGATGCTCTGACATGCTTTTCGTCCTTTTCCATGGTATTTCAGAGCACCAAAGCATAAGCGTTTTCACTACAAGTATACCATGAAAGATGGCAAGAACCACCTATCACACCTGTCACCTGTCAACCTGTCACAGCTATCACACTTGTCACAGTCAGCTATTGAATAAGAGATCATTTTTCTCTCTATCTTGTAATGAACTCACCCTGCCGCCTGGTACTCTGCTATACTGATACTGCACATCAGAGAAAAAGCGGAAAGTGTTGGAGAGTACATAAGGCAACCACCTTCGGCGGCAACTTTTGGTGAGTCTGATAGCTTTGAAACCTGCGGTTTCAAAGCTATCAGACTCACCAAAAATCTTTGCGAGCCGCGAAGTGGCGAGGATTCAAAGAAACTCGCATATGGGTTGGTTTCAATATTGTAGAATAATAACAAGGCCAGTACGCAATACGTTTACAGAGGTCAGATATGGACGAGCATACAAGTGATGACGAAGACGAGCATAGTCACGAAACTCACACTCATCACGATCACGCGCATACAGACAATGAGCACGGTCACTCGCATACAAACGATACACACGGTCACGACCATGACCATGATGAACACGAACACGGACATGGAGCGCATGGTCACACCCATGGTACGATAAACGCCGAACTCTACAGCAACAGAGAAGGATTACGGGCTGTCCAGATCTCAACTGCTGGTATGCTGCTTGTTGCCCTTATCCAATTTGCTATCGCCCTTATAGGGGGGAGTGCTGGACTCTTTGCCGACGCACTCCACAATCTTGGAGATGCACTGACGACTGTGGCACTTTGGATTGCTTTTGTGCTCTCTAGCCGGGCGGCAAACCAACGCTATACATACGGCTACCATCGTTCAGAGGACTTAGCAGGCATTTTTATTGTGCTGGTTATCATTGCCAGTGCTGTTGCCAGTGCCGTCGAGTCAATTCAAAAGTTAACAAGTGGCTCTATCCCGACACAATTGATTGTCAGTATGGCAGCAGCACTTGTTGGGGTTGCAGGCAATGAAATATTGGCACAGTATAAGATAGCTGTTGGCAAACGTATTAACAGTGTTGCCCTCGTTGCCGACGGACAACACTCGCGTGTCGATGGACTCACATCGCTTGCAGCCTTTATTGGCTTGTTGTTTGCATACTTCGGTCTCCCTATCGCTGATCCTATTGCAGGCATTATTATCACGTTGGTGATCTTGATAGCGGTTTATTCGACCTCACGTAGTGTACTGCAACGCCTGCTTGATGCAGTTGATCCGCGTATTGTGCCACGCATTATCACATCATCCAGTAGTGTCACCGGTGTAGAGAAGGTTTCTGATGTGCGTGCGCGTTGGGTTGGGCATACCTTACATATTGCCATGAACATTGAAGTTGAAGCCGAACTCACGCTTGTCAAAGCTCATACCATTGCAGAGGAAGTGAGACACCAGCTCGTCCATGATATTGAGGGTGTTTCTGAGGTAATCATTCATACTGATCCGGCCAGCCAGAACGGAGAAGATCACCACCAGTTACTGACGCACCATATGCAAGAGGCGCAGCGTCCGCTGGTTCAAAGATAGCCTATCGGCAGGAGCACATAGTGGCAGAAGAGTTAACAGCACAGCAGCAGAGAGATGCGACGTTGGATGTTGGTCCTATCTCCTGGTGGAGTTGGCGGCCTGGCATTAAGCCACGCAACGCGCTGCTGATCGGAGGGCTGATTTCATGTATGGCTTTAGTGCTGGCAAGCATTGGGCTGATAGCCCTGGTATTGAGCATGCTGGATAGCCTATCGCCGCCCCTTCAGATTCCAGGCATCGTCACAAAACATATAGCAAATAGCCTTGATGGACAGCCGCGCCTCATTTTTCGTTTGCATACCATGGGATTGCCGGCAGAAGCCTCTGCGGCAGTCTCAGATCTCGACTTTCGCACAATTCACGACGGAGACCATATCCTCCTCGATTACACGCCACATTTGCACCTGCTCTATGCTCTAGAGCATGCAGGTCAACACTCTATGCTGCCAGGCTCTAGCACGGGAGGTGTTTTTTTAGGCTCGATAGCATTGCTATCGAGTGGTCTTCTTTTCCTTGCGTATCCCGTCGTACTGGCGAATTGGGGCTGGCTTGACCTGTACGGGCATGATAAAGAGCACAGGCGGTGTGAAATGACGGCGAAAGTGGTTGGCCTGCGCGCAGCGGTGCAGACTCGCGCCAGTCGCCCCGGATTGACACCACGCACCTCGAGTACCTGGTATGGCGTCGCGCTCTATCCAGTCAGTGTATCTTCACCTCCTTCTGAATTGGGCGCAATGAATTGGGCCCCTACACAACAGGTTATGACCTTTGCCATCAGCGAGCATCTGTACCGGTCTCTGCACGAAGGGGATGTGGTGCGTATCATCTACTCTCATCATCTCCATTATGCCTATTCGCTAGAGGCTTTGCCATGAGTGGGCCGGGTCTATTGCGCGGGTTGCAACGCGGCACGCAGCGTTTAGCAGATATCGTCTTTCCCCCTCAGTGTGCGGGCTGCAATAGAAGCGGTACAGTGCTCTGTTCCATGTGTATGGCACAGTTCATGCCGCTCACGCCTCCATTTTGTCAACGCTGCGGCACGTCATTGTCAACATCAGGAGGGGTATGCTGGCAGTGCCAATACCATCCCATAGGTTTGAATGGGCTACGTGCGATCGGTAGCTATCGAGGGCCACTGCGCTCCTGCATCCATGCCCTGAAATATGATGGGAATACACGACTTGCCGAGCCATTGGGACGACTGTTAGCGGAAGCGTACCGGCATTACGGAATGCAGGCCGACGCGATCATAGCGGTGCCCCTGCACAGGGAACGGCAGCAGCAGCGCGGCTATAACCACGCACATTTGCTGGCAGAGGTATGTGCAATGCAGATACAGGTACCCTTTCATGATACTATGGTGATACGGCAGCGCGCAACACCTGCGCAGGTCGGCCTGACGGTTAACGAACGCCACCAGAATGTCGCGGGTGCCTTTCTCTGCACACCAGCATATGCAACCGGCGTACTATTTGGGCGTAGAATATTGATAGTTGATGATGTTTGTACAACGGGCGCAACTTTGGAGGCCTGCGCAGCACCACTCTTTGCCGCCGGGGCGAAAGCCATATGGGGTCTCGTATTGGCACGTCCTGTATGAAAGATTTGCTATACGAGATTAATAGCAGAGTGTGCTATAATATGCCACAAAAGATTCAGACGCCAGGTGGGATCTGACCCCCACCGGACCTGCCACCTATCAAAAGCGTGGCTTGCCGTACTAGTAGAGAGGAACCTTGATGTCGAGCCATGGGAAATGGATTAGGACGAGCTTCTTCTTGCTCGCGATCACATTGGTGATTGTGCTGGCCGTCATATTTTTTCATACACCATCCGATACAAAATCGGTCAACGTATCTACCATCCTGGCAGATATCAAGACGGATATGAATAATAACCAGCAAGACACGCTCAATGTCAGCAGTGACAACATTACACTGACCAGGGGCAATGGACAGGACACGCCAAAGGAAGTGGCAAATATCAACGATACATTCGACACGACCAGGGTTCTCAAAGATAATGGCATCGATTACTCGAATAGCCGCCTGCTGGTACTGCAATATGAGCCGCCCAGTGCTATTGGTGTGTGGCTGAATATACTCATAAGCTTCGTGCCTTTTCTGCTGATAGGCGGCCTGTTGATCTTTATGATGCGCCAGGCCCAGGGTAGCAACAACCAGGCATTGTCTTTTGGCAAGAGCCGCGCACGCATGTTCGTGGGCAATAAGCCGACAGTGACCTTCGCGGATGTAGCCGGCGTTGAAGAGGCCAAGCAAGAATTGCAGGAAATCGTAGAATTTCTAAAGTACCCTGAGAAGTTTGTGGCCCTTGGGGCGCGTATTCCAAAGGGACTCTTGCTGGTTGGGCCTCCAGGAACAGGGAAGACGCTCATCTCACGCGCCGTGGCTGGTGAAGCTGGCGTGCCATTTTTCAGTATCAGTGGCTCCGAATTTGTCGAGATGTTTGTGGGTGTCGGTGCCAGCCGCGTGCGCGATCTCTTCGACCAGGCGAAGCGCAACAGTCCCTGCATCGTTTTTGTGGACGAGATTGACGCGGTTGGTCGCCAGCGCGGTGCCGGTCTAGGTGGCTCGCACGACGAGCGCGAACAGACCCTCAACCAGATTCTGGTGGAGATGGACGGCTTCGATACCAACACCAATGTGATCGTGATTGCCGCCACTAACCGGCCCGACGTACTCGATCCGGCCCTCTTGCGCCCCGGTCGCTTTGACCGCCAGGTGGTGCTGGATCGCCCCGATATTCGCGGACGCATCGCCATTTTACAGGTACATGCCAAAGGCAAACCTTTTGATAAGAATATCTCGCTGGAGACCCTGGCAAAGCAGACGCCCGGCTTCTCCGGTGCCGATCTCTCCAATCTGCTGAACGAGGCGGCTATCCTGGGGGCACGTCGCAACAAGCGCAGCATTGGCATGAGCGAGCTTGAAGAAGCGATTGACCGCGTGGTGGCGGGCCCTGCCCGCAAGAGCCGCATTATCAGCGAACGTGAAAAAGCCATTACAGCCTACCACGAGGTCGGTCATGCCCTGGTGGCACGAGTTCTACCCAATACCGATCCTGTGCATAAGGTCTCGATTGTGGCACGCGGCCAGGCGGGCGGCTTCACCATGCTGCTGCCAACGGAAGATCGCTACCTGTGGAGCAAGCCACAATTCGAGGATATGCTGGCTTATGCCCTTGGTGGGCATGTGGCCGAACTGATTATCTTCGGCGAGGTTACAACCGGCGCGTCCAACGATATCGAGCGTGTCACCAAAATTGCCCGCTCGATGGTAACCGAATATGGTATGAGCAGCCTCATCGGGCCAATGGCTCTGGGACACAAAGACGAACTGGTCTTCCTGGGACGAGATTTTGGCGAACAGCGCAACTATAGCGAACAGACGGCTCGTGAAATCGACGAAGAGATTCGCCGCATCATCCAGGAAGCCTTTGATAAGGCTTATACCATCGTGATGCAGAACAAGACGCGCATGATTATGATCGCTGAGCGTCTGATTAAAGAAGAGACGCTGGAAGGCCCGCTCTTCGAGTCGCTCTTCAATCAGCCCATCGGCGAAGACCAGTTTGAGTCGCCCTCGATTCTAGCTGGTATGCCGGGTATTAACTTCTCGGAAATGGGCGAGCAGGGCAAACTGCTGCCAGAGCCGGGCATGACACATAATGCTAATTAAGAGAAGTGAACAAGTGGGAAAACTGGCGAAGGCTGGGCCTTCGCCAGTTTTCCCACTTGTTCACTTCTCTCTTTCAGCTATTTGGGCTGCTCAACCAGGATCAAACTGTTGTTCTCCTCATCCTGGATCATCATAAAAGTTCCCCAGGGTTGGGAATCTGGTTCCTGGGTGATGCGCACTCCCTTTGCTTTGAGATCAGCATAAAGTGCGGCCATGTCCGTGACATTGAAGGTGAGTGCCTGCGACTTCCCCACTACCTGGCGATAGTGTTCCCAGTTTGCATCTGGCTTATAGAGAATCACTTCGGTATGCGCTCCTGGAGGCGCGACAGCGATCCAGCGAGATTCACCCATCGGGGAGTCTTGCCTCAATTCAAAACCTAGCTTCTCAGTATAAAACGCTTTGGCTTTCTCTTGATCGTTCACAAAGATGCAGACGGTAGCGACCGCGTCAATCATAGCATTCCTGCCTTTCAAAATATGTTAAATATTGAATCTTTGTTCTTTTCGCCACTTTTCTATTGTACGTAAGGAATAACTTATTTGTCAAGGAGATATACTCCCAAAAATGGTGGGTAAGCTGCCAGGGCACAATGCCATTGTGCCCTGGCAGCTTACCCACCATTTTGGGAAGAACCGATTTTCTGTGATGATTTGACGAAGAGAGAAAGATACGCTAAAGTAGCACAAGCACAAATGATGAGGAGCTTCTTTTAGCAATGGGCGTTTCTTTGGTAGATGAACAGGCAAACAATGTAGAGAATGTGCTGCAGCCCAAATTGGGGGCAAGGCTACGCTCGTGGTTGCTCACATGGGAAATCTACCCCATCGTGCTGGTAGCAAGTTTTCTCCGTCTCTATAGACTCGATATAACAGAGTTCGCTACTGACCAAAGTGTGCTTTATCGCCTGGCATATGACGCTCTCCATCGAGGTCTTATACCCGTCACCAGTAACAGCAGTTCGATCTTTACCATGAATCCACCGCTGCATATCTACATCCTGATGATCCCAGCGATGTTCAGTTCCGACCCCTTGTGGGCCGTCGTAATGACAGCATTGTTCAATGTAACCGCGGTGATCATAGCATATTTCTTCACTCGCCGTTACTACGGACGCCTCGCGGCAACCATCGCGGCCCTGCTCTATGCGACGGCTGAGACCAACATCGTCTTCAGTCGTTTTATCTGGCAGCCAAATATGATAGCTCCATTTGTAATACTTTTTCTCTTTGCGCTCTATTGGGGTGTAGTAGAGCGGCGTCGGGGCTGGCTATTTCCCGCTCTGCTGCTGCTCGGAGTACTATACCAGTTGCATGGGATCGCGGCTACCTTAGTATTACCATTGATAGCTGCACTGTTCCTGGCTCCCTGGCGCACCATACGACTGCGCGATATCTTCCTGGCATTCGCCTCTCTGCTGATTATCTTTGCCCCGTTCATCGTCTGGGAAGTCAGCTCAAACTTTGCCGATGTTCACACCATCCTCAGCGTGGCAAATCAACATGCCCATATTGACAGCAAAGCACTGACACTCTACCAGCGCCTGCTCAATTCCTACTATTACGATGAGCGCACCTCCACTTTAACGTACTATAATCCGACAGGGAAACTGATCTCGCTGGTGATCAGCCTTCTACCGGTACTGGATAGGGTACGTCAATTACTGGTAGCGCTGCTGTCAGGTGGGTTCGCAACAGCAGGTATATTAGTGATACGATCACAGAGGAAGATGAATTGGTGGATAAACCTGCATGCTGATCCATTCAGATGCGGCCTGGTAGTGCTGCTGGTATGGCAAATTGGACCGCTTTTATTGCTCTCTCGCCATACCGCCCCCGTCTATATGCAGTACCTCTTCATACTCCTTCCAGGACAATTTATCCTGATCGGATTTTTCATCGCACGCATGATTTCCTGGCTTCAGAAACTGGAGCCTATGTCTATAAGAAGAGCATTGAGCTACGGAATTTATACCATAACAACAGTTCTGCTGATCGTGCAACTCATAGGGAGTACGGCATCGCTGATTGATAATCTGAATGGCATAAATAATAATAAATTCATGTACAATGGTCTCGGCTCTCTCCAACATGCACTGCATGAGGCAGACGAAGTAGCGCAACAACATCATCTCAAGAGGGTGTTTATCGCAGTATCCAATTCCGATAACTCACAAACGTCATTGCCCTTTCTCGCCGAACAGATGCGTACACCTACCACGCTCTTCGATTTCACCCGCTGTCTGGTGCTCCCTCCCGCCGGCGAGGGACCGGTAGTCGTACTTTTACGATCAGGCGACAGTGTGGTAGCAACCCTACTCAGCCGCTTCACCACAGCCACCCTGGTCGATCAACCACCTATCCTGGGAAGTGCCCCTTTCCAGCTCTACATTGCTACACCCCATGCACTACCGGCTCCCGCTCACAATGGCTTTGTCAACCATTTACAGCTACTCGATGCCCAGGCACAACGAATGAGCGTTGGTACTTCGTCATTCATAGTGACACGCTGGACAATGTTGCATAACGAGCCAGCCAAACCTCTCACGTCCTACACATATATCATGAGAGCACTGGTGAATCAACCTGGCGTATTCGCCATACGCAGCGATTGTATGTTTACCTCCATGCACGCGGGCGACCAGTTGCTGACCACCTTCCAACTGCCTCAAGGCACAATCATACCCCCATCGTTCGGCATCAGTACCCAGTTTTTAACCATGTCACCCTATGACTTTTCCCAGGGCCCTCTCCATTTCGAGAGTGGCTGGCTACAGGGCTCACCGGCATATTTACAGGCAATGGATGGGAGCGGCGTCACAGTTTCGAGATCATCTCAATAGATGATGATATGGTACACTTAGGCCACAATAGAACACCTGAAAGAAGAGGGATATGGTATATCCTACAGTCAAGAAAACCAATTCCATGAACACAAACATCTGGCAAGGCACCCACATCAGGCTGCGTGCCTTCGAGCCCACCGATTGGGAGACCCATTTCATTTGGGACCAGGACAGCGAAATGGAAAGGCAGCTTTACCATATTAATTTCCCTAGATCAAAGGAGGCCACGAGACGCTGGGCCGAAAAAGAGGCTGCCAAAGAGCCGGAGGGCGACAACTTCTTCTTCGTGATCGAAAACCTCTCCGGCGAACAGGTTGGCATCATCAGCACCCACGAGTCTTCTGCCCGAAATGGGACATTTTCGTATGGAGTAGCGATACGCAAGGAACACCAGCGCAAAGGCTATGCCTCCGAGGCCATTCTCCTGGTGTTGCGCTACTATTTCCAGGAGCTACGCTACCAGAAGGTAACACCGCCCGTTTTCAGCTTCAACGAAGCTTCGATTCGCTTGCACGAACGTCTGGGCTTCCAACAGGAGGGCCGTCTCAGGCGCATGATCTTTACCCAGGGACAGTACTTCGATGAGATTTTCTTTGGCATGACAGCCGAAGAGTTTACGAGCAAGCATCTCAATAGCGAGGGCATACTCAATGAAAAAATGTAGAGGGCGAGATGCATTACCCCTTCACATTTTTATTGTTTACTCCACTTCCAATAGCACATCCCCATCATCCACAAAATCGCCTTCATTCACCTTGAGTACCTTGACTGTCCCGCTTACGGTAGCTTGCACAGGAATCTGCATCTTCATCGATTCCAGCATCACGACATCCTGATCAACGGTTATCTTCTCCCCGGGTTTCACCAAAAACTCTAAGACTACCCCTGCCATGTTGGATACTACACGTTTCATTACAATTATTCCTTTTCCCATTTCTGCCTGCCTGTTGCTGTCAACTTTGCCCGTCAAATATTGTGCATTTATAACCTCTATTAGCAGTCTTCCTGAGTAGATGTATTAACATCTACCACATTGGCATGTTACTGTCAAAACAAGCAAGAAAACTCACATTCCGAAGTTTCTGGTGGAATCTTCACCACTTCTTCACCATATCATCACTCCTTCTCTCTTCCTCACTCTCCTGCTTGTCTCGTATAATACGATAGAGTTATCTTCTGTGCCATTTCTTTGTGTAAAAATACGCGACCTGTTGGTTCCCTTCTTGATTCACAACATAGTATTTGAAAGTGAGGCGAATCTATGCACTTACCCCTCCCGTATCAGGGTGAGCATCTCCCTGCTGGCCTTTCTCTCTCTCGCCTGCTCATTGGTGGTCTCTGGCCTGCTGTCAGGCGGAAACGTTGCGCATGCTGCCGGGGTACCGTCCTCTGGGGTAACAAAGGGGGCACTGAGCCCCTTTGCGGTCGTTGATCCAAAGAAACTTACCATGAGCGGTGAAGTGGTTGCCCCTGGCTCAGTCCATCCCAAAGGCACTCGCCGATTCCAACCCATGGGCGCGTCCAGCCATGCCCCGCTTGTGCATTCCTCATCCGCAGTGACTACATCCGCATCGTCACTGCTCCAGGGTTTCAACGGAGTAAGCAGCCGCGACAGCGCAAAAACCAATTTTGGCGCGGAATTTGAGCCGCCCGACCAGGGGCTCTGCGTTGGCAATGGCTTTGTCGTAGAGCCGGTCAACTCGGCCTACACCATCTATCGCGCCGATGGGACGGTCGTAGCTGGTCCCTTTAATGTCAACAAACTCTACGCTGAAGGTTTCAAACAATTCACCAGCGACCCGCGCTGCTATTTCGACAAATCAACCAATACCTGGTTCGCGATCATCCTCTTTATCAATAGCACCAGCACGGGCGCGCGCACCGATATCGCGGTGAACCCTTCCGGTGACCCCACAACACCCTGGACGGTATACCATCTCGATGCGACCGATGATGGCAGCCACGGCACTCCGCACCATCCTGGTTGCCCCTGCCTCGGCGACCAACCCACGCTGGGCATCGACCAGTTCAACCTATATATCACCACCAACGAGTTTTCCATCCTCGGTCCCCAGTTCAATGGCGCGCAAATCTATGCCATCTCAAAGCCAGACCTGGTCTCACTGTCCCCTCGGATTCACTTCGTGCATTTTGATAAACTCAGCATCGGTGGCACGATCGCGGCCAGCGTCCAGCCCGCTATCAGTGATGGCACGCCGCAGGCCGAGTTCTTTTTGAACTCGTTGGATCCAAATGGAACCACCGACCATCGCCTTGGCGTCTGGGCCATGACCAACCGCATGGCTGTATGGAAGGGCGATATCCCCACCCTTTCCAGGATCGTCATCACCTCTGAGCTGTATGGCGTGCCTCCCAAAGCGCAGCAAAAAGGCGCGGACAGCCCGCTTGACGCTGGCGATGACCGCATGCAGCAGACACAGTTTATCAATGGCAACATCTGGGGCGCATTAGATAGTGCCGTGAAGATTGACGGTGATCCGACAATGCGCGCCGGAGCAGCATGGTTTGAAGTACATCCTGACCTCGATAACACAGGTGCGCTCACGAACAGCACCAGCATCGTCAACCAGGGCTACGTGGTCTCCAAAGGGAACTACCTGCTCTATCCCGCTATTCAAGCCAGTCCGCAAGGAACAGCCGCGATGGTGTTGACCCTCTCTGGTATGAATTACTTCCCAAGCGCGGTTTATACGGCGATGGGAACAGGCCAGACCGCCTTCGGCTCCATCCATATCGTCGGATTCGGTACGACTCACTACGATCCGAAGGCGACCCGCTGGGGCGATTATTCGTGGGCCATCCTTGCTCCCGATGGGCAGAGCTTCTGGATGGCAACCGAATATATGCCACCCAGATCGAGCCAGACGGTGGATCGATTGAGGAACTGGGGCATGTTCGTTCTGCAGGTGAGCGCATAAGCATGAACATGCCGGATGAGATGAATAGATGATCTGAATACATCGAAATGGCACAAAGAGCTACTCAACAGCGCAGATCAACACTACAATCCTTTGAGCAACTGCTCCAGCAGCTTTATTTCTTGCTGGCATCGTTTCTCTTGCTCATTGATCTGCGCGCATAACTGCTGCGCTTTCTCGATAAGCTGAACAGAAGACAAATGAGGTCTCTGGGTTTCATCGGGAAGGAGTCGCACCAATGCGTGCGTTTGTACAAGAATAGCATCCAGTTGCGTGAGCAGAGGCTTCTGCTGTATCAGCTCTCTGCGTACCATGTCTATGGAAGAGCAGCCCTGGGCAACACCTTGACGGAGATGGTCGTACCGTTGGAAACTGGGATACAGGTGGTCGACAACGGTGCCTGTGGGAGAGAAGGGCCTCAATGGTCCACCATAGGAGAGCGTATTCTGTATGTCAAAGAGCTGCTGCAAGGCCTGCTCTAAGCGGGTGTACTCCTGGGCAATTTGTGTAATGCGATAAAGACGCTCTGCCAGCAGATTAAAGCTGAAAGCGAGGGGGGTAAGCTCGTTGTCCTGGAGCTTCGCACGAGCGGTGTAATCTCCATTGGCAAAACTGGCCTGGGCCTCTTTCAGAATGCTAATGCCATGATCCAGCCGTTGTTTCTGCTCGACAATCAGCTGCGCCTGCTCATTGAGACGTTTCCGAGCCTCCGCTACCTCTTCTGCGCGACTGGCACGTAACAGTGCTCTGTCCACACTCCAGGCGCTCAACCAGGCAATGGTGGCACCGACAATCTGTATCAGGAAGGCATCGCTGAGTTCAGCATACGCAAAGCCCTTTTGATTGATCGCGATCTCCTGTGTCAGAAGCCGATCGTGAGGCAGCTGGGTAAAGAGAGTAATAATAATGCACATATGGAGTATAGCCAGGAATGGCACGAAGCGGCGAGGCAGGACACCACCGCCAATTAAAGTGGGAATGATGAACAAGTCAAAATCTGGTATATTGCTGTTCCTGATTCCACTAGGTAAGGTCACCATCAGGATGGTGAGCGTCGCGTCAATGGCAAGAATATAGAAAATGCCACTCGCGGTGATATATGCCATGCGATTAAAGACGAGTGCGACAAGGCCCAGCACAAGAAAGGCACCGATGGGTATCCAATAGGTAGGGACGGGTATTGCTGTTGGAGCAGTCAGGACAACGGCCACGATGATCAGCGAAAAGAGCGCGCTCAGCAGTCGCGAACGCCGCAAAAGTTCTTGATCCTCAATAGTGGCGCGAAAGCGTCGCGCATCCGGGCCGCTCACCCTGAGCCAGGCGTGTATCATGCGTTGAAAGATGCCCCTCTTTGCTGGCTCACTGCCAGTCGGCACCTCTTGGGGAAGAGACCATTGATTGTTCATACAAAAGAGATCCTCCTACCAAGGAAATAAATCATGGAAACGTCAACGAGCCTCATCAAGGATTTCACGGCGGTTAGATGGGTAACTTTTGGCACTCCGAGCACGGGTATATCGCAGTTCTCTACGTAGCTGCTAGTGTAACCGAAACTCAAAAGGAAGGCAAGTAAAACCACATCTACAATGACTTATTATTTGGGGCACACGATGATTACACCGGATAAATCGGGTTGCGGCACTCGGAGAAACGGGCCTCTTTGGTCTGATAAATACTATAGCGAGCGATCAGCTCGTCTCGCAGTGCCTCGAATGGTGTAATTGTATCCACGATCAGTTCGGAGGCGAGACGAAAAATGTCGATGTCTTTGGCGTATGTGGCCTCCATCATCTTGCGGTACGGCTCGCGCTGCTCTTCGGGCATTTCGGCGATCTGCCTGGCAAAAACAGCATTGATGGCGGCTTCAGGACCCATTACGGCGATCTGTGCGGTCGGCAGGGCAATCACGGCATCGGTGCCAAAGGCCGGGCCAGCCATGGCGTAGAGGCCGGCACCGTAACACTTGCGCACGACCACCGAGATCTTCGGCACAACCGCCTGTGAGACCGCCGCGATAAACTTGGCACCGTGGCGGATGATGCCCGCCCGCTCTACGGCTGACCCGATCATAAAACCAGAGACATCGGAGAGGAAGAGCAGGGGAATGTTGAAGGCATTGCAGGTGTTGACGAAGCGCGTGCCCTTGTCAGACGAATCGGTGAAGAGCACTCCACCTTTCACACGAGGCTGATTAGCAACGATACCCACAGCCCGTCCATTCAGCCGCGCAAAACCCGTAATCAATTCCTGGGCAAAGAGCTTTTTGACCTCTAAAAAGCTGCCACCATCGACCAGCGAGTTGATGAAGTCATACATATTGAAAGGCTTGTTCTGCGCCTCCGGCACAATATCCCTCAAGGGGCGGTCACTGGAGGGAGGCACAGGCTCGGCATCTTCGGGCTTGCCCAGATAGTTCTGAGGCATGTAGCGGAAATAATCGCGCGCGACCCGTATAGCCTCCTCTTCACTCTCCACCAGAAAGTCACCAAGGCCGGAGACGGTACAATGCATGCGTGCTCCACCCATCTCTTCGAGCGTGACCTTCTCGCGAGTGACCATCTCCGCCATACGTGGGGAACCTAAATACGCGCTGGCATTGCCCTCGACCATAATGGCTATATCGGCAAAGGCAGGTGTGTAGGCTGCCCCGGCTGGCGAAGGGCCAAACATGATAGAGATTTGCGGCACCACACCGGACATTTTCACCTGGTTATAGAAGGTACGCCCGCCCTGGTTACGGCCTGGAAAGAGCTTGACCTGGTCGGTGATACGCGCACCGGCAGAATCGATCAGGTAGAATATGGGGATATGCATCTGCATAGCCATTTCCTGGATGCGCAGGCTCTTCTGCACCGACTTCTCCCCCGCTGAACCCGCCTTGACCGTAGAGTCCGACGCGCTAAAGGCTACCGGGCGTCCATGAATGCGCCCTACACCAGTAATGCTGCCATCCGATGGCAGTTCCGGGTCGCGGCACTCGGCGAACATGCCATCCTCAAACTCGATCTTTCCATCATCCAGCAGCAGTTTAAGACGATCACGCGCAAAAAGCTTCTTCTGCTCCCGGTTGCGCACATGATACTTCTCGGCCCCACCTTTTTTGATGCGCTCAATTTCGGAGCCTAACTGCTCGTTTTTACTGGTCATGGATTTATATCTTCCTTCTCTGTTTCATCTGGGTTTAGGATTGCATCAATGCTGGCTTTCAGGCTGGGAAGATCATACTCTACCATATCCTATATAATATTTCGATCGATGCGAAAGTAGATATGGATAAGGACGTTACGCATACGGCTAATCTGTTTCCATGGCACTTTCGGGTGGAGGTCCTTGAAATCCTGCGGAATTGAGCGGGCCGCTTCGCCAATAATTTCCAGGTGGTGGATAACCCACGTCTGTACCAACTCATCCTGGTCAAATACTTGCCGTCCTTGATTCGTATACCTCGTAATGTGAGTAATGGCTTCCTGGATATCGCGTAAACGCTCAGTTGTATCCCTCATAGCGCAACCGCCTCTTTTAGCACACGTTCTCGAATACGGTCACGTAATCCCCGCTCTGTCACAACGTCCACCTTACAACCAAGCATTTCTTCAACGTCTATAAGAAACCCGATCAGGTCTAAGAGGCTATGGCCTGGTTCCATATCAACCAGTAGATCGATATCGCTCTCTGCATCAGCTTCTCCTCGCGCAACAGACCCAAAGACACGTACATTGTATGCACCATACCTGCTTGCTGTACGAAGAATATCATCACGTTTTGTTCGTAAAAGCTCATCAAGAGACATCGTCATAATCTCCTTCTGTGTTCATTTCATGTCACCTATTCGCTTCAACAGTTTGATGACGCCCCAACTTCTTCAATAGATAGTGCTAATTATCCCAACCATCCTAATTGTTATTAGCATTCTATCACAGCCTTTACTGCCATACCTTTTTCGTCGCACTTCAGGACTCCTCACTGCCTACGGCAGTTCGCAAGGTTTTCATGTTGAGTTGCTGCGTAGCTCTGCTGCCATTGGCAGCAGAGCTACGCAGCAACTCAACATGAAATGAAGGAAGCTATAGTTATTTCTAGCGTATCTGTGGCGTTCCTGGAATACCTTCCTGGTGTTGTGACAACCAGGCATCAGCCTGCTCGTTATTGATGGCTTGCTGGAAACCGCAGAGATTACAGCGCGAAGTAGTCGTCTTGCCTATAGGAAAAATTGGGAGAAAATAGAGCGTAAACCAGCGCTGTGAACGCACTATTGTGTGAAAGGCTTGCCGCCTACATTGCGAGCAAACGTACTGTGTCTGTCCCAAAACCTTATTTTTCGATCGAGAGCCAAAGATAATAGACGCGGATATCAGAATTGCATAGAACACGATCATACTTCAATCTCCATCCTGAGTAACGCCGACGACAGTGATTTCCCCAACGCATCACTCCTGAGTGACCGCGAAGCACCGCCATTCAGTGCGCCGTGCAGCACAAACTTGAGGGCCAATACATTGGGAACCTCAAAACGCTCGACTTTGCCCGTAATCATTCCCCTGAAATGCTTTTTCACTCGTTCCGCCGTCACTTCTCGTGCCAACAAATCATACGCCTGCTGGTCTGGTGCGAAAAGGCTGAGATCGG
>Ga0099828_10000323_pt1 | contig 28489 bp, 33 predicted proteins | sample CZO8metaG_2_FD_79338 | JGI IMG/M metagenome (GOLD analysis project Ga0099828, IMG submission 79338) | Vadose zone soil microbial communities from the Eel River Critical Zone Observatory, Northern California, USA - CZOApr15con2H1.8 metaG | ecosystem: Environmental > Terrestrial > Soil > Vadose... | reverse complement strand
TCCTCTCGCTCCGGCTGCCGTTCCGGCAGCCGATGTGCCCGGACAACCTGTTCGGCCACCTGGCGGCGACGGCCATTCCTGGCGTGGAGGAATGGCGTGACGGTGCCTACCGCCGCACGCTGCGGTTGCCGCACGGGCCTGGTGTCGTCTCGCTGCGGCCAGGTGCCGAGTACGTCGCCTGCCAGCTGGCCCTGACGGACCTGCGCGATCTGGCGATGGCGATCAGCCGCTGCCGGCGGCTGCTTGACCTGGACGCGGACCCGGTCGCCGTCGGCGAACTGCTCGGCGGCGATCCGGTGCTCGGCCCGCTGGTCGCCAAGGCCCCCGGCCGGCGGGTGCCGCGGACCGTCGACGCGGCCGAGTTCGCCGTGCGCGCCGTGCTCGGCCAGCAGGTCTCCACCTCGGCCGCCAGGACGCACGCGGGCCGGCTGGCTGCCGCGCACGGCGAGCCGGCCGACGACCCGGCGGGCGGCCTGACCAGGCTGTTCCCCGGCATGGCCGCGCTCGCCGGGGTGGACCCGGCCACCCTGGCGCTGCCGGCGGGCCGCCGGGCGAGCTTCGCCGCGCTGGTCGCCGCGCTGGCCAGCGGGTCTGTCGACCTGGGCGTGGGCAGTGACTGGGCGCAGGCCAGGGCGGGACTGGCCGCGCTGCCCGGCCTTGGCGCATGGACCGTCGAAACGATCGCGATGCGAGGGCTGGGTGACCCCGACGCGTTCGTTCCTAATGATCTTGGAGTCCGGATTGCCGCGCGGGCGCTCGGCCTTCCGGCCACGCCGGCGGCGCTGAGGCGGCATGCCGCCGCATGGCGGCCATGGCGCTCGTACGCGGTGCAGTACCTGTGGGCAAACGGCGAGCATGCGATCAACCGGCTTCCTGCCGGTCCGGCGAGAAAGTAGGGAGCTGCCGTGCGGGCACGTACCGAAACACCAGAATTTACGCAACGCGTCGTGGCCAGCCCGATCGGGCCGCTGACTCTCGTCGCGGCCGGCGGGACCCTCACCGGCGTGTACATGGACGCGCAGCGGCACCTGCCCGGCACCGTGGCCAGGGCCCGGCCGGCCGGCCGGGACGGGCCGGATGCCGCACCGCTCGCCGCGGCCGCGCGGGAGCTGGCCGAGTACTTCGCCGGGGAGCGGACGGAGTTCGACCTGCCGCTCGCGATGGCAGGCACCGACTTCCAGCGCCGGGTCTGGGCCGCGCTGCGGGAGATCCCCTACGGCGAGACCGTCTCCTACGGCGAGCTGGCCCGCGGCATCGGCAAGGAGTCGGCATCCCGCGCGGTCGGGCTGGCCAACGGCAAGAATCCGGTGGCGATCATCGTGCCCTGCCACCGGGTGGTCGGCTCGGACGGCAGCCTGACCGGGTACGGTGGCGGGCTTGACCGCAAGCGGTTCCTGCTCGCGCTCGAGCAGCGGGTCAGCGGCCAGACGCTGGCCTGACCGGTGCTGGCCTGACCGGTGCTGGCCTGACCGGTGCTGGCCTGATCCGGCGCCCGGCGGGCTACCAGGTCGCGTACGCCCGCACCGGGAACGTGCCGAACGGCCGCAGCTTCGGCGGCACCGCGCTGAACCTGAACCCGGCGCCCGGCAGGGCGTCGAGGCCGGTCAGGTGCTCGCAGACCGGTATCCCGGCCGCCAGCAGCAGGGAGTGCACCGGCCGCTCCGGGTCGCCGGTGTCGTCGATGTTGAGCGAGTCGATGCCGACCAGCACGGCGCCGGTGCCGGCCAGGTAGGTGGCGGCGTCGGCGGTGAGGAACGGATGGTTACGGAAGTACTCGCCGGTCCCCCAGTGCCGGGCCCAGCCGGTGTGGATGAGCACTGCCTTGCCACGGCAGTCATAGGGCAGCAGCTGGCTGCGGCCGATGGCCCGCTGGCGGCTGCCCCGCACGTCCACCCGCAGGCCGTCAAGCTCGGCGAGCTTGCCGAGCGGCAGCTCGGACAGGTCGTCGGCGTCGGCGTAGCGGTGGAACGGGCTGTCCAGGTAGGTCCCGGTGTTACCGCAGATGGTGACCTCGCCGATCCGGAACTCGACCCCGGGCGCGTAGGTGGCGCGGCCGAGGGCGCTGACGGAGTCCGGCCGGATCTGCGGGACGGGCAGGCCCGGGTAGGTGATCATCCCGTCCTCGATCACGTGGCTGAGGTCGGCCCGGCGCAGCGTCCCTGGGCCCGCCGGCGCCTGCCCGTCTTCCCTGGCCGGCCCGTCTTCCCCGGCCGGCGTGTCGTCCCTGGCCGGCAGGTCCTGGCGTACCCCGGGCTCGGGCAGCGGCTCAAGCAGCGCCGGGCGGTGCGGCGCGCGCCGGTGCGGCGCGCGCATCACCTGCCTGCTGTGAATGTCGACGCGGTCGGTCATCAGCAGGCCCAGGTCGCGGATGAGCGCCTCGGCGAGCTCCTCCTCGGTCATCCCCGGGTGCTCGATGTCAATCCGGAACTCACGGCCGCGCAGGCTGCCTCCGTTCGAGAAGGTGATCTCGAAGTCGAGCTCAGCCCGGTACTCGCCGGCCGGGTGGTTCACCATGTGCCTTCCTGAGATCCCGCTGCCGCCGGTCAGGCGGTCCGCTCTAGTGCGATGACCGGAATAGTACGGCTGGTGCCGGCCTGATACTCGGCGAAGCCGGGGTATAGCGCCGGCTGGCGCTCATGCATCTCGTCCCGCCTGCCTCGGGTGTCTCAGCCATGCTCCCGATTCTGCCCCCCGGCCGCCAATGCGCTGGCAAGTCCCTGGATATAGCGGCCGAGCAGGCTGCCGTCGCCGTCGTGAGTGGGGTTGACCTCGGTGAGCACCAGCCCGGCGAAGGACGGGTGCGCCCGGATGGCTCCCAGGGCCGTCATCGCGGCGGCGAGGCTGACGCCCGAGCCGTAGTGCGGGAAGTTGCCAAGCGGCAGGTCGCCGGAGTCAACCACGTCCACGTCGAAATGCACCACCACCGGCCCGCTGGCTGCGGCGACGCCCGCCATGGCGCTCGCGGCCACCCCGGCGGGGTCAGCCATGAACTCAGGTGCCTCGGCCAGCCGCACGCCCGCGCCGGCCAGGAAACGCCGGCCCGCGTCGTCGGTCTCCCGCGGGTCGGCGCCCACGATCGCCAGCCGGGCCGGGTCGAGCAGCGGCGGCTGGCCGGCCAGGCCGGCCAGTTCCCGGGCGCCGCGGCCGAGCAGGTGCGCGACGCCCATCGAGTCGAGGATGCCGGAGCCGCCGCCCTGCGGAGTCCCGAGGTCCGTGTCGCCGTCCAGGTACATCAGGCCGACGTCGGGATGGCGCCGCCGGAAGCCGGCGATGACGCCCAGCGTGATAGTGCAGTCGCCGCCGATCACCAGCGGCAGCCGCCCGGCCCCGGCGGCCGCGGCCACGGCGTCGGCCGTCTCCCGGGCGACGCGGGCGACGGCCGGCAGGTTCCTGGCGCCGGCGTGGTCGTGGTCAACGGCGAACACGGCGCCCGGCAGGTCGCCGGCGTCGTCCACGACGAGGCCGGCCGCCCGCAGCCGGTCCGGCAGCCCTGCCTGGCGCAGCGCCGCGGGCGCCCGTTCCTGGCCTGCGTGGTGAGCTCCGGCGCTGCTCGGCACTCCGATGATCACCCAGTCACTCATCCCAGCCTCCTTGCTTCATTGAGTCCAGCCCATCAGGTCAGCCAAGTCTGCGGCGCCCGCGCGAAGTCGCGCTCCTACCGGCAGCGAGCCGCGGGCCGTCATGATCAACTTAGCGGTTAATATTTAGCCGGTCATCGCCGGACAAATCGTAACCGCGGCGTTCCCTACGGTGCGTCGAACAGCGCGCTGACCGACTCGCCCTCGTGGATCCGGCGGATCGCCTCGGCCAGCGCCGGGCCCAGCGAGATGACATGCAGCTTCGGGTCCCGCTTGCTGTCCGGGATGGCCACCGTGTTGGTGGTGACGATCTCGGCGACGTCGGGCTGGGCGGCGATCCGCTGCAACGCGCCGTCGGAGAAGAGGCCGTGCGTGCAGGCGACGCGCACCGACCGGACCTGATGCTCCCTGAGCCGGCTGAGCAGCTCCATGACGGTGGTCCCGCGGGCGATCTCGTCGTCCAGGATGATGACATCGCGGTCCGCCACGTCGCCGATGATCGAGCTGATCGTGACCCGCTCGTCGTTCTGCCGTTCCTTGGCGCCCGCCGCGACCGGCACCCCTAGCATCCGGGCGAGCGCCGCGGCCTGCTTGGCGTTGCCCAGGTCAGGCGAGACCACGACGGCCTGGCCGAGATCCAGGCCGCGGAAGTGGCCGGCCAGCTCGCGGAGCGCGTTCAGGTGATCGACCGGCACCGAGAAGAACCCGTGCACCTGCGGTGCGTGCAGGGTTACGGTCAGCACCCTGCTCGCGCCCGCCGTGACCAGCAGATCGGCGACGAGGCGGCCGCCGATGGACACCCGCGGCATGTTCTTCTTATCCGACCGCCCGTACGCGTAGTGCGGGATCACCGCGGTGACCCGGGCGGCCGACGCGCCGCGCGCGGCATCCAGCATCAGCAGCAGCTCGGTGAGGTGCTCCTGGACCGGCGGGCTGAGCGGCTGGATCAGGAAGACGTCGCGTTCCCTGCAGTTGGACTGCAGCTGGACCTCCAGGCAGTCGTTGGCGAAGCGCCTGGTCACGACGGGTCGCCTGGGCACTCCCAGGCGGGCGCAGATCTCGGCCGCGAGCTGGGGATGGGCGCTGCCGCTGAATATCGCGATCTCCCGCACGAGCTAAGGCTAGGGGCTCACGCCCAGTCCGCGGCGAGCAAAGGCCAGGGCTCACGCCCAGTCCGCGGCGAGCAGCCGTCCGGCCTGGCCGAGCCAGCGCGCAGGGTCTTGCCGTGCAGCGGCGGTGCTGCCCGCCAGGTCCGTCAGCGACACCGCCCGCTGCCAGCGGCCGGCCGGCAGCCCGGCCGCGATCGAGCCGGCCACCAGCGCGGCGGGAACGCCGGCCACGCCGGCGGCGGCCAGCACCGCGCCGGTGACCTTGCCGGCCGTCGACGTCCGGTCGTATCGCCCTTCGCCGGTGATCACCAGGCTGGCGCCGGCCAGCGCGGCGTCGAGGCCGGTGATCCGGCTGATCTCGGCGGCGCCAGGCACGATAACGGCACCCCAGGCGGCCGCGAAGCCGTAGCCGGTGCCGCCGGCCGCCCCGGCACCGGGCGCCGCCGGGTCGCCGCCCAGCTGACGGGCGAGCGCGGCGAGCCCGGCCTCCAGGGCGGTCACCTGGCGGGGGCCTGCGCCTTTCTGCGGGCCGAAGACGGCGGCGGCGCCGGTCGGCCCGAGCAGCGGCGCGGTGACATCGGTGAGGCAGGTCACCCCGCCGGGCGGCGTCGGCCGCAGCCCGCTGAGATCGGCCGATGCCAGGCTGGCGAGGGCGCCGCCGCCGGGCGGCAGCCGGTTCCCTGCCGCGTCGAGAAACCGCGCGCCAAGCGCGGTGAGAGCGCCGGTACCGCCGTCCGTCGAGGCAGAGCCGCCGAGGGCGAGGACGATCTGCGCCGCTCCCGCGTCCAGGGCGCGGCCGATCAGCTCGCCGGTGCCGGTCGTGTGCGCGCCGAGCGGATCCGGGCCGGCGAGCAGCGGCAGCCCGGAGGCGCGGGCGAGTTCGACGACCGCCGTCCGGCCGGGGAGCTCCAGCCAGCAGGCGGCGACCGCAGTGCGGCCGGGCCCGCTGACCGTGGCCTGACGCCACCGGACGGCCTGCCCGGCTGCGGCCCGCCCGGTTGCGGCGGCCTGCGCGGCGGCGAGCACGTCGAGCGTGCCCTCGCCGCCGTCCGCCAGCGGGATGCAGCTGAGCTCGTCGGCCGCGCGGGCAGCGCGCCACCCGCCGGCCAGCGCCGCGGCCGCCGCGGCCGCGCCGATGCTGCCCTTGAACGAGTCGGGCGCGACCACGATCCGCACTGGTCAGCCGCCCGGCTGCGGTCCCGCCTGGCCGCCTGAGCTAGCCGGCTGGCCGCCTGAGCTAGCCGGCTGGCCTGAGCTAGCCGGCTGGCCTGAGCTAGCCGGCTGGCCGTCCTGGGACGGCACGGGCAGCGCACGCGGCGGGAGTCCCAGCTTGGCGCGGATCGCCTGCTGCACGATCTCCCTGTCGGGCCGCGCGTCGACCGTCACGACGTACTCCTTGCGGCGGAAGATATCGAGCACCGGATTGGTCTTCTGGTGATAGTCCCGGAGCCGGACCGCAAGGGCTTCCTCGGTGTCGTCCTCCCTCGGGATGAGCTCGCCGCCGCAGACGTCGCACTGGCCGGCCACTGCCGGGCTGCTGGCCAGCAGGTTGTAGTCCATGCCGCAGCCCGAGCACAGCCGCCGGGCGAGCACCCGGCGGCGGACCTCGCTGTCGGGCATGTCCAGGTGGATTACCCCGTCGATGTCGTAGCTCTCCAGGAAGAATTCCGCCTGCCGCTCGTTCCGCGGGAAGCCGTCGATGATGAACCCGAAGTTCCAGTCGTGCTCGGCGAGCCGGGCCTTCACGACCCCTTCCACCAGGTCGTCACCGACCAGTTCGCCGGCCGCCATGGTCCGGCGGACCTGCGCGCCGAGCTTGGTGTGCTGCTGCACATTCAAGCGGAAGATCTCGCCGACGCTGATGTGCACGAGGTCGAGGTCTTCGCCGAGCATCGTGGCCTGGGTGCCCTTGCCGCTGCCCTGCACCCCCATGATGACGTATTTGCGCATGCCGCCACCTTGGCACGCGGCGGCCAGCTAGTCACCGCGAGGGCAGCACCCGGGCGGCGCTAGGACATCGCCAGGGCCTGGTCGCGTGCGGAAACGTCATCGCGCCGCGCGGTGTTCTCGGCCGCAGGACTGCTGAGTTCAAGCACGGCCGCCGCCAGGGTATTCAAGGGCCGGGCAGGGCGAACCGGCGCTCGCACGACCGGCGCAGGCCGGGGTCAAGCGAGGCGCGGATGAGCGGCCAGTCCTCCCGCAGCAGTCCCGCGTTGAGAAAGCGCGCCACGTCGTTGCGCCTGCCCTGGGTGAGCACCATGCCGTACATGCTGCGGCGCACCCGGTCATCGGAGAGATCGAATTCGCGCATTCCCGGCCAGGACAGGTGCCGCGGCAGCACGATGACGCCCCGGACGGGGCCGCGCAGCTCATCTAGCCGCTGCGGCAGCCGGCCAGCGTGCCTGCTCCGCCCGGTGAGTAGATCGGCAACCGACATGAGTCCGATTATGGCTGGCCAGGCGTTATCGCCCGGACAGTGACTCGCGGAATGTTGCGGACTACGCAGCGTGTCCGGGGGAAACCAGGTTGCCCGGCCGACCGCGCGGCCGGGATGATCGGGTCATGGACAGGCCGCGGGAGATCCTCGCGCACGGGCCGGTGATGCTGCGCCGGTGGCGAGCCGCCGACGCGGACGTGGTGTACCGCGCGGTGACTGAGTCGCTTGATCATCTGCGGCCATGGATGCCGTGGGCAGCGGACTACGACCTGGCCAGCGCCACCGGATTCGTCCGGCAGTGCGAGCTGGACTGGGAATCCGGGGCCGCGTTCAACTATGCGATCATCAGCGGCGATGACATCGCCGGGAGCTGCGGCCTGATGGCCAGGATCGGGCCGGGCGGGCTGGAGATCGGCTACTGGGTACATGGCGAGCGCACCGGCCGCGGCCTGGCCACCGCCGCGGCGGCCGCGCTGACGGCCGAGGCGTTCACGCTGCCCGGCATCGGCCGGGTGGAGATCGTGCACGACGCGGCAAATGTCGCCAGCGGCCGGATCCCGCGCAAGCTGGGTTTCACCGAGATAGGGCGGCGGGCGGCCCCGCCGGACCGGCCGGGCGCCGGGGGTGACGTCATCGACGTCGTGTGGCGGCTGACGCGGTAACCAGTCAGCCAGGCGGGACGGCCCGGCCGAGGACGCCGGCGGGCGGCGCTAGGCTCTGAGCATGTCCAGCGCACGGCCGGCTCCGCGGTGGCATTTCCTGATTGCCCCCAGATGGCTCGGCTGGCATGCGTTCGTGGCCCTTTCCGTGGTCGGGATGCTGTGGCTGGGTGACTGGCAGTTCCACCGCGCAGAAGCGGGAAACGCGCTCAGCTGGGCGTACACGTTCGAGTGGCCCGTCTTCTCGGTCTTCGCGGTGGTGTTCTGGGTGAAGACGATCATCGACGAATTCCGGCCAGCCGCCGCTGCCGACGACGACGAGGCCGGGCAGCTCGACCTCCCGGCCGGGGTGGGTCCTGAGCACCGGGCAGGCCAGGCCGGGCAGGCGGCCGACGACGCGGCCGCCGGGCAGGATCCGGAGCTTGCCGCCTACAACGCCTACCTGGCCCGGTTGAACGAGCAGGCGCGGGGCCACGGCCGCTGGCACGGCTTGCGATAGAGGAGGTGCTCACGGTGCGCGCAGCTGTGCTCCGCTACCGGGTGATGGCCTACGTGACCGGCGTGGTGCTGATCGTGCTGTGCTTCGCCGGCATCCCGCTGCAGGTGTTCGCCGGCAACGTGGTCGTGGTGAAGTATGTGGGCACCGCGCACGGGATCCTCTACATCGTCTACCTGATTACCGCCTACCTGCTGTCCCGGCAGCTGGGGATGAAGCTGGCCAGCGCCCCGACCGTGATCCTGCTGCTGGCCGGCACCATCCCGGTGCTGACGTTCGTGGTTGAGCGCTGGGTGACCAGGCGCTTCATCAACCCGGCGCTGGCCGCAGCGGCGGCGCCGGCGGCCCGTTCCGCTGCCACGCAGTCCCAGTAAGCGCGGCCCGGCCAGCACGTGAGCCAGCACTATTTCACCGCCCGGCCGGACCCGCCGCATCGCCCTGGCCTGGTGCACGTCGTCCTGCCTGACGTGCACCTGGAGCTGCGGACCGATTCCGGGATGTTCTCGCCGGGCAGGCTGGACGCCGGCACCAGGCTGCTGCTTGAGACCGCGCCGCTGCCGCCGCCGGCCGGAGACCTGCTCGACCTGGGCTGCGGGTACGGGCCGCTGGCGCTGGTGCTCGCCGCCAGGTCCCCCGGCGCGACCATCTGGGCGGTCGACGTGAACGAGCGCGCGCTCGAGCTATGCGCCGGAAACGCGCAGCGCGCGGGACTGCCGAACGTCCGCTGCGCAGTCCCCGGTGACCCCGGGCTGCCTGCGCGATTCGGGCTGATTTGGTCCAACCCGCCGATCCGGATCGGCAAGGCGGCGCTGCACGGCCTGCTGGCCTGCTGGCTGTCCAGGCTGGCGCCCGGGACGGCTGCATATCTCGTCGTGCAGCGCAATCTGGGCGCGGACTCGCTGCAGCGCTGGCTGGCCGAGGCCGGCTGGCCGGCTCGCCGGCTGGCGGCACGAGGCGGGTACCGGGTGCTGGCGGCCTGCCCATGACCGGCCCCGGGACTGGCCCTGCAGCGCACCGCTCGCTGCGGCCCACCGACATCAAGCGGCTGAACCGGTCCTGGCGGCGGCAGACCCAGGCGAGGCTGGCGCTGCTGCTCGACTCGGTCGGCCAGCCCTTCAACGTCGGCTCCATCATCAGGACCGCCGCCGCTCTCGGCGTCGAGCAGATCTGGCTCTGCGGCGACTGCGCCTCGCCGGACCACCCGTCCGCGCGCAAGACGGCACTCGGCACCGAGCGCCTGGTCAGCTGGGAACGCGAGCCCGCTGCCGCGGCCGCCGCGGCCGCGGCGGCCGCCAGCGGCCTGCGGGTCATCGCCATCGAGCTGACCGATGGCGCGGTGCCGCTGCATGAGGCGCCGCTGTCCGGGGACGTCTGCCTGGCGCTGGGCAACGAGGACCGCGGCTGCTCCGCTGGCCTGCTCGCCGCCGCCGACGCGGTCGCCTACATCCCGCAGACGGGCCGAGTGGGCTCGCTGAACGTGGCCGCCGCCGCGGCCATCGTGCTGGCGGAAGCGCGCCGCAGGGAGTGGTCGCGTGGCTGACCGGCGCCGCACTATCCGTTCGGCATACTAAAGATCGTGCCCTGCGCGTTCCTTGATTTCCCGCGACCGCTTGCCTTCGCGCACCGCGGCGGCTCGGCGCACAGCCCGGAGAATTCCTGGCGCGCCTTCGAGCACGCGGTCGGGCTCGGCTACGCGTACATGGAGACCGACGTCCAGGCGACGGCGGACGGGGTCGTCATCGCGTTCCACGACAGGACGCTTGACCGTCTCACCGGGCGGCCTGGCCGCATCGCGCAGCTCGAGCACCGTGACCTCGCGGCCGCACGGATCGACGGCACGGAGCCGATCCCGCTGCTTGAGGACCTGCTCGGCGCGTGGCCGGATATCCGCTTCAACGTCGACGTCAAGGACTCTGCGGCCATCGGGCCGCTGGCCGAGGTACTCCGCCGGACTGCGGCGTGGGACCGGGTCTGCATCTCCTCGTTCTCTGGCAGCAGGCTCCGGGCGACCCGGCGGACGCTCGGCCGGCCGGTCTGCATGGCCACCTCGCCCGCCGCGATCGCCGCGGTGCGGCTCGGCGCGCGGCCCGGGTCATCCGTGCACTGCGCTCAGGTTCCCGCAGCCGTGGCGAGCGCGCCATTCGTGCGCCGCGCGCACGAGCTCGGACTGCAGGTCCACGCGTGGACGGTGAACGACCGCGGGCGGATGGCGGCGCTGCTTGACCGCGGCGTGGACGGCATCATGACGGACGAGACAGTCACGCTGCGTGAGGTCCTTGCATCGCGCGGCCAGTGGCATCCACGGCGGCCTGCCTAGCATTCCCGGCGATCCGGCGCGCCGTCGGGGGTTGGAAACATGGCCTGGCGGGAATCTTGTCCGAGACCTCACCGTTGACATGAAGGACGGCTGAGCGCTGGGAGGCAGCAGACTGATGGCCGAACGCTCTCTTCGCGGTACCAGGCTCGGAGCCACGAGCTACGAGAATGACCGTAACACCGATCTGGCCCCGCGTCAGGACGTGGCTTTCGATTGCCCGAAAGGCCACAGTTTCGTCGTGCCGTTCGCGGCTGAGGCCGAGATCCCGACCACCTGGGAGTGCCGGGTCTGCGGGGCAACTGCGTTCACGTCCGCTGGCGATCTGCCTGCGCCCAAGAAGGTCAAGCCGCCGCGCAGCCACTGGGACATGCTGCTGGAACGGCGGTCCGTCGCTGACCTCGAAGAGGTGCTCGCCGAGCGCCTCGCGGTGATCAGGGGACAGCGTGGCGTTGCCGATGATGTCGCGGTGAACTCCCGCGCGAGCCGCCAGCGCAAGAGCGCGTAGCCGCCCGCCGCCGCGTTAGCTGCCTGCAAGGGCGCGCAGCCGGGCGGCGATCCCCCACTGGGCGACCCGCCAGAAGGCCTCCGCCATGATGGCCCTGCTCATCTTGCTGGCGCCGCGGGTGCGCTCGGTAAACGTGATCGGCACCTCGGTGACCGTCAGGCCAGCCCTGACGGCCCGTAGGACGAGGTCGATCTGGAAGCAGTATCCCCGGGAGACCACCTGCTCCAGGGTTATCGCGCGCAGCGTGTCCGCGCGGTAGGCACGGTACCCGGCGGTGGCATCGCGGATCCCGAAGCCCAGCATGATCCGCGCGTACGTGTTGGCGCCCCGCGACAGGACCTCCCGTGACTTCGGCCAGTTCAGCACGGTCCCGCCGGGCACCCAGCGCGAGCCGATCACCAGGTCGGCGTGGTCAAGCGCCGCCAGCAGGGCAGGCAGTTCCGCCGGGTCGTGCGAGCCGTCGGCGTCCATCTCCACCAGCACCCCGTAGCCGCGCTGGAGCGCCCAGCCGAAGCCGGTGATGTAGGCCGACCCGAGACCGGCCTTGGCCTGCCGGTGCAGGACGTGGACGTGCGGATCCGAGGCAGCCAGCTTGTCGGCGATCTCCCCGGTGCCGTCAGGGCTGTTGTCATCAACCACGAGGATGTCGGCATCGGCAGCCGAGGCGCGGACCCGGGCGACGATCGGCTCCAGGTTCTCTCGCTCGTTGTAGGTCGGGACGATGACGACGACGCGGCCCAGCGGGCCGCCTGGCCGTTCGGTTGCGGTCACTCTGCCTGCCTCAGCATGGTCTTGTCATGACGAACTACTGGCTCGCCAAACGCCTGCGTCGTCAAGCAGGTTCCCAGCTGCTGCCCTGGGCGCGGAAACGCCGTGCTGCCGGTCGGCAAGAATAATCGATACGCACACCTGATCGGGCCGCCGTGGGTGGAAGAGGGCCCGGGCATCCCTTCGGACCGGAGTTCGTCCCGCCGGCAACGGGTTCGGCCTCCGTTGTCTACTGGGTGCCCGGGCCCCTCCCGGGTCCAACCCCCCTGAGCAAATCTCCTGCCTCATGGCACAGCGACTTCGGACGGCTGGCCGCCCCTGGCCGCCTGGCCCGGTGCTGGACTGGGTAGCAACATACCGTCGATCCCCGTGATGTCAACCTCTCCCCTGGCCTCTCCTCGCGGCCTCCCGGCCGGGCAGATCAGCGGTCGGGCGGTGTTGTCCGGCGGCGATACGGTTAAGCCTCTCCCAGCGTGTGAGGGCGGCATGGCAGGATTGTCGGTGAGCGTCCGGTGTGCGATGCAGTCACCGCGCGCTGTGCCTTCTCGGCGCTGGTCACCGCAGTATCAGGACGTGCACCCGCCGCCGGCGGCGCGGGCATTTTCCTGACGTAGGAACCCGCATTTGCGGGATTCAATTTCCGGCTGGAGGACGAGCAATGACAGAAGGTCCGGAGTCGCAGGTCTCTGAGTCGCAGATCGCCGTGCACTGGCGCGAGGAGGAGTATTACTACCCGCCGGAGAGTTTCATCGCGCAAGCCAATGCGGCCGACCCATCGATCTCTGACCGGTTCAGCGAGGACCGGTTCCCCGATTGCTTCAAGGAGTACGCGGACCTGCTGAGCTGGGATACGCCCTGGCACACGACGCTGGACACGAGCAACGCGCCATTCTGGAAATGGTTCACCGGCGGCAGGCTGAATGCCTCGTATAACTGCGTGGACCGGCATGCCGAGGCCAGCCCGGACAAGACCGCGATCATCTTCGTGCCGGAGCTAGAGTCCGACGGCCACGTGGAGATCAGCTATTCGGAGCTGCTCCGGCAGGTGAACGAGTTCGCGGCGGTGCTGCGCGACTCCCTTGGCCTGAAGACCGGCGACCGGGTAACGCTGCACATGCCCATGGTGCCCGAGCTGCCGGTCACCATGCTGGCCTGTGCCCGGCTCGGCGTCATTCACTCGCAGGTGTTCGGCGGGTTCAGCGGTACCGCCTGCGGGCACCGGATCGCTGACTCCGGCAGCCGTGTCCTGATCACGATGGACGGCTACTACCGCGGCGGCAACCTGTCGGACCACAAGGTCAAGGCCGATGAGGCGGTCGCGGCGGCCCGCGAGGAGGGCCAGCAGGTCGACAAGGTCCTTGTCTGGCGGCGGCATGCCGGGCAGTACGCGTCGCAGACCCCGATGGTCGAGGGCAGGGACGTTTTCGTCGACGAGCTGCTTGCTGGCTACCAGGGCCGCGTGGTGGGGCCGGTATCCATGGCCGCCGAGGCGCCGCTGTTCCTGATGTACACCAGCGGCACCACCGGCCGCCCCAAGGGCTGCGTGCACAGCACCGGCGGTTATCTCGCCTACGTGGCGGGCACCTCCAAGTACTACCAGGACATCCACCCGGATGACGTGTACTGGTGCATGGCCGACATCGGCTGGATCACCGGCCATTCCTACATCGTCTACGGGCCGCTCGCGCTCGGCACCACGACGGTGATTTACGAGGGCGTGCCTAACTACCCGGACGGCGGGCGGCCCTGGCGGATCGCGGAGAAGCTCGGGGTGAACATCTTCCACACCTCGCCCACCGCGATCCGGATGCTGCGCAAGGTCGGGCCGGAGGAGCCGAAGAAGTACGACTACCACTTCAAGCACATGACCACCGTAGGCGAGCCGATCGAGCCCGAGGTCTGGCGCTGGTACCACTCCGAGGTCGGCAAGGGCGAGGCGGCCATCGTCGACACCTGGTGGCAGACCGAGAACGGCGGATTCCTCGGCAGCACGCTGCCCGCCCTGCAGCCGATGAAGCCCGGCAGCTGCGGGCCCGGCGTCCTCGGCGTCTACCCGGTGATCTACGACGAGGACGGCAACGAGGTACCGGCAGGCAGCGGCAAGGCGGGCAACATCTGCATCCGCAACCCGTGGCCGGGCATCTTCCAGACCATCTGGGGCCAGCCCGAGCGGTTCGTGGACACCTACTACCGCAAGTACAACAAGAACCCGGACAGCACGGACTGGCGCGACTGGCCGTACTTCGCCGGCGACGGCGCCGTCCAGGCCGCCGACGGGTACTACCGGATCCTCGGCCGGGTGGACGACGTGATCAACGTGGCCGGGCACCGGCTCGGCACCAAGGAGATCGAGTCCGCCGCCCTGACCGTCGCCGAGGTCGCCGAGGCGGCCGCCGTCCCGGTGATCGACGACATCCGGGGCCGCGCCGTAGAGGTATACGTCTCGCTCAAGCCCGGCTTCGAGCCTAGCAAGGAGATGGAGGGCAAGGTCACGAGGGCAATCGAGACCGAGATCGGCAAGATCGCCCGGCCGAAGAACGTCTGGATCGTGCCCGACATGCCGAAGACCAGGTCGGGCAAGATCATGCGGCGGGTCATCGCGTCCATCTCCAACTTCGCCGATGTCGGGGACGTCACCACGCTGGCCAACCCGGAGATAGTCGACAGCATCCGGCACCACGTGCAGACCGCGAAGGTCGCCAACGATGACGTGCCGCGTGACCTGACCGAGGCCGAGTTCGAGGAGATCAAGAAGTTCGGCGCCGAATAGGCCGCTGCCGCCGGGCGGTGCGCGGGCTGGCAGCAGCCGCCTGCGCGCCGCCCGGCTTCGCACGCGGCGGCTGCGGCGGCGCGGAGCTCAGCAGGCGGGCGGCGGGACGACGACCGTGCCGGTCGCGGTCACCACGAGCAGCGGCTCGTCGAGGACCCGGGCGGCGGACGGCCCGCGCCCAGGGTCGGCGCGGCAGGTCACCCGGGCCTCGAAGGCGATCTCGCGGCTGCGCCGCCCGACCCCGGCCACCGCGGCCGTCACCTCGATCACGTCGCCTGCCAGCGCCGGCGCCCGGAACTGGACGTCGGAGTAGGCCGCGAACAGCCCTTCGTCGCCGTCGGTCCTGATGGACAGCTCGGTGCCCGCATCGCCGAACAGTCCGAGCACGTACGCGCCGTCCACCAGGTTCCCGCCGTAGTGGGCGTGGCTGGCCGGCACGTACCGGCGGTGCGTGACGGTCTGGCCGAGCCGGGGATCGTCAGTCATGCAGTGCCTCCTGCACCTTCGGGGGGTTCCGGGGGGTCGTCCCCCCGGGTCGGCGCTGCCGGGGCCAGGGCGTGCACCAGTTGACGTCCTCCCCGGCCTGAAGGCGCGGGGATTCCTGCCGTGCCGCTCACGCGGCACCTCGGAGGGTTCCTGTTTCAACGGCAACCGCAAGGGCGAGCCCTTGTCTCATGTCGCCTCCGCGGGCATTTAGAGTCCCGGCGCGTCCCGCCGTGACTATGTTCCGGGCAGCGTTCGCGTCCCTGTCATGCACAGCCCCGCAGCGGCCGCACGTCCACTCGCGGACGCTCAGCGGCTTCGGCCCGTCTTTCACGCCGCACGCAGAGCACACCTGGGAAGTGGGCTCGAACCGTCCCGCCTTCCCGAAGGTGCGCCCGTGCCGGGCGGCCTTGTACTCCAGCATCCCCGCGAACGCCGGCCATCCGGCGTCGTGCACTGACTTGGCCAGCCGCGTGCGGGCCAGTCCCCTGACGCGCAGGTCCTCCACGTACACCGCTTGGTTTTCGCGGATGATACGGGTGGATTCCTTGTGCAGCCAGTCGCGGCGCGTGTCAGCCACCCGGGCGTGCACCCTGGCAACATCGATCCGCGCCTTGTCCCGGTTACTGCTTCCCCTGGCCTTGCGGCTCAGGGCCTTCTGCGTCTTGCGGAGCTTCCGCTCCGCCCGGCGCAGGAACCTCGGGTTAGCGACCTTCCGCCCATCTGACAGGACGGCGAAGTGCGTCAGCCCGAGGTCGATGCCGGCCTCTTTGCCAGTGTCGGGGAGCGGATCGCCTCCGGCCTGCACGACGAACGAGGCGAAGTACCGGCCCGCCGCGCCGGCGATCACCGTGACCGACGACGGCTCGGCTGGCAGGTCCCTGGACCAGCGGACCGCGACGTCCCCGATCTTCGGCAGCCTTAGCTTCCCGCCTGCGGTGATGGTGAACCGGGCGTTGCGGGTGAACCGGATCGCCTGCCGGCGGTCCTTGCGGGACCGGAACCGCGGCGGCGCGATCTTCGGCCCCTTGCGCTGGCCGGCGACCGAGGCGAAGAAGTTCCGGTAGGCCGTGTTCAGGTCCGCCAGTGCCTGCTGCAGCGCAACCGAGCTGACCTCGCTGAGCCACGCCCGCTCCGGGGTGGCCTTGACCGCGGTAAGCCGGACCGGCAGTGCCGCGCCGGTGATGTAAGGCAGGCCCGCCGCGTGCGCTTCCTGCCGTGCCCGCAGCGCGTCGTTGAACACGACCCGCGCGCAGCCGAACGCCCGGGCCAGCGCCTGGACTTGGCCGGGCGCTGGGCAGAGGCGGTAGTTGTACCGGAGCTGCACCCGCTCAGTATATTTGGTTTCATGGCCGACTACGGCGCTATACGCACTGGCAGACACTGTGTTTTCGTCTTGCACGCCCATTTGGTTTTCGTCACCAAGTACCGGCACCCCGTATTCACCGCTGCGCACCTGCAGCGCATGGAGCAGATCATGCGCGCCGTGTGCGCGGACTTCGATACCGAGCTTGCCGAGTTCAACGGCCAGGCCAATCACGTGCACCTGCTGGTGAGCTTCCCGCCCAAGGTAGCGCTGTCAAAGCTGGTCAACAGCCTCAAGGGCGTGTCCTCCCGCAGGCTGAGGCAGGAGTTCCCCGAGCTTGCCCGCCACTACTGGCGGGCGCGGCGGCTGTGGTCCGGGTCCTACTTCGCCGGGTCAGTCGGCGGCGCGCCCCTCTCTGTCCTGCACCAGTACATCGAGCAGCAGGACCAGCCCGTCTAGGTCAAGGCCGGGAGCTTTCACCACCGCCCTGAAAGACGGCGCACTAGCTCCCACTTAGGTAGCTGAGGGGATAGGGGCCGCTCTTGTCCTCGATCTCCCAGGCATGGTCGAGGACGTGCCAGGCGATGCGGCGGGCGGCGTAGCGGACCGGCCAGCCGCCTGGCAGCGGCACGGTCCCGTCGGATGCCCGCCCGAGCGCCCCGGCGATCGCCGAGCGCATCGCCGCGATCGCGGCCTCGTCGCCGAAGGCCGGCTTGCGGTGGCGTACCCCGATCTTCCGTGCGAACGCGGCCTCGGCGCCGATGACGTGCTCGATGATCTGATCCCGGTCCCGCCCGCCGCCCCGGGGTCCCTTGCGCAGGCTCGCTGGTGCCGCGGCTGCGACATGGTCGAAAGTCGCCCACGCCGCCCCGGCCAGGGCAGCGATCCGGCCCGCTTCGGCAGCGGTCAGCGGATCATAGTCGCACTGCGCGATCTCGCCCGGCGCACCGAAGTCGGTGTAGCCGGCCGTCCCGGGCAGCCGCTCGACGACGGAGAAGGCGTCCGCTGCCGCGGACGGCAGCTCGAGTCCGGCCAGCCGCGCCACGGGGGCGTACCGCGGCAGGTACGCGGCGAGCGCCTCAAGGGCCAGCTCCTCGCCTCGTCCCGAACGGCACCAGCCCGGCCAGTCCGTGGCACAGGCGAAGACTCGCTTCCTGCCGACCTCCAGGATCACGCCGGTAGCTGGCTGTGCGGTCATGCCCGGAATCATTCCAGCCCGGTCTGACAGTTCCGTGCCACGGTCCCGGCCTCGCCGGGGCCTGATGGGGAGAAGTGGGTGGCTCCCGCGGACCGCGAGCATCCCCGGCGTCGACCTGTACGCGCTCGCCGACCTCTTTACCCGCCCCCAGGATCACTGGTATTGCGGCCGGGCCGTGGCCCTGATCAGGGACCGGCGCTGACGGCCGCAGGGTCCTCGCCAGGAACGGGTCCGGCCCCGCCCGGGTGGTCCCGCGCGTCGAAGCGCCACAGCATTGGCAGCGCGGCAACCACCACCGCGGCGCCGGCCACGCTGAGCACGCCGCCGGACACCACGGCGATCCGCACCGAGCCGGTCGCCGCGGCGACGAGCCCGGCTTCGGCGTTGCCGACCGGCTCCCCCGTCATGTAGCTGATCATCTCGAGCCCGGCGAGCCGGCCGCGCAGGCTGGCCGGGATGGTCTGGTTCCACATGGTCATCCGGAAGATGCCGCTGACCATGTCGGCCGCGCCGGCCCCGGCGAGGGCGGCGACGGCCCACCACAGGCTGGTCGCGAAGCCGAATGCGGCGATGCCCGCGCCCCAGCCGCAGACGGCGAGCACGATTGCCCGGCCATGCCTGCTGACGTGCCTTGCCCAGCCGCTGGTCATGCTCACTATCAGGCCCCCGGCGGCAGGCGCGGCGTACAGCAGCCCGAGGACGGTCGGCCCGCCGAGCCGGGCGGCGATGGCCGGGAACAGGGCGTACGGCGCGCCGAAGAGCATCGCGGAAATGTCGATCAGGTAGGTGCCGAGCAACTCGGGCCGGCTCCGTGCGTAGCGCAGGCCGTCGAGCACGCCGCGCAGGCTGGGCCTGGCCGCATCGGGCGGGGGCGGGGTCGCGCGCAGCCTGGTGTAGGTTACCAGCGCGATCATGCAGGCTGCGCTGTCGGCGGCGTAAGCGAGCGGAAGCCCGCCGAGCTCGATGGCGAAGCCGCCGAGCAGTGGCCCGGCCAGGCTGACGGCATTGCCGAGCAGCCCGGTCAGCGAAGCGGCCGTGTGCAGCTCGTCGCGGCCGATCAGGACGGGAACCAGCGCCTCAAGCGACGGCCGCTGCAGGCCGTACAGGCCGGTGCTCAGCACCGCGAGCAGGAAGAGCGGCCATAGCTGGTGCCAGAGCGCGGCGTTCAGCGCGAGTGCGGCCCCGCTGCCGCACACGAAGAGCTGGCTGAGCCTGATCAGGCGGCGGCGGTCGACCGCGTCTGCCAGCGCGCCGCCGAGTAGCGCGGTCGCAATCAGCGGCACAAGCTCGGCGAAGCTGAGCAGCCCCACGACGAGCGAGGAATGGGTCAGCCGGTAAGCCTGGTAGGGCATGGCAACCAAGCTGATCGAGGTGCCGGCGAACGACCACATCTGGCCGGTATAGAGCAGCCGGAACTCCCTCGACCGGCGGAGCAGGGCGACATCGGGGCCGAGGCTGGCAGCTAGCTGCCGGATCCGCGGCCGCCTGGCTGACTGCTCTGGCCTTGGGTCAGCATCGCCGCTGCCATCCCGGCTGCCGCCGCCGCCCGATCCCCCGCTGTCGCTCACAATCAGCTCATGGTGCCCGGTCATACCGCTGCGGTCGACTGGATTCCACCGGATGCTGCGATACCGGATGCTGCGATAGCGTGACGGTGATGAGCAGGGTTCACGACATGGGCGGGCAGACCGGGTTCGGGCCGGTACCGGTCGGCGACGATGGTCCGCCGTTCCAGGCCGACTGGGAAGCGAGGGTCGCCGCGCTCAGCACGGCGCTGATGCGGCGCGGGACGTTCTCCGGAGATGAGTTCCGTGACGCCATCGAGCGCATCCCGCCGGCCGAGTACCTTGCCCTTTCCTACTACGAGCGGTGGTTCCGGGCGCTGGAGCTGCTGCTCGCCGAGAAGGGGCTTGTCTCCCGGAGCGGGCAGCCGGGCGGGCGGCCGGGCTGGGACCAGTGAGCAGTGGCTAGGTACGCGATCGGCACCCGGGTACGCGCGCTTTCCTTCGATCCGGACGGTCACACCAGGCTGCCGCGGTACGTCCGCGGGCACCGGGGCGAGATCGTCGATGGTCATGGCAGCTGGCCGCTGCCCGATCAGGCTCTGCGCGGGGTGGCCAGGACGGAGCCGGTGTACGCGGTCCGGTTCGCCGCGCGGGACCTGTGGGGCGCGGGATCCCATTCGGTGGTCGTCGACCTGTGGGAGTCCTACCTGGAGGAGGCGGAGTGAGCGGCGATCATGCGGAACTGCCGGCGGCCGTGCGGGTACGCCAGCTGGAGGACCGGGTGATTGCCGCCGGCCTGACTACCGACGCCGAGCTCGACCAGATTCTGGCCGGCGTGTACTGGACCGGATCGCCGGCCAACGGCGCCAGGATGGTGGCCAGGGCATGGACTGACGCCGGCTACGCCGAGCGGCTGCTGGCGGACGGCAATGCCGCAGCAGCCGAGTTCGGCTTCGGCGCGAGCAGCCGCGGCGGGAGTGGCTATCGGCTCAAGGCGGTCCAGAACACCGGGCGGCGGCACAACCTGATCGTCTGCACGCTCTGCTCCTGCTATCCGACGTCCCTGCTGGGTCCCTCCCCGAGCTGGTACAAGAGCTTCGCGTACCGGTCGCGAGCGGTCCGCGAGCCGCGCGACGTGCTGGCCGAGTTCGGCCTGCAGCTGCCAGCGGAGACCGAGATCGTGGTCTGGGACTCCAGCGCGGAGACGCGCTACCTGGTCGTGCCCGCCCGCCCCGCCAACTGCGCGGGCCTCGGCGAGGACGCGCTGGCCAGCCTCGTGACCAGGGACGGGATGATCGGCACCGCCGCGCTCTGAGACGGCGTGGCGGGGGCGGGGCGGGGGCCGGCTAGCGGCAGCCAGTGCCGGGCTAGCTCTCTGCGGCGCTGCTTGGCACCGAGTCGGCCGGCTGACCGGGCGGCGCATCGCCCTTCGCGCGCTGGCTGCGGATGAACCAGACGATCCCGGTGACGGCCAGGATGGTGGCGATGTAGAAGTTGAGGCGCAGGCCGAGGAAATGCTCAGACGAGTCGATCCGCAGGGACTCCTCGAAAATGCGGAACGCCGAGTAGCCGGCCACGTAGAGGGCGAACAGGCCAGGCGGTCGGATGCCGCGGTGATGCCCGAGCCACACCAGCGCCGCCGCGAGCAGCAGGTCGAAGATCAGCTCGTACAGGAACGTCGGCTGGAACGTGCTGAACGCCCCGTAGCCGTGCGGCCGGTAGTGCGCCGAGATCTCCAGGCCCCAGGGCAGGCTGGTCGGCTTGCCGAAGAGTTCCTGATTGAAATAGTTGCCGATGCGGCCGATCGCCTGCGCGACCAGCAGCGCCGGGGCAACCGCGTCCATGAAACCCGGCACGTCGGCGCCGGCCCGGCGGACTCGCCAGATCCCGGCGACCGCGCCCCCGGCGATGCCGCCCCACACGCCAAGGCCGCCCGACCAGATGGCGAACACACCCCACCAGTGGTGCGGGATGAAGGCCGGCGTGGTGACATCAAAGTAGATCCTGGCGCCGATGAGGCCGGCCGGCACCGCCCAGGTAGCCACGTCGGCGACCAGAGCCGGGTCACCGCCGCGGGCCTGCCACCGCCGCCGGGTGATCAGCACCGCGAGCGTGATCCCGATCACGTACATCAGCCCGTAGAAGTGAATGAACGACGGGCCGATGTGAAACCCGCTGACTGGCGGGCTGGGGATGTGCAGGGCCATGAACCGAGGGTAGACCCGCGCCGCAGGTGCTGCGCGCGCCCGCGCTGCGGTGCAGGCCGGCACGTTTACCGGCTGGCGGCGGGCTGACCATCGAGGCCGGCGCGGTCCAATCCTTGATCACGGAAACTTCGGCGGGCTCCAGCACCACTTTATTTCCGCGATCAAGGAATCCGGGCGGGGCCCTGGCGGGGAAGAAGCAGGCGCTGGCTCAGGCGTAGAGTTCGGGCCGCCGGTCGGCGTGCACGTCGTTGCGCGGGCTGTTCGCCTTGCTGCGGGCCAGCCGCAGGTCACAGTCGGCCACCAGCACCGCCGGCTGGCCGGCGCAGGCCGGGCCGGCCAGCGGATAGCCATCGGCGCCGGCGATGACGGTGCCGCCGACCCAGCTCACGCCGCGCTCGTCGCCGCACCGGTCCGCCGCGGCGATGAAGATCCGGTTGACGCTCGCGGCCGCCTGGACGTTCAGCACGACCATCGGCCGCTCCCCGGCCGGCCGCGGCTCGGCTGGCCAGTTGGTGGGCACCGCCAGCAGGTCCGCGCCGGCCAGGGCGGGCTTGCGGACCCACTCGGGAAACTCGGCGTCGTAGCAGACCATGACCCCGATCCGGCCGCGGGCGGTGTCGACGACCGGCGGCTCGCTGTCACCTGGCGTGAAGACGTCCTGCTCGGCGTCCCACAGGTGCGCCTTGCGGTAGATCGCCCGCGTCCCGCCGCCATCGATGATCGCGGCGCTGTTCAGCAGTTCCCCTGACTTCCCAAGCTCGCAGAAGCCTCCGACGATCACCAGGTCGTACCGCGCGGCGAGCCGCTGCCACTCGCCGATGGTCGGCCCGTCGGCCGGCTCGGCCAGCGACCGGGCCTCGGCCGCGCCGGAGAATACGTAGCCGGAGGGCACAAGCTCCGGCAGCACGACAACGCGTGCCCCCTGGCCTGCAGCGATGCCGATCGCGTCGCGCGCGGCGGCGCGGTTATGGCCGGTTTCGCCGACGCGCAGGCTGAGCTGGCAGGCCGCCACGCGCACGGTATCACCGTCACTCCCTGATGTCACCCGGCCAGCCTAGCCAGTACCAGCCGGATCCCTGCTCAGCGCGGCGTGCCGATCGGTACGATGTGCCGCCATGGCGGCATTGTTCAACCGGATCATCCCCATTCTCTTTGTGAGCGACCTTGAGGCCGAACGTGACTTCTACGTCCGCCTGGGCTTCCACGTGACCTACGAGGGCCCGGAGTACCCGCATTTTCTTGCGCTGGGGCACGGGCCGGTCGAGTTTGGCATCGAGCGAAAGGCCGGGTTCCGCAGCGACTCTCCTGATCATGTGCTGACCTGGCAGTTCGGCGTCGGGGATATCGCGGCCGCGCGGCAGCGGCTTGGCGAGGCCGGAGTGCCGTTCAGTGAGCAGCTGATGACTCCCAGCGAGGACTGGACCTACCGCGTCCTGCACGCCCGCACCCCGAACGGCTATCACCTGCTGCTTGAGGAAGGCAGCGACTAGACGCCCGGCCCGCTGGCGCCGCGCCGCCGGCCCGCCAGCCTGCACCCAAAATTGCACTTGGGTCACAACTTGACAGTCACTTCGGTGACAATGGCTTGCGATGGGCACGTCAACCGACCCGGTCTATCTCCGGGTTCTCGAGGATCTGCGTACCCGCATCAGCGATGGATCGCTCGAGCCCGGCGCGCGGGTGCCATCCCGTAACGCGATCATTGCCCGGTATGGCGTCGGGGAGACCGCGGCCAAGCACGCCCTGGCGGTCCTGGCTGCCGAGGGGCTGATCGAGGCAAGGGCGGGCTCCGGGTCATACGTGCGCAAGGCACCCGCGCCCCGCTGCCTGGAGCATGACCGCCTGCACAACCCCGGCTCGCCCTTCGGCCTGCCGGACCCGGCTGGCCGGCTGTCCTGGGAGCATCAGTCGGAACACGCGGTCGCCCCGCCCGGCATCGCCCGGCGGCTTGGCCTGCGGCCCGGCGGCGACCTGGTGATGCGGACCAGGTACCTGCTGAGCGCGGACGGGGCGGCGATCCAGCTGGTGACGTCATACGAGCCGGTCCGGCTGACCGGCGGCACCGCCGTCGCCGGGCCGGAGCAGGGGCCGCTGGCCGGCCGCGGGGTGATCGAGCGGATGAAGGCCATCGGGATCTGCGTGGACGAGGTCGCCGAGGAAATCTCGGTCCGGCCCTCGCTGCGCAGCGAGGCGGCCGTCCTGGCGATTGCCGCCGGCGCCCCGGTGCTGCTCGTGGAGCGCGCGCACCTGGCCCGCGGGCGGGCGGTCGAGGCAGGCGACATCGTCACGGCGGCAGAGGGCTTCCGGCTGAGGTACCGGATCCCGGTCTAGCCTTGGCGTCATGATCAGGCCAGCCCGCCCGCAGGACGTCCCGCAGATCCACCGGCTGATCCGGGAACTCGCCGAGTACGAGAAGTCGCTCACGGAGGTGACGGCCACCGAGGACGACCTGGGCCGCGCTGTTCGCGGACCAGCCCGCGGTCTTCGCTCACGTGGCCGAGCATTCCGGCGCCGTCGCCGGGTTCGCGCTGTGGTTCCTGAACTACTCGACCTGGCTCGGCAGGCACGGCATCTACCTCGAGGATCTTTATGTCACTCCCCGGTTGCGCGGTGCCGGGCTCGGCCGGGCGCTGCTCGCCGAGCTCGCCAGTATCTGCGTGCGGCGCGGGTACGGCCGCCTCGAATGGTGGGTGCTCGACTGGAACTCCGCCGCCCGCGGGTTCTACGAGTCCGTTGGCGGTGGAGATGGATGAGTTGACGGTGCACCGCCTGACCGGCCCGGCCCTGCACGCGCTGGCAGACTCAGCCGCCGGCCTTTGACGCGGCGTTGATCGCGACCAGCGCGCTGATCGTCGCCTTGGCGGCGGCCGCGGAGCTGACTTCACGCCGACAGAACTGCTTCTTGCCGCGATCGGCGGTTGCACGGCGATCGATGTCGACATCCTGACCTCGCGCCGTGCCGAACCGGAACCGTTCGAGGTGCTCGTCGACGCGAACAAGGTGCGTGGCGCGGATGGCAATCATCTGACCGATACCGAGGTGACGTTCCGGATCGTGTTTCCCGGCAGCGAACACGGCGATGCGGCCCGGGCACTCCTGCCTGACGTGGTGAAGAAGTCACATGACCGGCGGTCGGCCGCACCGTCGAGATCGCCACTCCCATCGTTACCAGGATCGAGTAGCGACGGGCCCGCGGCCGACGACAGGCCGGCCGCCAAAGCCGTGATGACATCGCCGCGACGCTGAAACCGCATCCTCGCGCGGCGTCGGCAAAGCGTAGCCGCGAGGTGGTGGGGCCGTTCCGGCAGCGGTCCGGCATTTCACCTGGCAACGGCCACCCTGTAGAACAGCGGGATGACCGGGCTGTCGGTGGACTACGCAGGGCTGGTGCGCGACCTCAGGGTGCCGCTGGTCCCAGCCGACGTTGGCGCGGCCCTGCTCGGCGCGGCGGCGGAGCGTTACGAACGTCAGTTCCCCGGCTGCTCGCTGGTGCAGTTTATGCAGTCTGGAGCCACCTACTTGTTCGACCTCGCCAGCGCGACGGGCGCAGGGCAGGAGGATCGCACCGTGGCAGCCTGGACCGTGACACCAGCCACGGTCGGCAAGCGCGACGTCTCGTATCAGCGCGCCTTTCCACTGCCGCCTGATCCAGACGGCGCTTTGGTGGACAGGGGACATCTGATTCCCCACCTGTCCGGAGGCGAGTTCGGTCCGAACATCTTCCGGCAACATCGTGCCTTGAACCGAGGCTGGTCGAACCAGGGCAAACGGCTCCGGGCGTTGGAACGGGAAGCTGCCACCACTCCAGCCACCTTCTACTTCGGCCACCTGCTCTACGAGGACGGCACTGCATACCCCACGGAGATCGAGACTGGATTGCTCCGCGCGGAGACATTGCACGTAGAGCGGTTCCGCAACCGGTTCCCGCACCCGCAAGCGGCACCACGCGACAAATGAAGCGTTGCGTGAATTTCACTCTGCCGCAATGACGGTCGTTCGCCACCTGATCCCGGAGCGTGGTGAAGCGTCCGTGGGGGCAGGCACGCATGCCAGCCGATATGGGCCGGTCGGCGGTCGGCGGCGTCTGGCCGTCGGCTCGAACCGATGGATCGTTATGGCCCTATGCCGGGACCGGGAACGCAGTCTGGCAGGCGTGCGCGGGACGACCTCAGCGGAAGGTCAGCGGCCGGCCGCGCCCGTGATTACCATTTCTTGCAAGGTCAGCGCGCTCCGGCTGATCTTCCCGAAAAACGGCTTCTCGGAGGATGCGCGCGTTCCTCCCGGCGGTCAGCGATATGCGCGTGCGCCGCGTCCCGCCATGATGGGAGGTATGCGCGTCCCCGATCACCGTGGCCTCCGCCGGCAGGTGGTATTGCTTGTAGCGGTGGCGGCCGTCCTCGCCGCATGCACCGCTGCTGGCTCAGCCAGGACCTCCGCCGCCGTGCTGACCGTCCTCACATGTCAGGACTCGTTTGGCCATAGCCGAACGGACCCTGGGGCGCGACATGTTGGCGGAGTCGGGAGTCCGGCTCTTTACGGGGGCTTCACGGGCGACAACACCCGCTGGAGGAGCAACGACGGTCACCTGTACCTCGCATGGAAAGACCCCATTGCCGTGGCGCCCACCGCGCGGCCGTTCCGGACAATCACGGTGGTGAGCCCCGCGTCAGCCCGCCTGCTATTCACGTCGCCATCACGGTGGGCCACCTTGTCGAGCACCCGGCTGCCGATCCTCAGCCGCAGTGTGCGACTGCCGGCATGCGGCCGCGAATACTCCTCCTACTTCGGGGCCATCATGGTCAGGCGCGGCGCATGCGTCACGCTCGCGGTGGCCGGGGCTGCAGGGAACCTTGGCACAGTGATCGTGCCGATCATGGTCGCGCACTGCTGAGCCGGCTGGCCTACGCGATCCCAGCGCAGTCTGTGCCACGGCAGAAGAACTGGAAGGCCTTGGGAGTGGTCGAGGGCGGGTTGACGAGCCGTATCCGCCGATCTGGGCGGCAGCGAGATCGAGGTTAGGCATACCGGCGATCGTCCAGATCGGGATGATCTGCGCGTGGCCTACCCGTGGGGCGACCTGCCCAGCGGGGCGCGGCGGGGCCTTGATCCGGACCGCGCTGCTAACCCCTGCGCCGGGCCGCCGCTGCGGGCGCCGTCTCGAAAAATAGCCCCCTCTTGCCGTGGTCAGCCAACGGGTCCAAGCTTGGTTACCGATGGCACAAAGACCGGCGGGGCCGGGCACGAGAAGTTTCGCACGGCCCTTTACGACAAGGGAGGGCCGATGCGAACACCGAGGTTTGTTGCGGCTGCGGCCGCGTTGTTCGTGGTACTGATGGGGGCTGGAACGGCCATGGCCCAGCCGGCCCCGGCCAGCCCGGCCACCGGCACGCTGGTCACGGTTGGCAGCCCGACGTCTCCGTTCTCGCAGAACAAGCAGAACGAGCCGGCCGTCGCGATCGACGCACACGATCCTTCGGTGGTCGTGGCTGGCTCCAATGACGAGATCGACATGGAGGCGTGCAACGCGGGTGATCCGACAACGTGCCCGTTCACGCAGGGAGTCGGCGTCTCCGGGGTGTATTTCTCATTCAACGGCGGCCACTCGTGGACGCAACCGACGTACACGGGGTGGAGCGCGCGGGACTGCCTTGGCCCCGCCGCGTGCGTGCCGCATGTCGGGCCGATCGGCACGCTGCCGCATTACTTCGAGAACGGCCTGGTCTCCGACGGGGACCCGGGTGTCGCATTCGGGCCGCGCCCGGGCGCGAACGGCACGTTCTCGTGGGCGAATGGCTCACGGCTGTACTACTCGAACCTGACGTCGAACTTCGGCACCACCAAGCGCAGCGAGACCTTCAAGGGTTTCGAGGGAATCGCCATCTCACGCACCGACAACCTGCGCGCGGCCGCCGCCGGGGACGCGTCGGCCTGGATGAACCCGGTGTTGATCTCCAGGCAGAGTTCGACGACGTTCTCGGACAAGGAGCAGATCTGGGCGGACAACGCGCAAACCAGCCCGTTCTTCGGCCACGTCTACGTCTGCTGGGCGAGTTTCCGCAGCAACAGCCATGGTCCCGCCTTCCCGACCCCGCTGATCGTCGCGCGGTCCACCGACGGCGGCAGCACCTGGGTGCAACAGCAGGTAGGCCCGGCGACCGATAACGGTATCAGCAGCCAGCCCGACGGCTGCACCGTCCGCACCGACAGCCACGGCAACGTGTACGTGTTCGGCGTGGGCAGCCGGCGCGGGGTGTCGTTCGAGATGATGTACAAGTCGACCGACGGCGGCGTGCACTTCACCGGCCCGAAGCTCCTCGCGGCCGCCGTCGATCCCGGGGTCGTCGACCCGGTCCTCGGCCGCCCGGTGATGGACGGCGTCGCGGGCGCGCGCAACGACCTCGCATTCGCACCCAGCGCGGACATCGCCAACTCCGCGCCGACCGGCACGGACGCGACCAACCGGATCGTGTTGACCTGGGCAGACGGCGCACAGGGGCTCAATCACGAGCAACTGCTGCTGATGACCTCCACCAACGGCGGAGCCTCGTTCACCGGGCCGACTGCCGTGCGGCTCCAGAGCGGAGACCGCCCCTACTACACTGCACCCGCGATCTCGCCCAACGGCACCGATGTGTACATCACCTACAACGCCTTCACCACTCCGTTCCGCAACGACACCAGTTCCCCGCGGGGCCTGGTCGGCGCGATCCTGCACGCGGACGTGACCGGCGGGTCGATCGGCCCGTTTGGCACGCTGGCCCGGGGTGTCGTCGGTGACCCCCGCGGGTCGTCGCAGAACAACCTTCAGGCCGAGTTCCTCGGCGACTACGTGTACACGGCCGCCACCCGCGCCGGCGCGGTCGGGGTCTGGAACGACGTCCGCAACGGGGCCGACTGCCCGGCCATGGACGCGTGGCGGCTGTCACTGCGCACCGGCACGCCGGTCCCCAGGCCCGCCCCGCAGAAGGACTGCCCGGCCAGCTTCGGCAACACCGACATCTTCGGCGCCGCGGTCTCCGACCCCACGCCGTGACCCGCCCGATCACCGGCAGGGGTCCCAGCACCCGCCCGGGACCCCGGCGGGCGTTGCAAGCGCCGGAGGAGAGACGACGTCCGCCGCCGCTGGCCACGCCGCCCCGCGTGCGCGGGCC